>Ga0208486_1000076_pt1 | contig 30891 bp, 38 predicted proteins | sample LakMenEpi03Aug12_FD_150664 | JGI IMG/M metagenome (GOLD analysis project Ga0208486, IMG submission 150664) | Freshwater microbial communities from Lake Mendota, WI - 03AUG2012 deep hole epilimnion (SPAdes) | ecosystem: Environmental > Aquatic > Freshwater > Lentic | place: Lake Mendota, Madison...
GCCGAGCCGGTCGAGCTCCGCCACCTGTTCGGTGGTATGGCCGAACAGGAAGAAGTTCTCCTCGCCCACCCGCTCGCGGATCTCCACGTTGGCGCCGTCGAGCGTGCCGATCGTGACGGCGCCATTGAGCGCCATCTTCATGTTGCCGGTGCCGGAGGCCTCCTTGCCGGCGGTGGAGATCTGCTCGGAGAGATCCACCGCCGGATACACCAGCTGGCCGAGGCTCACACTGAAGTTGGGCAGGAACACCACCCGCAGCCGCCCCTGCATCGCCGGATCCAGATTCACGATCTCGGCGATGCCCACCAGCAGGCGGATGATCAGCTTGGCCATCGCATAGCCGGGTGCCGCCTTGCCACCGAAGAGGAAGGTGCGTGGCGGCAGATCCTCGCCGTTTCGCAGGCGGAGGTAGCGCTCCACGATCAACAGGGCCGCCAGGTGCTGGCGCTTGTATTCATGGATGCGCTTCACCTGCACATCGAACAGGGAGGTGTGATCCAGCAGCAGCCCGAATTGCTGCTGCACGTGGTCGATCAGCCGCCGCTTGCCCTGGCCCTTCACCTGCTGCCAGCGCTCCAGGAAAGCCGGATCCCCCGCCAGCGGCGCCAGCTCCTGTAAGGCCGCCAGATCCTTGCGCCAGCGGCCCCCCAGCACCTCGTCGAGCAGGCCCGCCAGGGCTGGATTGGCCACGGCCATCCAGCGGCGGGGGGTGACCCCGTTGGTCACGTTGGTGAACCGCTCCGGCCAGAGCTCAGCGAAATCGGCCAGCAGATGCTGCCGCAGCAGGCGGCTGTGCAGCTCGGCCACGCCATTGGTGCAGTGGCTGCCCACCACGGCCAGATGGGCCATGCGCACCCGCCGCTGGGGCCCCTCCTCAATCAGCGACAGGCGGGTGAGCTTGTCCGGCTGCCCGGCAAAGCGGATCCGGGCCATCCGCAGGAAGCGGGCGTTGATCTCGTAGATGATCTGCAGGTGGCGCGGCAACAGCTGCTCGAACAGCTCCACGCCCCAGGTTTCCAGCGCCTCCGGCAGCAGGGTGTGGTTGGTGTAGCTGAGGCTGGCCGTGGTGATGGCCCAGGCCGTATCCCAGTTGATGCCATACACATCGATCAACAGCCGCATCAGCTCTGCCACCGCGATCGCCGGATGGGTGTCATTCATCTGCACCGCGAACTTGCGGTGGAACTGATCCACCGGCAGCCCCTGACCCTGCAGGATCCTGAACATGTCCTGCAGGGAGCAGCTCACGAAGAAGATCTGCTGGCTGAGCCGCAGCCGTTTGCCCTGGTCGAATTCATCGTTGGGATAGAGCACCTTGGAGAGGGTTTCCGACTGCACCTTGCGCAACACGGCGCGGGTGTAGTCGCCGGCGTTGAAGGAGGCGAAATCGAAGGCATCCGGCGCCGCCGCCGACCACAGCCGCAGGGTGTTGGCGGTGTTCACGCCGTAGCCGAGGATCGGTGTGTCGTAGGCCACGCCGATCACGGTGTGGCCGCCGATCTCCACCGGATAGCTCCACTCCGGGCGGATCACCTCCCAGGGATTGCCCTGGGCCAGCCAGGGATCCGTGCTCTCCTGCTGGCCCTGAGGTGTGATCTGCTGGCGGAAGATGCCGAACTCGTAGCGGATGCCGTAGCCGATCGCCGGCAGCTCAAGGCTGGCCATCGACTCCTGGAAGCAGGCGGCCAGCCGCCCCAGGCCCCCATTGCCCAGGCCCGGTTCCGGCTCGAGGGCCAGCAACTCCTCCAGCTCAAGGCCGAGCTCCCGGCAGGCCAGCTCGGCCTCCTGGCGGATGCCCAGATTCACCAGGTTGTTGTCGAGGTGGGGACCGAGCAGGTATTCGGCTGAGAGGTACACCGCCGTGCGCACCTGGGCCTGGGTGTAGGCCTCGGCGGTCTGCACCCAGTTCTGCAGCAGGCGGTCTCGCACCGCCAGGGCCAGGGCCCGGTAGTGGTCATGGCGGGTGGCAAGCGACTCCGACTTGGCCTGGCTGAAGTAGAGGTGGCGGCGGATGGCCTGGGCCAGTTCACTGAGCGTGGTGGATTGGGCCATGGAGCTCCGGCATCGCAATTGCGCTGGGTCAGATCTGCATCAACCCTGCCCTTGCTGGCTGCCTGATCAGCTACCGAAGCAGCATGCTTAAGCATCTCTACCCAGATTCAACAGGGCGGCGGCGGCCCCGTTGTCTGGCAATCCCGTAACAACGGCAGCAACAGCAGGGCAGGGTGACGGCCTTGGCTTGGGGTACCGGCATTCCCGAAGCCCCATGCCCTCCCAGCCCCGTCTCGATGCGATCGAGAAGATTCTCAACCGCGAGCCCGTCGCTACCGCACCGATCCAGTCGCTCGATGAGCTGTGGGCCAGCGATGTCTTCACGCTCGACAAGATGAAGGCGGCGCTGCCGAAGGAAATTTTCAAGTCGGTGCAGCGCACCATCAAGGAGGGCAGCAAGCTCGACGTGTCAGTAGCCAACGTGGTGGCCCAGGCGATGAAGGAGTGGGCCACCGCCCGCGGCGCCCTCTACTACTCCCACGTCTTCTACCCGCTCACCAACTCCACGGCCGAGAAGCACGACGGCTTCATCTCCCCCCAGGGCGATGGCACGGCCTTCACCGAATTCACCGGCAAAGTGCTGGTGCAGGGGGAGCCAGACGGCTCCTCCTTCCCCAACGGCGGCATCCGCTCCACCTTCGAGGCCCGGGGCTACACCGCCTGGGACATCACCAGTCCGGCCTATCTGATGGAGACGCCCAATGGCGTCACCCTCTGCATCCCGACGGTTTTTGTGTCCTGGACGGGCGAAGCCCTCGACAAGAAAACGCCCTTGCTGCGCTCGATCGCCGCGGTGAACAAGCAGGCGCACAGGCTGCTCAGCCTGCTGGGTGAAACCAACATCGCCCCGGTCAACTCCAGCTGCGGCGCCGAGCAGGAGTACTTCCTGATCGACAACGCCTACCTGCCCCTGCGCCCCGATCTGCTGCTGGCCGGCCGCACCCTGTTCGGGCGGCCGTCAGCCAAGGGTCAGCAGTTTGACGACCATTACTTCGGCGCCATCCCGGAGCGGGTGCAGGTGTTCATGCAGGAGGTGGAGCGGCAGATGTACAAGCTGGGCATCCCGGCTAAGACTCGCCACAACGAGGTGGCACCCTCCCAGTTCGAGATCGCGCCCTTCTTCGAAGCCGCGAACGTGGCCACCGACCACCAGCAGCTGACGATGACCATCCTGCGCGCCACTGCCAAGAAGCATGGCATGGCCTGTCTGCTGCACGAGAAACCCTTTGCCGGCATCAATGGCTCGGGCAAACACGTCAACTGGTCGATCGGCAACGCCACCCAGGGCAACCTGCTCGATCCGGGCAAGACGCCCCACGAAAACCTCCAGTTCCTGCTCTTCTGCGGAGCTGTGATCCGCGGGGTTCACCTCTTCGGGCCACTGCTGCGGGCCGTGATCGCCACCGCCAGCAACGACCACCGCCTCGGCGCCAACGAAGCGCCCCCGGCAATCATCTCGGTGTATCTGGGCAGCCAGCTGGAGGATGTGTTCAACCAGATCCGCGAGGGCCGGCTGAGCGGGTCGGCGATCGGCGGCGTGATGAACTTCGGCGTCGACACCCTGCCGGAATTCGACAAGGACGCCGGCGATCGCAACCGCACCTCGCCCTTCGCCTTCACCGGCAACCGCTTCGAATTCCGGGCCGTCGGCTCCAACCAGTCGGTGGCGGGGCCGCTGGTCACCCTGAACACGATCCTGGCCGACTCGCTCGAGTGGATCGCCGGTGAGCTTGAGAGCAAGCTCAGCAGTGGTGCTGGCCTTGAAGAAGCTGCCCTGGCCGTTCTCAAGACCACGATCACCAACCACGGCGCCGTGGTGTTCGGCGGTAACGGCTATTCAGAGGAATGGCACCACATGGCCGTGGCGGAGCGGGGCCTGGAAAACCTGCGCACCACCGCCGATGCCCTGCCGGTGCTGGAGCGGCCTGCCATCCGCGAGTTGTTCGAGCGCACCGGGGTGCTCTCGGCCGTGGAACTGCAGAGCCGCTTTGAGGTCTACGCCGAGCAGTACATCCTGGCGATCGATGTGGAGGCGAAACTGGCTGTCCAGATCGCCCGCACCCAGGTCTATCCGGCGGCAATCCGCTACCTCGGCGAACTGGCCGAATCCCTGCAGCTGCAGAGTGCGCTCGGTCTCCAGGTGTCGCCGGAGAGTTCCAAGCAGGTGGCTGAGCTCTGCCAGTCGCTGATGGACATCAGCGGCCGACTGGAAAGCGCCATTGCCCAGCCGCCCCATGGCACTGAAGCGCACCTGCACTACAGCGCGGACACCCTGGTGCCGCTGATGGCCGAACTGCGGGAGGTGGTGGATGGCCTCGAAGCCCTGGTGGACGACAACCTCTGGCCCCTGCCCACCTACCAGGAGATGCTGTTCGTGCGCTGAGGCACAGCCAGCAGCGCCAACACAGCGAATCGGCAGCGCCTAGGGTGACGGATTCTCAACAACCTTCTGAGTTTCACGGTCACCCCCGGCGCTGTCCCGCGTCCCCGGCAACGCCAGGCCCGCCAGCCCTCCCGCGGCCCTTCTGGTTCGACTGAACCGGCCCAGGCTCAACCAGCCCAGCCGGTTCCCACACTCCGGCGGGTACTTCACGGTCTGGGCCCGCCGTTCATCCTGCTGATGCACCTGGGCTGCGGGCTGCTGCTGATCGAGGGCCTGGATCTGATGGCCGGTCTCTGGGCTCTGGCGCTCTATCTGGTGCGCATGCTGGGTACCACGGCCATCTACCACCGACTGGTGACCCATCGCAGCTACGAGGCCCCAAGGCTGGTGTGGTGGCTGGGCTGCCTGATCACGGCCTCCGCGGGACAGATGGGGCCGAGCTGGTGGAAGGCCCATCACCAGGCCCACCACCGCCATGTGGACACCAGCGCAGATGTGCACAGTCCCTTGCTCAGCGGTAGCCGCTGGTGGGGCTTCTGGCATGCCCAGGTGGGTTGGCTGCTCGGCCCCGGCTTCCATCCCGCCAGCCTGCCGGCCGACGTGGAGGCCGATCCCGTGCTGCGCCTGATCGACCGGCTGCACATCGTGCCGGCCCTGGCCCTGGGCTGGCTGTCCTGGCAGCTCGGCGGGCTGGCCTGGCTGGGGGCCTACTGCCTGAGCACCACCCTGCTGTTTCACGGCGTGGCCAGCGTGAATTCCCTGGCCCACCTGGCTGGAGACCAACCCTTCGCCACCGGCGATGGCAGCCGCAACAACGCCTGGGTGGCCGTGATCACCCTGGGGGAGGGCTGGCACAACCTCCACCACGGTTTCCAGAGCTCGGTGCGCCAGGGCTTCAGCCTGCGCCGGGGCCGGGTGGTGACCCTGCCCGACCCCACCTACCGCTTCATCCGGTTGCTGGAGGGGCTGGGCTGGGCCCGCAGGCTGCGCGTCCCCAGCGAGCGGGCCCTGCTGGCCCGGGCCCATCAGGGTTGAGCCGAATCGAACAGCAAAAAGCGCCGCCGCAGCGGCGCCTGCTCCTCCCTGGATCGCGCGACAGGAGCATCGTGCGACCCACCCCACCGTACGCAGCGGCTGAGACGGGCTCGACAAGCAACCAGATCACCACAGCTTTACGAAGCCTGTGAGGTTTTGAGTCAACAGATCACAACATTGCGTGGTTTGTTTGAGCGTTGTGCCGTTTTCCCAGGGGTACCTGGCCTCACGGGCTTTAGCCCATCAGGATGAGGGCGAGAACGTGGAATCCAACCCATCTGCTCTACACAGCTGAACAGCCAGGTGCCCACCGCTGGGGAACCACTGTTGAGAACCGCCCAGGTCACGCCATGAGAACCCTGCATCTGATCCCCGATCCGGTCCGAGGTTGTGACAACCCGATGCAGGTGGTGTCCCGTGCCCTGCGTTATTTCTCGGCCCACGGCAGTGATCCGCTGCCCATCCCCGATCTGGCCGAGGCACTGGAGATCAGTGAGGATTGCCTGGAATACAGCTTCGATCGGATCCGCGGCATGACCACAGCTCAGGCCCTGCAGCTGCACCGCCTGAATCGCCTGTTTGCCGTGCTCAGTGCCGAACCCCGCCAGACCCTGGACCAGGCGATCCGCCGCTGTGGCCTGGGCCAGACCCGCGGCGTGGTGCCCCTGTTTGAGAAGACATTCGGCATCGAGATGGCCCTGTTTCTGCTCACCTGCCGCCGGGCGGCGGAGGACCGCCTGTTCCGCCGCCAGCATCAGGATTCCCAGTCGCTGGTGCTCAGCGGCCCCGGCCCCGGCCCCGGCCCCGGGAGTTGACCGCGGCCTTCCCCTGGCGGTGAGAAGCTGACCGTCCAGTCGTCACTCCCGGATCCATGGCCAACAGCTGGCAGCTGGTGCCCCACCGTGCCGCCATCCCAGGCGAACTGCTGGCCGGCATGGTGGTGGCCCTCGGCATCATTCCCGAGGCGATCGCCTTTTCGATCGTGGCCGGTGTCGAACCCCAGGTGGGCCTGTTCGGCTCGATCTGCATCCTGATCGTGGTGTCGCTGCTGGGGGGCAGGCCGGGGATGGTGTCGGCCTGCACCGCCGGCGTGGCCCTGCTGATGGGCGGCCTGATGCAGTCCCATGGGCTGAGCTATCTGCTGGCCGCCTCGATCCTGGCCGGCGTGTTCCAGATCATCTGGGGCTATCTGCGGCTGGCCCAGCAGATGCGCTTCGTGCCACGGGCCGTGACGGTGGGGTTTGTGAATGCCATCGGGGTATTGATCTTCCTGGCCCAGCTGCCCCAGCTGGGGCTGGGCCGCGATGGCGCCGAGGTGATCCCCAGCCTGGCCGCCAGCGGTGCGAGCGTGAGCTGGCCCTGGGTATGGGCCCTGGTGGCCCTGGGCCTGCTGATCATCTATCAGCTGCCCCGGCTCACCAGGGTGGTGCCTTCCACCCTGGTGGCGATCCTGGTGATCAGCGGGCTGGCGGAATGGGGCCAGCTGCCGGTGCCCCGGGTGGGTGACCTGGGCCAGTTGCCCACCAGCCTGCCGCTGTTCCAGATCCCGGCGGTGTTCGCCGCCTGGGACACCTGGGGGATCATCCTGCCCACGGCCCTGGCCATCTCCTTTGTGGGCCTGCTGCAGTCGTTCCTCACCGCCAACGTGGTGGAGGACCTGCTCGATCAGGAGGCGGACTACGAGGCGGAAGCGCGGGCCGAAGGCCTGGCCAACATCACCGCCGGCCTGTTCGGAGGCATGGCCGGAGCGGGGATGATCGGCCAGTCGGTGATCAACCTGGAATCGGGGGGCCGCCATCGCCTGTCCACGCTCACGGCCGGAGTGGGACTGCTGATCCTGGTGATCTCCCTGAGCGGCTGGCTGGCGCGCATTCCGATGGCGGCCCTGGTGGCGGTGATGATCATGGTGTCGATCAGCACGGTGAACTGGGAGTCGTTCCTGCGAGCCCGGCTGGTGCCCAAGAGCGACACCGCCGTGATGCTGCTCACCCTGGTGCTGGCCCTGATCACGCGCAACCTGGCGATTGCCGTGCTGGTGGGGGTGGCCCTGGCCGGAATCCTGTTCAGCCGCAAGGTGGCGAAGGTGATCGCGGTCACGGCCACCCGGCGGAGCGAGGAGTGGCTGCACTACAGCGTGCGCGGTCAGCTGTTCTTCGTGAGCACGGTGTATTTCCTGGCCGGCTTCAAGCAGCACGAGCATCCGGCCCGGGTCACGATCGACCTGGCCGAGGCCCACATCTGGGACCAGACGGGCATGCGGGCCCTGGATCAGGTGGTGCGCAAGCTTCGTCAGGGCGGCTCTGAGGTGGAGCTGCTCAATCTCAACGCCGGCAGCCTGGATCTGTTCCAGCGCATCAGCGAGAGCAGCGATGCCCTGGTGGGCTCCTGACGCTCAGTTCAGGGCTTGGACATCGGCGAACTGGCCGGCGATCTGCCGCGCTCGCACCTGCAGGCTGGCCGCCAGCTGCTGGATCGCCGGCTGATCAACGATGTCGCGGCGCACCACCAGCGCGTCGCCGCCGAGCAGCTGCAGGTCCCAGTCGAGCCGGGTGGTGCAGGGCATCAATGCCTCCGTGAGGCTGTTGCCATAGAGGAGCGTCACTCCGTCCCGGGAACGGCCCTCCCAGTCGTCCGGGTCGTAGCGGTGAAACTGCACCGCCTGCCGCCAGAGTCCCTGCCGGCGCAGATGGCTTTCCGTGTGCGGAAACCAGCCCGTCGGCAGTGCCAGGCTGGGAAAGCGCTCCAGGTCGCACTGGCGAAGCTGGCGCGCGGCCGCCAGCGGGTGATCCGCTGAAGCCAGCAACTGCAGCGGGGCCCGCAGCAGATCGAGGACCCACCACTCAGGGTCATCGGCTGAGGGCAGATCCGGCTGGTAGCTGCACACCCAGGCATCCAGCACCCGCTCCCGCAGCAACGCCAACGGCCGTTGCAGCCCCGGCAGGTCGAAGCGGCCGCGGATCCAACCGCCTGGAACGGGATTCAGAAACCAGGGTCCTGAGGCGTAGTTGGCGTCGATGCGCAGGGGAGCGAAGCCCTTCAATCGCGCCAGCTGCTGCACCACCCGTTCGGCCCGCAGCAGCTCGAGATCGCCCTTCAGCCTCGGGCCATCCGGGCGGCGGATCAAGCGCAGGCCCAACAGCCGCAGCACGGCAGCCTGTTGGCGCGACACCGTGCTCTGGTTCACGTCCAGCACCTCAGCCGCCGCTGCCCCGCTGCCCAGCCAGAGGGTGAGATCGAGGGCAGCCAGCTGGTCGAGACTGAGCATGGCAACGGACCGAGTTGGAAGAGCTCGGGGCAGGTGCGGTCTCTGCAGGAGGGCAGCAGAGGGAGTGAACGTAGGCGATCTGCAGCCAGGCATACAAGCCCTCTACAAGGCTGAAACAGCTCCACGCGAACACCACCAGGGAGCAAGCGCTGGCGTTGCTGTGCTGCCAACAGGTGCAGGCGAGGAGTCGATTCCCTCAGAACTGCTGCAGACCGCGGTCGAGCAGCTCCAGCAGCAGCTCGGCCTCGCTGCGCCCGGTGGCAGCTGAGGTGCGCTGAAGCCAGTCGGCCAGATCAGGTGGCAACTGCAACTCAATTCGCTTGGGAAACCGATTGGAATCCAGGGCAAAGTCGTCCAGGTTCTTGCTCATCGTACGTCCTTCAGTCGCGATCGCTGCGCGAGCGGATCGCAAGATCGTAGGCACCTTCATCACCGAGATATTTCCTGATCGCGAGCTCAATCAAAGCAACCATCTTCTGATTGCGCTGCAATGCCAATAACTTTAAAGCCATGTGCTCACGCTCAGCAATCGACAGTGTCACCCGGGGCATCTGAGCACCAATGCGTGAAACTTAGATGGTACCTAAGCTGAGCAAGCATGTTATTTGCTGGCGTAGCACTAAAGCATCAAATACAGACTGTTTTGCGGCCGATCTGCAGCAACGACCACAGGCCTGCAGCCAATAACCACAACTCCAAAGGAGTAGACACAACATCCCTTTCAGGCTCTGCCAACCACTGCAGCGAGATTGACAGCTGATCACACCAATGCTCCAGCGCCAGCAGAGGGATGCGGATTGCCAGCACACATTCGCGGAGCGTCAGCACCTCACCTCGACTTCAACCGTATCCAGATCAAGGCAGACAGGGCTCTTGTTCTTACCCTTGGCCCATCGCGCTTTCCCGCATCAGCCACGATCCCGCCGTGATGGGCGGCAAGCCGGCTGGCATCGATGAGGCCCTGGCTTAGGCCGCCTGGCGGCTGGTCGGAGGTCGGCGATCCGAGAGCGCAGTGCGGCCAAGATCCGCGCCTTCGAGGAGGTCTTTGAACCGCTGGGGCTCACGGCCCTGGCCATTCAGGTGCTGACGGGGCTATGGCTGGGGTGAATCTATTTGCCTGGCTTCCAGGGCCTGTTCACCCCCGCCAACCCGATCGGGATGCTGGTGGGCGTGAAGCTGCTGCTGCTCGCCTGCACTGCCGCCCTGGCCGTTCATGCCCGGCTGCGGCTGATCCCCAATCTCACCGACGACAACCTCAGCGGCCTGGCCTGGCACATCCGCGGCATCACTGCCCTGGCGATCGCTTTTGTGGTGGTGGGCGGACTCATTCGCCTGGGTGGGCTGGGCTGACCCATTCGCCAGCCACAACAAAGCCCGGAACGTTGGCCCCGGGCATTTGTCTGCTCAGCCGTGGTGTTGTCCCAGGGGGATCGGGCGCAGCTGTGCTTTGGGTTTGGCTTGGCAACAGCCGTGATTGGGTTGCCTGATCAGATGGTCTTCAATTGTGGGCGGAGCTGCCGGCGCTGGCACCTGGGGCCAGGGGGGGCGATTAGGACGTTCCGTTGGGTCCGGGGCACCTAGGACGGTGCAGTGGACGGCGACTCTGGCTACACGCCAGGAACGTCACATCTGGTCAAAAATGTTGGAGCAGGGGCCGGATCGTCAGCGCGCTCCTGGCTGGTGCTCAGGGGGGGTGTCGTCCATCTGTGGAGCCTCCGAATCCCGTTGCAACCACGATGGATCTGCCGGCCAGGGCCGGCAAGGGCTGCAGCGACTTATGCACCATTCGTTACCGGCGGCAATGGGTCTTCATGAAGGGACCTTCATGGCGGACGCCAGGATGCGGCAGCATCTCCGTTCAGCTGGCCCCCAGTGGCATCACCCCTGCAGATCCGTCCCTATCAACCCGCCGACTGGCCGGCGGTGTGGGCACTGCTGGAGCCGGTGTTTCGTGCCGGCGAAACCTTCCCCCACGACCCAGCCATCACCCAGGAGCAGGCCCAGTTTGCGTGGGTGGAGCAGAGCCAGGTGGTGATGGTGGCTGTGGATGGGGCCGCCGGCACGGCGGTGGGCACCTACTACCTCAGGCCCAATTCCCTCGCGCTGGGAGCCCATGTGGCCAACGCGGGCTACGTGGTGGCCGAGCACGGCCGGCGCCAGGGAATCGGCAGCCGCCTCTGCCAGCACTCCCTGCAAGAAGCACGGCGACTGGGCTTTCGAGCGATGCAGTTCAACCTGGTGGTGAGCACCAACACCGCCGGCATCCGCTGCTGGCAGCGCAACGGCTTCCGGGTGGTCGGCACCCTGCCGGGAGCGTTCCGCCATCGGCAGCTGGGCTATGTCGATGCGCTGGTGATGGTCCAGACCCTGGTCGCTGGGCCGAAGCCATGAAGGTGATTCCACCCCCGGCGGGGTGCTTCAGCTGGGGAGCTGGCAGAGCAGGGGGCAGAGCAGTGGCGCCGGCAGGCGGCAGGTGCGCCAGTTGCCATCGCCGGTGGCCACATCCACCCCGATCAGCTGGGCGGCGTGGTGGGCATCGGCCAGGGGCTCCACCCAGGCAATCGCATCGGCGATCGCCTCCTCGAGGCTGGTGTACTGGCCATCGAGCTGGCGGTGCGGTTCACAGCCGCTGTCGATCAGGCGGTAACGGGAGAGCACGGCCTGGCTGGTGAAACGCTGCATCGCCCTTCGTTCTGGAAGGTCACCATCGGCGCTTCTGCGCGGTTGGTCTGTATCGGGATAAACATTGAGATCAGTCTTCACAGGGCAAGAGGCAGGCACCGCACCGATCACAGATCAGCTCAGCCCAACACACCAGCTGAAACCACTGCATCGGCTGGCTGTGACACGTCGTCATGCCATGCAGCACCTGCGGCAGGCAGGGGCAGCCCAGAGGTGATGGGATCAGCCAGCTCGTTCACCATCTCTACAGATGGAGATGGATTAATTGATCAGTGGAACGGAAACCACGTCAGACATGGCGAAGGCCGTGCCGCGGTCCCTTGCGGTGCCCACCGAAAATTGGGCTGCGGCCCAAAGGGAGCGCAGGAACCAGCGAAAGGAGCGCCCGAGGCTTGCGGGTGATCGCCCCAATCTGTTCTATTTTGGACGAAGCGTATTCACCGATCCAGCCTGTCGCCCAACCAAAGAGCACGATCACACCTTTCTTTATGTAAAGACTCGGACAAAATATTAGACTCTTGTTTCTATGGTTCGACCTAAGCTCTCTATTCGGCCATGGGCAATACGAACGATAACGAGGTATTCGAGTATCGTACACACCGGTTGGTGGTGGGCTTGATTGCCCTCTCGCTTCCGTTGGTCGTGAGCGTGCTTTCCGGCGAACGCCTTACCTCCATAAGCGCTTCGTATTACACAGATGCACGTGATTGGATGGTCGGACTGCTGTTTGTCGTCGGCGCGTTTCTGTTGTCCTATAACGGTCACACCACAATGCAGTCAATCATCAGCAAGATCGCAGCCATAGCCGCTGCTGGAATTGCCGTCTTCCCGACAGGGTGCAAAACATGCGAAACGAGCTCGACCACTATTGTCCACTTCGTGTGTGCCACGGTGCTGTTTTCCTCCCTGGCTTACTTCTGTCTTGGACCCTTCCGGGAGAAGCTCCTCGGAAAAGGAGGCAAGAAGTTTCTCAGGAGGAGAATCTATCTCGCCTGTGGCCTAACGATGATTGCATGCATGGCAGGGATTGCTGCTGCAGGTTTCTTCATTCCTGCGGAATTGATCGCCGAATTGCGGATTGTTTGCTGGGGAGAAGCGATCGCCCTATCCGCTTTCGGAATTGCGTGGTTCGTCTCCGGAAAGGCTCTAAGGATCATCGCCGACGAGGGGGAACTCCTGAAGCTATGGCAACCGTGAACAGAATAAGGATCAAACATGGAAGATGAATCGATAAGCAAACTGCTATTCTTGGGGCATCCAGCTCTCCTCCTTCTCCCAGGAGTCTGTTGAAAGTCTTTCGCTAATCCGCGCCTGAGACTGAGCATGCTGGCAACCCTGCTATGCCTGTCCTTTACAGGCAACGTTGAAATCGCCACTAACCGCTGCCTTGGAGTTGGATCCATGGCTCCATGACGAGCACTGCAAGGAAGCCAATCGGCTGCTGTTGCGGTTGAGAGCAGCTCAGCCGGCTTCTCACCGAGCGTGTTGAGCAGGGGGGCAGAGGTTTGGCCAGGGTAGTTTTGCCGCTGGCGGGCTAAGCGAACTGCCGCCGGCAGCTCTCGCCACTCTTTCGCACGAACAATGCGCCCAAACGGTGCCGCTGCGCAGAGGCTGCACGCAGCACGACCCTGCATCCTGTGGCCCGTTCAAGTCCCCCTGCCCGTTCGGCGCCCTACGCCCCGCCCAGGCCCCTGGAGGACCTGCACATTCTCGACGTCCTCGAGCTGGCGGGCTCCCAGCACAAGGCGGCGCGGGCCCTGGAGATCCACCAGACCACGGTGTGCCGCAGCCTGCAGCTGATGCAGCAGCAGTTCCGGCTGGCGAATGCTCCCGGCTCGTCGATCTGCCGCCACGGCCACAACCCCTGCCTGCAATACCTGCGGCTGGCGTATCGCGAACACCGGCTGATGGCGGGCCAGCTGCGAATCGGCAGCGATGTGCTGCACCACGGCCTGCTGGTTGCCATGGCCGGCGTGCAGGCGGTGCCGCCGCGCTTCCGCAGCGCCGAGCACTGGGTGGCGCTGCTGCAGCACGGCCTGCTGGATGGGGCGATCCTCAGCTCCTTCTCCCTGGCCAAGCCGCTGGATCCAGGCCAGGAGCCGGCCTGGGCGGGAATGGCTGTGGTGCCGCTGGGTTCGCTCAGCCTGCAGCTGGTGGCCCCGGCCGGCCAGGGGCGCAGCGTGCTGCTGCCCCGCAAAGCTGCCATGCCCCTGCTCCACCAGGCGCTGGAGGGCCACGGCTACGCCGTGGAGCAGCAGCCGGCGGCCTGCCAGGAGCCAGAGGCCTGGATCAAGCGGGCCCGCGACCGCCAGCTGGCCCTGCCGCTGTGCGCCGAGCTGCTCGGCCGCCGCTGGCTGCAGACCAACCGGCTGGAGCTGCTGAACGTGCAGCCGCCCTTGAAGGAGCGACTCTGGCTGCTGCTTCCGCAGCACATTGTGGCCAATCGAGCCGCCCGACTCTGCCTGCGGCGCCTGCGCCTCCAGCTGGCCAGGGTGAAAACAATGCAGGATTCGCATGGAATCCAGTGCTGATCTGTGTTTCGGAGCCTGCAAGATGGCTGCCAAACACAGCAGATTGATGCAGGGTTGCGATAGGGCTGATCCCGATGCCTGAAGGTGCGATGTCTACCGCGTCCATGCCAAGCCAGGGCTGCGTCGTGCACTGCCGCAGCCATCGCTGGCTGGTGGAGGAGGTGGAGCCCGCCGAGCACCCCGACGGCGACACGGTGGTGCGCATGGCCTGCCTGGACGACGACGCCAACGGCCAGCGGCTGGAGGTGTTCTGGGAGCGGGAGGTGGATTCGCAGGTGCTGGGCGAAACCACCTGGGACACCGTGGGCCAGCGGGGCTTTGATCAAGCTCAGGTGTTCGGCAGCTACCTGAACACCCTGCGCTGGAACTGTGTGACCAGCACCGATCCGGGCCTGTTCCAGGCGCCGCTGCGGGCTGGGATCGACGTGAAGCCGTACTAGCTCGAGCCCCTGCGCAAGGCGCTGCGCATGCCGCGGGTGAGCCTGTTCATCGCCGATGACGTGGGCCTGGGCAAGACGATCGAGGCCGGGCTGATCCTGCGGGAGCTGTTGCTGCGCCAGAAGGTGCACCGGGTGGTGGTGATCGCCCCGCCTTCTGTGGTGCTGCAGTGGCAAGGGGAGATGGAGAGCCGCTTCGGGCTGGGCTTCGCGGTGATGGACCGCGCCTACATCTCCGAGATGCGCCGGCAGCGGGGCTGGGGCATCAACCCGTGGGCCACCCACACCCGCTTCATCCTCAGCCAGGCGCTGGTGCGCGATGAGGCCTATGCCGGGCCGCTGCGCGACTGGCTGGGAGAGGAGGGCAAGCAGGCGCTGCTGATCCTCGATGAAGCCCACAACGCCGCGCCGGCCAGCGGCTCGAAGTTCGCCATCGATTCCAAGCTCACCCGCGCGATCCGGGACCTGGCGGGTCGTTTTGAGCACAAGCTGTTCCTCTCGGCCACACCCCACAACGGCCACAGCAACAGCTTCTCTGCGCTGCTGGAGATCCTCGATCCCACCCGCTTCTGCCGCGGCGTGGCGGTGCGCAAGCAAGACCTAGAGGATGTGATGGTGCGGCGGCTCAAGGAAGATCTGCGCCAGATCGGCGTGGAGCTGCCCGAGCGGCTGGTGGTGCCGGAGGTGATCGATGGCCTGCCGTCCGACACGCCGGAACTGCGCTTGGCGGAGCTGCTCAGCCGCTACCGCGAGCAGCGCAACCAGCGCCTGGCCGCCGCCGGCAAGCGCGAGCGGGCGGCCGAGAACCTGGTGATCGCCAACCTGCAGAAGCGGCTGCTGAGTTCGATCGCCGCCTTTGATCGCACCCTGCAGGTGCACTGCACCACCCTGAAGAAGCGCTCCGCCCAGGCGAGCCGGCGCCGGCCGCCGCGGCTGGAGACGCTGGATCTGCTCGCCGAGTCGATCGATGGCGACGACGAGCGGGCGGAGGGCGACGAGCAGGAGCTGCTGCAGGAGGCCGATGCCCAGCACGAGGCGGCGGTGTGTTCGGCGCTGCAGGCCAGCGACGAGGACTGGCAGCTGCTCCGCCAGATGCAGGAGATCGCCCAGGCGGCCCGCTACGAGCCCGACAGCCGGGTGCGGCGTCTGGAGCAGCTGATCCGCCAGCACCTCTGCCCACGCCTGGGGCAGGACGGCGCGGAATGGGCCGGCGAGCGCCTGCTGATCTTCACCGAGTACGCCGACACCAAGGACTGGCTGGAGCGGCGGGTGCGCGAGCTAATCGCCGGCAGCGACCAAGCCGAGGCGCGGATCGCCACCTTCCATGGCGGCATCGGCGATGAGCGCCGCGAGGCGATCAAGCGCAGCTTCAACAGCCCACCGGCGGAAGACCCGCTGCGGATCCTGATCGCCACCGACGCCGCGCGCGAGGGCGTGAACCTGCAGAACCACTGCAAACGCCTGGTGCACTTCGATGTGCCCTGGAACCCGGGCCGGATGGAGCAGCGCAACGGCCGCATCGACCGCACCCTGCAGCGGGCGCCCCAGGTGTACTGCCACTACTTCGTACTGCCCCAGCGCCCGGAAGACACGGTGCTCGACACCGTCGTGCGCAAGACCGACCAGATCCGCCAGGAGCTGGGCTGCCTGCCGCCGGTGGTGATCCGCAAGCTCAACGACCTACTGGCCAAGGGCATCAACCCCACGGCATTGGCCGCCACCCTGGCGGAGATCGAGGGACTGGATCAGGAGGAGGCCTTCCGCCGCACGCGCCTGCTGCTGGAGGAGGAGTTGGAGGGCAGCCGCGAGCGCAAGGACAAGCTGGAAAGCCAGGTGGGCACGTTGGAGCGCTACCTGGAGCGCTCACGCAAGTGGCTCAACTTCAGCAGCGGTCTGTTCCGGAGCGCCCTCAACACCAGCCTGCAGCTCACGGGCCAGAACAACGGCCAGGCCGGCGAACCCCTGGCCCTGCGCCCCCGTGATCCTGCCCAGGCGACCGCCGATCCCGATCGCGCCATCTGGGAGTTTCCCAACGCTGAGGAGCTGCCTGGCGGCGATGCCGTGTGGGGCGATGTGCTCGATGCCCTGCGGCCACCGCGCCAGCCGGGCCAGAAGCTGTGGCAGTGGCGCCAGGAGACGGCCCTGCAGCCGGTGGTGTTCCGCGATCCGCAGGAGGTGAATGCCGACCGGGTGCACCTGCACCTGGAACACCCGACGACACGGCCAAGCTGATCGTGCTGGCCCGCCTGAGCCTCTACGGCCACGGGGCAGCGCGGCTGCACGACGAGGTGCTGGCGGTGGTGGCCGAATGGGATCCGGCTGATCCGAGCCGGCGTCTGCGCAAGCTGAGTGAGGAGAAGAGCCGCCAGGCTCTGGAGGATCTGGAGCTGTCGCTGCAGCAACGGCTGGAGGCGCCGGAGGCGATCACGGCTTCCCTGAAGGGGCATCTGGCCGCGGATGTGGAGCAGCTGTGTGAGGCCCTCGATCGCGTGGTGGAGCAACGCCGCGAGGATGCCGCAGGCAAGCTCGGCAAACGCGCCGAGGAGGAGGCCGCCCGCTTCGCCAGGGTGCTGGAGGAGCAGCGCCAGCGCATCCTCAGCAGCCGCAATCGCGTGAAAGACAACCCCGACCAGCTGCTGCTCGAACTGGGCGACATCGCCGATGCCGAGGAGTTGAAAGCCGTGCGCCGCCAGGTGAGCGACAACTGGCGCTATTGGGAGCAGTGCCTGCAGGCGATCGACACCGACCTGGAGCGCGAACCCGAGCGCATCGGCCGCACCTTCGCGCTGCAGACCTACCGGGTGGAGCCGGCTGGGGCGATCTATCTGTGGCCGCTGGGGGTGTGACGGTGGTGGCACTTGTGGATCGGGCGCAGATCCAGCTGCTCGCGCCAGAATCGATGAACGCACCACGACCCTGGTCGGGGCTCGATCGCCTGGGCCTCACCCAGACCTTGGGCGGCATGGCCATCGGCCTGATCACCCTGCTCACGTCCTATGACCACATCTCCGTCTTCGGAACGCGAATCTCCCTCCAGCAGCAATGGGGAATTCCTCTCATCGCTGCCTCGGTGGCGACAGTTTTTGTCGATGCTCAACTGGCGATGCGATCCCGACTACGAGCAGCGCATGAGAGCTCTGAGGATCGATATCGAGCGGATCGAGAGCGAGATGCCTCAAACCGAGAACGAGACCGAGCAAATCAAGAGAGACACAGAGCAAATCAAGAGAGACACAGAGCAAATCAGGAAAGATACAAAGCTGATCGAGAAAGATATCGAGCTGATCGAGAGAGACACAGAGCTGATCGAGAAAGATATCGAGCGGCTGAGGCGCGAGAACGCCAGGCTGAAAGCCATGAATGCCTCTACCAGGCAGCAGTGCTTTCCGCCCGCGTCCAGCTTGAGCCCGGCGCTGTCAACCGCAGCCGACTGCGAACCTTCCTCACCCTGACAGAGGGCTCAGGCGGCCTGAACAGCGCATGACCACCAACAGCACCCCTGCCCCCCTGGTGACCCGCGCGGCTCTGGACGCCTTCACGCAGCGATTGGTTGATCAGTTCGCCCCTGAAAAGGTGATCCTGTTTGGCTCCCAGGCGCGAGGAGATGCCCGTCTGGATTCCGATGCCGACATCCTGGTGGTGATGCCTTATGAAGGGCGGCCTTTCGCCAAGTGTCGCGAAATCCGCAGGGCCTGCAAGCCTGATTTTCGGGTTGATCTTGTGATTTGGCGACTGGAAGATATTGAGCCCCGTTTTCACTGGGGTGATCCAGTCATTCGCGAGGCTCTGGATCAGGGCGAGGTGTTGTATGGCTGATTCCACGCTCACGATGGACCGGCTGCGCCAGATGGCGCCCGAGCTCCAGGCCCTCACCCAGGCTCATGGAGGCAGCAACCTGCGCGTGTTCGGCTCTGTACTGCAGGGGAAAGCTGGGCCAGGCAGCGACCTGGATGTGCTGGTGGCAGTTCGGACGAGCCACACCTGCACTGGACGCAGCCGTTGCCATGTGCGAGCACGTACTGGTCACGCCTTGCATAAGCAACACGCTTGGCTTTGCCAGATTGCATCCACCGAAAGTATTCTCGCACAAGTTAAATGTATTTCCACTTCCTCGTGCCGAGAATCTGCCACTTGTTCAGTCGAGAGTCCATGAGTTCTGGGCGCGCACCTTCGCATCATCAATGAAGGATGACGTCAACTACTCCCCAACCGATTGCTTCGAAACCTTCCCCTTCCCCACTGTCCTGCTCGATTCAGCCGCCAACGATCCATCCCACGAAGCCACCTGCCTAAGCCTTGGAGCCATCGGCGAGCGCTACCACCAGTTCCGATCCGAGCTGATGCTGCGCAACAACGAAGGCCTCACCAGCACCTACAACCACTTCCACGATCCCGCCGAAACCAGCAACGACCTCCTGGAGCTGCGACGCCTCCACGGCGAGATGGATCAGGCAGTGCTGGCCGCCTACGGCTGGTGCGATGCGCCCACCGCCTGTGGCTTCGGGCTCGACTACCTCGACACCGAAGACGATGCCCAGCTCCCCGACGTCCTGCAGGAGCGCATCAACAACGGCGAGCTGTTCTACTGGGATGCCAACGAAGCCCTCGATTTCCAGGGCCAGCTGCAGGCCTACGGCGCCATCACCGGCCGCCGCAAGCTGCCCTGGCGCTACCGCTGGCCCGATTCAGTACGGGATGATGTGCTGGCTCGGCTGTTGGCGCTGAATGCCGAGCGGTATGCGCAGGAGGTTGCGATGGGGTTGCATAGCAAGGGGGCTAAGCAGGCCGCGAAGGCCGGTGGTGGGGGGAAGCGGCGGGGGCGTACACCCAATGTGAGCCAGGCAGGCGAGACTGCAGCCCAGCAGGTTGAGCAGATTGGGTTGGGATTGTGAGGAGCCCTACGCTCAAGATCAGAAGCGGGGAGTCGCTTTGGCAAAGGGGATAGCTTTCGCTCCCGCCTTCTGAATCTTGATGTTAGGCCCCCTTCGCATCGCCAGTGGAGTGAGCTTCGACATATTCCTTGAGCACAGCATCCATACGAGCTTGCCAGCCAGCTCCAGAAGCCCTGAAATAATCAATAACCTCAGGACTATATCGAATTGAAACCAGCTGCTTTTTGGCTGCCAACTTTGGACGACCACGCAGCACTCGCATGGGGACCATCGCACTCATCTGCTCGTCAGTAAGCGGAAGGGCATCAGCATCTGATTCCGCTGCCGCTGTAATCAACTGATCTTCCTCAAGTGTCGGCATCTTCAGGCTGATCTTCTTTAACGGCTTTGGCATAGTGATTGACCTCACGGCGATTGGGTCTTCGTAGACTAATAATTCTCCTTGTCGGCTCACGACCTATAAAGGCTACAAAAAAGAGTGTGTCTCCAACTGGAGCCAAGGCAACCATCCTTACTTTACCATAGTCAGCCCGATCATCAATCCAGACGAGTGCTGCATCCCAACTGAGCTCAGCTGCGGCTGCTAAGGAGAGCCCGTGTTTGCTCAGATTGGTCGCGTCCTTGCCAGGGTCAAAGTGGAACTGCACGCTTTATCGTAGCTACGGAAACCCCCTCCGTCAACTTCGTCTCAACAACCAGGCTTCAGGTGGGCCTAACGATTATGGATAGATCGTGCAACGGTCGCCATCAGCCGAGCTGAGCCACAGGCGAAGCGTCGGCTGATGGCGGGGGTGGGCCGCGAAGGTTACGGATTGCCACTTCTGCCTGCTCCAGAAAGCACCGAAGCGATGTTCTTTAGTGTCGAGACCTTTTCGGAATAGGATGGATCGAGCACTGATATTAAAGTAAGTACCATCCAGATAATGACGCCAAATGCCAGATAGTCTGCAAGCATTCCCTTGACTGCTAGTGGAGTTCGCTGAATAACAAGCAGGACCAGCGGTGGAATGACACCTGCAATCAAAGCGCGAAAGATAATATTCAACTTGGCTTTCCACGCCTTGAATGGCGAGATCTTCTCTGGTTCTATTCGTTGTAATCCATCCCACTCACCGTTTAATGCGCAAACAAGGCTGTGTTGTATTTGCGCCTTAAACTGAAGCCTAGTATCGGATTTGGGAACAAGAATCCATGTTTTGAGTGCCCTAAAAAACGCGGCCATCTGATGCGTCTGCGTTTTAAGCCAAAAATCCGTAAACGGATCTTTGCATTTCATTTGGAGTGGGAAATATTCTTCAATGTATGTAGCAAGGCGTTCTAGTCGTGCTACTATTTCCTTCTTAAACCATGGTTCATCCCATTGAGCATACTTATTGTCTACCCGACATAGAATTAGTAGCATTTCATCGACAATGATTGAATTTGGGTACTTGCCTCTTGCCTTTGTCTTTTGTAGTTTAGCTATCCAATCCATAAGCAGAATTAATGCGAAAGACGGGATGAAATATACAGCCCAGCCAACCAAGGCTGAGAGTACCAGAAAATATAGAGAGCTCCACGCCGGCAATTGGGACAGTTTATAGGCTCCCACCGTATAAACAAGCATGACTGGCAGCTCCCAAGCAATAGCGGAGCGAGGAATAATGTCTCGTATATAACTTGGCACAGAAGTCCTAATGAAGACAATAAGTAGCATAAGGAAAGAAATAAGAAAATATAAGAAGTATATCCCTATCCAGACCACTCCACTAAAACTTAGGCCAAGGAATATTGCAGTGAATTTAGGCGCTCCTAAAAACCCTAATAAAAAGAATACAAAAACCACAAAGAACATTATATAGCGTTTAGTAGTATCGCTCTGGATATCAATTAACACTAACTGCCTTTCAAGTCTCCGAAGACGAGTGAGAGCAGACTGATTTTGGGTGGCGACTGGAAGGGTTATCTTCTTCAAGAAGCGTGCACGTCGTCTTGTTTCTCGGACTATTTTTATCTGAAGACGATGTTGAAATTGCTTGGTGCCTGGAATGTGGCTTAAAACTTGGCTCCCGATGAACTTCCAGCGATCTTGTATGATGCTCTCGTTAAGAGGCGGAATAGTCTTGCGCTCCTTTATTGAGACGCGGGTATCTTGATTCATGGATGATCTCCTAGGCACCTAGCGGCCTAACGCTGATTCGGCGGGTCCGAGAACCCTCTCTCAAGCCCACCATCTAACCGCATAAGACTCCAGTGCCCTGTCGGATGGAACCGTAGATCCATTTCAGGCCAATAGATCACGGAGACTTGAGCAGCTTGATCGGATTTATAGGCCAGGGCTAATTAGAAGTCATGCGGAGCTCAGTGCCTGAACCGGTTCTCGCCAGCCCAGGAGCTCCAGCATTCCCCTGATGTCGTGAGCCAGGGCGGCCAGCCCCTCGGTGATGGACCAGAACCCATCGAGCCGCAGTGCGTTCATGGACAGGCTCCTGAGCGTGGCCAGGATCTGAACGCCGTTGACCTCGCGGTAGCGGTGAGCGTCCTCCTTGAGCTGGGTATCGCGGGGCCAGTGCCAGGAGTTCTCGATCGACCAACGGTCACGCACGTGCTGCAGCAACGCTTTGGCGCTGGTGCGCAGACTCGTGACGTAGTAACGGGTCTCGTCGGTTGGCTTGCCATCGCGGGTGCCCTTGCAGCGCACCGTGATCACCATGGCACTGCCGGGCCAGTTCTCCGCCACCCACTCCGGAGCCGGCATTCCCCGCAACGTCCAGGTGACGTCTCTGCCGTGCCCGCGCTCATGCTTGCTGGCCTGGAGCGGTGCCTTCCTGCCGTAGGTCAGCCGATCCTTGATCAGCTGAAATGCCTTGTGGCGGCTGTGTTTCACCGCGATCAAGAAGTCGGCGCCACGCTGCTCGAGGTAGAGGAAAAAGGGCGGTTTGCATGCAACGCGTCCGCTTGCACCAGCAGCCCCTCAAGCTCCACGCGATCCAGCAGCTGGCGCAGCGCTGCGATCTCACCACCGGCATCGGTGGCGTAGGTGCTCTGGGCGATGGCAACGCCCAGGCTGTTGGAATACAGGCTGACTTGGGCAATGAAACGCGCTGCGCCGGAGGCGGTTTCATCGATGGAGCCCCGCAGGGTCTTGCCGCCTGTCACCAGAGTGTCCACAGCCTCTGTGACGCCAGGCTGCGCCGCCATCCACTGCTGCAGAAGAGCCTCAAAGCCCTCCACGTCCAGCTGAGCGAGCAGCAACCGGAAGGTCGAGTCCGACGGCGGCTTGGCGACGTGGATGCCCAAGAGCTCGTTGAGCGTCTTGCGGTGGCGCTTGGCAAAACGCTCCATGCCGAGCAGCGAACCCTGGCCGCTCAGGATCGAAAGGATCGCCACCAGCAGCATCCACCACTGCGGGAAGCGGATTCCGCGGCGCATGCGGCAATCGGGCAGTGCCTTGAGGAAACTGATCAGATCAGTTGCAGCAGCTGGATTCTGGAGCGGCGTGGCCAACGGAGAGGAGCGGTTCCTGGGCACCAAACCGGGGCTGGCAGCGCCGCGCCACCGCTACTGGGACACACTTCTAATGGGCCCTGGGGCTAACCCGGCTGCGGTGGGTTCGTACACTCTGGACACCGCTGAAGCGTGGTGCTTACGCGGGTGGCGGCACCTGCTGTGGGCTGAGGCCACCGAGAGGCATGTAGAACCTGTGGCCGTTATAGATCCCCAGAGACCGAGGTAGCCAGCGGCGGTTCAGACTGCTATTGACCATATTGCAAACGGGGTCTCAGATCAAAGCCATACTGACGGTTGCCATGTTGGCCGTGCACAAACACACAACATTTCCCCTCCGCTGATCTTGATAATTCAGCGATTACCTTCGTCTCCGCGGCGACGCTGTCCCGTTCACGGAGACCAGGAAACAAAGGGGGAAGATTGATTTTCACAACCTTTTACCATATGATCAATTTGACCCCTTTCCCCCACTCACAGGCAGCCATGGGCGATCAACATGAACACGTCTTGTTCGCTCCCGGTGTATATCACACCATGTTTGATATGGCAGACAAGGACGATGAAACGAAGAACACCCACCTGTGGCTCGTAAATCGATCAACAGAAGTCGCCTCCCAGGAGCCCACGTTCGGCAATGACATAAAGACTTTCATGAGCGTTCAGGCCAGTTGGGTTCGGCAGGGCCTGTGGGACGCGGACAATAAGTTGATCTACAATAATAATAACACCTACGCTTCACACTTCTACAATCCTCAGACCGGAAAGAATTATCTAAACCAAACGGACCCGACGGCACTCACCCAATGTAAACAGTTTTTCGAAGACTCTCTCAGGAGGTACTGGAACGGGAATTTCGCAGGTGCCGGATACGACCTCGGCTTATCGCTCCACTATCTGACAGACACGTCCCAACCAATGCACGCGGGCAACTTTACTAATATTTCCAGCCCGATCGGGTATCACGCGGGGTTTGAGAGCTATATCATCGACTGGACTAACAATAATGGCAAGAATATGGCAATATGGCCTTATAAGAAAAGCATACTCTCGGACGACCCAAATGACTACAGCACAGAAGCGGGTAACAGAGCTCTTCAATATGCGAATTCGATTTTCGGTAAGCCAACAACGGCGGCTTGGAGCTCCTCGAAGTTAGGTGCACAATGGAAACAGATTGTTGACCCGGCCATCGGTCCCATCCTTCAAAATTGCATCGACATTACCTCGCAGTTCCTCGTTGTCTGGATGAAGATGGCGGAGAAGCGACATGTTTGGCTCCCTCAGACTATCGGACTAAATGAGGACAGTACCATTGATTTGATGACCCTAAAGACGTGGGATTATGAGTGGTCCGGTGGGACTCCGTATCTCCAACCGGGTGCTCTAGAAGGCACGACGGATACGACCATAAAAAGTGTTTCTTGTGTGAGAAACACGTTAAACGGTTCTTATAGTTCTTTCGCCGGAATCGGCCAATGTTTTGAGTTGAACGGCCCTAGCCCTCAGGTTCTCACAATTCAATTTGAAGTCGATTACGAAATCATGGTCGCTTGCCACGATAGTTGCGATGGTCAGGCCATTGCAAGGATCGGGGTCGTTCCCCTTATGGATCTTCTGATGTACAATGATTTTTCCTTTCCCACTAGCGTTTTCTTGCCCCTTTTCAATGACTTCCTTCACTTAGGCTCATTGACGGGAAATAGCCAAGCTCAAAGCCACAGGGATACTAGCCTGAGTCAAACGGGAAAGCTTAATCTGCTTTCTAATACTCCCTACGTATTCGTCGCGATTGTGCAATCTACGGGGAACCTTGGCGTGCCTACGGTCACTTCTCGGATAACATTTAACAAAGTCAGCCTGTCGGCTGCGCGGGCGACGAATTGAAAGCTGGTTCGAAGCCCACTTGGCTTGGTGAAGAATTTGACGTCGACTGGCGGGGCCACCCGGGTAATGACCGACTGTCGACACCACGGTATTGGCTCACGGATAGTGAAATGTCTCCATGGCACAGTGGGCCGGAAGGGCAGGGCTGATTCAGAGTCTTAGCCTGGGTTCCCCTCTGTCAGGCTCTGAGCCATCGCCAGCACCGCCGTGATGTCGTGCATCACCCCCTGCATGCTGGCTTGTATCGACTGAAATCCAGCGAGCCGCAACAGGTTGAGGGCTGCGGCCACTTCGGCGGCAACAACGCCCACCGGTGCCGATGGATGTCCAGCAGAGCGCGTCTGGGTGAGTTTCCGCACTGTGGTGGTGTTCAACGTTGCTGACGTCTAAGGCCAGACACTGGCAGTTCTGATCAAGCAGCGGTAAGCAGCAGCCGGGCTCGCCAAACGCAGCGCCCCTAGCGGTTGGCGGCAGCAGAAGCCGTACTCGGTGCCTGGCCGGTCCCGGTCAGCTTTGGCGGCGAGCGTGCCTGTTACCTCCACCAGATCGATCGCATCCAGCTACCGGAGCGAACTGCCTTTCGCTCCGCCGCTGGCTTCTACGCCACCTGGGCCCACGAGGTCATCCACTCCACGGGTCATGCCAGCAGGCTCCAGCGGGATCTGAGCGGGCGGTTCGGCTCGAAGGCCTATGCCCGCGAGGAGCTCGTAGCGGAACTTGGTTCAGTGCTGCTGGGGGACCAGCTGGAGATCGGCAGCGCGATCGAAAACCACGCGGCGTACCTCGGGCACTGGGTGGAGCTGCTCAAAGAGAGCCCGCAGGTGCTTTACCAGGTGCTCGTGGAGGCGAGGCGTGCGGTGGAGCTGGTTCTACTTCAGAGAGGGGATAAGCCAGGGTCGCCAGTAGAGACTGACCCTACATGCCGGTAACGGCAATGCCATACATGCCGCCACGCTGGAGAGCCGGCTGGAGGATCTGGGCGTGCTCAGATCCTTCTCCAGGCCACGGGTATCCAACGACAACCCCTAATTTATAGGCGGGTCCGTGAACCAACTGTTCATCAAGCTACATAAAGTCTGCTGGGCTGGGCACGCCGTGTGCCCTAATTCAGCAGATGCGTATAGATGATCGAGGTCTTGACATCGCTGTGACCCAGCAATTCCTGGATCGTGCGGATGTCCTGGCCACGTTCCAGAAGGTGGGTGCCGAAGGAATGGCGCAGGGTGTGGTACTTGGTTGCTTTGCTGATGCCCGCCGCCACCACAGTCCGCCGACCAGCCTTCCGGATCAGCGAAGGGTCCAGTGTGTGGCGGCCTTCCATGCCTGTGGTGGGATCACGTCAGCAGCATTTTGGAGACCTGTAAACCTTGATGTTGAACTGAGCGCGCCGTCACCGAGGCCACCCGGCTCACTCTTCTTCGTCAGCCCCACCCACAGGAATCAGTCGGATCACCTTGCGCCCCAGCTTGATCTCAAACTCATCACCGGGTCTGAGGTCCAGCAGGGCGGAGTAAGCCTTGCCGATTAGCAGGTTGCCGTTGCCCTGGACAGTGGCCATGTAGCTCAAGCTGCGGCCACCGTTGCCCTTGCCCTTGCCGGGACCATCACCCAGGCTGATCCCTTTGGCCTCGAGCAGCGCTTCATAGAAAGCCGTGAAGTTCAGACGCTCACCACCGTCCTTCTTGGTGCTGAAATAACCCGCCTCCCGCACCAGGCCAGATTTGGGTACTTCGCCCAGCTCCTTGACCTTGGCGAGAAGTCAGATCCGGTGAGGGCCAGCCATTGCATTGTCCAGCTATTGGTTGGAAGGTAACGACTCAGTAACTCACGTCTAGTTTTTGAAGGTGTGCTTCACCACTCCCTAGATACTGCCGGAAGATCACTCCAGTCCATTAACCTACACCTCCGACCGTTTCAAGGCTTAGCGGCCTTGGCTCCATGCCACTGGGCCTCCTTCTGAATTCCTGATTCCTTCTTAGATCTGCACATGTACTGAATGCTCTTATTCCTCTTCTCAACCTTCTGCCAGTAAAAGCCGCCCGGGGTGGGCTTGCCCTCGGCGAGCACCTTGGCACCGGCTGACAGCGGGGCGAGAGCAAGGCTGGCCAGGGCAGCAGTAGCAATTAGAGAGAGGCGCATTGGTTCGCGTCGAACAGGTCCATCCTCTCTGGTCTATCTGCGCTTGTCCGGTCGTGGGAACACTTGAGGGGAACCGCTGGCCCCTGATGCCTTCCCCCACCCTGGAAAGCCTGATACTGCTGGCCCTGACTGTTCCCGACTACCACCGCCGCCTAGTTGGCCGTCTGCGCCCTGCTGTGACGGGTTGGCACTATCCCCGGCGCCGGATTGCGCGGCTTCCCTTGAAGGTGGTCCGACCCCGAGCGCTCACCACTACTGCGTAGCATTAAGTGCGTATTGCCACCAGGTTGTTCCAGCCCAAAAGGGGCTGTGGGTGCGTCGTTTGCTCATCGGTGGGAGCCCCATTCAGGGGCGGTACCCCGCCTGAGAGGTTAACGATGGGGGCTGTCCAGAAAAACCAGTCCACCTCAGGTGCCTCTCAGCGACATTCAGTATGTGGTTGAGCGTATCTAGGCGGGTGACAAAGATTCGCTGGATGTCGCCTATTTCGGTGTTTGGCATTCGTCCTTCTCCGTATTATCTCGTGATGCCTAACGTTCATCATCACCCGCCTCCAGGAGCGATGGCAACCAAGAAGAACCTATGCGCTGGGTTAGGTGAATGATGTTGCTAGGCCCCAATCTGCGTAAGCACCTTGGTTTCCCAGCATTCCATAGCCTCATTCAGGACAACCAGCGCGTCGTGTCGGCCTCCGCTTCTGGTTGCCACAGTGGCGTGGATGCTAACCATTTGTGGGTCTTTGATCTGAAGGGTGACGTCTGGGCCTGCGAAAGTAATACGTTCAATGCATTCTTGCGTGGCATTAAGGCCGACATCAACCAGCTCAGCAAATTCGCCTAATCTGCTTTCGCGTAGATCACCATGCTTCGCCCTGTTGGCAATATCGGCAACGAACGTGAGGGCTTGGCATCGATTTGCTTCTTCTTCGACAGCTTTGGCTTGTAGACCTTTTGCCAAAAAGCATGACTTGAGATAATCCTTGAGGCTCCAGGTCCAGACGAAGAGGTTTAGAAACTCGTCTTCAAGTTGCTCTGGCGCCTTGACTCCAACTGCCTTGAAGTTGGTCATGAAGTCAGTCTTCTCTGCCCAGTACGAGGTCTGATAGCCACAGCCTGATGCGTCCCGCACTGCGGCGGAGGCCCGCTGTATCCGGCTTCTGATCGCGTCGAGGTCAGCAGGAGTCATGTCTTTGGTGCCTAACTCTTTATTGGAAGGTTCCGAGAACCGCAGGCGATGGCGCCTGGCTTTCCGCGAACCAATCACAGTGTCGGCAAAATGCTCGGGCTAAATCCAGTGTTGGCATAGGGTTAGGGGCAACGGGGCCTGATTGAAGGCGTGGTTTGCGGGTCCAAGAACCACCTGTTCATCAGGCTACACAAGAACGACTTGGGTGCCTACCCTGAGCCAGTCATAGTTGCATGCCCGAGTAGAGGTCACCGCAGCGGTCTGGGCTATCAGCACTCTTCCTCTATCGGGTGAGCTCCAACCAGCGCACTACTGCTACAACGGCGTACCTGCCACGCTCTGCCATGGCATCAGGCCGTCCGCCTGTCCGGCGAGGCTCTGCGTCGCGCAGTGGAGCCCCAGCTGCCGCGGCGTCCTCGCCAGCCACACCCTCGGCCTCGACGCCTACCTCAACCGCCAGGCCCAGCGCATCGACCAGCGCCACCACAACCTGCTCGCTCCCGAGCGCTACCGCGACTTCCTGGCAGAGCGGCGGCGGTTGATCACCGAGAGGCTGAATACATTCCTGACGCCATGACCACAACCTGTCAACCCGGTGCCTTCCCGGTCATGGCCTGTAGGTCCTTCAGCAGCACAAACAGGTGCAGCGGATCACTCGGCGAGGGCCGGAAGCCGAAATGCTCGTAGAACCCTTGCGCCCGATCATCCTTGGCATGCACCGCCAGGGCACGGATGCCGGCAATATCGGCAGCCGCCAATGTCCGGCCAATCGCGTCCTTCAGCAGCGCGGCACCCAGGCCCTGCCCCTGGTGCTCCACTGCCACAGCCAGCCGGGCCAGCACCATCAGCGGTATCGGGTGGCGCGCCAACCCTTTGCGGATCCGTTCGGGTGCTTGCTCCGGGCTCACCTCTCCCACCACCAGGGTGTGGAAGCTCACCACGGCATCGCCTGCCAGCGCCACGTAGGTGCGGCTAGCGCGGGCCCGCTGGTTGGCCAGGGCGAAGCGGATCAGGAAGCGATGCAGGGCTTCGTCGCCACAATCAAAAGCCTCCACGTCATGGCTGGCGTGAAGAGGCTCAATCCGAACTCCGCTCACCCCGCGTCACCGGCTGGCACCTGCTCAACGACGCTCGGTTCCTGCAGCAACCGCGTCAGACGAGGATACACCTGGGGTGGGGCATCAAGTGCTGCCACAAACACTTCCCACTGCCCCGGATCAAGTTGGAAGCTCTGCCGATCTGTCAGCGTTTCGGCGGCGCTGGCCAGGGCGCTTTCGAGCACAAAGTCGGTCACGCTGCGCTGTGCCGCCGCCGCCGCCCGCTGCAGGGTTTGCTTGGCCCCTGGCGTCAACCGGAGGTCAAGCTTCTCGCTCCGCAAGGGGGATGACGTCATCACTTCACCTTCTCCAGCCACCCTAGCCCCGCCCGCCAGACAATGTCATGACAGCAGCCACTTGCTTGGTCGTTCTTCGCAGGAGGCCTGGTTGCTAGGCGTTCCGCCCTTGCCAGACTCAGCCCCATGAGCACCACTTCCCTTCCTGCAGCAAGGCCCGATTCGGCACAGGTGCGCAGCCAACTGGTCAACGCCCTAGAGCTCGACCTGATCGGCCCACGCTTGGCCGCGCTGCTCAGCAACCGCTGGCGGCAACAGCTGCGCAGCGTGATTGACGCCCACCACTCGATCCAGCCACGGCCCTCGCTGCCTTGATGGCCCTGGCGGGGGAGAAGCACCGCAAGGGCTTCTATGCCGTGCTCACCGGCTTTCGCGCTTACAGCCCCCAGGAGCTCAGCACCCTCTGGCTCCATGGCGATCGCTACCGCCCCCAGCAGTGGTTGGAGCAGTGGCACAGGTCGTTGCCGGCTGCCACCTCCACAACAGGGACAGCAGCCTGAGCCACGGATCCCGTTGATGGCTTCCGCGGAGGCTTCATCAGGGTGCGGGGCAGCCAGGCCCTGCGCTCAGGTCCGCCATGGCCACGCTTCTCGTTCCGGCCCCCCTTTTCAGCCGTCATGACATCCCTGCAGTCAGGCCCTGGAGCGCTGCCGCCAGAGCCTGGGGTCGCGGCCGCAATGCAGCACCGCCAGCACGACGATGCTGTCCTGCTCGGGAACGGGCAGGTAGACGACGCCGTAGGGGAAGCGGCGAATCAAGGCACGGCGTGTGCCGCGATAGCTGGCGGGATACGCCGCCGGGTTGGAGCAGATGCGCTGGAAGACCAGCCGCACCTCGGCCAGGAACTGACGGCCCAGGCCAGTCTCCTGGGCTTCGTACCAGCGGGCCGCAGCGTCAAGGTCATCTCGGGCTGCTGGACGGAGTCGCAGCACCTTGCTCAGAGCGACTGCTCGATGGAATCGAGCGCCGCATCGGCATCGACACCGGGGTCGCCGTCTGCCAGGAAGCTCTCCAGTCGCTGATCGATCAGCTGTCGATCGGCATCAGTGAGCTCAGGGCCGTTCTGCTCGGCAGCGATCGAGTCCCACAGGGTCTGGACCAGCTCCAGCCGTTCTGAGAGGGGCAGGGTCAGTAGGTCATTCACTACAGGCCATGCCGGCAGGACCGGGGGGCTGGGATCTTTCAACCGTAGCGGGGGCATTGGGGCAAGTCCCCACCAAGCCGGCGCACACCCACCGCATCCCTTCGGCCGGTCCTCACGCCGCGTCAAGGATCGGGCCATGCGCCCTCCGATGTCGGGCGTCCTTGTCACGGCGCTGCGGCCGGCCGTTGGGGGTGGGGTTCTTCGCCGTCCCCCAGATGGCTTCCCCGCTTTCCCCCTCCCGCCGCAAGCAGCCGGCACAAGCCCTCAGCCGCTCTGCGCTCAAGGCCCGCGATGCTCTGGTGCTGGAGCACCTGCCCCTGGCTGATGCCATTGCCTCCGCAGCAGCCCGGCGCCTGTTCCCGCTGGTGGAGCGGGAAGAT
>Ga0208486_1000081_pt1 | contig 29613 bp, 33 predicted proteins | sample LakMenEpi03Aug12_FD_150664 | JGI IMG/M metagenome (GOLD analysis project Ga0208486, IMG submission 150664) | Freshwater microbial communities from Lake Mendota, WI - 03AUG2012 deep hole epilimnion (SPAdes) | ecosystem: Environmental > Aquatic > Freshwater > Lentic | place: Lake Mendota, Madison...
TAAAATGCCTGACCAAGCAAAGCGTGCTTCTTGAGCATAGGTTAAATAAACAGCGTTATTAACATGACCAAAAGCATCTAGATCATCCCAGCGGACATATTGCTTACTTTGATATCTCATTTAACGGGTCAACTTTCTATATGTGACGCGGTGTGGACGTGCCGCATCAGCTCCTAATCTTTGAATCTTATTTGCTTCATAGGATTCGAAGTTTCCTTCAAACCAGAACCACTTTGAATCACCTTCATAAGCCAAGATGTGTGTTGCTACGCGGTCAAGGAACCAACGATCGTGGGAAATAACCACAGCGCAACCAGGAAACTCAAGGAGAGCGTTTTCTAGTGAACCCAACGTTTCAACATCTAAATCATTTGTTGGCTCATCGAGGAGTAATAGATTGCCACCTTGTTTAAGAGTTAGCGCTAAGTTCAAACGGTTGCGCTCACCACCAGATAAAATTCCCGTTGGCTTTTGTTGATCTGGGCCTTTAAAACCAAAGCAAGAAACATAGGCACGAGAAGGCATTTCAACTTGGCCGACCTTAATGAAATCAAGACCATCAGAGACAACTTCCCAGAGAGTTTTCTTAGGATCTAGTCCACCACGTGACTGATCGACGTAGGAAATCTTTACAGTTTCGCCAATTTTTACTGTTCCAGAATCTGGAGTTTCAAGACCAAGCAATGTCTTAAACAAAGTTGTTTTACCAGCACCGTTAGGTCCAATTACTCCCACAATCCCATTGCGTGGCAATGTGAAGGAAAGTCCATCGATAAGAACGCGATCACCAAAGCCCTTAGTCAGATTCTCTACTTCAATAACAACATTACCCAGACGTGGCCCAGGTGGAATTTGAATCTCTTCAAAGTCGAGTTTGCGCATCTTGTCAGCTTCAGCTGCCATCTCTTCATAACGGGCAAGACGGGCCTTAGATTTAACTTGGCGGCCCTTAGCGTTCTGGCGCACCCACTCAAGCTCTTCTGTTAAGCGCTTAGCGCGCTTGGCATCTTTTTGGCCTTCAACCTTTAAACGCGCTGACTTTGTTTCAAGGTAGGTGGTGTAGTTACCTTCATATGGATAAGCACGACCACGGTCGAGTTCTAGAATCCATTGCGCAACGTTGTCCAAGAAATATCTATCGTGCGTGATCGCAACAACTGCGCCAGCATATTTATTTAAATGTTGCTCAAGCCATAGAACTGATTCAGCATCTAAGTGGTTCGTTGGCTCATCAAGAAGTAATAGATCTGGGGCTTGCAATAACAGCTTGCAGAGTGCCACACGACGCTTTTCACCACCGGATAAAACTGAAACATCAGCATCTGCCGGTGGGCAACGCAGAGCGTCCATTGCTTGTTCTAACTGTGAATCTAACTCCCATGCATTGCGGTGATCGAGTTGTTCTTGCAGCTCGCCCATCTCAGCCAATAACTTGTCATAGTCAGCATCTGGGCTAGACATCTCATCGCTAATTGCATTGAAGCGATCGAGCATTGCAACTGTTTCTGCCACGCCCTCTTTAACGTTATCAATAACATTTTTAGACTCATTGAGCTGTGGCTCTTGAAGCAAGATTCCAACGGTGTAACCGGGAGTTAAATATGCCTCGCCATTTGAAGGTTGCTGAAGTCCAGCCATGATCTGTAGAACTGTGGACTTACCGGCACCGTTAGGACCGACCACACCGATCTTGGCACCTGGATAAAACATAATCGTGACGTCATCAAGGATGACCTTGTCACCATGCGCTTTACGCGCTTTCTTCATCGTATAAATGAACTCAGCCATGGAATGAAACCTTAGTGGTAGCGACGGGTAGACTATGCATTACGACCCTCCTACAAGCGCCTGTAGCTCAGTCGGATAGAGCACCCGCCTTCTAAGCGGGTTGTCGCAGGTTCGATTCCTGCCAGGCGCGCAGCAGTGTTAAAAACATAAAAGAACCCAGGGCTACCCTCGCGGCCCTGGGTTCTTTTATTTATTTATTGAGTTTTAGATTACTTGTTTGCTCGTGCGAGTAGTTCTTTCGCCTTAGCAAGGAATGTGCCCTCGATAGCGATGAAACCACTTGGGGCTGCAGCTGTTGCACACTCTGGTGACAAGAAGTACTCAGCGAGTTCTTTAACGGCTGTTCCCTTTGTCTTGTCTTCATATGAAGTCTCTAGCAACATGTAGCTGATAACTCCAATTGGGTAAGCACCTGCAACCTTTGTGTTGTAGTCAAAAGTTACAATTCCGTCAGCAGCCTGCTTAGCCTCACCTAGGAACGCTGATGTTGCAGCTGAATCTGGGTATGTGAAGTTTCCAGAGGCATTTCCAATGTATGCAGCACGAAGACCAAATGATGTTCCCCATTGCTTTTCTGCATATGTGATTGAGTATGGAGACTTCGCAGCAAGTGTTGCTACACCCTGTGAACCGTTTGCACCAACAATACGACCGATGTTTGCAGTGTCGTTGATGTTTCCTGGGAACGCAGTTGTAAATGCATCGTTAGCTGGCTTTGTCCAAACTGTTGGAGCCACACCATTCATGAAGCGTGTGAAGTTGTTTGAAGTTCCTGAAGTGTCTGAACGGAAAACAACCTTGATTGGCTTGTTAGGAAGTGTGTAGTAAATGTTTTTTGATGAATTACGAAGAACAATTGGCTTACCACTCTTATCTACAGCAACGTTTCCAGATGCAGTCTTCTTGTAAACAACTGTCTTTACAGAGCGATTGTTATCAGCAACGATCTCTGGATCATTCCACTTTGTGATTTGACCAGCGAAAATCTTTGCAACTGTAGCTGAAGAAAGGTAGATGTCCTTCTTTGCAGGTAGGTTAACTAGAACTGCAATTGGAGCGGCAACGATTGGTGCATGGAAAATTGTTGAGCGCTTCTTAGCACCTGTGTGTGCTGAATCTGAAAACCAAAAGTCTCCGATTTTATTGTCGGAGTTGTTCTTACCTGTTCCTGAACCGGTTGATGTGTAAACAAATGAGTGACCGGACTTCTTAGCAAAGCCTGCTTTGCAAGCTTCTACTAGAGGAACCACAAATGATGCACCTGAGCCCGCTAGATCAACAGCGTGTGCTGGTTGTGCAGATGAAACTGCGATTACTGCGGCAATTGCAAGTGCCTTTGCCTTCATTGAAAACTTCATTAAATACCTTTCGTAGGAGGGTAAGACGTTTACGAAAGGAAAACTACTTAAGAAAAGTTAATCTAAGGCAAGGTGTTGGTGAACAAAAGCCTTACCTTAAGTGAACAACAGGTGTCAGCCGAAGCGGCCTGTGACGTAGTCCTCGGTGCGCTTATCGGTTGGAGAAGAGAAGATCTTGCTCGTTGGAGCGGTCTCAATCATTACTCCTGGGCCACCATCTGAAAGGAAAAAAGCTGTGTAGTCAGCTACGCGAGCGGCTTGCTGCATATTGTGAGTAACAATGACGATGGTCATTGATTTAGCCAACTCTGAGATTGTCTGTTCAATTCTAAATGTAGATCCTGGGTCAAGGGCTGAGCATGGCTCATCCATCAAAAGAACTTGTGGTTCAACGGCCAAAGCGCGTGCAATACATAGGCGTTGTTGCTGTCCACCAGAGAGTGCACCGCCGTGCTCGCCTAAGCGATCTTTAACTTCACTCCATAGACCTGCACGTTGTAGACATGATTCGAGAAGTTCATCTGTATTGCTCTTCTTTAACTGAGCAAGCTTGAGTCCGGACAAAACATTTTCACCGATAGTCATAGATGGAAATGGGTTTGGCTTCTGGAAGACCATGCCAACGCGAAGGCGAATCTTTGTCACATCGGTACCGGGTGCATAAATATCTTTGCCATCGAGTAGAACTTCACCAGCAAGTGCTGCCGTTGGGATGAATTCATGCATACGGTTAAGTGTTCGCAAATACGTTGATTTTCCGCAGCCTGAAGGACCAATTAACGCGGTAACAGTGCCGGCAGCAAAATCCAATGAAATATCTGAGAGCACATGCTTAGTACCAAACCAGGCGTGAACTCCTCGTGTCTCAAGACCCGTACCAAGAAGGTTGGTTCCTGGGACTCGCTGCTCACGATTGCCTGCAACTGATGCAAGTGATGATGGCTTGGTTGTCTGCATTTTTTTCTCCATATTGTTATCGTTATTTGAGTTCTCAGTCACTGTCATCTCACACTGCCCTTCTATCGCTTAAGTAACGGGCAAGTCCGAAGAGAACCACAATCAGGATGAGCAAGATCAGCATTCCGCCCCACGCTCTTGCATATGCCTCTTCTGTTCCACCTGTCAGGAAAGCTTTCCAAATATAAAACGGCAGCGATCCCATTGGCCCTGACATCGGATTGAAGTTAAGTGCATCTGCTCCGCCTGATACAAGAAGGATGGGAGCTGTTTCTCCGATAATGCGAGCAATTCCAAGGATTACCGCAGTAACCAATCCGCTTTTAGCCGCAGGCACCACCACGCCAGAGACTGTGCGCCACTGAGTAGCTCCCAATGCAACGCCAGCTTCACGAAGCTCATTTGGAATTAAAAGAAGCATCTCTTCAGCTGTTCGCGCAATTGTTGGAATCATCAAGATACTTAAAGCTAGCGAGCCCATTAATCCAGTTAACTCTTGCGTCACCGGAATAACCAAAATCGAGAGAATAAATAAGCCAGCAACAATTGATGGAACACCGCTCATTGCTTGAACAAGGAACTTAATAGGGCGAGCTAACTTTCCACGGATCTCGGTTAGGTAAAGCGCGGTTAGAAGACCGATGGGGAAACTAATGATGAGCGCGCCGCCCACCATAATGATGGTTCCAACTAATGCATGTAAGAGTCCACCTGCCTGAACTGGATCATTAACGGAGGCCAGTGTCATGTCATTGGTAAACATTCCAAAGTGAATTCCCTTGTAACCCTTGAGCACCACAGTTGAAACAATGCTCACAATTGGAATCAAAGTCATAGTCATCGCTAGAAGTGCAAAGCTGCTCAACAGAGAATCTTTTGCAGCTGCTAAATCACGAAGTCGCAGTTGTTGCACAAAAATCAAAAGGCTTGCAAAGAAAAAGTATGCCGCAGCAAAACCTAGCTTGCCGCTCAGCCCAGTAAGTTCTATAGCCCCACCTGCAAGTACGCCAGCTAGAGCTAATAGTGAAGCTGTAGCCATTCGCTGGGCCATTGATGTGCCCCAAGGCGTTTGAGGTTTTGGAATAGTAGTTTGAGTCATCGTCCCTTTTTCCCAAAAGTATTGATAAGCACGTCAGAAATAGCGTTGACCGTCAATGTAAGAAGGAATAAAACAAGGCCTGCTGCCATAAGTGCATTAACCTCGTCTGGACCTGCTTCGCCAAACTTTAGAAGAATAAGTGAAGCAACGTTTCCGCCAGCACCGAAAAGAACCTGCCAGTTGACCTGATAAACAACGTTGAGAACTGTGTAAACGGCAACTGTTTCACCCATCGCACGTCCAAGACCAAGCATTGCACCGCCAACGACACCGCCACGGCCATAAGGAATTACAACGGCGCGAATCATTGCAAGTTTGGATGCACCTAATGCATATGCAGCTTGCACGCGATCTAATGGTGTTTGATCAAAGATCTCTCGAGAAATCGCTGTAACAATTGGAATAATCATGATGGCAAGAACTAACCCTGCAATAAATGGCGAGCGCTCAAAAATTGGCGCAGGAACATCAAAGATTGGTATAAAACCTAAGTACTTGTTGAGAAGTTTTGCCCAGTACTCAGCGCTACCCATCAAAACGATAAAGCCCCAAAAACCAAAGAGAAGTGATGGGAAGGCTGCCATAAGATCGACTAGAGAAATTAGAAGCTTCTTTACCGGCCCACGTGCATAGAAGGTCAAATACAAAGCACTCAAGACTGCGATAGGAACTCCAACAATGACAGCAATGAAAGCTGCTAAGAATGTTCCGATAAGCATTGCGCCAAGTCCAAATGTACTTTCAGCAACCTTGCCCTCGGCATCTAGTAAAACTTCCCACTTAGATTCAGTTATGAAAGAAAACTTCTCAACTTGCAAAACACTTATGCCTTTGAGTGATAAGAACAGCGCAATCAACCCAAGGATGACCAAAGATGTCATTCCACCAACGGTGACAACTGCGCGGAAAATTTGATCTGAGCGTCGCGGCTGGGTCGTGATCACGCGCGGGGCAGGGATATCTGCCGACCTGTTTTCAAGCAATGTCATGGTGGGAATCTTGTCCCTATTCAGGATTCTTTACATAGACCGAAGATGTCTAGAAGGTTAACAAAAGGTGAAATGAGCCCTTTCCCCCTATGGTTTGCCATATGGCTAACGAACAAGCAAATCTGATCTGGATCGACTGCGAGATGACCGGACTTTCCCTGGAAAAGGATGTCCTGGTCGAAATCGCCGTCCTGGTCACCGACTCAGAATTAAACGTCATTGGTGATGGTGTGGATGTGGTGATTAAGGCCAGCGCCGAGGCGCTCGCTGGCATGAATGAGTTTGTGACGCAGATGCACACCACCTCTGGATTAATCACAGAGATACCAAATGGTGTTTCAGTATCAGAGGCTGAAGATGCGATTATTAAATATCTAGAGAGTGCAAACACTATGCCTGGAAAATCACCGTTGGCAGGTAACTCAGTCTCTGTTGATCGCTCCTTCATTGCACGTGATATGCCGCGCCTTAATGATTACCTGCACTATCGCACCATCGATGTCTCATCGATAAAAGAGTTGGCAAGGCGCTGGTATCCCAAGGCCTACTTCAACGCCCCGGCAAAGACGGGCAACCACCGGGCGCTAGGTGATATTCAAGATTCAATTGCAGAATTGGCGTATTACCGCAGCGCAGTATTTGTTACAGGTGATGAGCAGTAACCGGTAGACTTTGGCACTCATGGTGGGCGTAGCTCAGCTGGTAGAGCACTCGGTTGTGGTCCGAGATGTCGCGGGTTCGAGCCCCGTCGCTCACCCCACTATTAACTCAAACGAATAGAGAGCTGGGCAAAAAATGATCTTTGATGTCATTATTGAAATCCCAGCAGGCAGCCGCAACAAATACGAAGTCGACCACTTAACCGGAGAGATCCGCTTAGATCGCATGCTCTTTACTTCCACTCGCTATCCCTATGACTACGGCTTTGTAAAGAACACTCTCTCCCTAGATGGCGACCCACTTGATGCATTAGTCATGCTCGATGAGCCAACATTTCCAGGCTGCGTAGTTTCATGCAGAGCTATTGGCATGTTTAACATGACCGATGAAGCCGGCGGAGATGACAAATTACTCTGTGTTGCAGCAGGAGATATTCGCAAAGCATCACTACAAGATATTACAGATGTTCCAGAGTATGAACTCTCTGAAATACAACACTTCTTTGAAGTCTATAAAGCTCTAGAGCCAGACAAGAGTGTTACGGGTGGTAACTGGGTCGATGCAATGGAGGCTCAAGCAGAGATTGAACGCTCCCGCGAGCGCTTACTAAAAACCGGCCACTAAGCTATTTAGTTGGCACCACTTGTTTTGGGCACGTTGCAATAATCCTCACAATGGCAGCTTTTTCTGGCGCTGTTAACCACAAACCATATTTGGCTTTAACTGCCACCTGTCTTGCAACATAGGCACATCGATAACTCTTCTTTGGTGGCAACCACGTTGCTGCATCCCCATCACCTTTTTGAGAGTTTAAAACACCTTTAACTGCCAAAAGATTAAGCGGATCATTGGCAAAGGCAGTTCGCTTTTCCAGAGTTAATTTAAAGGCACCGGTCTGCCAAGCATTTGAAAGAGCGACAACGTGATCAATCTGCACGGCGTTACTTGTGCCAACCCCGCGCACAAAATCAATGCTCTCTCCTGAAAATGGATCAGGCAAGATTCCACTCAAAATCGTGCAGCGATCTTTATAGACAATATCTATGAGATCTCTTTTCAATATGTCATTGCGGGTATCACAGCTATTTCCATCAACATCTTTCCACGCAGTGCCGAACTGCTCTCTTGCATATCCAGTCTTTGGAGCACGGCCCTTCACTGCCATCGTTGCAATCACATCAGTAACCGTTGGGGTTGCAGCGCTAGAGGCTTCTGGAATCCCTGCAAGAAAGAGCGTGAGCACTAGGGCAATCCTTATTTCCCAGTGACTCATACGACTATTTTGGCGGTGTCGGGAACGTGCAGCAAGGCCACAGATGCTGATAGGTTTCCACCTGCATTCAAGCGTTTCCGGCGCCTGGATGCTTCGGGTGGTTAGCTCAGTTGGTAGAGCAGGTGACTCTTAATCACCGGGTCGGGGGTTCGAGTCCCTCACCACCCACAGTTGATTGCTTTCTTATAGTACATAGCCAAAATTTGGATGTGTATCTGCTCCCTTATCGCCTTCTTGAGGGATTGCAAGGTTGGGTATTGTTTAGAGCCTCTATCAAGAATGAGGATTTCTTTAATGAGCGACTTGTCTTTAGATTGGGCAACCGACCTTGAGATACTAAGACTCACTGGTTCAGATATTCAGGAGTGTGAAGATCACATCATTGTGAAAACGCCTTCCAATCCCAATTATCACTGGGGTAACTGCCTATTGGTTGTTGATCACACCTTAGTAAGTCAGGCTCAAACTTGGGTATCCAAGTTTCATCAACATTTTCCTAATGCTGATTGGATCTCTATTGCCCTGCCCGTGATGCCAAAAAAAACAGATGATTGGGAATCACAGGGGATCGTATTGGAGCCTCTTGAAGTTCTACAGACAAATGAATTGCCTAAATCATTTCCACTGCCTTACGGATATCAAGTTAGAGCCTTGGAAGGGGATGATTGGGAGTTACTTTCACAGAAAGAGATTGAAGAAAACTTAATCTCAAAAATGTATGAGCCCAAAGAGTATGAAGAGTTCATCACTCAGAACAATCAAATTCGTAAGTCTCTGTGTCAGAAAGGGAAAGCAGCATGGTTTGGCGCTTTCTTTGATGACGAGTTAGTAGCAAACTTAGGAATTGTTGTATGTGAAGCAACGGCGAGGTATCAATCAGTTGAAACTCATATCTCCCATAGAAGAAGAGGCTTGGCATCACATTTACTTGGAATAGCAGCACGATGGTCTGCCGACAACGGATGCGTTAACTGGGTGATTGCCACTGAGGCTACTAACGATGCTGGGCGTGTTTACAGAAGAGCAGGATTTGAAAGTGTCGTTGGAAGTGTAAATGCTTATAAGCCACCGTCATTCCGTCATGAAAACAAATAGCCATATTGGATTTGTCTGCCATGCCCTCTAATATGGGAGATGAGTCAAGAACGGATATATCCGCATAGTGGGTCAAAGGGAATGGTTTGAAGGTTTGATAACGAGTCCCTCACCACCCACTTACGAAAGTAAGCCCGAGATCAGAACAATCTGCTAAATCTAGTAACCCTTAATTGTGATTACCTTGCTGTCCCCAAAAGGAATGACAGTATGGCGCGAGTCGAATCTAAGTTCGAGTACGGAGTTCCGACTAGTGATTGAGCGGAGCTTGAGACCGCAGTTCTTCCCATCCAAGCATGCGAAGCGCCTTCGACAGTGATGTAGCGCATGCCAACATTAGTTGAGCACTTATTCCACTCATAAATTGTTATTTCTGAATTCCTAATATCTCGCGTCGCCTCTGGAGTCTTATTACATTTGTTAATGCTTGCAAAAACATCCAATGCAAATCGAGCAGATCTGAATGGCACACCTGCAATACCAGAACCTAAACCTCCCTCAATGGGAAAATTCTTATCTGCGGTCCCATGAATGTGAACCAGCTTCACTGGATTAACTGAGCCACAATTATCCATTCCTAAACTGGCTGATTGAATTCCCACACCCTTGACTTGATCTGAGAGTTCGCATGCCAACTTGTAAGCCAGCATGCCACCATTCGAGTGCCCCATCGCAAATACGCGGGTTGGGTCAATTAAGTAGCTGTCCTTGATCAATTTTATGAGACTCGCCATAAACGCAACATCGTCGACGCCATTCCTTACAGCTGGACCACAACAGTCTCCGGCATTCCAAGTTTGAAAACCTGGTTGAGTCTCAGAAGCGTTGATTCCATTTGGATAAACGACATAAAATCCATTTGATTCCGCAAATTCACTTAGTCCAGAATTTGCCTCGAATTGCCGTGCGCTAGCTAAGCCACCATGAAATGCCAATACCAGAGGTGCTGGGATTTTTGAGTCAATCGATCCTGGTTTGAAAAAGCGATAAGTCCTAGTACGTCCGTCGCTAGTTTGTATCATGAACTCTTCACTTCGAGATGTGTTTTGAATTGGATTTGAAACACCTGCGTAAAGATCAAGCTTGGGCCTGGTGGTTGGCGAAGCGTTGGTTTTGGTAACTACCTTGACTCCTTTATTCCAAACCAACTTATTGCCTGACTTAATACATGTATAAGTTTTATTCTGATAAACAACTTTTTGGTTCAAAACTTTGCAGGTAGATCCAGGAGTTATCTTCTGGGCAGAAAAGGCCGTGATAGGAATCAGGGTAAGAGTGAGGGCAACTAAGAGTCCTTTGGTAAGGCTCCCCTTGATTCGCATTCCAAAAGGGTAATGGGAGAATCAAGTCTTATGGGGGTTCGTGCGCTCAATTCTGGGGTCGGGGGTTCGAGTCCCTCACCACCCACTTACGCAAGTGAGCCCGAGATTTAAATCAAAACCTTGAATGCTCTCACCTTGGAATACCCTAGCGCCCATGACCATGCACCCACAGGCCAAAGCCTTCCTCGACTTTACCGCCACCAATAATCCAATGCCAGCTGATGCAACGCTAGAAGAGCGCAGAGCAGATGCTGCTGATTACTTAAAGTATGCAGGTCCTGAATCCAATGATGTGAACACCGAACATACCTATTTCACTTCTCCAACAGCAGATCTGCATGCAGTGATTTTCCGTCCTAAGAACGTTAAACCCAATGCACCCGCACTTGTTTATTTCCACGGTGGTGGTTGGGTATTTAGCTGGACACTTCGCTATGCCCCACAGATGTCTAACATCGCTGCAGAGACTGGTTTTGTGGTAATTGGAATTAACTATCAAAAAGCGCCAGAGCATCCATTCCCAACACCTTTTGATGATTGTTATGCAGGTCTGCTCTGGGTTGCAAAGAACGCTGCGCGCTTTGGAATTGATCCAACAAAGATTGGCGTGGGGGGCGATAGCGCAGGAGGTAATTTAGCTGCAGCAGTTGCACTCAAAGCTGCAGATACTGGTGATGTGAAGCTGGCCTACCAAATGCTTATCTATCCATGCCTAGATACCGATTATCAATCTCAGTCATATCGTGCCCATGAAACCGGTTTTGGTGTAGAAAGCGTTGGAATGCAGTGGTGTTGGGGTCTCTATGTTCCAGAGGCTCATATGAACAATAAATATGCCATTCCTGCGCGAGCAACTACTTTCAAAAACGTTGCACCAGCCATTATCGGTTTAGCTGAGCATGATGTCTTGCGCGATGATGGTGCTAACTATGCAGCTGCGCTAGAAAAAGCAGGGGTTCCTGTGACAATGAAGGAATACCCAGGAATGATTCATGGATTCTTTGGCCATGGTTTCATGGTCGATGATGCATACAACCTTCGCACATGGCTCAGTGAACAGATAGTTAAAGCTGTTCAGTAGTGTTTGAAGCACAGACGCTCCTAATAGCTGGTTGTTTATTTCTAGGAGCAATTCTCTACACCTCCGTGGGTCACGCAGGTGCTTCGGCATATATAGCCGTGATGACTCTTTTTGATCTTCCCCCCGCAGTTATTAGACCAACAGCGCTTACTCTTAACATCTTTGTCTCCTCTTTTACTGCACTTCGCTATATCAAGAGCAATTTCTTCAATAAAACTCTTTTTCTATTCCTGATTATCGGATCTGTACCAGCTGCCTTTATTGGTGGACGTATCAATCTGCCTAGCAATGTCTATAAGCCAGTAATTGGCGTACTACTTCTTCTATCCGGCTTGCGCTTTTTAATTCAAGCGTTGCAAACTGATAAAGCCCATAGAGAAGTAAATAAGCCATTAGCAATCTTCATGGGCGCAGGCGTTGGTTTGTTATCTGGAATTACTGGCACAGGAGGCGGCATATTCCTCTCCCCCCTCATCATTTGGTTGGGTTGGGTGAGTGTTAAGGCAGCTAGTGGAACCGTTGCTGCCTTCATCTTTGTTAACTCAGTTGCTGGATTACTTGGCAACTTTCAATCAACATCATCACTGCCAAGTGAGCTACCGGTCTTTGTTGTTGCCGTGTTACTAGGAGCCCTTATTGGCACGCGTTTTGGAATCAAAAGATTCTCATCAGTGGGCGTTAAGCGGGCCTTGGGATTCGTGTTGCTAATTGCTGGAGTTAAGTTCCTGTTTGGTTAAGCTAAAAGCTCGCTGAGCAATGTTTCAACGCGCTTCTTGATTTCATCTCTAATCACTCGTACTGATTCAATGCCTTGTCCTGCAGGATCTTCTAAGACCCAATCTTCATATCGCTTGCCTGGATAGAACGGGCAAGCATCACCGCAGCCCATTGTTATAACGGCATCAGATGCTTGAACTGCCTCTGGTGTGAGAATCTTTGGAACATTGTTTGCAATATCAATGCCTAGCTCAGCCATAGCTGCAATTGCAACAGGATTTATTGAATCCTTTGGCGCAGAGCCCGCAGAGAGAACTTCTATGCGATCTTGTCCTAACTCCTTCATGAAACCTGCTGCCATTTGAGAGCGGCCTGCGTTATGAACGCAGACAAATAGAACCGTTGGTTTATTTCTCATGTGTGAGCACCTTTGTTAGACCCAAGCCAATAAGAGCGCCCAGTAATTGAGCGGCAATAAACTTTAAGACGCACTCTGGGGCAATTCCGGCAAATGAATCACTGAAGGCTCGTCCGATGGTGACTGCAGGGTTTGCGAAAGAAGTTGAACTAGTGAAGAAGTAAGCACTACCAATCCATGAAGCAACAACTGCAGGAATAAGCGTTAGTTTTTCTTGGGCGATGAGCAAGTTAATAATCAGGATTAATCCTGCAGTTGCCACCATTTCGCCGATGTAGAGGTTACTGCCGGAGCGAACCTTGGTTGAGGCTTCAAGCAGAGGAAGGCTAAACATCGCATTTGCCAAAACAGCGCCTGTAATTGCTCCAGCGCTTTGAGCTAACGCGTACTGAATAAAGGTGAGTGGGGATGTGCGATTTTGAATCAGATCAACCAGAGTGACAACTGGGTTGAAGCTAGCACCGCTAATGGGAGCCAAAATCTGAATGAGCACATAGAGACCAAATACTGTTGAAATCGTGTTTATTAGTAGTTGCACACCGACATCTTGTGAAAGATTGGTAGCCATAATGCCTGAACCAACAACGATTGCAACTAATAGGGCTGTTCCAAGAAACTCAGCAAATACTTTCTTCATCTCAGCAGAATACCTGCCTTAAGTGAATGCATTGTGAACAAACACAAAACCCCACCCGCCAAAGGGCAGATGGGGCTCCGTTTAAGCCTTGTTATGAAACAGCGATGATGTCCACAACAAAGATCAGAGTTTCATTTGGACCGATTGGGCCTGAGCCATTTGGGCCATAACCAAGATCTGCTGGAATAACGAGTAAACGACGTCCACCAACTTTTGCACCAGGTAATCCCTGTTGCCATCCTGCAATCACACCAGCAAGTGGAAACGTTGCAGGTTGTCCACCTGACCATGAAGACTCAACGATTGAACCATTTGACCATGTCATCAATGTGTAATGAACGGTCAGAGTAGAAGAAGCTTGAACTTCAGTACCCGATCCAACAATGATGTCTTGGGTTTGTAGAGTTGTTGGAGCTGCACCACTTGGTGCAGTAATTGTTGGTGCTTCACCAGCATTAGCTGTTACTGCCGGTAGGCCGTTAGATGATGTTTCTGCCACTGTTTCTTTTCCTCCACATGCTGAAAGGGATGTAATCACAAGCGCGATTACTGCTGCAATTGCTAAGTTTCTGACTTTTGAATTCATTTCCATCCTTTATTCGAGTTCGCCGATTAACTTAAAATCACCATTGCCGAGTTGGCCTTGCGCTCTATACATCTCAAGCTTGGCGCGAGTATCTGCAATATCAAGATTTCGCATAGTCAGCTGGCCAATGCGATCAACTGGACCAAAGGCAGCGTTTTCTGTGCGCTCCATAGATAGCTTCTCTGGTGCATAGCTAAGTGCAGGACCAGTTGTATTAATAATTGAATAATCATCACCGCGGCGCATGCGCAAAGTGACTTCGCCGGTAACAGCAGATGCCACCCAGCGTTGCAATGATTCACGCAGCATTAGGGACTGTGGATCTAACCAACGACCTTCATAGAGCAAGCGACCTAAGCGGCGGCCCTCTGCGTGATAGTTGGCAATGGTGTCTTCATTGTGAATTGCACTGATGAGACGCTCATAGGCAATAAAGAGCAGCGCCATTCCTGGAGCTTCATAAATTCCACGGCTCTTAGCTTCAATGATGCGGTTTTCAATCTGATCAGCCATACCAAGACCATGGCGGCCACCAATTGCATTAGCTTCTCTCATCAGCGCCACAACATCACCAAAAGACTTACCGTTGATTGCAACCGGGCGTCCCTGAACAAAAGAAATCTTCACATCTTCAGTTTCAATCTTTACGGCCGGATCCCAGAAGCGAACACCCATAATTGGCTGCACGAGCTCAACTGATGTGTCTAGATTTTCTAATGACTTTGCCTCATGGGTTGCACCCAAGATATTGGCATCTGTTGAGTAGGCCTTCTCTGTGCTGTCGCGATAAGGAAGTTTGTGAGCAACTAAGTACTCAGACATCTCTTTGCGTCCACCGAGTTCATTAACAAAATCAGCATCTAGCCATGGCTTATAGATTCTCAGGTTTGGATTAGCCAAAAGACCGTAACGATAGAAACGCTCAATGTCATTGCCTTTATATGTTGAACCATCGCCCCAGATATTTACTGAATCTGCATGCATAGCGCGAACCAGCATTGTGCCTGTTACTGCGCGGCCCAATGGGGTTGTGTTGAAATATTGTTTTCCGCCTGAGCGAATATGGAAAGCTCCGCAAGCAATTGCTGCTAAGCCCTCTTCAACTAATGCGCTCTTGCAATCAACAAGGCGTGAAATCTGCGCGCCATATTCCTTTGCACGAATCGGAACTGAGTCGATATCTGGCTCGTCATATTGGCCAAGATCTGCGGTGTAAGTGCAAGGAATCGCACCTTTTTCGCGCATCCAAGCAACAGCAACAGAAGTATCAAGTCCGCCAGAAAAGGCGATACCGACTTTTTCTCCCACGGGAAGAGATGCAAGGACCTTAGACATGAGTGAAGTCTAACCGATAGTGAAGGTGGAAATTTTCTTAGAAAGGGCAGGTACTACGCCCCATTGCGTGGTGATTTCACGGTATCTATCGATATCTAGCGCATCAGGTTGCGCTCCAGTCTTCACTGCGCGAATCATGATGTTTCGAGGTGTGTGTTCTCCCCCGATGAATTCAATGATCTCAACGCGATATCCAACAATGCGCAATATCTGTGCACGCAAAGCATCTGTGAGTAAATCACCCATGCGCTCTTTCATCACACCAAATTTGGTAATCGCACCCCATGGCTCTGGGCTTTGCTCCATCTGCTTTTGAATATCGTGGTGACAACATGGTGCAATCAATAAAAGCTTTGCTTCCCCATTTACTGCCCAGGCAATTGCATCATCTGTGGCTGTGTCGCAGGCATGAAGTGCAATAGCAACATCTGCTTGCTGCGCTGTTGTCGAAGCGATCTCTTCGGCTTTAAAGGTAATTGTGTCGGTGATTCCTAGCTTTGTAGCTATCTCATTGTTGCGATCACGTGATGCCGGGCGAACATCAATTCCTGTCACATGAACAGGCATTCCAATGCTCTTGAGATATTGGTGGGCCGCAAAAGTTAAATAAGCATGCCCACAACCTAAATCAACAATTGATAAGGGCCTGTCTTTGCTTGGCTTTGCAATCTGACCAGCTTCTATTGCAGAGTTAAGCGTTGGCACTAGTAAGCGCAAGAACTCTTCGACTTGCTTGTATTTATCATTTTTCGAAGGCTTAATCTGTCCCTTGTGATCGGCGATGCCGACTTCGCGCAAGAACGGATCAGCTGGATCAAGCAAGCGTTCCTTTTTCTTATCGTGAGAAAGGTTTTGCTCCAGGCTCTTCTTTTCATAGTGAACCTGGGCTTCACCGCTCTTTGTCACACGAATGCTCATAGATCCATCCACACTATCCACAGTGATATTTGCATAACCACTAGAGATTAATTGCAGGACCTCTGATTTATCTGGTGCAATATTTTTAGTTGTTGTGGCTTTGCCATCGCTGTAGGTGAGTTGTAGAACTATGGAGCCTTTAATTTCAACGGCTCTAATATCAATGCGCTCATGCTCCACCTGCATATTGCGACGACGGCCAGATAAAACAACACGCACCAAAGTCTTTGTATCAACGATGAGTGCGCATGCCTCGTCTAGAGCTTGTTCTATGGATAGAGGCATCAGTTATTTAGGCGAAATTACCGCTGTGCCCTTTTCATGAGGATAAATAGTAAGGACGTGATTAGGCAGAGCCTTAGCAAAACTCTCAGCCAACTTACGCTCTCCCTCACGATTCACATCATCTATAACAATGATGGCTTTAGGTGAGAGCTTGGCGATGAACTCAGCACGAGCTGGCATGCGTGCCTCTGGGTTTTTAGATCCCGGTGGACCATCAACTATAAGTAAATCAATGCGCTTTAAATCCTTTATCACTGCAGTGTCATACCACTCGACTCCTGAGACATGAGCCTTAAGTTGTGCAACCCTAATCTCAACCCCACGCACTTTGTGCTCTTTTAATACACCACGAGTTATATCTGCAAACTCGCCTGAGTGATCAATGCTAATTACTTTCTTTGCCCCAGCTTTGGCAACTACTAATGTGGAAACTCCTGAGCCAAGTTCAACAACCAATTTAGGATTGTGCATGCGAACTAGCTGAGCCAGAGTTAGCAGAAGATCTGGCGATGCTGCCCAGCTGCGCGTTGGTGGAACTGGAGCACTAAATTTTAGAAGTGATAAAAGCTGCTGCATTGCCTCGCTCTGGCGATAGGACTGCCAGACTTCTGCTTTTAACTCTTTGGTCGATGCTGCGATCTCTCGTGTGGTTCGCTCTGACCGTGCACTAACTTTTTTGTGCAATGCACGCAATGAGCGGATGCAATAGGCAACACCTAGTGCGACGATGATTAAAAGTACTAGCGAGAGTATTTTCACCTACTAAGTCTAAGCGCGAGGCAGGTGAACTTCAATTGCCAAGCCGCCAAGTTCGCTCTTGCGAAGAGTAAAAACTCCCTTATGTCTTTCAATTACCGCGTTCATGATGCTCATACCCAACCCTGTGCCGCCGGTATCTCGGGAGCGAGATCTATCAAAGCGCTTAAGCCCTCGGATTTTCTCTCCATATGATTCTGGGGGCAATCCCGGGCCACTATCTTCAATAATGATTGTGATCTGCTTTTCAGCCTTAACGCTTACGCGAACTGAGGTGCTTGGGGGGGTGTGCAGGCGGATATTAGTGAGTGCGTTTTGGATAAAGCGCTGCAAATACTTTTCAGATCCAAGCATTACCGCACTTGCATCTATATGAGTGGTAACTGAATGAGTCGGTGCAATCTCTTTAAAGTCAGAGACACTTTCACGAACTAACTGCGCAATATCAATACTTTCAAAATCAATGTTGCCTTCTTCACCTAGCTGAGCCAACATCAATAAGTCACCAATGAGAAAATCCATTCGCTTTAACTCACTGTTGAGTCGATCAAAGGCAGCGCTCTCGCGCTCTGGATCTAGCTGCTTGCCTCTGAGAAGCTCGGCATAACCTTTAACAACTGTCATTGGTGTGCGCAGCTCGTGTGCAGCATCGCCAATGAACTCTTGCATCTTCTGCCTTTGTGCCCGCTCTTGTGCCAAGGCTCCGGAGCGAGAAAGCAATGATGCTGCAATTGATGCAAGGATATTTGCAAGAATAATGAAAATCAGAAGTCTCCAGAGATTGATATCAAGAGAGCGATTGATGTCAACTAAGGAACCAGCAACTATTAACACATCTCCTTCTGGAATTGGAATAGTGCGAACTCGAAGATCTGGGCCATCAAGTGGTGTGCCAACAGATTCACGCAAAATAGTTACTTCACCGCTAGGGGTTGCAAAGCCCAAAGTTAAGTCGAGATTGTTTTGCTCGATACTAAGTAGGGCAATGCTTACAGCATCCATCGGATTTACACGGATGTCACTCTCAACTTGGTTAAGACGTTTATCAATCATCGCAATCTCGCTGCGATATGTGCTCACAACGGCAAAGCCACCAATAAGAATTGAAAGGACCGAAGTAACAAGGGCTGTTGAGATAATTTGCCGAGTTCTAATTTTCATGAAAACTATTTAGGCTCCTGGATTTGAAATCCCACGCCACGAATAGTCTTAATACCTTCAAAGCCATCTCGGTGCAGTTTCTTGCGAAGATATGAAATATAGGTATCCACGACCGTGCTTTCAGATTCGAAAGTGATTCCCCAAACCTCATCCAGCAAAAGATTCTTGCTGAGCACTCTGCCCTTTTTCTCAATCAATATCTGTAGTAAGCGGTACTCGGTTGGTGAAAGATCTACTTCTTCCCCATTAAAGCTCACTAAGTGCTGATCATCATCGATTGAGATTGGCCCGCATGAGAGCAAAGAAGGAACGTCCACATTCTTTGTTGAGCGGCGCAAGATAGCTTTGATGCGCAGAATTAACTCTTCGATGCCAAAGGGCTTAACAACATAATCATCAGCGCCAATTTTTAAACCCCGCGTAATGTCAGCTTTATCTTCACGCGCTGTGAGCATGAGCACTGGCGTTAAATCATTGGTGCTTCGCAAGCGCTCTACTAATTCAAATCCATCCATTAACGGCATATTGATATCGATAACTAAGAGATCTGGCTTATGAGTACGCAAAAGCGTTAGTGCAGACATTCCATCAGTTGCTTCCACGGTCTCAAAGCCGGCAATGCGCAAAGTGTCATTAAGGAGTGCTCGGACCCCCGGCTCATCATCAACGATCATAATTAACTGTGCCATAGGGCCACTCTTGCATGATGGGGCTCTAAATCCAATAAATTTTCACTCTTTGAGGCCATTTCACAGAAAAATCACAACAGTTAGATGCATCATTTAGGCATGAGACTGCGAGGGATAGCACTAGTTGTCATCTCCCTGACCCTGCTTTTTTCATCCAGCATTAATGCTTCAGCTGAACCAACTCCTTCACCTACACCTTCTCCTTCACCATCCCCTGATTATCAAATGTTAATGAATCAATACAAGTTGGATTTAGATCGATACCGTAATTTAGTGCAGGCTCGTGAAAAAGCACGATCACAGATTAATCGAACATTTATGCTTGCCGTAAATGATGCAAACTATGAAGCTCGCATGACAATAAAAATAGCCAAAACGGCTGCTGCTAAAAATGAGATTATTTCTAAACAAAAAATCGCTATAACTGCAGCAAGTGTTGCTCGTGATGCTGCAATAGCCGCACTCGGTGCTTTACCAACTCCTCCAGTAAAGCCAGTAAAGCCAGTTGAAATGGCAACGCTAGATAAAATGAAAAGTAAGAAATCTTCACCTTCTCCAACACGATAGAGAATTTACTCACCATCTCTTTTCATTAAGTGAGATACATCATTTAGTGAGCGCTCTTGTGCATTAAATCGTTATAAAAGCGAGACATTGCTGACCATAGTTTCAGTCTTCTTGCATTGCTTGGGTTCATAAGAACCGCATAAGTTCACCTCATGAACTCCTCACCGTGGTGGAAAGAAGCCACGATTTACCAGATCTATCCACGCTCATTCTTTGATAGCAATAGCGATGGTGAGGGCGATCTACCTGGAATCACAAGCAAGTTGGATTATGTGAAAAGCCTCGGTGTAGATGCGATTTGGTTGAGCCCTTTTTATACATCCCCAAATAAAGATGGTGGATACGACGTAGCTAATCCACGTGATGTTGATCCACGTTTTGGAAATTTAGAAGATGCTAGAGAGTTAATCACCCAGGCACATAAGCGCGATCTTCGTGTAATTGCTGACATCGTTCCTAATCACTTCTCTGATCAACACGAATGGTTTCAGGCAGCGCTCAAGTCAAAGCGTGGTTCAAAAGAGCGTGAGCGATTCCATTTCTATGATGCAAATGAAGATGGAACTCCCCCTAATAACTGGATCTCACTTTTCGGCGGCCCATCATGGACTCAAGTAGAAGATGGTCAGTTCTATTTGCACCTCTTTGACTCAACGCAGCCGGATTTGAATTGGGAAAACCCTGAGGTAAATGCTGACTTTGAAAAGACTCTGCGCTTTTGGATTGATTTAGGCGTGGATGGTTTCAGAATCGATGTCGCCCATGGGTTGATAAAAGAAGACGTATTGACGAATCACCCAGATCCTCAAGGGTTGAGCAACGCACTACGTCTTGATGTGGCAATGGATTCTGAAGAGCGCAATGCACTCTTGCTCACTGTTCCTTATTTTGATCGCCAAGGAGTCCACGAGATTTATAGAAAGTGGCGCAAACTCTTTGACTCATATACAGGTCGCGAGATCATGGCAGTTGCTGAGGCTTGGGTTCATCCTCCTGTGAATGCAACGCGTTATGTTCGAGCAGATGAGCTTCATCAAGTCTTTAACTTTGATTTACTAACAGCAGAATTTGATTCCGATGTTCTATTCGATGTTGTTGAGCGATCAATTTCACTCAATGCAACTGTTAACGCCCTGCCAACATGGGCGCTGAGTAATCATGATTCACCCCGTGTTGCTAGCCGAATTGGTGATGAGCAAGCACGCGCTCTAGCACTTTTTGTCTTTGGACTACCTGGCTCTGCATATGTTTTTGCTGGTCAAGAACTTGGATTACCTGATGGGCAACTCCAAGATTCAGATCGCCAAGACCCAACGTTTTTTAGAACCAATGGCGCCATTAAAGGTAGAGATGGCGCACGAGTACCGCTTCCTTGGAGTGGAGACACAACACCTTTTGGATTTAGCACTGCAAAGCCATGGCTTCCAATTTCGCAAAGCTGGAAAGATTTAACTATTGAGAATGAATTAGCTGATCCTAAGAGCTCATTACATTTGTATAAAAATGCACTAGAGCTACGTAAGGAATTCTTAGTTGGAGCAGGTGGAATTACTTGGCTTGAATCCTCCCAACACGGTCATAAAAACGATTCTTTGCTCTCATATTCCAGAGGATCTATCACAGTGGTCATGAATCTTTCAGATTCTGCCAAAGAGTGTGATGCGGCCGGCAAGTTAATAATCGTCAGCGGGGGCACCGTGGATGCACGAGATGGAAAAAAGGTTATCCCAGCTCGTTCAACTGCTTGGTTCTTAACTTAAATTCTTTCTTTGTCTCTCAACGTTTCTCGATTATGATCTTTGCTTTTTTCATGAAACTTACGGATTTGAATATCAAAGATCTTCATTGCGCCATCAAAGGCAGCAAGATCGTTGAATTCACTAGCTTCAGCGCGAAGCAGTGGCCCAGAACCGTGAGAAGTCACAATCACTCTATGTGAGTGCTTACCTAAACGTGGATTGGTTTCATGAAGTATCTCTACTTCAACGCGGTCAATGACCACGCCAAAGCGCTCCATTGAATTTAATTTCTCTTCTGCTATATCTCTAAAATCTTCGGCAAGTTCGGCATTACGTGTATGAATTTGTATCTTCATGCTTAGAAGGGTAGTACTAAAACCACCAATGTTGCTATAGAAGCAAGTAGAAATGATTTGCCAAGAATCTTTAGCGCTGTGGCGCGATCGGCTGCTTTGTCTTGTGGGTCACTCACACGTGATAAATCTCCGAGTTTGCCAAAGTTGAATGTGCCTGCAAAACCATAGGCGAGACAAAACTTGCTGCGAGATTGAACATATCCCACTGCTGCGACCATTAAAGGAAGAAATATTCCAATACGTGCACCGCGTGGTGCGCTAACAGAAATCATTGCGATTAAAGAAGATAGTGAAAGAAACAAACCGACGAGCGCTACGAACTGCCTTCTGCGAATCTCTTTCTGCCCGATATTGCATGTTCCTGCAACGTATGTTGAATCAGACATCCTCAAACTCATCTTCATCGACCCACGTATCTGCCACAGTGTCTTCTTGGTGTTCTATCCATGAGAGAAAAGAGCCCACGGCGCGAAAAGCCAACACAGCAACAGTTACTGCTGCGATTACTCGGCGGAAGGCTTTAACCATGAGATAAAAATACTCTCTATTGCGATTTCCCGCGCTAGATAGCGTTCAGGGCCCTAGTTATGTCGTCCCAAATATCATCAACGTGCTCACAACCCACCGATAAACGGATGAGCTGCTCTGGAACAGTTGGGCTTTCAATTGGCCAGCGACGTCTGCGCTCCCAAAGTGACTCCACTCCACCTAAAGATGTGGCATGGGCGATCATCGTTGATGATTCACAGACCTTTTGGGTTTGCTCTGCAGTTCCATCAACTTCAAAAGAAACAATGGCACCAAAACCTGGGTAGCGAACGCGTGAGATTTTTGGATGCTCAGAAAGTCTTTTAACTAACTCTTTGGCACTCTCTTGTGATTTATTGAAGCGAAGTGGGAATGTGCGAAGGCCGCGCAGAGCTAGCCAGGCCTCAAATGGTCCTGGGATAGATCCGTTGAAACTGCGTGAGTCATGCAAGCGCTTATAGAGAGCGGGATCATTTGTTGAAAGTGAGCCCATCAAAACATCACTATGACCAGATAGGAACTTTGTAACTGAGTGCATCACTATGTCAGCGCCCATTGCTAAAGGATTTTGAACAAGCGGAGTTGCAAAAGTGTTATCTACTGCAACACCAATTCCTAATTTCTTAGCTGCAGCGATTAACTTTTCAAGATCAGCAACATCAAGACATGGATTAGTAGGTGACTCAAGCCAGATGAGCGCAGCACCCTTCATGGAATCAATGACCTCTTGTGTGTTTACTACATCTACAAATCTAACTTCAAGGCGACCACTTGTATGAAAAGAATTCAGCAAACTCATCACACCGCTATAGCCCTGATTGGAAGCAACAACTGGTGCTCCGATGGGAAGAATTGAAAACACTGCGCTGATGGCTGCCATACCAGAAGAAAACGTAAGAGTTTGTCCGCCCTCTAACTCACTAATTGCTTCTTCTAGCGAAGTCCATGTTTGATTGCCATAGCGACCATAACCAATTGGTCCACCAGAATGAAAAGTTGAAGTTAAATCAATTGAAGGATTCAGTGGTGCATCCGGTGTTACCGGTGGACGCCCCGCAGTAATGGCGCTGGTTTCAATTTTTTTGCTCATCTGCTAATCCTATGCTGATGCTTCAAGCACTGCCATTGCAGCGTTATGGCCAGGAATTCCGCTCACGCCACCGCCACGAATAGCTCCTGCGCCACAGATAAAGACGCGGGGATCATCTGTTTCCACGCCCCAACGTGTTTGCTGGTTGTCTTCACGGAAAGGAAAACTTAAATCTTTATGGAAGATATTGCCACGAGGCAGTCCTACATCACCCTCGATATCTAACGGTGACTTAACTTCAATAGCAGCAATCACATTTTCAATGGGCTCGACTAAATATTGATTAAGTGAGGCTAATGCAGCTTTTAGTGCAGCAGCTTTTGCCTCTTCATTATTGGCATCAAAGAGGGCTGCTGGGGTGTGTAAACCAAAGAGTGTAAGAGTTTGATATCCCTGCTCTTGCAGTTCAGTACTAAGAATGGATGGATCAGTAAGTGTGTGACAGTACATTTCAATCGGAAGCATTTCTGGCATAGTGCCAGCCTTGGAATCGGCAAAAGTAGATTCACACTGCGCAAATGATTCATGGGCATGAAATGTTCCTGCAAAAGCCAATCGTGGATCTATTCCAGACTTTAATTGAGGCAAGGACTTTAACAAGATATTTATCTTCATTTGCGAGCCTTCAAGGCTGGCAGGTGCTTTTGTACCACGAAGTCGCGCAAGCACCTGTGGAGCAGCGTTGCTTAATACATAGCTAGAAGTAATCGATGTTGCATCTTCAAGAGTAAGAGTTGCATGATCGGCAGTTGTAGTAACTGATGAAACTTTGGAATTAACCCTTATCTCTACTCCAGCAGCAGTAGCAACACGAACTAACTCTTTAACTAAAGCTCCCATTCCACCGCGTGGCACTTTCCACTCACCAGTTCCGTTACCGATCAAGTGATACAAAAAGCAGATGTTTGCCTGCATTTCATAGGCTGAGGCAAAAGTTCCAATCAGTGCATCGGTCAGAATTACGCCACGAACTAAATCATCCTTAAAGCGTGCTTCGATTTCTTCACCAATCGGACGCTCCATCAAGTAGTCCCACACCTTAGGCATATTGATTTCTGCCTTTAACTCACTTCGACTCTTTAATGGATGGAGCATTGAAGGGGCAATTTTTACTGCGAACTCTGCAATTTCATTATAGAAATCCTGCCAGGCTACCCACTCAGCCCCTGTTGGATCTAATTCTTTAAATGAATCCTCGGTCGCTTTATCCCACTGGCGCGCTACATATAGACCAGAGTCTTTACCGTTTCGAGAGTAAGGGCTGTAACTAGAAACAGTTCGGGAAATACGTTCAAAATTTAAGCCCAGGTCACTCACAATTTGATCGGGAAGTAGTGAAATCAAATACGAGTAACGAGAGAGCATTGCATCGTATTCAGGAAATGCTCGAACACTCGTTGTCGCACCGCCTACCTCTGCATTTGCCTCAAGAATGACAACAGACTTACCGGCTTTAGCTAAATACGTAGCTGCAACAAGGCCGTTATGGCCACCGCCAATAATTGCAACGTCAAAATTTGTCACTACAAAGATTTCACAATTCGATCTATCGCCTCAGTCAGAATTGTTGGGCTGGTTGCATAATTTAAACGCACAAACTGTGTGCTTTGAGCGCCATACATATGCCCAGCATTGAAGGCCACTTTGCCGCGCTCTAATAGAGTTTGAGCAGGGTTCTCACCTAAATTAAGTGCGCTTAAATCCAGCCAAGCAACGTAGCTGGACTGTGGCAAATGTGTCTTAACTGAAGGAAGTTTGGCTGCAAGTAAATTGCGCACCATCAAAGAATTCTCTTCCAATGTATCAATTACTGAATCCAGCCAGACTTCTCCATCTTTAAATGCTGCAGCAGATGCAAAAGCACCAAGAATTGAAGAGCGAAATTTCACAGCTAGCGGCATTAACTTGAGAACTTCATCGATAGCCTCATTTTGCGAGACAATTAAAGCTGACTTAAGGCCAGCGATATTCCAACCTTTAGAGGCAGAAGTTACGGTAATGCCTACTTCTCGAGCTGTTTCACTAATAGTCAAGAATGGAACAAACTCATGAGATTTAAAGACCAACGGTGAATGGATCTCATCGCTAATTACGATGACGCCATATTTCTTGGCCATATCTGCAATGCGAGTTAGCTCTTCACGTGAATAAATTCGACCTAATGGATTATGTGGAGAACACAGCAAATGTACCTTTAAACCAGATGCGTAAACCTTTTCAACTTCATCTAGATCTAAAGTCCAGGGATTGACATCATCACTTACTGACCCAGAGTTCACAAATGGAACATCTACTTTTTCTAACTTAACTTCATTGACCCAACTATAGAAATTTTGATACACAGGTGAATTAATAAGTATGCGATCACCTGGCTGAGTAAAGACTCGCAAAACTTCAACGCAACCAACTCCGACATCTGCTGCAATTCTTACCTGCGACTTATCTACTTCCCAGCCCCATCGCTTGGCACAAAATGCTGCAAAGCCATCAGCTAACTCTGGAACTGGCCCTAAATATCCAAGGTCTGAGTGATTCACCATTTCGATTAACACATCACGAATTGGCTGAGCTATCGGAAAGTCCATCTCCATAACTGGAAGAGGCAGTACATCTGCAGGAAATCCCCGCCATTTCTCTGAACTATGGGTGAGAAGTTCACTCAGTGCTGGCGCAACAACGTTGTTATCAGGCATAGCGGCTAGGTTACCCTGCTTCGCTCACTTAGCGAAAGAGGCTAAAACTAAGCCTCATCTGCGCCAAGACGGCGCGTTGAATTTCGCACAACCAATGTTGTTGGAAGCACGAGTGATGGTGGATCAATATTTGGTTTGCGCAATCTCTCCATAATCGACCACGCCGCCATTTCACCCATAAGTTGAACGGGTTGTTCAATGGTTGTTAGTTCTGAAAACTCTGCCATCTCATGTCCATCAAAACCAACAATTGAAATATCATCTGGAGCTTTTAATCCATGTCGACGCAGTGCTTGCATAGCTCCCATGGCCATTTCATCAGATTCACAGAAAATAGCTGTTGGTCGATTAGGTCGAGCCAACAAGTCATCCATTGCACGGGCAGCGGTATGCATGGTGAAATCACCATGGACTTCGCGTTGAGGTAACCACTCCAGACCATTTTCTGCCAATACCTGCATAAATCCTTTGCGGCGATCTTGTGGAACGCTAAAGTTAAATGGGTCGTCGGGTCGTCCAGACATTAAACCGATTTTTTTATGTCCCTGATTAACTAAATGTTGAGTTGCAGAGCGAGCACCAGCAATATCATCAATCTTTACTGAAGCACACTTTTCATGTTCCATACCAACTAGAGCAATTGGAATACCCAGGCTAAGCATGGAATCAAATTCCTCAGTCGTTGGTGGCAAGCTAATAACAATGAGTGCATCAACACGGCCCTTAAGTAATTGGTGTTGAAATAACCTCTCTCGGCCCTTCATCTGGCTGAAGTTATAGAGAAGAAGATCTAGGCCAGCCTCACGTAATGCTTGCTCTGCCCCACTAATAACTTGAGAGAAATACCAGCGAGAAATGTACGGCGCAACTACTCCCACGCTATTTGTTCGCCCAGATGCGGTATTGCCCTTAATTGGAGTGAGTGGGTAATTCAACTTCTCGGCAGCTGCAAGAATTTTTGATCGTGTGGAGTCATTAACATGGTGAAGGCCGCGAAGAGCGCGTGAAACAGTTGCCGTGGAGACCCCGGCTTCCTCTGCTACTTCTTTAATTCCAGCCACGTGGCGCCTCCGCACACTGTAAAACCTGCAAAAACTTCCGCAAGAGACTGCAAAATAGAGCATTAGCACTGTAATTGGCAATAGTTTGGAGCAAATTAGGGCTAAATTAGTAGGCATGAGTAATCAAATTGAAACCCAGATCGATGTATCCCTAACAGAGCGAAATCGCGCAACTGCACTCTTTCGCATCATCCTCATTGCACCGATAGTAATTTTTGTTCTTTCCTTTGCGCCGCAGCAATTTGATTCCGGCAACATGTCATGGGCAGCCGGATTTTTTGTTCTGCCTGTAGCTCTGTCAATAGTTTTCCGTCAGGCCTATCCATCATATTTATTGGCTTTCAATGAGGCATTTCTTTCACTCTCAACACGTGTTGATGCATATCTGCTGGTACTAACAGATGAATATCCTTCATTGGAAGAAAATGATGTTGTGAGTGTGACTTTCCCAGAAGTAGATCCAAAAACCCTTAATCGTTTTCTCCCTCTTGTGAAATGGTTTCTAGCAATTCCTCTTTACATAGTTGGCCTTGTTTATGCCATCTATGCCTTCTTCCTAACAATCTTTGCTTGGGTCAGTGTTGTTCTAACTGGTAATTACCCTGAGTGGTGTGCTGAAGGCGTCGTAGGAACGATTGCTTATTGGAACCGCGTTGTTGGTTATGCACTTCTCATGGTTACTGACGAATACCCAACCTTCTCCCTCTAATTTATGGCGGTCCACTCTGCTCAAAAGATGCGGCGAATTGTTGCAGAAGTTGGGCAGATGGATCGCAAGTTTGCACCACTCATAGAACGTCGCCCGCTGTGCACAATAGGTCGCAGTGCTCCAACTGAATCCCATTTTGAATCCTTAGTAAGTTCAATTATCTCTCAGCAGTTAGCTGTTAAAGCTGCAGAGACAATCCATGGGCGCTTAGTTGATCTATGTAAAGGAACGATTAACGCTAAGAAGTTAATCAAACTCGACGAGATTGTCTTGCGCGAAATAGGTGTCTCTGGGGCTAAAACTCGCACGCTCAAGGGCCTTGCTGGCGCAGTTGTTGATAAATCAATTCCAATAGATTCCATCGATGAAATCCATGATGATCAAGAGATCTACGACAAGTTAACTTCACTTTGGGGCATCGGTCGATGGACTGTTGAGATGTTTATGATGTTTCAATTAGGGCGCTTAGATGTGTGGCCAACTGGAGATTTAGCAGTGCGCCGAGGTTGGGACATGATTCATAAAAATAAAGAGGAGACGTTGGCAAAGGAATTAGACCTAAAAGGCGAGAAGTTACATCCATACCGAAGTGTTGTTGCTTGGTACTGCTATCAGGCAGTCCATGAAAGCCGTGGGCTGGAGTACTAAATATCCTCAAGGATGAGTGAGACTGAGTTAATGCACCAGCGCTCATCGGTCGGAACGTCATAACCCTCGCCCTTGAAAATATGTCCTAGATGTGAGCCACATGCCGCACATCGAACCTCGGTTCTAACGCGAGGAAATAGTGAACGATCTTCAATGAGCTCGACTGCATCATCTGCAGTTGGGGCATAGAAAGAAGGCCATCCGCATCCTGAATGAAATTTAGTTTCGCTACGGAAGAGCTGGGCACTACATGCTTTGCACTTGTAGACACCTACTTTGTCGGTATCGGTGTATTCACCAGTAAATGGTCGTTCAGTTGCAGCGTTGCGCAACACTTCATAGGAAAGCGGATCTAGCTTGGCCTTAAGTGCTGCTTCATCTATTGAAACTGGATAATTTTTCTCGCTCATGCATTAATTCCTACGCTGGGATAGGCAACACCTGTGCTGGAGTGGCAGTCATAACCATTAGGGTTTTTCTGCAAATACTTCTGGTGGTATTCCTCTGCTAAGTAGTATGGAACTCCATCAGCGCTTTTAATCTCAGTAACAATCTCATCTAGACCTGCAGAAGTTAAAACGTTTTGATACACATTACGTGAATTAACTGCTGTTACATACTGCTCAGGTGTGGTTGTGTAAATCGCAGATCGGTATTGGGTTCCAATATCGCCACCTTGTTGATTTAAAGAAGTTGGATCATGCATAGTCCAAAACTCTTCCAGCAATCTCTGGTAACTCACTTTTGACTCATCGAATGTGACAGCAACCATCTCGGCGTGACCAGTAACTCCGGTACAAACTTGTTCATATGATGGGTTTGCTCGTGTGCCACCCATGTATCCAACAGATGTTTCTGTTACGCCATCCATCTGCCAAAAACGGCGCTCAGCGCCCCAAAAGCAACCTGTTGCAAAATATGCGATTGAACTCATAGCGCTCATTCTGACAGTTTCACGCGATAACTGCACCCGCTGATAACCTACTCATGCTCATGAGCCCCCGTAGCTCAGGGGATAGAGCACCGCCCTCCGGAGGCGGGTGCACAGGTTCGATTCCTGTCGGGGGCACTCACTTGATGCATATCACCCTATTTTTC
>Ga0208486_1000088_pt1 | contig 28448 bp, 48 predicted proteins | sample LakMenEpi03Aug12_FD_150664 | JGI IMG/M metagenome (GOLD analysis project Ga0208486, IMG submission 150664) | Freshwater microbial communities from Lake Mendota, WI - 03AUG2012 deep hole epilimnion (SPAdes) | ecosystem: Environmental > Aquatic > Freshwater > Lentic | place: Lake Mendota, Madison...
GGATTTAGCTGGTCATACTGGCGGTTCTTTTAGCACAAATACTCCAACTTTATTAAGTGGAGTTAGCGACACTAATTATGGTGGTCTTACAGGTGAAACGGGCGCTATGTCTGCTGGCGAAATGTTTGAAATGGGCGGAGGACTTCCATCTGGTGCAGAACAAAGGTATGTAGATTATTATTTAAACCCTTCTCCAATTTTAGCAGAAGGAGGTAAAGTAGATTCGTTCATCCCTAATGTTGGTACTATAGACAATTATATGTTAAAATCATTGTTGATTAGGAATCCTAAAGTAAAATTGGCTTTGGGTGACAAAGAATTTGAATTTTTAAAAAATAAAAATACTGATTGTATTGGAGTAAGTAGTAAACCGTATAACGTAATTGTTACAGATGGTAAAGAAGAGTTTGAGTTAGATATGAAAAAATGGTCGCTTACAAAACCTCTTACAGAAGCAAGAACTAAAATAAAATCTCATTATTCTGCAAATTACGCAGAAGGAGGTTCACTAGAAGCCCACGGTATAGAAGAAGGAGATACTTTTATTAAAACAATAGCAGGTAGTATTCAAAAAGTAAAAGATGTAGACGGAAAAATTGTTTTCATTAACCTATCTACGGGCGAAAGAGATTCTCAACCACCTTTGCCGTTTAAAAAAGGAGGCAATGTTGATGGCAAGTGGGTAAACCATAGTCAAGACTACGAGGTTAGATATGCAAAAGGTAAAAACCGACATGGTTACGGTCATATTAAATATTTAGGAGGCGGTGTAGTTGATGGGGCTTTAAACAAAAAAGTTTATGATTTAGCGAGTAAAAGCGGTTTTTTAATTAGTGATTGGAGTACTTCTGAATATAACTTAATTTTAGCTCAAGCATTAGTTGAATCTTTAACGGATGCTAATTTCCACAGTGAAGCTAAAGAGGTTGTTGCTAAATTAGAAAAGAAACCGTGGTCTGATGAAATGTATGAAACAGTTTATTATGACCCTGATAAAGATGTTGTTGAATTTTCTATCACAGTAGCTAGAATTTGTGATTATGGTGGAGATGATATTGTAAACGCATATTACTATTTGGCTAAAATGCAAGGCTCAAGCGTTGGTAATTTGATTGACGACTTATTTTTAAGTAAATCTAAAACAACTGGCTATAAAATAAAACCAAGTACTGTTAGCTTTTCTATATTTGAAAAAATAATTAATGAAAGTAAATCTGAAGAAGATGCTTTTAACAAAGCAAGAGAAGTAAAAGGTATTCCTCTTGAAGTATCTAAATCTTTTATGAATAAATACGACCCAAATAGAGAATTAACACCTAGACAATCTTTTTCTAAATTTTATAAAGAAGTAAAAGCAAATGCTTCAAAACCAAGCACTGTTAGCTTCAAACCAACTGTTGAATTTAACGTAGGTGATGTGGTTTGGAATAAAGAAGATAAAAGATACGGAGTTGTAATGGATAACTACGACAATAAGACAGACGGAAATAGAGGTGAAATAAGGCTTGATTCTACTGGCAATACTTATATTTTTGAATACGACAAAAAATCTAATAGAAACGGCTACAATCTTGTTAAGTTTGGCTCTAGCGAAGATGATGGAGACGGAGATGTTCAAGATATAAAAGACAGTGCCAATAGATTGATAAAATCTCAAATTGAATATAAAGACAAAAAAAAGGAAAAGTATTATAGAGAAATTTTCAAAAGAGTTTTAGGGGGTGAGTTTGATAAAAAAACAAAATCAAACTTAAATCGACATGGATTTAATGTAAAAATCGAAGAGGTTTCTGCAACCGAAAACGGAAAAAACAAATTGCTATATGGAGCAAATATCTTTTTTAAAGACGATTTAGTAAGGTTTTTTCCAGCAGTTAGTGGTGATAGAAAAAAAATAGAAGATAGCATAGAATCTTGGTTTAAAAGTTTAAAATCTTGGGAAAAAAATAATCCTCAATCAAGAAAAAGCGGAGACTTTGTTGTTTTTTACAATCAGAGAGGTGATGAGGCTAAAATGACTTTTGACAACAAAAAAGATGCCTATGATTTTTACGATGCTTTGAAAAAGGTAGAAGCTGATAACATTATTGTTTCAGAAGCACCTATTGCAAAAATGATTCCTAATCTTAAAAAATATTACGTTTCTCACGACAATATTGAGAGCGTTACATTAAAAAAAGGAGGTAAAGAGGTAACTTACGATGCAAAAGATGTTTTGAACGGTGCTAATATGCTTGAAAAAGGAGGTCGAGTAGAAAAGATAGCAAACTATATTTCTAAAAACAATGTAGTTCATGTTGAATTAAAAGACGGAACACACATTAAGCCTTCTAATGGATATTGGATTAAGAAAGGGGCTACTCCAATTAATAAAATGGATGAAGGCGGAAACTTAGATAAAGTTAAATGGCAAGATGCAGAAATAGGAGATAGCGCAAGGGTTAAAGATGTGAATAGAATGGGGCTTATAATTAAAAATTATGGTAGAAAATTTCATTTAATGTTTCCTAACGGAACAGAAAAAACTTTTGACGCTTCTGATTTAGAGTTTTTCAAATTAGAAAAAGATGAATATGAAATGGACGATGATTATAATTACAAAAAAGGCGGAAAAGTAGAAGAAGCAACTATCAATAAAGATGGTATTCGAGTACGTTCTGTTTCACAACCTAAAAAGAAGCTTACAGAAGCTGAATGGTTGGCTAAATATAGCGAATCTAAAGAAGCTAGAAGCTACAAGTCAGGTGGTGATTTAAGCAAGTACAGCGAGTTTATACAAGACGAGTTTGCTTCATCAAAAAGATTGGCTAATAAGTTTGCTAAAAAATACAATTTACCGTTCTTAGTTTTGGTTGAAAAAGATAATGATGATGAAATTTATGTAAAAGAAGCAAACGGATTTTACGCATTTCCAAAATCATATATCGATGCTCACGATGTGCTTTATGTAACTGCGGATAAAATGGCTGAAGGTGGAGTAACCTTTGATGAAAAATCAAGCTCAATAGCCAAGAAATTTGTAGGCAAAGCTGTCGAACCTAAATACCAAAAAGAATACGGAAAAGTTTACTCTAAAGAGGAGGCTAATGAAGTAGGAGACAAGATTGCAGGTAGTATGGTAGCAAAAGAGAAAATGAAAAAAGGTGGTGATTTTCCAGATTACGGAGAAACAGTAGATGCAAAAGACATTGATTACGATATGAAAAGTTATTTTAATAGGACTAATAAAAAATTAGTGATAACTACTAAAGATAACAAGAAATCGAATGGTTCAGTTACCAAATTCTACAATGATTTAATATTTGTGACAAAAGAAAAACACGATATTCCATTAAAAGATATTCGAAATGTAAAAATTTTGGAAGAAAAAATGGCTAAAGGTGGTGTGACTAATAGAGGTGGTATTATGCTATTAGCTAAACAGATACGAAAAGAAAACGAAAGTTGGAAAGACGCATTAAAGAGAGCTGGAGAGCAATTGAGAAAGTAGTTTTCACGATGTAATCTCAATAAAAAAAGGGCGGTATTAATTTACCACCCTTTTTTTATACATATAAAATAAAATAATAAAAACCTAATCTAAATGCCTTGATATTTAATAAATTATTATATTTGCTAATTATATAAACTTTAAAAATAAAATTACTATGGAAAAAATTAATGAATTACTAGGAAAATTAGAAAACAGAGTTACTCCTGCAATTGCAAAAAGATTGAAAGGATATGAGGGGTTGAATCAAAAGGTTGCTTTAGCCGAAGCAGAACATTTAGAAAATCCAACTGACGAGTCAGAGGAATCATTAAACGATATTAAAGAATACGTTTCTGAAGTGTTAGATGATTTGATTGAAGATTTGGAAAATTTAGTAGAGGTTAAAAATAAAAAATCAGAGGAAAAAGCTGAACAACAAAAAGCTGAACAACAAAAAGCTGAACAACAAAAAGCTGAACAACAAAAAGCTGAAGCAGAAAAAGCTGAAGCAGAAAAAGCTAAAGAGGAAAAAGCTCCCGTATCAGTAGAGCCGATAAAAGTAGTAGAAAAAGCAGAAGAGACCAAAACAGAAATTGTTAAGGAAAAGAAAAGTGGTCTTGGCGTGGTTGGACTAGTAATAGGTGTCGCTTTACTTATTGGTTCTGTCGGAGCATTTAATATAATGAAAACTAATAGATAGTGGATACTAAAAAGAAAATAATTTTAGGTGTTGTTTTTGTCGTAGTCGCAATAGGCGGATTTGCGCTTACTAAATACCTTACAAGGAATACAAAGCGTTATAAATATAATACAATAATACTACCAAAGGAAGACATTAAACCAATGTCATCCGAAGATGTACAATAAAAAATATGGAAAAATTTACAAAATTAGACGATTTTAATATTTCTGATTTACCGTATAGATTTGTATTTGGTAAAGAAGACTACTCTTTACCTAATGTTAAACAAGCTAACGTAAAAACTCTTATTGATATAAAGACTAATTATGGAAAATCCATAGAAAAGTGGTCTAATGTATTTGAGTTAGGTATTCCGATGTTATCTTCTTTTATAGCAGTGGAAAGCTCTGGTAAAATGGTAGGCAAAAATCAAGCAGGTGCAATAGGATTAACACAAGTTACTTCGGTATTAATTAGGGAATCTATTTCTAAATTTAAAATAATTACAAACGTAAATCTACCTCAGATAGCGGAGTCGTCAATAAAACTAAAAGCACCTTTTTTATTATCCCTTACCCCAAATAACCAAAGTCTGTCTGCCTCAGAAACTTCTAAATTAGAGGCTCTATTAAAATCAGATAGTGATTTTAATATTCTCATGGGTGCGTTAGGTTTAAGATGGGGGTTAGAAATTACAAAAGCATTAGGGAAGACTTATTTGCAAAAAGGAATAATTGCTTATAACCAAAGCGCTTATGGTGATATTTCTAGGTATAAAAATAAATATGTAAAAACAATAACCTTGTTTAAAGATAGAGGAATACCTAAAGAAACTAGAAATTATCTAGTTAAAATTTTAGGCATAGACGGATTCTTAGAGCTATATGCAAAGGAAAATATATAAAAAAAAATGGTTCAATTTCTGATTGTAAGTGGAAGCTTAAAAATAATTGACGGTACTAAAACTGTTGTTTTTATCGCCAAAAAGGATGTGTTTGCTATTAGCCAATCTCTTTATCAAGAAGTTCCAATTGCTGAAATTTACAACTTAAATATAGGCTATTTAGGATTAGTTTTCACTAGAAAGCTATCTGAATGTTTAGACCCAAATGGAGATGTTTTTACGGTAGATTCTTTTATAGTATTCGTAGAGACTTATCTGGGTTTTAATTCGGGCGGAATCCCTCAAACTATAAATCTTCAAGAAGTAACGGATAACGGTAATACTACTACTAATTCAATAGAAGCAAACTCATTTATAAAAACTGGCGGTACTTCTTCTGAGATATTAATGGCAGACGGCTCTATTGTTACTGCTGGTGCAAATATTAGTATAAGTGGAGGTTTAATATCATCAAGTGGTGGAGGAGGTGCAGGAGGTAGTTCAGTTAATTTTTACTTGAACGGAAGTGTACCAAGTAGCGTAGCTACTTATTACCAAATAAGCACAACTCCAATTTTGGGAGCAGGAACAAATTTCACTAAAACGGGTAATGGGCTAATTGCCCAATTTTTAACGGATATTGGGAGTCCAAATAGATTAGATATTCCATCAGGAGCTTGGAACTTTGAAATGTTTTTCAATATGTCATCAAATGGAGGTACTCCTAAATTTTATATAGATTTGTTGACGTATGACGGAAGTACATTTACAACAATATCTAGTGGTATTTTAAATCCAGAATTTATAAGTGGAGGAACGACAGTTGATTTATATTTAACTTCATTAGCAGTGCCACAAACAACTATATCAGCAACCGATAGATTTGCAGTTAGGGTATATATAGTTAATAATTCAGGCGAAAGAACAGCTACACTGCATACTGAGAACGGCAATCTTTGTGAAATCATTACTACTTTATCTTATGGGATAACTTCTTTAAATGGTCTAACTGTCAATTCGCAGAATTTTGTCACTAGTACAAGCGGAACTGATTTTAATATAGTTTCAAGTGGAAATACGCATAAATTTGATATGCCTAGTGCAAGCACATCAGCAAGAGGACTTGTTACGGTAAATAACCAATCATTTTCAGGACTAAAAACCTTTACGGATAATATTATAGTAAATACAATTAGAGTATGGAGAGGTGATAATAATTCTGCCACTAATATAGGAATTGGTTTAGATACATTAATTGGTAGTACGGGAAATCAAAATACAGCTATTGGTTATCAAGCATCATCTTCTTTACTATCAGCTAGTAGTTTTGCTACAGCACTTGGCTATCAAGCCCTAAAAAACATTTTAGGAAATAACAATACTGGAATTGGACATAGCGCAGGCTCATTAATTACTAATGGTTTTCAGAATACATTTATTGGGGCGCTATCAGGCGCTGTTATTGGGCAATTAATATCTGCTCAAAATAGTACTGCCATAGGTTATAATGCGTTTACAACTAAAAATAATCAAGTTGTTTTAGGTAATGCACTTGTCACTGAAACTGTATTGCGTGGAAAAATTGATTTAGATAGTGTACCAACAACAAGTGCAGGAACGTATGATATTTTAACAAGAAATATATCTACTGGAATTATTGAAAAAATACTGTCAAGTAGTTTACAAATAACATTATCTGCTATTGGTTCAAATCCTAATGAAAATGGGTCTACAATAACTGGTACGGTATTAAATTTACAACCCGCAAATGCTTCATTTGGAGGTGTAATCACAACGGGTACACAAACTATTGCAGGAGCAAAAACATTATCTACTGCACCGAAGCTAAGTTCATTGACTGCTTCTGAAATATTGGCTTTGGACGCTAGTAATAACATTCAATCTTTGGCAGTAGCTACATATCCAAATTTAACTGAATTAAGTTATGTGAAAGGAGTTACAAGTGCTGTTCAGACACAAATTGATGGGAAATTAACATCTCCAACTTTCATAGATTATTCTGCAACATCTACAGTAGTAGGTTGGACAACATTCACACAAAAAACAATAAGATATTCGGTAATTGGAAAATTATTGATTGTAGAATACTTTATTAGTGGTATATCTAATGCTACAACAACATCTTTCACATTACCACTAGCTTCTGCTACTGTAAGTGGTATGATTTGGGCAAATAACAATCAAACACAAAATAATGCAGTCAGTTATATGGGTTATTCAAATGTTCTTTCAAATAGTTCAACTGCTACATTTGGTTATTATCCAACTGGCTCAACTATTACTGCAACTTGGACTGCAGGTGGAACAAAGACTATAAGGGGCTTATTAACAATAGAAATAGCATAATTATGAACTACTATAGATATAACGAAAATTTTGAATATATAGGGGTAACAGAAACGGAACCTACTGATTCTTTATGGACTAATACCGACTATATTGATTCATTTATTAAACCAATGTTTATTAACGGTTCTTGGATTGAAGGGGCTTCTATTGAAGAGTTAGCAGAAGCAAAAATCGAAGAAAACAAACAAAAGGATTTTGCTTGTTACAATGAACTTTTGAAAACTGATTGGTATTTTATTAGGAAGCAAGATATTGGGGCAGAAATTCCTCAATACATAATTGACGAGCGAAATGCAATAAGACAAAAATACGCATACTAATTTAGATAAAATAAATAATAAACAGGTATAATACCTTAATGGCAGAATAAAAAATGGCTTATAAAATATTACCATATTCCTTTCTACAAGCAATAAAGCTTAATGTAACAATTAAGCCTTCAACTAATATTTTTAAAAAAATTGATGTTTTCAAGAAGGGTAATAAAGTCGCTAGTATAGGTGCAAGGGGAATGAATGATTACCCTACTTACATGGAAAAAGAAAAAAAAGGATACTACGAAAAGGGGTATGCAAGTAAAAGACGAAAATTGTATAAAGAAAGACACGAGAAAGACCGACACGTTATTGGAAGTGCTGGATATTATGCAGATAAAATATTATGGTAAATGGCAGATTATAAAAACATCGTTAGCTTTATAAAAGCAAGAGAGGGCGGTTTAAGTTCCGCCACAACAGATACGGCAAGTAGAAATTCTTCTAACTGTGGAAATGGCAGTAATATGAAACCTTATCATACAAACAAAGGAGTTACTTGGACAACTTTTACTTCTTTAGCAAGCAAATTAGGTTACAGTGCAACTTGCTCTAATTTCATGGCAATGCCAGATAGTATATGGTTGAAAATTTATAGAAGCTCTTATTGGAATCCAATGATGGGAGATAAAATTAAAAATCAGGCTGTTGCAAATGTTTTTGTGGAAATGGCATGGGGTTCTGGAGTGGGCGGTGCGACAAATGCTTTAAAGAAATTTTTCATTTCTAATTACAATAAAAGCTTTGTGGATGTTAGTGAAATGGTTAAGTATGTAAATGAGTTAGATTCAGAAGGCAAAAGCTCTGATTTATTTGAAAAATTAAATACTTATAGAAAATCTTTTTATAAAAGTCTTGGTCAGCCAGCAAATCTTACGGGATGGATAAATAGGTTAAACGCTTTCTATATTGTTAATAAACCTTATGCAATTAGCAAAAAAGAAAAAAAAATCGGAATTTTGGCAATATTATTAGTTATTATAGGAGGGTTATATTTATATAAAAAATTAAAGAAATAGTTATGTTAGAAAAAAAACAACAACAGGAAAATATCAAAATAGAAGTAGAGTCACAGCTACATAAACATTTATCAACTATATTTGTAGTTGTAGGCATTATGTCATTTAGTTTAGGAATCATTGTTAATTGGTACACAATAAAGAGATTAAAATCAGGAGGTCAATCGTGAAAATAGATGGCAAAATAATTGATTCTAAAGGCGAAGCATTAGCATTAGCTAGCGTTACTATTCAAGATGGTACTCGTGCTAAAAAACTAGGAGTTTCAGCAGACTTGGACGGTAATTTCACTCTAGAAAATGAAATCATAGAGCCAGATTCTGTCTTTATGATTAGCTATATAGGGTATGAACCAAAGTTGCTTAAAGCAAGCGAGTTAAATGGTAAAACTGTAAAGTTATTAGAATCATTAGAGGAATTACCAGAATTAACAATAATTGGCAGACCTAAACCAAATATACCAATAGTGGAAAAAGTAGATTTTAAAAAAAAATCAGTAAAAAACAATCAAGTTTACGCAGGATTAGGTGTGTTAGCAGGAATATTGTTAATTATAAAATCAGTAAAAAAATAAATAAATAAAATGGAAGGACAAGCACCAGATTTAATGGTAGAAACAATAGTTGCACCATCACCAATAGCATTAGCTACAACAGTAGCACCAGTAGCACAAGTGACGACACAAGCCCCACAAAATTATGAGGATGGCGGAGTGTTTGAGGGAAGGACAAAATCAAAGTGGAAAATGGTTGATATTTTTATTATGTCGCTTTGGATTATAGCACCTATTTACATTATTATGTACAATAGAAAAGCAATCAAAAAATTAGACGAACAGCCAACTGTCGAAGAGTTTGAAACAATGGTTGGAGATATAGAAGAAGTGAGATATAATCTCAAAAAAGAACTTGGCGATAAATATAAAAATATATAAATTGTGAGTAAAATAGCAGTAGATAACGAAAGCATATTTAGTGGAGGTATTGGCGTTCAACTGAATAAAATATTATTAGATTATAATAAAATTACAGAACAAGATTTAATACAGTTAGAAAAAATTAAAAAACAAAAAATTATTTTAACAAAGGATTTTGTAAATTATAAAGTAGGAGATATTTTGGAAGTTAAATTCTTTCCTAATTTATTAAGGAGCGAACCGCCAAGTTTTTTAGTGATAGATGAAAAATTAGGTTCTCCTAAATATGGATTTGGAGGTAGAGGTTCTACTCCTTTTTATGAGATTTATAAAGAAAAAGAAAAAGAAAAAATAGCAGATGTAAATTCAAGTCCACAACCAAAGGTGATGCCACAACCAAAGGTGATACCACTGATGTGGCTACCAGCACCAATAACTGAAGCAGTAAAGCAACAAAATTTAAAAATGCGAGATACTTTAACCGCAGAAGATAAGTTTTACGAAAAATTAGGTATAAAATACCATAATACGCACATGTTTGGTCGCCCTTCAAGAAGAAAAGGCAGACTTTTGGTAGCACTAGCTTTAGTAGCAGGATATTTCGCATACAAAAAATTTAAAAAATAAAAAAAATTTAAAAATTAAGATTATGAAAATACAATTTATAAAAGATTATACATTAACGGTTGATAATCCGTCTTGCAAAAATGGAATGATAGGTTGTCAACCAAGTACAACGACAAACTTTAAATTAGGTCAAATTGTTTCGGGTGGAATTAGAGGAGGAAGTTTAGATAGTAAAAATTTCTATATTGATTATGGTAATTATACTAATGCAATTCCTCTTGAGTATCTCAAAGTATTAAATGATGACGGAACTCCTTACGGGAATCCAAATAACATGGGCAATAACCAAACAAACCAAGTTGCACCAAAAAAATTATTTCCTACTACACAAAATACAATTAAAACAATTCAACCAATATCTGTAATAGACCCTAAACTTGCCCAACAAATTAGCGAACAAATGGATAAAGAGGATAAAAAACGAAGACAAATAAAATTTGGAATTGTGTTATTAGCAATAGCATTAGGCTATTTCGCATACAAAAAATTTAAAAATTAACATTATGGCAAAAGAAATAAATGGGTATTTCAAAGCAATGTTGGAAGCCAAAAAGGAAAAATCATCATCGTTTACTTATAATGGTAAAACTTATGTAGCTTCAAAAACAAAAACTGGAATGACAGTATATAAGGCTAAATAAATTATTTATTAGATGGCAACTTTAACAAAATCAGATTACGATAAGATGACTAATGAACAATTAGTTGCTTATTTAGATAAAGTAGATAAAAGCACATTTAATGGCTATGTAGATGCTGATACAAAAGTGAGATATTTTGTAGATAAGTATGGAGAGGCTTTTATTAATGCAATAAAGGGTACTGGATTATTTTTAAGTGGAATTATGGCACAATCAATTCTTGAGAGTGGTTATGGAAGGAATTTACCCACTGATAAAAAAACGGGTGCTTTAAGCAATAATTTTGCAGGAATAAAATACAATCCTAATGTTCACGATGCTTTTGTTGTAATTGACACAAACGAATTTGTAAATGGGAAAAAAGTCCTTTTTAAAGATGTTAAATTTGCTAAATTTACAAATGCAACAGAGGGTATAAAACAGCATTTTAAAGTTTTACTTGCTGATAGGTATAAAAAAGCTAGGACTAATGCTAAAAGCCCAGAAGAGCAAGTTAAAATGATAATTGAGGCAGGGTATGCAACAGCAAATCCTACCACATACGTCAATCTTTTAAAAGGCAATATTGCAAGGATTAGAAAATTACTGCCTTTTGGTAAAATCGAATAATAATTACAAAATGAAAAAAGCATTATCCTATACATTGTTAGCACTTGGGCTAGGTTTAGTTTCATATTCTACATTCCTAATTATTAAAAAACTTAGTGATGCAAGAATAGACTCTAGAACTGTTACAGTTGAAGAAGCAATGGAAGAATTAAAAAAATCAAGATAAAAAAACCAAAAAAACTAACAACATGAAAAACGGAGGATTAAGAGCAATTTGCATACCTAAAAAAGATATTTCTAAAATGGGCTTTGACCCAAAGTATTTTAGCTATTATGTAAATATTACTTATACAGAAAAAAATGAGGTGATAACGCTTAAAAATTGCAAAGCAGTTGAAGACTTAGAAGACGAAGAAGAAACTCTTTATTTTTCAGAAGGGAATAACACCATATTGCTAATTAGAGCTTCTGATAACCCAAAGGCTATAATTAAAAAAGTATTTTTAAATTAAAAAAATCTAAATATGGAACTTAACAATGTAACCTATGGAAATCCAACAATCGAACAAAAGCAATCAATAGAAGCAAAATGTTTGGTTGATGACTTATTTGAAAAAATAAAAGAAAATATTTGTCCTTTCAATGATTCTGAAATGGTCAAAGACGAGCTTAACGAAATAGTCGATTCTCTTAAATCTATGGAAGATGAAGAAAATACTATTTATTTAAAAAGGTATAGAGCTTATGATAGGAATTTATTACAAGTAATAATTACCTTATTTAAGCAAAAATCAATAGATGTAGAAGCTCTTTCTAAAGAAATAGTAGAAGATATAGAAAACCTTATTTTTAAGCTGAAATACCACTACAATAGACCTAGACCAAATCAATTGGCTAACTATTATAAGCTAAGGCTATTTCCATACAAAAGCTTCTCTGATGATACACCATCATTCCCATCAGGACATACAGTTCAGGCGTATGTTATTCTAAATGTAATTGCTAACAAATATCCAATCCATTATACTTACTGTAAAGAAATTATTGATGACATAGCTTACAGTAGAATATACATGGGATTACACTATCCTTCAGATAATGATTTTGGAAAATTAGTCGGAAAAGAAATTTTAAAACATAAAGCGTTTACCGAAAAATACGAGATATAATGAAACATCAAGAATTTGAGTTGCAAGTAGCGATTTCAAGATACTTGTCGTACCAATATCCAGAAGTTCTTTTTATTTCGGATACAATTGCAAATATGAAATTAACGCCAATGCAATCTGTTAGAAATAAAAAAATTCAAAAATCTGACTTTAAGACACCTGATTTACTTATCTTAGAGCCGAAAAATGGATTTAGTGGATTATTTATTGAATTAAAGATAGAAACTCCTTTTAAAAAGGACGGGAATATAAAAGCTAGTGCAAATGACCACCTTAAAGGACAAATGGAATCTTTATGTGAGTTGAGTAAGAAGGGTTATAAGGCTTGCTTTAGTTGGTCTTTTGAAATGACAAAAAATATAATAGATGAGTACTTAAAAAAATAACGATAATGAACCAAGAAAAAACAAACATTACAGATACATCCCGTATATTACAGCAGGTAGGCAAAACGCTAAATGTAATAGGTACGGAAAAATTACTTGAAATTTTAATCTATTCAAGAAAAAACAATAATCAAATTACCGAAGAACAAATTAAGTTTTCCGAACAGATAATTCAGATTACTTGCGATGAGTTTGGCATTAGCTTATTAGAATTTTACTCTTATAAAAGAAAAAATAATAGGCGAAATGCAATAGGCGTTTGCGCTCTTTTTTTACAAGATAATTTAGGGCTAGATAATTCCAACATATCGTATATCCTAAAAAAACCACAGAATCTTACTTGCATTTACAAAAATGAAATTGTATCTTTAAATCCTAGTCATAAGATGGATATAATAATATTAGACAAAATAAAAAATATTAAAAACAAACTAAATACATTAAAAAATGAACAATAACCAAGAAACAGAAGAAATTTACGCAGAAGTAGTGGAAACAATTGACAACGACTTTTCTCCACTAGACGCACCAGTTAAACAGCGTAGCTACACACAACATAAGATGGATGCGCACCAAGTTATGCCAGAACTTGAAGAGCCTACTTTTCAAGCGCCTAGCTATACTGATTTTGACGAACCTACTGAAAAAGAAAAAGAGCCAGAGAGACCTTTCAATGAAGCTTATTCTGAATTAGACGGAAAAGAAAAGACTATGGGTGCAGAAATGATGGCAGAAATGACATTAGACATATATGAAAAAGGTTGTGGGTTATTAGGTAAAATACCAGAAATAAGCGAGGATAAATTAGACAAGCTAATTTCAGAAGGCGAAATCGATGCTGATTCTAAACTTCCAACTGAAAATGGTGAAATCCCAATTAAAGAATTTGCAGTAGATTATAACGAAAGTATTAAGGAAGCGTTCCAAGTTAGTGACGAATTTAAGGAAAAGGTAAAACCGCCATTAATTCGTGTTTTCAAAAAACGTGGAGTAGGAATGACAGATGAGCAGTTATTGGCTTACTACTTTGTAACAGATTTAGGAACAAAAGGAGTGCAGGCTTTTATGCTTAAAAAGACTGCTAACAGCATTTTGGACAGCTTGAAGGAAAATACAATTGCAATTAGAGAGGGCAATGCACAAAGAGAAAGAGCAGAAAGAGCAGAACGAACAGAAAGAACAGAAAGAGCAGAAAGGGCAGAAAGAGCAGAAAGAGCAGAAAGGGCGGAAAGAGCAGAAAGAGCAGAAAGAGCATCTTCTACAACGCAAAAAACAAATTCAAAACCAATAAAAGTAAATACTACCGATACAGAGCAAACAGACAATGATGATTATGTTGAGGTTACAGTTATAGACAAACCAAAGACAAAGAGAAAGAATATGACCGACATGCAAAAACAAGTTATGAATTTTTCTGAACCCGAAGAAGAAGGAGTTTATTCTATTTTAACTGATAGAGGTGGATTTTCAGATGAAATTGTAATGCCAAATAATATGCCTGTTTTTGGAGATAAAAAGATATTGTCCGAGTTAGAGAGATTGAGCCAAGAACCAGTTAAGCCAGTTCGTAAAACAAGAGCCAATTCTGTAGATAAAAAAACAACTACTCGAAAATCTAAAAAATAGATGGAAGAAAGAGAACCAAGATTAGGAGTAGCAGTTGGCAGAAAGGGTTGTGGCAAAACTTATACTACCAAACAAATGATACAAAAATATGTACAAGGAAACCCCTCGAAAGGGGTTATTCCTCGTAGGGTATTAGTATTAGATGTTAACGATGAGTTTGAGGACATAAGGGCTATTAGGGTTAGTGATGTTATGCGTTTTTCCGCACACCCAAAAGTAGAAGCTAGAAGGATAAGACCATTGCATGAAAACGGAGTTAGAATGACACTTACTGAAATTCAAGAGGTGCTATTCAAAATCTTAAACGATTATAGAGGTGGGCTTTTATTGATTGAGGATATTAACAGATACATTTCTGATTATTTGCCTAATGACCTTGTGGGGGCTATATGCACCAACAGACATACGGATACAGATATTATTTTGCATTTTCAATCGGTAGGAAGGATTTCACCTAAAATATGGCAGAACTTGAATTGGATTAGGTTTCACAAAAATACCGATTCAGTAGATAAACACCGTACAAAGTTTGAGGACAAATACGAATTATTGAAATTAGTAGAGAACTATGTTAATGCCGAGTATCATGCAGGAGACCAAAGAATTTATATTTATGTAGATATAGATGATGAAAAAATAAAGGGAGTTGACCGTAAAAAGTTCGATGCTGTTTTAGACCAATATTTATCTGAAAATTACAGAAAGCTAATTTCCCCAATGTTACAATCAAAGGATTTAGGTAAGGGCGCAAAGAAATATACACCTCAAGAAGCGGTGGCAATTCAAAAAGAACGAATAACCAAATATTATTTAACATAAAAAAAATGAGTTAGTAGCTCATTATTTATATTTCGGCTTCCACTCCGACAACACAAATATAAAAAAAAATATTATCTTTACCATAAATAATCAATTTTTTAATTAAAAAAAAGAAAAAATGGAAAAAAAATTAGAAGAAAAAAAAAGAGGGTTTATTGCAAAATTATTTTGTGAAAAAAACGAACCAAGTTCAAAAAGATTTGTTGGCATTATAGGGTCAATAACATTATTTAGTACTTTATTTGCAAACAGCTTTACGCATATAAGCCAAGCACCAAGCGAAGCATTGGTAAACGCAGTAGCATTATTGTCTTTTGGTGCATTAGGTATCACTGGGGCAGAAAGAATATTTGGTAAAAAAGAAAATAATAACGAACAATAAAAATTAAAAATTATGAAATTATCAGAGCATTTGGATTTATCAGAAGTAACAAGAAGTGAAACTGCAAAAAGAAAAGGTATTAGCAACATGCCGACACCAGAGCATTTGGAAAATTTTAAAAAATTGGCTGAAAATATTTTTGAACCGATTAGAAAACATTTTGGAGTGCCAATTCACATTTCAAGTGGATATAGAAGCAAGGCTTTAAATACTGCTATTGGCGGAAGTTTAACAAGTCAACATTGCCAAGGTGAGGCTATTGATATTGATATGGATGGTAGTTCTAATGGGGTTACTAACAAAATGGTATTTGACTACATAAAAGCTAATCTAAATTTTGACCAATTAATTTTTGAGTTTGGAACAAAAGATGCACCTGATTGGGTACACGTTTCATTTGAATCAACTGGAAAACAACGTAAGCAAATTTTAAGAGCAATTAAAAGTGGTGGTAAAACTGCATACCAACCTTATGCGTAACATTTAACAGTTTAAATAGATTTAATGAAAAACCTATCAAAAGAAGAGTTATTGAGCAGATTGGAAGCAATCAATAGGAGCAATGCTATTATTTACTTTGACCTGCATGGTACTATATTAGGTGTCAATGACATTTTTTTAGAAGTAATGGGTTATGGAATAGGTAATCACGAAGAACTTATTGGAAAACACCATAGCACTTTTGTGTGTCAAGAATACGCAAAATCTCTTGAATATGAGAAGTTTTGGGACATATTAAGAAGCGGTAAATATTATCAAGGAGAATTTGAACGAAGAAAAAAAGATGGAAGTCTTATCAATCTTCAAGCAACTTATAATCCTATTTTTGATGATAGTGGCAAGATTACTAAAATAATGAAAATTGCTACTGATGTTAGTGCTATCGTTAGTAGTAAAAAACAGATAGATGCTATCAATAGAAGTACAGCTCTTATTACTTTTAATGTTGAAGGAATCATAACAGATGTTAATTCTATATTTTTAGAAGCTATGGGATATAAATCTAATGAAAAAACTAAAATAATTGGAAAGCATCATAGTATTTTTGTAACTTATCAGTATTCACAGTCTGATGAATATAACAATTTTTGGGAAAATTTAAGAAAAGGTAAGTTTTTTGATGGAATTTTTGAAAGGGTAAAAGTAGATGGTTCTACAATTTATTTACAAGCATCTTATAATCCTATCCTTGATAGTAAAGGCAACATTACAGATGTGGTTAAAATTGCAACTGATATTACGGAATCTATAAATAGTAAGAAAAAAATAGAGGAACTAACAAATAATTTGAAATTTGAATTGGAAAACTCACAAAAACTTAAAGATTCAATAGAAGTCGAAAAAAATATGGCTTTGAATGATTTAGATGTAATGATAAAAAAAAGTCAAAGTGAACTGATAAAAATAATCGTTAAATGTGCTTTAGCAGTAATAATTGGTGTTGGAATTGTAACTACTATATTATATTGGGTAGCGATTGTAACAAACAAAGAAACTCAAATAATTGGCTCAACTTGGAGTAATATGTTTAGTGTTTTATTGACAAACGCATTTTCAATAGTTGGTACAATTATGGGCATTAAATATGCCACTCAAGAAAATAATAATAAAAATAATTAAAAATTATGATTACAACAATTAACAAAAATAGGATATTTACATGGGTATTACTAATATCTTGCTTGGTACTAGTTTCACAACTATTTCAAAAATGCGAAAGTGAGAAATTACAATTAGCTAACGTGGAAGCTCTAAATAGTCAATCTAAAGTTTATAAGCTTAAAAATGGACAATTAGTAACTAGCGTTGAAACTTTATCTTATAGCAATAGTCAGTTAAAAAACTCTATTGTAATGAAAGATAAAAAAGTTAAAGAGCTAACTAATAAATTTTCTAAAGTTCAATCTCTTACAAAGTATGTTACAAACACAAAATTTGATACAATAGAGCTTCGATACAAAGATACCGTACCTTGCGTATTTGAAAGAAAAGATAGTTTATTAAAGGAATGGTATCATATAGCTTATAAGTCAAATCAAAAGGGAATTGAAATAACCGAACTATCAATACCAGACAGTGTGATTGTAGTTACTGGAATTAAGAGAAAATGGTTTTTAGGTAAGCAAACACAAACCACAGATATAACTCATGCAAACCCATTTGTTCAGACTAACAATGTTCAACACATTGAAGTAGTAACTCAAAAAAAATGGTACGATACTTTCCTATTTAAAGTCGGATTAGGATTTATAGGCGGAGTTTTAATAACTAAGTAAGTTACCAAAAAAATAATTAACTACTAAACAGCTATCGGAAACGGTGGCTTTTTTTGTGCTTTGTAAATTAAAAAAAATCTTTTCAAAAAAATTATTTCAGTTTATTTTTAAATAAATGCCTAGATACTTCTTTCATTTAACATAATTTTGGATTGTAATTATATCTGAATATAATTATCATTTAAAATAAGTTTAGTTACAATCATTCTGAAATGAGAAACGAGATTAAAAAGGTTACAAAGATTACAAAGATTACAAAGATTACAAAGATTACAAAGATTACAAAGATTACAAAAACATTAGCCATCGTAATAGATGGAGTTTTAATAGCTAATTAAATAGATAGAAAATTTTTATCTTCAAGGATTAGTTTGCCGAACAAAATTTAAGAGTAAAAAAACACAAAACACAAAACAAATAAAAACATAAAAAAATGTCAGTAAGAAATTATTTAGCAAGAGCGCAAAGAAGCGCAATGGAGAATTTTTCTAATGCAGATGGATTTATAGATGATGATTTATCATTCTCTGGTGAAGACTTCTTCAATGCACAAGGAAATTCAATGATAGGGCAACAAGCGGCTCAAACGTCTCAACCATATATTATAGATATTACATCTACTTCTGGTTCAGCAGTATCAAATTTTGAAGTATTAGGGTCTTACCAATACATCAATAACGCAGGTTTTACACCAAACGGAGAATTGACTATTGGGTCAATTACAGTTAGTTCTGGAATTTCAGACATCTCTTATAGAGAGATGCTATATCAATTTATGAACAATCCTTATTCTGTTGGTTTGACTTATATTCAATCAGCTACGGCTAACCAAGTATTAGAAACTCTTTCAGTTAACACTAAAGATGCAAATGGTAACTTGGCTCAAAAGACTTTAGTTCCGACTATTGACCCTTACCAACAACAAACTACAATCATTGCAATGAAATATGCTTATCGTATTGATGGTTTCACAAAAATCATCATCCGTCAAATTCTTGCAAATGCAACTGTAAAACTTTACTTCTACCCAGCAGACAACATAAACCTTGCTCGTGCTTTAGGAGGACAGTCAGTTAGTAAACAATTTGGTTCTCCAAAAGTTGCTAGTGGACAAACTATTAAGATTGCGCAATAATTTATGTTATTGAGGTAATCAAATTAATGTATAATTAAAGAGAGCAAGTCTGATTTAGTCAACTTGCTCTCTTTTTATTTAAAATAAAAAATATGTCAGATTATAACGATATTGCATTAAGAAATCCACAAGGAGCTGTAAGCGTTATATCCTCTTTCGGATATGAAATACTAGACCGAAGTAATTTAGGTCAAAGCTTAAACGAGTTAATAGCTCAAGAAGGTGAGCCAGCTTTAAGAAAAGTTATGGAAATACACCCAGACAAAGATGTTATTTTAGAATTATTTTCTAATAAAACTACAGAACCAGAAAAAAACGGGTGTGGCTGTTCGTCTTGTAATGAAAAAAAATCCGATAAAATATTTGAGCGTAACTCTGAAGGAAATTTTGAAAGATATGAAAACTTCATTAACTTCAACGGAATACTAGAAGAAGCAAAAAAAACTGCTAGCACAACTGCTAACACAAATGCTAACACAACTTCTAATACTAATATTTTAGCACATCAAACAAACAATATATTAATAGTCGCAAGTTTATTTATAGCGACTGTTTTAATTCTAAAAATTAAATAAAATGAACGAACTATCAAATTTAGGGGCAGATGTAATTGTAAACAGCGTTATAGAAAATAGAGGCGATGTTGTAGACTTACTTTTTAAAAACGGAGCAATAGTGCCTGACGACTTAACTAATTTAGAGTTGTCTCAAATAGTCACAGAGCTTTTAAAAAATTCAAGTAATTTCCAAAATGAATATTTGGATTTTATAACTAATCTTATAATTTCAAAAAATCAGATTGTAACGAGTAATTATAGTAACTTAGATGGTGATTTTTACAATGAAGATGAGATGGGTAATTATAATAACGTAGAAGGAACTTTTTACGATGTAGATGAAATGAGTGATTATAATAACTTAGAAGGAACTTTTTACGATGAAGATGAAATGAGTGATTACAGTAATGCTGTAGGTAGCTTTTCAGATACTTTTAGCGTAGCTCCAAGTCCTTTTACTCCAAAAAATACAGCTCAGACTAGTCCAAGTACAGGTTCAACAAATACAACAACTACAACGCCAAGAACTGGATTTACGTTAGATAAAGGCTTAGATATTATAACCAAAGGTTTAAATGCTTTTTTAACTTTAGATACTAACAAAACAAATAGAGCTTTGGCAGATGCTTCTGTAAAAACTACTCAATCTTCAACGATTATTAGTACGCCAGATACATATACAAAAACTAAAAAATCAAATACTACAACGTATGTTATTTTAGCATTAGTGGGTGTTTTAGTAGTTGGTGGTGGAATTATGTATGCAGTTAAACGTAAAAATTCTTAATTATGTCTTTTTTTACAACAGACGCAGGACGAAACACTATAGGTGCAGGTATAAACAGTTTATTGAGCTTAGGAGTAACAGCAGTAGGTGCTAATCAAGACAGAAAATTATTAGCAGGTCAAGCAAATATTTCGGCTCAACAAAATCAAACCGCAATAGAAGTCGAGAGAGAAAGAACAAGACAAGCTCAATTAAACCTCGAAGCTTCAAGGGCTAAAGCTCCAGAATCTGGAAGTAAGGCTCTTTACATTGGATTAGCAATAGGAGGAGTAGTTATTTTAGGAGGTATTATTTTTGCGGTAACTAGAAAATAGAAAAAAATGGGAGCAGTAAAAGGTTACATGGCAGATGTAAAAAGCATTGTGAGTAAGGACAAAAGAGATATTCTATTGCATACATCAAAGGCTTCGGTTAACGGAGCTGTCACTGGTCTTGTGCTAGGACTAATGATAGGATATTACAAAAACAAAAATGTTTATGTAAGTGGTCTTATAGGAGCCGTAGTTGGCGGTGTTGCCACTGCAATTATTGTATCTAAAAAATAAAAAAAATGGAAAATAAAACCACAATTGGTATTGGAGTTGTATTGTTAGCAGGTGTTGGGTATTACTTATACACCAAAAACAAAAAAAATCAAACTCCTTTGGTTAATATGCCAAATAAACCTGCTTTACCTACTTTTGATAGGGATAAAGCTTCAAGAGAGTGGGCGGAATTGCAGTTTAAAAGAGAAGCTGAGTTTAGGGCTAAAAATAACGGCGTGGTTAAGCAAGGTGTCTCTTTGGTTACTGATGCAAAAACTGGAAAAATAACTGAGGTAGCTGTGATGAATAAAATTAAATCAGAGCTTAATCTTTACTATGACATGTTAAAAGTTTTAAATTCTATTACAGATGATTCTGATGCTGAATTTATGTTTAATCAATATAAAACAATCTTTAAATCAGGTGATGATAGGAATTATAAACCAGACTTAAATACTCAAATTAGAACGGATTCTATTCTAAAAAAATATCCAAGCGCAAGAATCGATTAATTAAAATAAAAAACAAAAAATGGATAATAAAAAAATTATTATAGGAGTTGGTGCAGTTGTTTTATTAGGTGTAGTTTACTACATGATGACAAAAAAGAAAGCGCCATATACAATACAATGGAAAGGAGACCCTACTGGGGCTGTTTTTGTAGTTATAAATGGTAAGAAATATGGTTTTATTAGTGGAAAAGCATTTGATGCTTATGGGCGTTCGGAGCCTAAATCAGTTACAAAAGAAGAAGTAGACGCTATTCCTAGTGGGGGAAGGGTTGACGAACTTGGAAAAGTTGTTCCGAATTAAAAACTGTATATGGAAAAGGTTTGAAAAAAAGGCATCAATAAAAATAAAAACATGAAGAAATTAAATTTATTAGGTATATTAGCGATAGGAGGAATTGGTTATTACTTGTTAAAAAACAAAAAATCAAAGCCAATTTCTTCATCGTCAGCTCCATATACTAAAGAAATAACTTCGGAAAATAAATTAGTTGAATATCCTGTCAATACCTATGCTAAAATTAATACAGCCCCATCGCCAATTACAAATTGGAGTGGAAATAATAACATGCCAACTCCAATAAAAGTCGATGTTAGCTCCGTTAGTACAATTAAGCCGAGTACAACTACTGTAAAAAATAATTCAAGCGTAAAAATAGAAAATGCGTTATCGCCTCTAGGAATTGCTAATCCAAAAGCATTGCCTAAACTTAGTTTAATTGACGCTGTTAGTAAAACAGTATTTGATTTATATCCTAAAGACGGAATTTGGAAAGCAGAACCATGGCAATTAAATAATCCTTTATGGGATAGGTATGGAATTGAAAAAGCAATGAATGAAAATCACAGTAATTATATTGGAATGGGAACTAAATTTTTAATTTTAAATCCTTCTAAAAGAAACAAATATACTGCTTATGTAGACCAATTTGGAAATATAATTGATGCTGGAAGGACTGCAAATGGCACGGCTATGGCTTCTGCTCTTGCAATTTCACAATATAGAATAAAAAATAACATACCTTTTTAAAAAAATAAAATAAAATGGAAAATTTATCAAAAAATACAAAAATAATAATCGTATTAGGTCTTTTAGGATTATCTTATTATCTTTGGAATCAGCAGAAAAAAAATAAAAACACTAATTTAAAAAAATAATAATTATGAGTCAGATACAAAATCAAAATATGTCAAAAAATGAAAAACAAAAATCTCTTACCAAAACTTTGGTTAGTGTGGGAGCGAGTGTATTGGTGCTGTTTGCAACCGTTTGGGTTATAGGCATTGCTTGGAAAAAAAGCCAAAACTAATAATTTTAGATTATGGATAAAAAAACAATCGGGAGCATTTTAGTAGTCTTAGGGATAGGTGCTTTAACTTATCTATATGTCGGCTACCTTAGACCTAAACAACAAGGAATACAAGACGCATTACGAGAAAATAAAAAATAACAACAATGGAAGATGAATTATTGGGTAAAAGTGCAAATCAGCTATGGAAAGAAAGCGGAACTACTTTAAGTTTTAAAGATTGGATTCAAAGAGAAAAAGAAAAGGGAATGTTAATTCCTAATAAATTAATTAATGATTCCATTGCTTTAATTAAGAGTAGGGTTGGCATAAGAGATAGCGAAATTAGCAATGTTTCTTTAGAACAAGGAACTTCTAAAACAGTTTTAGGATTAAATAAATTGGCTATAATATCAAGTGTTTTAATTATTGGGGGGGCTTTGGCTTACAACTTTTATAAAAAAAGAAAGTAAATATGAATTTTAGACTTCAGACAAGATACGATGAGATGTGTTTGGTTATCAATTTAGCCGTAAAAACACCAACAGTTGTAAGAATAAAAATTTATGACGAAATGAAGCCTAAAATAGTCTTTACAGATAGGTATAAAACTGTTTTTTCAGAAGAAACTTTTTATGTTAGATTGCCCCTTACATCTGATAACATAGTAATTTCTATTTATGATGATAAAATAGGTAATATGCCAAAGGAACAAGAGAATAATATAATGATTAAAGTAATTGATAAAATTCCTTTGGAAAAAAGACTTGATGTAGTTGATGTAAAAAATAGAACCGTTGCTAATTTTATAAATTTCGCTCAGAGGTTTTGTTATAATTCAGCATATTTAGAATCTAATAAAGCGTACCAATCTGATGATGGAGAGTTTTTAATAGAACTTGAACCATATATAACTGGAAAAAACGGAAATACTTTAACAACGCCAGCAAGAATCTCTAAAGTAACTGGAAGGATTCAAGTGTCAAAAAAAGAATTTGATACCTATACAGTGCCTATGAAGTTTGCTATTTTGTGCCATGAGTTTTCGCATTTTTATTTGAATGAAAATATGGACGATGAGAGCGAAGCAGATATAAATGGTTTGTTAATATATTTAGGATTAGGTTATCCTAGAATTGAGGGATACCAAGCTTTTTTAGAAGTTTTTAAGGACAGCCCTAACGAGCAGAATAAAAAGCGTTTCGACAGAATTGATGCTTTCATACAAAATTTTGAAAAAAATAAAATGATTTTACAATAAAAATTATGAAAACAAAAAATATATTGATTGGTGCGGGGGTTTTAGTGGTTGGTTACTTGCTTTTGAAAAAAAGTAAAAATAATCAGCAACCTTTTAATATTCAGACAATAGTAAAAGACCAATCTAAAGCAGTTGTAGGCAGACCTATGACAGAAGATGAGTTGAAAAAGTTTAAATGCGAAATGGAATATTCTAAATTAGCAAAGCCAATGGTTATGATGCCTCCAGAATATTGGAGTAAACGGAAAGAAGAATGGATGAAAGCTAATTGTAAATAAATAAAAACATGAAAATAGATAACAAAAAATTATTGATTGGTGCAGGTATATTAGCCGTTGGAACTGCAATATACCTATTCTTAAAAAATAAACGCAATAAAAGTCAGGTTGGAATATTAGATGACGAATCGATAGAAATTGACTATAATAACGCAAGTGGTAAACCCTCTTCTACTGCTAGTGGAATAGCAAGCGGAGTAGAAAAACCTTTGTCGGTTAACGATTATAATACTAGTATAGAAAAGGCATTAAATGATAAAAAATATCAAAATTACATAGGACAAAAAATATATACTCTAGTTGATAATGTGAATGTAAGAATGGGTGCAAATGTAAATAATGGTATATTTCATAACAAAGCTGGCACAATACCAAAGAAAAAAACATTTATAGGAAAGGTAGTTACTGCAAAATTAGGAAATGATAAAAAAATATGGTTTGCGGTAAATGAAGAAAACTCAAATATATTATATAATGTTAAAAAGCATTTTAATTGGAGCATTTATTTAGAAAGAGACCCTTCTCTACGTTGGTTTAGGTCGGATGTAGTAATTGTTAAATTAGATAAAAATAAATAAAAATGGAAATAGATAAAAAAAAATTATTGATTGGTGCAGGGGTTTTAGTAATTGGGTACTTAGCTTATAAAAGTATGAAAAATAAGTCTACTATATCTAAAACAGTAGTTGCTCCTACTGTTGATACTATTGTTAAACCTACTGTTCGTACTGCTGTCGCTTTAACACCAGAGCAAGAAAAAATACAATTATTTGAAAGAGGTGTTTTAAGTTATGAAGGGGGCGTTGCTCCAAATAAAATGGTTTTAGACAATATTGCAAAAACAAGAAATGATGCGCTTGCTAAAATTAAGAATTTAATGCTAGATGCAGAATTTGCTACTTGGAAAAGCAAACGTACAATAGATAAAAAAGCTCCTCCAAGACAATAAAAAATAAAAAATATGAACTCAAAAACATTAAAATACGGACTTATTGGTGGGGCGGTTTTAGTAGCTATATACATCTTTAATAAAAAAAGTTTTAAAGGCACATCACAAGACCCTAATATAGACGAGCCTAGCGCAGTTGCAGACAAGGACAAATATTTGTCATTAGGTTCAACTGGTTTGGAAGTTATGTTGCTACAAAAAGCTCTTGGAAATCTTGCAGTAGATGGTATTTTTGGAGTTAAAACACAAGCTAGATTAAAAGAGGTAAAAGGGCTTAGTTTAATCACACTTAATCAATTAAATAAATAAAAAATGAATCGCAAATCATTTTATATATTAGGAGGTTCGTTAGCCGTTATTATTGCCGTTTTGTATTTCACAAAAAACAAGGCTATAATAGTTAAAAAAGAAGAGCGAGTTGTCACTGGGGGTCAATCAGCGACTATACCACCAATGGAAGCTCCGACTTTAAGAACTCCTCCTTTAGTTGGAGATGTTTGGCTTACTCTCAAAGGAATATTTAATAAATAACAATTAAAACAATAAAAATGGATGACAAAAAATTTAAAATAGCAGGATTGTTGATTTTAGCTGTTGGGGCTTATTTCTTATATTCAAGGGTAAAGCTTAATCAAAAAGTTGGAGATGTGGACGCTATTATTTCTTCTGGAAATTCTTCTAACAAGCCAGTTTTACTTACGTTCCAAAAAGAATTTCTTTCTGCATGGGCTAGTGCTATAAAACAAAGTATCCCTACGTTTGTATTTGAGAATAAAACATACAACACTAAAGGCGGAAAAGCAATTAAATAAAAAATATAAAAATGGAATCTAAATTTATATCAAAAGCAGGTGATTTTATTGCTAATAATAAAAAGCCATTAATATATGTGGGAGGTGCTATTGCAATTGTTGTAATAGGGTATTCCATTATTAGAAAATTGCAAGGTGGTATTGGCTCATTTCTAAAAGACAAAAGTGTCGGAGCAAAAGACTTTGTGCCAGTTCAGGTAGATGTTGCAAAATCTACAATTTCAGATGCCATTGCTAATAACTATGCAAATCAATTGTTTAACGCTATGGATGGTTTTGGAACTAATTCAAGTGCAATTTACGAGATTATAAATAAGCTACAGCAAAAGGAAGATTTTAGAAAAGTGTACAACTCTTTTGGAAGAAAAAGTTACTACATAGACGGAAGTCCTACTGCAAGCGCTTATATTTTTGGTTACAAAAACCTAGATTTAATCGAATGGTTGGATAAAGAAGTTGGGTACTCGAATCCATTAACATACAACTTAGTTAAAAAAACAATTAAAAACGCAAATTTATAAAAAAATGAGAAAAACATTAGCAAAAAAAATGCCTTCTAAAGCATCTTCACCAACTAGCGGTGTTTTATTTAAACCATCAAAAGTTTTAGGTGTAAAAGTTCCAAGACCAGAAAAAAATAAAATTCAGCCAAGAATTTTAGGCGGAAAAATTGCACGACCATCCTCAAAATTAGTTGCGGATATTTCTTTAGGGCTAACACCTAAAAAGTCAAATGCAAATTTACCTAGCACAAGTTTAGCATCTTTATCTGATTGCGAACAAAAAGCAAGGCAAAAAATGTCGAATATGAGATTCATATCAGCTAAAGCTATGAGTGATTACAAAACAGACTTTATAGCTAAATGTATGGGCGTAAAAACAGTACTGCCAGTACCGCAAAGTATTCCACAAAAAGAACAAGAAAATAAATATTCGCAGATGTTAAGTATGATACCTAATGAGTTTGTAATTAAGTCAAGTGGCTATAATACATCTTACTATAAAGGCAAATCTAATATTCATACAAAATTAAGCGCTACAACGGTTGGGATTGGTACTGGTTCTCCAATACAAATTTCTAATGAAGAATTTATAGATGCTTACAGTCAATTTTTGAAACAACCAAAAGTAATGATGCCGATAATGCCATCAGCGCCATCAGCGCTATCAGCGCCATCAGCGCCATCAGCGCCATCAGAAATAACATCAGATTCAGAGTTAGAGCAAGAGCAAGAGTTAGAAACTATTACTCCTAGTAATTCTGCTGATACTGTTGCTCCTATTAATCCTACTAATAATGGCACATCCAACATTCAAGTTAATAGTGCGCCTAAAACAAAAAAAACTAATTACTTATTGTATTTTGTTTTGGCTATTTCTAGCGTAATAGTTTTAAAAAAATTTTTAAAAAAAAAATAATATGAAAAGCTCAACAATTTTATTAGTCGTTGGTGGATTAGCAATAGGTTATTTATATTTAGAAAATAAAAAACCACAATCTACCGTATCAAAAAAAGTCAAGCAAATCAATCAAAAGCTAAAACAACTTTAAAAAAAATAAGATGAAAAATTCAACAATTTTATTAGGCGTAGGTGGATTAGCAATAGCGTATTTTTATTTAAAAAATAAAAAACCACTATCTACTACATCGACAACTCAAACAAATGAACCAACAGGTTCAACAGGTTCAACAGGTTCAACAGGTTCAACAGGTTCAACAGGTTCAACAGGTTCAACAGGTTCAACAAGTTCAACAGGGTCAACAGGGTCAACAGGGTCAACAGGGTCAACAGGGTCAACAGCATTAGTGGAAGAAATGGAAGAAATGGAACCAACGGTACAAACATCACCAACGGTACAAATACCTCCAACGGTACAAATACCTCCAACGGTACAAACATCACCAACGGTACAAATACCTCCAACGGTACAAATATCTCCAACGGTACAAACATTACCAACGGTACAAACATCACCAACGGTACAAACATTACCAACGGTACAAATACCTCCAATAATTATACCTTCTGTGGCTGATATTTCTTTAGGATTACAACCTATAACTACAACTACAAAACCTACAGTAGACACGGTTGTATCGGCATTTGCAGAAACGCAAACTGAAAACTATAAAAAAGCAAGAGAATTGTCAAGAAATATTAGCGCTCTTTTAATTAAAGTTGATTTATACAAAACTAAGAAAACTAAAAATAAA
>Ga0208486_1000089_pt1 | contig 28179 bp, 29 predicted proteins | sample LakMenEpi03Aug12_FD_150664 | JGI IMG/M metagenome (GOLD analysis project Ga0208486, IMG submission 150664) | Freshwater microbial communities from Lake Mendota, WI - 03AUG2012 deep hole epilimnion (SPAdes) | ecosystem: Environmental > Aquatic > Freshwater > Lentic | place: Lake Mendota, Madison...
CAGCCAGCTGATCGACCCGGCGGGCCGGGTGGAGCGCAGCCTGCCGGCGGGCGTGCCGGCCACCGGCCTGGTGACGGTGCCCGCCCTGGGGGGGCTCACGCCCTACGGCCGCTGGGGTGAGCTGCCCCTGCTGGGCCTCGGCCTGGCCGGCCTGCTGCAACTGGTGAGGGCCCGGCCGGCCAGGTGAGCACAGGCGCTCTGCCAGACCAGACCAGACCAGACCAGACCAGACCAAGTCAGGCCCACCAGGTCGTGCTTTGCCGGAATTGACAGGCAGGGATCAGGACCAGGCCGGGTTCGTCGACCCCCTGGGTGTTTCTTGAGCCTCGCGTCAGCCCCGGGACCAATCAGCGGGCCTTGGCCGGCGGGAGGTTGTTGCGTAGTTCTAGGGTGGTTGGGCCTGAGCGCAGTCCCATGCGAATCACGCAGTGTGATGACGAGGTCGTGGTTGCCTTCAGCGGCGGTGAAGCTTCCCGCTTGATGGATGCCTGCGCGATGGTTGTGCTGGCCGCCGAATCGGTGCCCGACGTGCGCCTGCCTGCCGATCTGGCTGGTCTGCTGTGCGACCTGTTCGACGGCCTGCGGATCTCCCTGGATTCAGCCGGGGGCAGCGACCAGCCCCATGGTGTAGCCAGTTCACTGCAAGGCCCATGAAGGTCACACACCACGGTGACGAGCACCTGCTCTGCCTCACCTCGGAAGAAGTGGGCCTGCTGGTGGACCTCTGCCACGCCGGAGCGTTCTCCGACCTGCTGCCGCGCTCGCGGGCCAAGCGCCGGCGCCTGGAGAGCTTTCTGGGGGATGTGCGCACCACACTGATGCGCACGGCCCAGGGTCAGCGCCGCCCCCAGCCGTCGGTTCAGGCCTGAGGGCGGCATTGGTCTGGCATCGGTAAAGTTTGCGAAGACGAGGCGTCAGCCAGCCGATGCACGTGCCCATGCCTTCCAGGCCGCTCCGCCCCAACCGCTGGAGCGGAGGCCTGGTGGCCCTGGCCAGCGGGGCCCTGATGCTCGGCCACACCCTGCAGCCGCTGGTGGCCTTCGCCCAGGCCCCGCAGCAGGAGCAGGGCCAGCCCGCCACCGCCACCTCAACCGACACCCCAGCCGCCACCCAAGCGGCCACCCCAGCCGCCGATCCCGCTGCCACACCGGCCGCCGCGCCCACGATCGATCCGGCGCTGTATGTGCAGGACGCCTACATTCTCGGGCCCGGTGATCAGGTGCGGCTCACGGTGCTGGATCCGGGCGCCAAGGACCTCAACGGCACGTTCGACGTCCTCAACGACGGCAGTGCCTCGTTTGCCCTGCTCGGTTCGGTGGTGCTCTCGGGCCTCACCCTCAACCAGGCCCAGCTGTGGCTGCAGTCGCTGTATGCGCGCCACCTGCTCCGGCCGGCCCTGAACCTCACGGTGCTGCGTCCCCGGCCGCTGCAGGTGTCGGTGGTGGGCGAGGCTGTGGCACCGGGGCTGTACACGCTCACCAGCGGTGAAGTGACCCAGGTGGAGGGGCTTGCGGCTGGCTCTGGGGGAGGCGGAGGGGTGAGCCTGAGCGGCCTGCCCACGGTGGTGACGGCGATTCAGAAGGCGGGCGGGCTCACCCTCAACGCCAACCTGGCGGACGTGCGCCTGCAGCGGCGCATCCCCGGCGATGCCAGCCAGCTGCGCGAAACCCAGCTGAACCTGATCAGCCTGCTGCGCGCCGGCGACAAGGCCCAGAACCCGTTCCTGTTCGACGGCGACACGATCGTGATCGGTACGGCCCCCACGCCCGACCGGGAGGTGATGGAGCTGGCGGCGGCCAACCTCTCGCCGCAGCAGATCAACGTCACGGTGGTGGGCGAGGTGGTGACGCCGGGGCGGCTGAACCTGGCGGCGAACACGCCCGTGGTGCAGGCCGTGCTCGCGGCCGGTGGCCCGAAGAACTTTCGCGGTAAGCGCAGCGATGTGGAGCTGGTGCGGATCAACCGCAACGGCACGGCCACCCGCCAGCTGATCACGATCGACTACAACCAGGGGGTGAGCGGTCTGCGCAACCCACCGCTGCGCGACGGCGACACGGTGGTGGTGAACCGCAGCAACTTCGCGGTGGCCACCGATGCCCTCGATGCGGTGACCACACCGATCACGGGCCTGGTGAGCGTGTGGGGCCTGGTGCGGCTGATCCAGGACAACTGACGCCGTTGCGTCTAACCTGCCGCCGCAACCAACCTTTTCCATGCCACCCCGCCCCTCGCCCCCGCCGGGCAGCCCGGTGCTCTGGGCGCTGCTGATCAACGGCCTGTTCTGGGGCGGGCTGTTCGGCGGGGAGGCCCTGCTGCGCCGGCTGCAGCCGGCCCGGCAGGCCCGCACACCGGCACCCGCACCTCCCCAGCCTGCTGGGGCAGCTGTGCAGGATCTGCTCAAGCCCGATCCGCAACGCCAGGCTGGCCCGCCCCTGCCCCCAGCGGCCGCCGCCGTCAGGGTGGACTCCAGCCCGGCGACCAGCGCGGTGCCCCCTTCCACCCCGGCCGTCTGGGTGGCGCCGGCCGCCGCTGTGGCCCAGGCCGCGGCAGCGGAAGCGGCGGCCTTGAACCCCGGGCCCATGGCCCCCCTGGCCCAGCAGCTCAGCGGTGCCGATGCCCTGGGGGGGGAGATCACCCTGGCCAGCCTGCAGGAGCCCCGCATGCTGCCGGCGGCGCGGGCGGAGCAGCAGCGCTGGCAGCGCTCGGGTAATCCGCTGGCGCCGCTGCCGCTGTACTGGCAGCACAGGCTGAAGCAGGAGCTCGCGGGCGGACCGCCGATCCAGCGGGCCCTGCTGGTGCGGGTGCCGGTGCAGCAGCTGCTGGAGCCTGAGGAGGTGGCTGTGCTGATCGATGACGCGGGCGCCGCCGAGGCGCTGAACCTGCCCCGCCAGCCCCAGGTGCGCGCCGCGGTGGAGGCCTGGGCCAGCCGCCAGCAGCCGGCCCAGGAGGGCCAGCGGCAGGCGGTGGTGATCGCCGCCGAACCGCTGCCCGTGGCTGCGGCGGTGAACCCGCCGATCGCCAGTGAGCGGGTGGTGCCCTCTACACCGGCGCCGATCGCCGTGCCGATCGTGTCTGAAACGCCTCCACCGGCAGCAGCCCCCGAGCCAGCCGCCGCAGAGTTCTGAGGGCCGACTCAGCCCAGCACCTGCTCGAGCAGGGCCAACTGGCTCATGATTGGCTGGGCCTGGGGATGGCAGCGGCGCACCAGGGCCAGGGCCTCGAGCAGGGGCATGCCTTCGCTGCGGCAGAGCAGGGCCACCGCCAGCAGCGGCGAGCGCTCCTGGCCGGCCCAGCAGTGCAGGTAGAGGGCTCCCTGGGGCTGGGCGTAGAGCTCGGTGAGCTGGTGGATCGCCTGGCGCAGCAGGGATTCTTCGAGGGCTTCCGCGCTGCGGTGGTCGGGCAGGGGTAGCTGGCGGCTCTGCCAGTGGGGCGGCGGGTCCCAGGCGGCCTCGCTGGGGTGGCAGCAGCTGAACACCCGCTGGATGCCGCAGGTTTCCAGGGCCTGCCAGTGGCCGGGCTGGCGGGGGAAGGCACCGATGGCCAGGCGACCGCTGCGGATCCAGCTGAAGGGCTGGGGCAGGGCGCTGGCGGGTGACGGCATCGGTGGTGTCGGGGGCGCCCCCTGTCAAGCTCTCATTTCAGCATGGTTCGGCGCGGATGGACTTTCGCATCCAGCGTTTTTCGGATAGGTTCAGGAGGTCTGGCGAAGATGCTCGAGACCGTCTCGCATCTCCCTTTCTCCTTTATACCATTGGTGTGTTAAAGAGGAAACCTAGATGTGCCTCACTGCTCTGCAAGGAGCTGAATCAGCCAGCCTTAATGCGGGGTTTGGCTAGCCTGAATCTCGTTTTTCTTGACCTGAACCAGTCCTCAACAAGTCCTCAACAAGTCCTGAGTCAGTCCTGAGTCAGTCCAGTACAAGTCGTTTCGAGGTTGTCTTCCCAGGTGCAGTCCCCCATGTCGTCCACCGCTGCTGCCGCTGGTGCCCCGCCCGCTGAGGCAGGTTCCACCCGGATGGACGTTGGCCAGGCCATGACCCTGGTCCCCGCGGCGCTGCCGGCGGAGCAGAAGGACGACGACGAGATCGACCTCGGCCAGGTGATGGCGCTGCTGCGTCGCCGCAGCCGGCTGGCCCTCAGCGTGGCGGCCCTGATCTTTGCCCTGGGCGGGTTGCTCACCCTGCGCCAGCGGATCTTCAGCCCGATCTACCAGGGCAGCTTCAGGCTGCTCGTCACCGATCCGATCAGCGAGAAGGACCAGCCCGGCGGGGGCGGCGCTGGCGACGGGTCGGCCCTGCAGGAACTGGCCCTGCGCGGGGCCGGCAGCGTGAGCAGCACCCAGGTGCTCATTCAGGTGCTTCGCAGCCAACTGCTGCTACAGCCTCTCGCCGAGCGCCTGAACCTCGAACCGGGCGAGATCGCCGGCCGGCTCAGCGTGGAGGACGCGGTGAGGAGCAGTCCGGGCGTGCTGAGTGTGGAGCTGGAGTGGCCGGATCCGGCTGAGGGCAAGCAGGTGCTGGAGGCCCTGGCCCAGCAATACCTCACCTACTCCCTGCGCCAGCGCCAGGAGCGGCTGCAGCAGGGCCTGACTTTTCTCGACGAACAGGCCCCGGCCCTGCAGGCCAATGTGGATCGCCTGGAGGCTGAGCTGTCGGCCTTCCGCAAGGCCAACAGCTTCATCGAGCCTGCCGCCAATGCCGAGCAGATCCAGGAGCAGCGCAACGCCCTGCAGAGCAGTGCCCAGGCGTTGCAGCAGAAGCAGGCCCAGCTGCAGAACCTGGTGGCGGCGGTGCAGGCCGGCCGACTGCTGGGGCAGCAGTTTGAAACCCAGGAGCTGGTTACGGACGTGGCTCCCCAGCTGCGCACCCAGCTGAACGAGGTGGAGCAGGAGCTGGCCCAGGCCCAGGCCACTTACCGCAGCGACAGTCCGGCGGTGGCCAATCTGCGTGCTCGGCGCGACCAGCTGCGCCGGCTGCTCCAGCAGCGGGAGCTGGATGTGCTGGCCACCCAGCTGAGCGACAACCAGGCCCAGCTGCGGGCGGTGCAGGCCCAGCAGGCCCAGCAGGCCGGCAATCTGCGCCGCAACCCCGACCTGATCAGGCAGTTTGATGCCATCCAGCAGCGGCTGGAGGTAGCCAAGACCAACCTGGCGAGCTATCTGGCGGCGCGGGAGAACTTCCGCCTGGAGGTGGCCCAGCGCACGGTGCCCTGGCAGGTGATCGACCCGCCGCGGTTCGGCGAGCGGCCGGTGAAGCCCAGCCTGAGCCGCAATCTGCTGCTGTGGGCCCTGCTGGGCACGGTGGGCGGCCTGGCGGCAGCGGTGGTGCGCGACCGGCTCGACCATGTGTTCCACAGCTCGCGGGAGGTGGAGGAGGCCCTGGGCCAGCCGCTGCTGGGCAGCATCCCCCACCTGCCGGTGGGCGAGGGGCAGACGGTGGCCCAGGCCCTGGCGGCCCTGCCCGCGGAGCGGCGCTTCGGGGTGCGCGAATCGCTGCGCAACCTGTTCGCCAGCTTCCGGCTGCTGCGGGCTGGCAAGGCCCTGCGGCTGCTGCTGATCACCTCCAGCAGCCAGGCGGAGGGCAAGACCACCGCCGCCTCCCTGTTCGCCCAGACCCTGGCCGACCTGGGCCAGAAGGTGCTGCTGGTAGACGCCGACATGCGCCGGCCGCGGGTGCATCGCTACACGGGGCTGGACAATGGCGCCGGCCTCTCCAACCTGCTCACCAATCCCCAGTCGCCCAATGGCGCGGCGGTGCGGGAACTGATCCAGACGGCCAGCGAGGGCCTCGATGTGCTGCCGGCGGGCGACGTGCCCCCGGATGCGGCCAAGCTGCTCAGCTCGGAGCGCTGCCGCGACCTGTGCCAGGTGATCCGCGCCCTGCCCGGCTACGACGTGGTGCTGTTCGACAGCCCGCCGGCGCTGGAGCTGGCCGACCCGGTGCTGCTGAGCGAGCACCTCGACGGCCTGGTGTTCCTGGTGAGCATCCAGCGGATCGACCGGAGCCTGCCCGAGCAGGCCCTGCGCCGCATCCAGGCCGGCGGGGTGGACGTGCTGGGGGTGGTTGCCAACTATGTGGCAGCCCCGGCCGGCGGCACCTCCGGCTACGGCGGCTATGGCTATGGCTATGGCTATGGCTATGGCTATGGCTACAGCCGCTACGGCCAGGGTTACAACCGCTATCTGCCTGCGGGTGAGAGCGAGGGTGCCAGCCCGGCCCCCGCCGGGCGCCGCACCCGCGCATCCCGCCGGCTGAAACGGCTGAGCAAGCGCCTGCTGGGCTGGCTCGATCGACGCGGCTGAAGCGAGCAGCCAGGCACCACACCACATCTGGTGTCGCAATCCACCCAAAAGCGAACAAAAGCCTGAGGCGCCAGGTGCGACTTCCCCCTCAGCCGCCAGGCGTCCCAGCCGGAACGAACCCCGAGGCAGTCGCATCCCAGCAACACTCGGCGCCACCAGCTGCCGCACTCCCCTTAGCATGTGTTGATCATGCACAGGGCATCGTGGCAGTCGGCAAGAGTCCACAGCACCCCTCAGAGCGAGCCACAGAGCGGGTAGCCGTGTTGATGACACCCACAGAAAAGGCTGCCTATGCCGATCGGGCCAACAGCCTTGGCCTTTCACTCGGCCAGTTTTTCCGTGAGGCGGGAGCGGCGTACGCCCACCGCAACGCTGAAGCCGAAACGCGCTCCCTCGCGGAAGCGGAAGCCCTGGAAGCGGCCCTCAGGCAGCTGGAACTCAGCACCAGTCGCACCGAGCGAACCCTGGATGTGGCACTGGCCGAGGTGAGAGCTGCCTTGGGCGCTCAGCCATGAGCGTTACCGATCGGATTCTCTCGGCTCTCACCACCGTGATCCGGATGAACGACAAGGTGGAAGAGATGGCTGGGCTGATGAAGGAGCAGCAACGCCGCCTCGACGACCTCCAGGGCCGAGTGATCCGCCTGGAAACGGTGCTCGAGCTGGCCCTGCATCGATCGTCGGGGGCTTCCGGCCGGTTTCTGGAAGCGGATGGTGACCCAGCCGACGCCTGACACCACACCACATCTGGTGTCTCCACTCCCCGAAATCTGTAGGGCCGGTGCACGGACTTCCCTCCAGAGCCGCCAGGACTCCAGCCCGGCCAACTCCCGTGGCTTCCGCCCCTTCTCAGCCAGGAGACGGTGGTGAACCTGCTCCCACCAAGCCTCCTGCACGCCTTACGCTGGTAAGACGTTCGAATCGGGGCGCTATGGATGCGCTGCTCACCCTGTCATCCAAGGGCCAGCTGGTGATTCCGTCGCGGTTGCGTCAGTTGTTGGGTCTACAGCCAGGCGACCGGCTGGCCTTGAGCCTGGAGGTTGATGGGCTGCGGCTGGTTCCCGAGGATCGGGAGAAAACCCGCTCTGCCCGCGCCTTGATCGGCTGCGCTGGATACCAGGGGCCGCCCCTGAGCTTGGAGCAGATGGATCCGGCACTCTTCGCCGAAGCATGAGCTTGCCTGTGGCGCTCGACACCAACGTGCTGGTGCGCCTGCTGGTGAACGACGATCCGGCCCAAGCCGAGCAGGCGGCAGCGCTGATCGATGCCAGTGCGGCCTGTTTTGTGCCAATCACCGTAGCTCTGGAGCTGGAATGGGTGCTGCGAGGGGCCTACAAGTTGCCTCGTGAGGCGGTGATCACGGCTTTTGAGGGGCTGTTGGCCATTCGCCATCTCCATCTGGAGCAGGAAGAGCTCGTGAGGCGAGCACTGGAGTGGCACCGGCAGGGGATGGATTTTGCCGATGCGCTCCACTTGGCTCGTAGCGAGGGCTGTGGAGCGCTAATCAGCTTCGATCGGCAATTGGCCTTGGTGGCTGGGCAGCTGAACGTCCAGCCAACAGTCAAGAGCCCTTGATTGGGAAGGCCGACCAGCCCGCTCGGTTGCCGCCCTGCATTGATGTCCATGCCATTTCCGCAACTGCTGCGCGCAAGGGTGAAGCAGCCTTCTCCGCAGGAGTGGCCCTGCTCGATCCAGGGCCCGGCCGACTTGACCGCCTGGCTGGCTGCCAGCAGCTGAAGCGGGGCCTTGATTCGGCTGCTCAGGATTTCGTGCCGCCGGCGGAGCGAGTGGGCTTCCCCCTGGCTGTTTCAGAGCCGCCCCGACCGCATTCTCAGCCTGCTGGATAGATTGTCAGCTGATGCCGGCGGCTACAGCTTTTCAGCTCCTGCCCTGCAGCCGAAGGCTTCCATTCGGCATGGCTCCCTCAAACCATCGCTACGCTGAAGGCAGTGCAGGCCTGGCACGATGACCCTCACCACCAGCCCAGCCCCAGCTCTGCGCCTGCCTCAGGATCTGCACCTCACACCGGAGCAGTTCGAACTGGTGTGCGCCGAGAACCGTGATGCAGTGCTTGAGTTGGCTGCGGATGGCCGTGTCATTGCGATGACGCCGACGGGCAGTGAAACCGGAGCCCGCAACAGTGAGCTGCTCTTTCAGCTCAAGCTCTACACCAATCGTGTGGGGGGATGGAAAGTCTTTGACAGTTCATCGGGTTTTCGGCTGCCCGATGGCTCGGTCGTGAGCCCCGACGCGTCCCTGGTGGTCCTGGATCGCTGGCAGGCCCTCAGCACGGCAGAGCGCCGTAGCTTCGCGCCCCTCTGCCCCGACCTGGTGGTGGAACTCGCCAGCCCCAGCGACGAAGGGCCCCGGGGCGTGAGTGCCTTGCGTCAGAAAATGGCCTCTTATCAGGCCAACGGCGCCCGGCTGGGTTGGCTGCTGCTGCCCCATCAGCAGGCCGTGGAGGTGTGGCCCGCCAGTGGCGCTTCGCAACGCCTGGAGCAGATTGACGTGCTGGAGGCCACGCCGGACTTTCCCGGCTTGCAGTTGCAGTTGGCCGAGATCTGGGCGGGTTAAGTGCAGGGGTGACACGCGAGATCACGGTGTTGGAGGTGCCGTGTGGCTATGACGTGCCCGCTACGCCGGGATTGATCGGTGAGCCCGATCCCAACGCTCTGTGGAGTTGTACCGCGATGAGGACATCGCCGAATGGGATCAGGCTCAGCCCAGGAACGCCAGCAGATGCTTGAGCGTCTCAAAATCTGCTGATGCGTGTGTTTCTGGATGCGAATGTGCGCTTCACCGCTGCAAAGCTGCCGATTGTCAGGGCTGCACACGCCTGCAAAGCCAATGTGTTGCTCACCGGCGATCACCGCGACTTCGGGTTTCTGATGAATGCCCCTGAGCCTGGTGCTCCGGGATGACGCGCACGCAGCTTTCTCCGCAGGAGTGTGCCTGCTCGACGTCCAGGGCCCGGCCGACCTGGCCGCCTGGCTGGCGGCCAACAGCTGAATCGCCAGCGTGACCACCTCTGTCCATCAGGTCACGGGCCGGGCCAAGGCCACTGTTCTTCATGAGCTCATCGAAGCTCGACCGCTCCACGGCCCAGACCTTGCTGCGCTACGAACCTGGCGGGGCTATCAGAGCGCCCTGGGGATCCTCTGGGCCCTGATCAATCCGCTCACGCCGCTGATGCTCAATGCCCGCGCCTGGTTCACCGGCTGGCGATGCCGATCCTGATCGAGCGGATGAGTGCCTGAGACCCTCCATGGAGCTCAGCCAACACGCCCTCGACAAATGTTCGCTCTATGGCGTCAACCCTGAGCTTTGACGAGGTGGCAGCCAGGCTCGGGTGTTCGAATTTCTGGATCGCCCCTGGGTTGCTGTGCTCACCCCGGATGACGCCAGGGTGATTACGGTGTATCCAACCGACCAACGCACTGTGCAAGCCCGCAGGGCTGGAGGACGATGGCTGTTTCTCAACCGTTGACACTGCCGGATCAGCTGCGGAGCATGCGCCAGTCGGTGGATGCCGGGACAGGCGCCATCCTGTTTCGCCATCCAACCCTCCAAGGCATCCCCGATCTGGTGGTGGAAGGAGACGGCTACACCATGGAATTCATGGGTCCCACCTTGCTCTGCCTCGACATCATCGATCCTGGAGCACTGGGCCGCCTGCTGGCAGAACCGATCAAGCAGCAGCTTCCTGTGGGCCTGGGAGACTGAAAGGCATCGGTGGGACTCCCCCCTGAACCACAAGGAGACCCAGCCCGAACGAACCATTCAGCCGCCTGCCGCCAACAAGGGCCTGCTTCCTCCTGGACCCGCACGTGTTGCAGCCCCAGGACAGATCCGTGAACGCTCCCCGCTATCACGGCGCAGGAATCCCTGGAAGCCTGACAGCGGTTTGGGGTATTGCGTACCCATCACCAAGTCGCTCACGAGCAGCTCCTGATCTGAGCAAGCGGATCTGCTGCAGCCCAAAGATAATGTCACTGACATCACCGTGATCCTGCGGGGTTTCCCATGATCCAAGTCACGGCCCGCCTCCCCGCCACCCTTGGCGCTGAGCCGACATCATTCGCCAGGCGATCGAGTATTACCTCGACGACATTGAGGATCTGCGCTGCGGGTGGGTCACTACCGCGTGGTGTACGAATGGCAGCGCAGCGCACTGGTGATCCTTGTGGTGCGTGTCGGCCATCGCCGTGAGGTCTATCGCTGACGCGCCCCCAACCGTGCTGCCCTCCCCACCCCTCCCTATGGCCAGCCAGAGCTCCAATGGGTGGAGCTCACTGCCGCCGTTTTGGACGCACCCCTGATGCCCTGCAGGCGTTTGAGGCTGTGATGGTCAGTGGGAATGCCCACTTTCCATGGCGACACGCTGAGTCTGTTGATCCAGGGCAACGACGCACCGCTGGCCTCAGATCCCAGTGGTGCGTTGAAGGTGTCTCTGCTCACCTCTCACTACTGACACGCATGCTTAAAGGGTGACATCAGTGAAAACAGCCCTGATCGCCGGCGTTACCGGCGAGGAGCCCGCCACCGAAGACACCCCACAGCGGCCCCGCAGCCCTTATGCAGTGGCCAAGGCATGTTTGCCTGCACTGGCATCCTGGCCAACCACGAATCACCGTTGCGCCCTGGCAGGGCCAGCACGATTGAGCTCGGCAACCTCGACATCTGGCGTGACTGGGGTTGGGCGCCCGACTACGTGCAGGCGATGGCGTTGATGCTGCAGGCAGACACCCCCAGCGCATCGAGGCCGCTCTGGGCTGGCGATCGAAGCGAACGGTGCGGGAGATTGTGGGGAAGATGTATGGCGATGAGCTGTTTTAGGTGGCCATCACTCACCAACCAGCTGCCACACCAGCAGGGCAGCTCGGCTTCCAGGGCCCGGCCGACCTGGCCGCCTGGTTGGCCGCCAACAGCTGGCCCCAACCCCACCACATCGGGTGTCTCCAACCCCGAAATCTGTACGGGCTGGTCCAGGGTCTTCCCCCTGAGCCGCCAGGCCTACCAGCCCCATCTGCCTGTCTTCGCGGAGTGAGCCGTGGTTTCATTCACCGCCCGGGTGCGGGGTTGTTGTAGTTCATGGCGTAGCCGACTGATGAAAGCATTTTGAGCCCCTCAACCCCAACTTCCCGCTTCACGCCTGATCGCCTGCGTCACTCCCTGCTCAGTCAGGGTGGTGCCCACGTTTTCAAGTTGCTGGTGTCGATCGGCATCGGTGGCTGGATGGCTCGCTACCTGGGTCCGCAGAACCTCGGTACCCTTAGCTATGTGGCTGCCTTGGTGGGGCTGTTGGGCCCCTTGGGCAGCCTGGGTGTGAAGGGCAGTTTGAGCGCCATGCTGTGCGACGAGCGGCCTCTGCCTGGCCTGCTGGGCTCAGCGCTGCTGATTGAGCTCGTGGGCACTCTGGTGATTGCAGTGGTGCTGATCCCTTTTGCCTGGGCCGCGAGGGATCCCGTGGTGGTGGGCTTGATTGGTCTCGCTGTCGTCGGCAATTTGCTTGGTTCTTCTGAAGTTTTTCAAGTTGAATTGCTGAACCGCCAGCGAGGCATGCAGCTGGCTCGGCTCGGCACGATTCAAACTATTGCTGGCGCATTCCTTTCGGTGCTGGCCCTGCTATCCCAAGCGCCGCTCTTGGTGTTTGGCAGTTTGCCTGTGATACAGGCAGGTATCAGGGGCTGGTTATTGGCAGTATCGGTGCAGGCTGTAAAGCCGGTTCAGTTGCTGAAGCAAGCCTCTTGGGATACGAGCCGTGCACTGATTAAACGAGGCTGGCCACTCCTCTTGGCTGGGCTGTCTGTGGTGCTTTACATGAAAAGCGATCAGGTGATGTTGGAGTGGCTGCGAGGGCCTGCGGATGTGGGCCAGTACTCAGTTGCTGTAAGGGTGGCCGAAAGCCTCTACTTCTTGCCTGTGGTTCTGTCCAACACATTCCTCCCAAGGATTGGTCGTGGCTCTGGCCAGTTTGAGACAGATGCTGGGCTACGCCAGCTCTATCGGAGCGCTTGGCTTTTGGGTGTGGGGATGACAATTACTTCCATGTTGGTGCTGCCTCCGCTGGTACCACTTGTCTTTGGAGATGAGTTTCTCCCGGCGACGGCTGCACTGGTATGGCTGGGGCCAGCTGCTTTTGCGGTGGCGACAGGCTGTGCCAGCGGCGTCTGGCTCAATACGCAAGGGCATCAGAAACTCATTGCCAAACGGAGCGCCATTGGGGCGCTTGTGAATATCGTCCTAAATTTGCTGTTGATCCCGAGAATGGGATTCACTGGGGCTGCCCTGGCAACCTCTGTCTCGTATCTGTCAAGTGTTTATCTTGTCGGAATCCTCAGAAGGGAGATTTCAGCTAATCTTATTAACTTGGTTTTTCCGTTTAGCCATGCCGCTGTCCAAGGCTGATTTTGTCCCACCCCTCGTCTCACAATTCAAGACTTGGTTGTCAAGAGAGCTCTTGCACCACGGCAGCACCGGCCTAAAAGAGCTTGATCTTCGTCTGATTGATGCGATTGCCCCAAAGCCAACCGGCTACTTTGTTGAGCTTGGCGCCAACGATGGAGTCCGTCAGTCAAACACCTACAAACTGCAGCGGCATTTTGGATGGTCAGGTCTGTTGATTGAGCCCAGTCCTCGACGTTTTGTGGAGTGTGTTGCGAATCGTGCCTTTGGGAATCGCCCAGAAGTGCGCTGTGCAGCCTGTGTGCCGTTTGATTTCCAAGATCGCTTTGTTGAAATTGAAGATGCCGACTTGATGAGTGTTGCCAAAGGGCTGGCAGTGACAGATCAGCAAGCAGCGGAGCACGCCAATCGTGGCCGACAGTTTTTGTCCGATACCGCACTTCGCCATTCCTATGGGGCGCTGGCACGAACCCTGACCAGCCTTCTGGATGAAGTGAAAGCTCCATTGGGCTTCGATCTCCTTAGCCTGGATGTAGAAGGCAATGAATTAGCCGTTCTGCAGGGGCTGGACTTGCAGAGATACAAACCCAGATGGGTCTTGGTGGAAACAAGAGGGCCCGAGATTGCTGGCTACCTTTCTGAATCGGGGTATCAAGTTCACGCCAAGCTTTCGAATTATGCCACTTACTCTGATCTTCTGTTTGCTCGTGGGTACTGATCAGGCTTCTCCAGGAGGCTTTGCATTGATGAATGAGCACTGATACCCCAGTTCTTCTGATTGCCTGGCGCCGTCCCCACACCCTCCGCCAGGTGATCGATGCCATCAGGCCGGTTGCCCCCACACGCCTGTTCGTGGCCTGCGATGGCCCCAACCCTGAGCGTCCCGGCGAAGCCGCAAGGTGGCTGCCACCCGCGCGGTGATCGAGCAGGAGATCGATTGGCCCTGCCAGATCGAGCGGCTCTACTCGGATGTGAACCAGGGCTGCCGCCTCGGCGTCAGCCGCGCCATTACCTGGTTTTTCGAGCAGGTGGAGGAGAGCATCATCCTGGAGGTCGTCTGTGTTCCCCATCCCGACTTCTTCCCTTACTGCGCCACCCTGCTCGAGCGCTACCGCCACGACCCGCGGGTGTGGAGCATCAATTGGCTCGCAGTTCCTGCCCCCTGCCGCCTGTGCTGCCGTCTCCCGCCGCCAGGGAGCTCATTACTGGGCTTCGAGCCATGCCGATTCCTGGGGCTTGGCCACCTAGCGCCGCTGCTGGCAGGTAAGCCACGACTGCTAAGGGCGTTGGCCGGCATTTCGGCAGTCCAAGGCGTTGGTCCATGTCCTCAGAGGCAGCGATGAGCTGGCGTATTGGCAGGCGGTGATGCAGCAGCTAATCACCTTGGGCCAGCCAGACTCCTGGTTTTACGGCTGGCTCCTGGCTTGTTGGCAGCACGGCGCCCTGTCGCTTTGGCCATGACGGAACCTGGTGAGCCACATCGGCTCCGGTCCTGGCGACACCCACTGCCAGGGCCTCTTGCCCTATCTCCACCTTCCGCTTCAGCCCTTGCCGGCAGGCACCCTTCGGCATCCCGCCCCAGCTGCAACGCGATCGCCAGGCTGATCGGGCCCTCTATCTGGGCCGCCGCGGTGGTGCGAGGCAGCGCTGGAAGCGTTGGCTATGGCCCGCCGATGGCGTATGGCTCTGGATCAGCCGCTTGTTCAGCCGCGAATCCCGCAGTGTCCAGAACCCTCTGCATCCCGATCTGGCCCGCAAGGTGCGCTGGCGGCTGCGCCATGAGCGCTTGCCCTGGATGGTCACCTGTGCCGACAAGTGGGCCGTGAAGGCCTGGGCTGCGCAACAGGGTGTGGCAACGGCCCCCACCATTGCCGTGGCCAGCCGGGTCGACGACCTGCCCTGGCAGCAGCTGCCGCGCCGCTGCATCCTCAAGGCCAGCCACGGCTGGAGCTGGAACCTGCTGCATTGGGATGGCCGTTGGTATCGCTTTGGCGGTGGCGATGCGTTTGCCAGCAGCGCCGATGGCAGCCTGGATCCCTCCAAGGCCAGCGATTGCCTGCTCACCGTTGCTGAGGTGAAGGCGATCGCCGCCACCTGGCTGGCCTCCGTGTATTCCAGGCGCGATTGGGCGTACACCCTGTTCCCGCCGCGGCTGCTCTTGGAGGAGATCCTGCAGCCTGCCCGGGCCGGCCCGCTCTTTGATATCCGCTTTTCGCGATGGGCGGCGATGTGCGGGCGATCGGGGTGGGCTCACCTCTCTACCGCCGCGAAAACACCATGGTGTTCATGGATCGCCACTGGAGGCCCCTGCCGGTGCGCAGCGCCACGCAGGACTGGCCCCTGCAGCTGCCGCCAGCACCTCTGCACTTCAGCGCCATGCTGCACGCAGTGGCGCGCCTCGGCGCCGAGCTTTCGTTCGCCCGCTTCGACTTCTATGACACCCCCTCCGGCCCTGTGCTCGGCGAAGTCACCGTGAGCCCCCACGGCGGCCTAATCAACCCCTCCGTCGCTCCCGCCTTCAACCGCTGGCTGGCCGCCCCCTGGCACCTCAGCCCCTGGGCCCGCTGGCAGGCGATCTGGGTGTGATCACCTGGACCTCTCGCATGCTGCCCGGACTGCCAAGCCCGCTCCCTCTCTCCCACCCGCGCCAGTGAACCCCGCCGATACACCCCTCCTGCTAATCGCCTGGCGCCGCCCCCACACCCTGCGCCAAGTGATCGACGCCATCCGCCCGGTGGCACCCAAGCGCCTCTATGTGGCCTGCGACGGCCCCAACCCCGAGCGCCCCGGCGAAGCCGAGAAGGTGGCCGCCACCCGCGCGGTGATTGAGAGCGAGATCGACTGGCCCTGCCAGATCGAGCGACTCTATTCAGATGTGAACCAGGGCTGCCGCCTGGGGGTGAGCCGCGCCATCAGCTGGTTTTTCGAGCAGGTGGAGGAGGGCATCATCCTGGAGGACGACTGCGTTCCCCATCCCGACTTCTTTCCCTACTGCACCACCCTTCTGGAGCGCTACCGCCACGACACGCGGGTGTGGTGCATCAGTGGCAACAACTTCCAGAACGGCCAGTGGCGCGGCGATGGCAGCTATTACTTCAGCCGCTACAACCACTGCTGGGGCTGGGCCAGCTGGCGCCGCTGCTGGCAGCACTACGATGCCGAGCTCAGCCATTGGCCAGCTCTGCGCGAATCAGGCCTGCTTTTCAGAATCTTTGAGGATCCGGTGGAGGGGAGGTATTGGAGTGGCATCTGGCAGCAGTTGGTGGATGAAGGCAAACCCGATACCTGGGATTACCAGTGGACCTTCACTTGCCTGGCGAACGGAGGTCTATCAGCCCTGCCCAACTGCAACCTAGTTAGCAATGTCGGGTTTGGAGAAGATGCGACCCACACCACAAAAAAAGTCATCCCCACATCCATCGTCGAAGGCATTGACCTGAGCCGGCACCCTTCATTCTTGTTGAGAGACAGTGCTGCCGATCGCTATACCTTTGATGAGGTATTTGGGGGTAAGTGGTTCCGATTTCCACGCTCTACAATCAGCATGCCAAGGTGCATGGCCAGCAGAACAATGCGAAGTATCAGCGCTCTTATTTCCTGATGGCTCAAACCAAAGTCAATCTGGCCTGCGGCAATGTTTACGTTGTTGGGAGTGGCTGGCTGAACTTCGATTACGCAAGCCCTAGCCGGGATGTGCATGCTGCCGATTTGCTATCCAGGCTGCCGCTCGCAGCTAACTGTGCTGACTTGGTGTATTCCTCCCACTTTCTTGAGCACATCCCACGCAACCAGGTTCCAGCATTTCTGAGTGAATGCTTGCGCATCCTCCAGCCAGGTGGTGTGCTGAGGTTGGTGGTGCCGGATCTCGAGAACCTTTGCCGCACTTATCTCGCCCATCGCGATCACGGCCAACATGCTGAGGCCGACTTTGTGGTGCTGGAGCTGCTGGATCAATGTGTGCGTCGCGAGGCCGGTGGTGAGCTCGGCCGCTACTACCAGGAACTACGATTGGCTCCCAAGAGGAGTGCAGAGGCCATTGCTTTTGTTCGCCATCGTAACGGAGAAGATTTGACCAGACCTACCCCCCCCCGGAAGAGCCGTGTGGGCGATGCACCCAAGAAGCTAGCAGCCAAGGTGGAGCGCCTCTGGATCAGGGCGGTGCTGCAGCTCTTGCCCAAAGCCTTTCGCAACCAGAACGTGAGTCTGGCTGCCGTAGGTGAACGCCATCACTGGCTCTACGACGACTACCAACTCCAGCAGTTACTGTCCGCCGCCGGTTTTGTGGCCATCGAGCGGTGCAGTGCAGCCACCAGCCGCGTGGCCGCCTTTCCCTTCCAGCCGCTTGACCTGGCCGCCGATGGCCAACCCCGCAAGGGCGCCGAGTCGCTGTTCATTGAGGCTCAGAAGCCCGGTTAAGCCGGATGGGTTCAATCTGCTGCAGGCCCCCTTCTCAGTGCTGGGCCGGCATGGCTGGCCCGGATAAGGCTCGCTGAGGTCTGTTTTTAAATTGCAATCCCGCCTTACTATTCTTCCATTGAAATGACATTGTCTGTTTTGTCTGGCAGAGCAGCTCGCTTGGTATCTGTCTTTAGTGCTAGCGAGATTGCGGAGAGATGGCAGAGATCTATGCATGTTGATGTTGGAAGCCAGTTTAGGCAATTAGGCTCGATTGAGCTTTGGAAATGCCAACAGTCCGGGTTGGAGTTCTACGTTCCGCCTGCAGCAGCGGGTGACGGCGATCTTTATGAGCAGCTCCAACACTTCGCTTGGTATTACATGGCAGATAAGTGGGAATTTGATGAGGCCCTTGGCAAGCTAGACGCAAACTCGACACTGCTTGAGGTGGGAGTCGGCCAAGGGCACTTTCTTCGGGCTGCTAAGTGCCAAGGCCACAACTGCTATGGGGTTGAACTTAATAGTAAAGCAGCGGCTATTGTCCGTGAGCTGGGTTTCGAAGTTTATGAACAGTCTCTCAATGATCTCTCTGCGCATTGTGCTAAGCGCTTTGATGCCATATGCTCATTCCAGGTTCTAGAGCATGTCCCAAATCCTCTTGAATTTCTCCAGGGAATGCTTTCGTTGCTGAAACCTGGCGGAAGATTGCTTTTATCCGTTCCCAATGGTGCCGTGATGAGACGAATCGACCCTAACAGTAATGATTTGTTGAACCAGCCCCCTCATCATATGAGCCATTGGGATGCTGATGTTTTTCTGAAATTGCCTCTTTTTCTTCCTGTTCAAGTGAAGGACATGCGCCGAAAGCCTCTCGCTGCTCAGCATGTTGGCTTGTTTGTCATCGGCTATTTGCGCAGCGCCTTGAGCTTTTTTGGCCCAAGAATCTCGCGATTGATTGTTAATCGCTACACGATCTTGCCCATTAAGCTTGCGCTTCAGGCAGGCTTGAGGCGATTCTTTCCTGGGCACACACTTTTGGTTGAGCTCGTGTATCAGCCCAATGGTCTGACGAAATGAAAGCCCTCCAGCTTAACTACTCCGACATCAATGGAGGCGCTCACCGAGCGGCCTATCGCATCCACCACGCCTTGTGCGAATCAGGCATTGATTCCCAGATGCTTGTGAGCGTTGCGGGCTCCGGGGACTGGACAGTGCAGGGGCCCACCAGCCAAATCCTCAAGGCTATGGTTCGCGTTCGCCCGAATCTCGTCAAGCCACTACTTAAGCTTCTGCGGATCAGAAACTCGAGCGGCTTTTCGCCCGCGATTGTCCCCTCCCGTTGGGCAGACCGCATCAATGTTTCTGATGCCGATGTGGTGCACCTGCACTGGGTGCAGGGCGAGATGCTCTCGATTGCCGACATCGGCCGCATTCGGAAGCCGATCGTGTGGACCCTGCACGACATGTGGGCCTTCTGTGGCGCTGAGCACTACACCACGGATTGCCGCTGGCGTGATGGCTATTGCGCAGACAACCGCCCTGCCCATGAGAACGGTTTCGATCTCAACCGCTCCACCTGGCAGCGCAAGCGCAAGCGCTGGCGCCGGCCGGTGCAGATTGTGTGCCCCAGCCAGTGGTTGGCCGATTGCGTGCGTGCAAGTGCCTTGATGCGCGAGTGGCCGGTAGCAGTCGTGCCATACCCCATTGACCTTGAGCGCTGGCAGCCTATCGAACAGCACTTTGCCAGGGATCTCTTGGGCTTGCCCCAGGATTGCCCCCTGCTACTTTTCGGTGCTCTAGGTGGAGGTACCAACTCCCGCAAGGGAGCGGACCTGTTGTTCTCTGCGCTTACTCAGCTGCGGATCGAGCCCTCCATGCAGGACCTACAACTGGTGGTGTTCGGTCAACATCCCCCTATGACGCCGCCCCAGCTCGAATTCCCCGTGCACTACACCGGCCACTTGCACGACGACCTCAGCTTGCGCACCCTCTATAGCGCCGCCGATGTGATGGTGGTGCCATCTCGCCACGACAACCTACCCAACACCGGACTGGAGGCACACGCCTGCGGCACACCCGTGGTCGCCTTCAAAACCGGCGGCCTCCCCGACATCGTGGACGACCGTGTCACAGGTGCCCTGGCAGAGCCGTTTGAGCCTGCCTCCCTCGCGGCGGCGATCCGCTGGGTGCTGGAGGATCCGCTGCGGCGCCGTGCCTTGGGGGCTGCGGCAAGAGAGCGTGCCGAGCGAATCTGGGCACCGGCGCGGGTGGCGGGGCTGTATGAGGATCTATACGAGAGAGTAATAGAGCGCACTGAGCATGCTTGACTCAGCTTATCTCCGACGGCTATGTGCTTAGCCTGCTGCCTCTGTGATTTTCCTCGCCCGTTTTCTTTTTTGTCGGAGTCCGCACTCGCTACTACGCCCCCACGAACAAGCCGTGAAAGTGTGGACAGGGAAAAGGAGTTCCGCAGCGACATTCCTTTGCCTTTAGTTTGGCTCCAGTTCGTTGAGGCAAGAAGCAGCGTTTACGCTCTTCCACAGCTACTTCATGATCCGAAGCATTAACTTATTCCCTCTACCTGTGGGCAGATGTTGTGCACCGAAGCCTTTGCGGCACTGAGCGCCAGCTAGTAATCTGAGCACTTCGCAAAGATAAGATTTCAGGCGCTGCAGTGTTAATGGTCCGCTTTCTACAATGAAACAAAGATCCAATTATGTGATTAATTGTAACACTAGCACCTTTCTTCTCTTCGCTTGAGAAATAGCTTAATTATGAAGTCTGCCCTTAAAAAACTCCTCTTAAGCATTGGCTTGGATGTGTCGCGTTACGATCCAGCTGGATCTTCTGCAGCACAGTTTGCTAAAGCTCTTGATTTGGCGGGAATAGATACGGTTTTTGACATTGGTGCCAATTCAGGCCAATTCGCCAGCAAAATTCGTGAGTACGGTTACACCGGAACGATCGTAAGCTTTGAGCCTCTCAGCTCTGCTCGAAATGATTTAATCAGAGTTGCCTCACGAGACCCTGCATGGCTAGTACATCGCCAAGCAGCCATTGGCGATAGAGATGGTGAAACTACTATTTACATTTCAGGTAATTCGGTTTCTTCTTCCATTTTGCCAATGCTTCAGTTGCATTCCAATGCTGCAGCTGAATCTGGTTACATCGACTCTGAGCGAGTCCCTTTGGCCAGGCTGGATTCCGTTGCAGGTTCTTATTTAACCCATGAAACTAAACTGTTCATCAAGATTGATACCCAAGGTTACGAATGGCCTGTCCTTGATGGGGCTAGCGAAACATTGCGGAAAGCCAGAGGACTAGCATGCGAGTTGTCGCTTCAGCAACTATATGGAGGCCAGCGGTTGTGGCGCGATATCGTAGATCGGCTAGATGACGAGGGCTTCATTCTTTATGCCTTACAGAAAGGTTTTACTAACCTACGAACTGGCCAAACCTTGCAAATGGATGGTATTTTTCTCCGCCCTGACTTATTGAAAAACGCATAGATTCTGCTGCTTCATATAAGCCTAGAGGTAAGCCCTGTTTAGTGTTGGCCTAGTTTCGTTGTCATCGCACTGTTTCGATGCAGCTTGAAACTCATTCTAAACTTTATTAAATGGGTTGATTGGCATCACTTCTGCAAGTCTAAGCCGCAACTATCAAATCCCAGCAGATCTATGCCCTCGTGCAAGGTTAATCATAAGGTTCGCATTGCAGTTGTGGATGAATCAAATGCTATTCAGCATCCCCCAAGGATGCTGCAAAGATGAATAACTCCGCTACCCCTCAATACACTGCACTTGCCTCAGCAATTCCAGCTGAGTTAGCAAATGGCTGGAAGTTTTCTTTGTTTTTCTTTGTGTTGGGAGTCATTTCAGGATTTACTGTAGATGTCGGAGGAAAACTTTATTTAGGCGAATTCTTTGGAATTTCATGTTTCTTTTTAAGGCTGATTAAGAAAGGAAGACTAAGTCCTATCCCGCTAAAACTTATCGTCCTTGCATTCTTCTGGTCACTATCTCAAGTCTTTTCTGATATTGTTAATAGCACTGAGGTTCTTGATTCAGTTAAGGGTGTTCTGTCTCCATTAGTATTTATTGCATGCATTAGCGGTTTAGCTAGCTTCTTCATTGCAAACCTTAATCGTTTCCCTTCATACTTGATCGGTTTGCCATTAGGTCTTTTGGTTGATGTTGTAAGCCTGAATCCAACTGTATATTTTCTTGCAAATAATCAGTGGAAGTGGGGTTATGGCTCCAGTATATCTAAGTTTGCTGTAGTTCTGTTGTCATTCTTTGTTTTTCGAAGCTCGAATCAATCCTTTAATTATCAGTCCTTTTTCGTTTTTTCAGGGTTGGCTTTCGTAGGTCTAGCTAATGACTCGCGAGGATCTATTAGCATTCTAATAATCTATTGTTTATTTGTTTTTCAGCGACTGGGTTTTGCTCAGCGGTTTTTGGCGTTTCTCTTACGGCTTAAGGCCGTCGGCATTTGGATTTTGATAATGGGAGTGGCGCTTTCAGTGTTTATTTCCTCCTTCGGATTAGGTTTTATTATTCTTAATCCGATGGTAGCCTCTATAATGCCTGATGCTACATATATTAAGACTGTAAAGCAAGCGCAAAGCTCATTTGGCCTTTTGTTAGGTGGTAGATCTGAAATATTGGCATCTTTTGAAGCTTTTGCTGATAAGCCACTCCTTGGTCATGGCTCTTGGGCCAAAGACAATTCCGGAGTATACAATGCACTGCGTATTCAGCGTGCATTTGATCTTGGTGAAGATATTGATCTGACCATATTGGACAGAGTTCACATGGATGACGTTAGGCTAATTCCAACACACTCTTTCATTATGGGCGGGTTTGTTTGGGCGGGAATTGCCGGTGGTCTTTTTTGGATTTACATGCTCTATTGGCTGGCCAATGTGTATGTGAGGCATGCTCATGACTTAAACTTCTATTATTTTATTGGTATTTACGAGTTTGTCTGGGGTATCCTCTTCAGCCCATTCGCCTACTCAACTCGATTCTCAAGTGCTGTTTTCGTGGCTAGCCTGATTGCCTACACTGTCTTTTTGTCTCGGGTGCGGTCATGCTTGCAATCTTCTGTCAATGACAAGAGAAAGCTCGAATAATCTTGTTTCACTCTACGATCTCGCAAGCTTCCACTAGGGAGACCCTGGATAACCCAGGCCACCTCACGCCCCCCCTCCCTCGCCCCGAAACACACACGGAGCGGCGTTTTCAGACTCTTGGTCGATTATTTGCATTCAAATCCTATTTCTTCTGGAGACTCCATTTGCCAATGAGCTTATAACTCGTTCAATCAACCTCATGCTTCTTCAGGCCACCCATATCCACATACCATGAGCTTCGCTATTACCTATACTGTCAAGAATGAGGCAAGGCTGCTTTTGGATGCGATTGCATTTCACCGCTATCAAGGCTGTTCACTTTTTTATATATTCTTTGACGGAACTACAGATGAAGCTCCTGCTCTCTTGGCTGGGGTACCTGACGTTATCTGTAGGCCCACAGTCCATCCCCATGAACTCGATGACTCGACAGACTGGTATTTACTAATCAAGTCTGAGTCCTCCGAATGGTTCGATTTAAGGAAAAAGCTAAATACCTTTTGGGCTGCCAAAGATGCGCAATCAAAGGGTATAGACTGGATTGGAGCACTCGATCCTGATGAGCTGATAACTGCATCTATATCAGCTGCTGGATTTGTGTCTAATCAATTCAACTCCTTTCTTTCGACGATCCCTTTGCCTTATGTTCAACTAAGGCTTCTTAATCTTGACAACATACCAGTATCGCCTCTCGCGCCCGAGCCGTTCACCGGAAGTGATCTGTTCCTTCTTAGAAGGAATCGTGCTGTTGAAGAATTCTGGCGAATCTCAAGAGCATTCTATGGAATGCTTTATCAAGGCTCAGCAAATCAGGGTTATTACAAAGCTTTATATGATCAAATCTTTTTCAAAATCTTATTAGGAAATGCTTTTCCCAGAGAGATTAAGCATCCCCATTCAAATAGTGTAATCCCAACGGGAATTTTCTTATCCTATTATATTGGAAAAGTGTTTGTTAGGACAAGCGCCCTTGATTGGATCCGGCCTGGAATTCATTTTTGGCAGTCGCTCACATCGCGACCCATACGGACGAAAACTAAAGGCCACGTTCTTCATTACGACTTTGTTGATGCCAGCTATTTCATTCATAAGTTTAAGCAACGCCCACATAACACAGACGTGAGTACAGTCCGCTCAATCTATGTCCGGTGGGCCATTACTCGCTTAGCGTTAGATCTTTCCGATCAGGAGGCTGAGCGTTTCTTTACCCAAAATATTGTTATCCAAGATCCGTCTAGGCAGCAATATCTGATAGATCATGGGGTTCTTGCACGAATTCCTTATCCAAAACTGTTCTTTAATTCTAAATCCTGAGTACTTCAAATATCGTGCATTGTGCAGTTGGTTCAAAAATCTCACCAAGTTCGGACTATGGAGTATGGGTTGGTTTTAATGACCTAAATCCATTCCAGCCAGATTCGGACACAGTCATCTGTACAGGATCAAAACACTGGGCTATGCCACCGCGGCTAGGTGAAGTTGCCGAAGTTGTCGCTTTTGATACTCGCAAACAAACTGGCTTAGTGATTGGTCATACGATGGCAATTAACTATCCGATAGGTTCAAGGCCTCAATGTGTATTATATGACGGAGAGCCTTTTTATGTTCTCAACAATATACAGAATAGCATTCCGACTCTTGATATATATAATTACAGCTATACCCGAGTCTCTACGATTGTTGGAATTAATCATTGGTGTACAACTCGTAATCTCGTATACAGTTATTGTTGTGACTTTAAGGCCTCTCATAGGTTGGGTGGATATGGCTATGTATATCCCTCTCTCCAACGGTTAATGTCTTATCATGACTTATCTGGATCGATTTATCGATATCATCATGCATCAGGGTTTAAAGAACAGCTTATCTCCCTTGAGAAAGCTGCAACCCTTGTAGCCACTTACCTTGGCATCTCTCCAAGTGGCATAGTTCAACATTCCTACCTTACGCATCTCTTGCTTTCGCCTAACGAACAAAAGTTGGCTTTTCTCTATCGCTTTTGGCTTCGAGATGGTGGCATTCTGACGGCTCTTCTAACTGCCGATTTAGACACTCAACAATCCTTTACTATCAGCATTCAATTGGTAGGTCAACTTTCTCATTTTACCTGGTTATCAGATGATGAACTAATTATCTATGCTTATCAAAGGTTTGATTCTGCGTCTCTTCGTATCAAGCTCAATAGCTACTCTGCCTATTATCCGTTTGTAAAATATGTAAAGTCATCTTTTAAGCTTTTACGAAGCTTGCAATCATTTATTCTTTCAAGATCATATCCATCTTCTATAAGAAAAACTCAAAACCACAAAGAGTTTTGCGTTCCAACTAGGCTTCCCTGTTTCATTCAGGTATCGAATTCCTCCTTTAATCCATTTCGCCTCGGCCTTCCTGCTTCTGATGGCCACCCTTCGGTAAAGTCAGTTAGAGGCACTAAGGTCTTAATATCAGACACATATCCTGATAATTCTGCAATGAGATCTCTTTTTGCTATCTCTATTCCAACTAACAGCTTGCTTGCCAAAATACATATATCAGAGTATCGGCCCCGAGATCTCACCACTTATAAGTGGGTAAATCGAGGCTCTCTGATTCCTAAATTTGCAAGCTTCCCGATTTCCGATCAGTCTTTTACTCGTTCTGGACTGCATTGTGACGCCCATCCTTTCTTTAATTCTGATGGCACTAAGATAGGTTATCATACATCAGAAGATGGATTTCGAACGATAAAAACTCTGGCGCTATGAATCCTGCATCTAAGCTATCGGTTGTAACCACATCTTACAACCAAGCGGCATATATCGAGCAGACCATGCAAAGTGTCTTTAAGCAATCGCTTAACTGTATCGAGTATATTGTTGTTGATGGTGGTAGTACAGATACATCTCACGAGATCATCTACCGCTACAAAGACAACATTGACGTCTTGATTATTGAAAGTGACCGTGGGCCTGCCGATGCCCTAAATAAAGGCTTCCAGGCTGCTACCGGTGACTATCTTGCATTCCTCAATTCTGATGATACTTACGATGTTTCTTTTGCCGAAGTAATGCTTTCAGCGATTGATTCAAGTGATGCAGATCTTGTCTACTCTGACGTTCGTTTTATCAATGCCCAATCTCTACTAATTGAGCCTTACCGCTTTCCTTTAGCTTATGCTGTAAGTGTGTCCCCAAAAAAATTGTTTGCGAGAGCTTGTGTTATTCCTCAGCAAGGTTCGATCTGGTCCCGCCGCATACATGATGCCGGGATTCGTTTTAACATCGACAACCACACTTGTTGGGACCTTGAATTCTTTGTAGATGCACTCTGCGCTGGTTTCTCCTTTCATCCTGTACATCAATGCCTGTCGAGTTTCCGGCTACATGATGGCTCTATATCTGGTGAGTCTCTTTTCTCTGGATCTGATCATGTTAATAGCAGATTGCAATCCAGGGAGGCCGACCATGCTAGGATTAGAAAGAAACTCATCGAGCATGGATATGAGTGCAATAATATTGATGTATTACTTCTAAAGTTTGATAATCTACTCAGGCGTGCATCTAGAATGCTCTGTTAATGAATGGGGACTGTGAAGCACTCTCAATGCAGCTTAATTGTCCTGCAGCCTGTATTATACGATTACCGTTTAAAAGTCTTTGCTAACTTAAATGATCTCGTCTCAACTCATATTGTCTCAGTATTAAAATGTGCTCACCCTAGCTGTGCCTTTGTAGACATGTCTGGGGTAAATTCTTCTTTTTGGCCTCTCGAAGTCCTTAAAGTTCTCCTCAGTTCTTCGGGCCAGAGAGTTGCGTTTGTTCCGGCTTATACGAATCATGTGGGCATCCTCTTGTCGGCCTGTCTGTTTTGGATTCTTCGTATACCCATCGTTATTCATGGCCAAGCACTATTTAAGAAGCCTCTCCCAAACTCTCTTGATAATCTTATCTCTCTGTTCTGGCTTTCAATTGCCAACCGCTACATCGCCTACTCAATGATTGGGCTTCATGGGCCATTCTCTAACCCTTTCTTTCAAGGCCGAGTGTCGGTTGTTCTCAACCGATTTGAGTCTCTTGATTCACTAGGATTAAGCGATTGCCAGCCGCCCTTCGATTCATTCGTTGGCATGAATACATCGTTACGAATCCTTTTCGTTGGGCGAGATAGGCCAGGAACTCGACTTGATCTCGCATTTGAATTGGTCAGTTCACTTCGAAATAGTGGATACTTGATTCACCTGGATGTTATTGGCGTTGAATCGCCACCACAGGAAGGAATTGTATTTCACGGCCCACTACAATCGAAGACCTTCGTCGACCTGGCTATGGATTGTCACATTGGTCTCTATCCTGGTGACTCAGGCCTCAGTGTTCTCCACTACATGGCCCTTGGGCTGTGCCCAGTTGTACATGGTGATATTCGCAACCATTCCGGGCCTGAGCCCTCCTATGTAGAGGATGGAGTTACTGGTTTTTTATTTAACCGATCTTCCCTTGATAGTCTTGTTGCCACAGTTCGCGGGCTCTATGACAATCCATCCTTGCTTGCTCAACTTAGGCGTAACGCTCGATCTAAAGCTGTAGAGATTCATCGAAAACCTTTGTCACGTGAGCTGTTTGATCTGATAATGCCATTTTTTGCCGGTCGTTACTAATAGTGTTGGTATTGTTGATGAAGGTCCTTCATGTTGTCCGATCTCTCGACCCCCTTGGAGGCGGTGTCGCTGAGGGCCTTGTCAGCCTTGCATCCCATCTTCTTTCGAATGGTTGCGAATCCACTCTGCTATGCCTTGATCCACCTGATGCCACATGGATTGTCGACGGCAAACATATTCATGGAATAGGCCCTGTAAATGGAAAATACGGATTTAAATCGGGGATCCGCTCCCTTATTGCCGGTTTTTCTCGGAGCCATGACCTTGTGATCATTCACGGGATTTGGCAATATCACTCCTTTGCTACATGGCTAGCCCTACATGGGAGCGGTATCCCCTATTTTGTCTATACCCATGGGATGCTGGATCCCTGGTTCAGGACCACGTATCCGCTCAAGCATCTAAAAAAGTGGGCCTACTGGCCTTGGGCCGACTACCGGGTGCTGCGGGATGCTGCCGCAGTGCTGTTTACCACTGAGCAGGAGCGTCGGCTGGCAAGCGAGTCGTTCTGGCTCTACAAGGCGAATGAGGTGGTGGTGGGATTTGGTACATCGGTGCCTCCGGATGATGCCGTGTGCCAACGCCAAGCTTTTCTGCACCGCTTCCCGCATTTGCAAGGACAGCGAATTCTCTTGTTCCTCAGTCGTATCCACCCCAAGAAGGGAGTGGACTTACTGATCGAAGCCTTTGCGGCGTTGGCCTCCATCGATCCACGCCTGCAACTAGTGATCGCCGGTCCTGATCAGATGAGCTGGCAAGCAGCTCTGCAGCAGCGCTCCGCCGAACTGGGCGTCGCCGAGCGCATCACCTGGCCCGGGATGCTCAGCGGCGAACTCAAGTGGGGCGCTTTTCGCTGTGCCGAGCTGTTCTGCCTGCCTTCCCACCAGGAGAACTTCGGCATTGTTGTGGTCGAAGCCATGGCCTGCGGCTTGCCTGTGGCCATCGCCGAGCCGGTTAATATCTCAGCGGAGGTTTCGGCTGCCGGAGCTGGGTTGGTGCATGCCGACACTCTCGTGGGTACCATGGAAGCTCTGCGCGATTGGATAGCCCTGCCAGACGAAGAGAAAGCGCTGATGGGCCAAAGGGGAGAGCAACTGTTCCGCAAGCGGTTTGATTTTGCCTCGGTAGCTCGCAATCTGTTGCCCCTGCTGGAAACAGCAATTAAGCAGCAGCCTGTCCGACTTGACCCTTGATTCTTTCTAAACCCTCTCCCTTTGAAGGCCCCAGTTTTAGCCGCCGCAACCGAGGTGCTCGCTTGTTGTGGCAGATCGTGTGGCTGCTGCTTTTCCGCCCCACACCCCCGCCACTTC
>Ga0208486_1000112_pt1 | contig 25080 bp, 22 predicted proteins | sample LakMenEpi03Aug12_FD_150664 | JGI IMG/M metagenome (GOLD analysis project Ga0208486, IMG submission 150664) | Freshwater microbial communities from Lake Mendota, WI - 03AUG2012 deep hole epilimnion (SPAdes) | ecosystem: Environmental > Aquatic > Freshwater > Lentic | place: Lake Mendota, Madison...
CGCATTCGCTGGGTGGGCCGTTCTAAAAGGCTATGGAGCAGTGTTATTAATGAGCTAGAAGAAGCTGAAGAGTTAACTTCTAGGAATAAAACTCTGACCTTAAACATGTGTGTCAACTATGGAGGACGAGCAGAGATTGTTGATGCTGCTGCAGAGTTAGCGCGCGATGTGAAGAGGGGCAAACTTAAGGCTGATTCAATCACCGATAAAGTTTTTGCTAAGTATTTAGATTCACCGAAAATGAGTGATGTGGACCTTTTTTTGCGCTCATCAGGTGAGCAGCGCACCAGCAATTTCTTGCCGTGGCAAAGCGTCTATGCAGAGTTAGTGTTTATGGATGTGTTGTGGCCAGATGTAACACGCAAAACCTTGTGGAAGGCAATTGAGGAGTATTCACAGCGCGATCGTAGGTTTGGTAAGGCTTAAGTAGCAGGGTGATCGACGGGTGTTGGCGCGGTTATGTGTGCTTGGCACATGGCACAGCGGGCGTTATCAAGTAAGTACATCTCAATTTCGTATGTATCTGGGCTAAATGAAGCTGTAATTTCCAAGAGGTGAGAGCCGCACGCAGGACATGCGCAGGTTGGAATTCCTCTAAAGTCACCCATGACTTAGCACTTGGAACATATGCCAAAGATCTCGGCCGTGTGCCCGACGTCGCGGAATCCAAACTCTTCAGCCATTGTCTTGGCCCACTTTTCAATTGCGCCACCTTCTATTTCAACTGTGTCGCCACAGCTCTTGCACACTAAGTGATGATGATGTGTATCTCCGCATAAACGGTAAATAGCTTCCCCATCTTCGCGCCGCAGAAGGTCGACGATCTTGTCATCAACTAAAGACTGCAATGCGCGATATACCGTTGTTAAACCAATTCCATCGCCTTCTCGGCGCAAAATTTGATGAAGCTCTTGAGCGCTGGCAAAACCACCAGTTCGCTCAAGAACTGCAATCAATTTGATGTCAGATTTATTCATCTTCTGAGTGCTGATGTCCCTCTTCTTCATGTCCCTCTTCTTCATGTACGCCTTCTTCATGCCCATCTTCTTGATGAATCTCTTGTCCTGATCCATGAGCATGCGCGTCACCTGAATGTAGGTATGCAACCAAACCCCACATGATTAGCACACCCGAAATAGTTGCAACCATCGTCAATCGTGATGAATGACGTGAATGTGCTTCAGGCAAGATGTGGGATGTAGCAAGATAGATGACGATTCCAGAGAAAGCAGCAAGGTATAGCGCGATCAAGTTATTGCTCAATACCAAGGTGCTTCCTAGCACTGCACCTGAAACACGTGCTAATGCATCAACACCTAGTAAACCAATGCTCTTCTTTCCCCACAAGCCAGATTTGATCATGAAGGAAACGGTGTTCAGACCATCGCTAAATGCGTGAACAAGTAATGCAATAAAGACCGCAAGGCCTAAATCAGAGCTGACTTTAAATGCGACACCTAGTGCTAATCCATCAAGAAAAACATGGCCACCCATTGCGATTGCGCCAAAGGCACCAGTGAAGTTATGTGAGTGCTTGTGGTCATGCCCGTAATCAGATTCAGCGGGCTCGTGAGAACCAAAGATTCGCTCGTAGAAATGCAGCAGTAAGAAACCACCGATTAAAGCGATTGAAACAGTTGGGGCATGGAGAAACTCTTGAGTTCCGAGTTCAAAAACTTCGGGCAAAAGATCAAAAGCAACAAGACCAAGTAAAAGTCCGGCTGATAAACCAAGAACCAGGTGGAGGCGATCCTTTGCCTTCAGGGCCAAAGCCCCGCCGGCAAAAGTTGAGAGAGCGGTGAGTGCTGCAAGGATGATGGCTATATTCATGTCAGGATAGTATCACAAAAATGGAAATGATTATCATTTCCAAATCTAAGCCGATACGCTCAGCCCATGCTCGCAATAGCCCGTTTTAACGTTGCCCTGGGCAATGCCGCACATTTTGAGGCAGAGCTTTCAGTTGCCTTGGATGCGCTGGCCCAATGCGCCGGCTATATCAAAGGTGAAATTGGTCAGAACCTAGATGAGAGCTCACTGTGGACATTAGTGACTCATTGGGAAAACGTGGGCTCATATCGCAGAGCGCTGAGCAATATCAACGTAAAGATGAATGCGATTCCACTACTTGCACAGGCAATAGATGAGCCAGGTGCATATGAAAGGCCGTACTCAGAGTAAAATTGAGGCACGGAAGTAACACCAGTTGCTTTTCGCCGACAGCCAGCCGGACGGAGAATATTGTGGCAACGGATCGTTTAGAAAATATCGTTGGATTATCAAAGCGCCGAGGATTTGTTTTTCCTTCCTCTGAAATTTATGGCGGACTTCGAGCATCGTGGGACTACGGCCCATTAGGTGTTGAGTTAAAAAATAACGTTAAACGCCAGTGGTGGAAGTCCATGGTCACGGGCCGTGAAGATGTTGTCGGTCTTGATTCATGTGTGATTTTGGCAAAGGAAGTCTGGGAAGCATCCGGACACGTTGCAACATTTAGTGATCCACTGACTGAGTGCACCGCATGCCATAAGCGCTATCGCGCCGATCACCTAGAAGAGGCGTATGAAGCAAAGCATAAAAAAGCTCCAGCATCTCTTGCCGATATCAACTGTCCGGCATGTGGCAACAAAGGTCAGTTCACTGAACCCAAACAATTTAGCGGAATGCTCAAGACATACCTTGGACCAGTTGAAGATGAATCAGGGCTAGCATTTTTACGTCCTGAAACTGCGCAAGGAATCTTTATTAACTTTGATCAGGTTATGACCACATCTCGAAAGAAGCCACCCTTTGGTATTGGCCAGATTGGTAAGTCTTTCCGCAATGAAATTACTCCAGGAAACTTTATCTTCCGCACACGTGAGTTTGAGCAGATGGAGATGGAGTTCTTCGTAGTTCCAGGAACTGATGAAGAGTGGCACCAGTACTGGATTGATACGCGTATGGCTTGGTATACCGGTCTTGGAATTAACCCAGATCGTTTACGAGTTTATGATCATCCAAAAGAGAAGTTGTCGCACTATTCAAAGCGCACTGCAGATATTGAATACAAGTTTGAGTTTGCCGGAACTGAGTGGGGCGAGCTAGAAGGTATTGCTAATCGCACAGATTTTGATCTCAAAGCTCACTCAGCAGCATCTGGAAAAGACTTGTCCTACTTTGATCAAGAAAAAGGAGAGCGTTGGACTCCTTATGTGATTGAGCCTGCAGCAGGTGTTGATCGCTGCACGCTGACTTTCTTGATGGATGCATTCACTGAAGATGAAGCACCTAATAGCAAGGGTGAAATGGAAAAGCGTGCGGTGTTAAAGCTTGATCATCGTTTGGCACCAATCAAGGTTGCTGTTCTTCCACTTTCACGTAACGCTGATTTATCACCTAAGGCCAGAGATCTAGCCGCACAACTTCGTAAGAACTGGGCAATTGATTTTGATGACTCAGGTGCTATTGGTCGTCGTTATCGCCGACAAGATGAAATCGGCACTCCTTACTGCATCACTATTGATTTTGAGACTTTAGAGGACCATGCAGTAACAATTCGCGATCGCGACACAATGGCGCAAGAACGCATCGCCCTTGATCAGGTTGAAGCTTGGTTGGCACCGCGATTACTAGGCTGCTAAAACCTCTCCTTCTGCCACTAGCAAGTGGTGATCATTTAATTGATCCACCCGTTGTGCTAGCTCCAATGGCAGGAATCACTAATGCACCTTTTCGCACGCTTTGTCGTGAACAAGGTGCTGGTCTTTTCGTATCCGAGATGGTCACAGCGCGTGCATTAATTGAACGTCGTCCAGAAACAATGCGCATGATTGTTCCAGGAAAAGATGAGTGGCCTCGATCTGTCCAGCTCTATAGCGTTGATCCAACAACAATGCGGGCTGCAGTAACAATGCTGGGTAAGGAAAATTTAGCTGATCACATTGATATGAACTTTGGTTGCCCAGTTCCAAAAGTAACAAGAAAAGGCGGGGGAGCAGCTCTTCCCTATAAGCGCAAACTATTTTCAAATATCGTTCAAGCAGCAGTTGAAGCTGCAAAGCCTTTTGGGATTCCAGTGACTGTGAAGATGCGAATCGGTATTGATACTGATCACCACACGTATTTAGAGGCGGCGCAATCTGCTGCAGATTTAGGTATTGCCTGGGTTGCATTGCATGCACGCACCGCGGCGCAGATGTATGAAGGCAAAGCAGATTGGTCTGCAATTGCCAGATTAGTTGAGCATTTAAAGCCAAGTGGAGTACCGGTTTTAGGCAATGGAGACATTTGGTCTGGCAATGACGCCGTAGAAATGGTCAAGCAGACTGGATGCGCTGGTGTGGTTGTGGGTCGTGGTTGTTTAGGAAGACCATGGTTGTTTACAGATTTGGTAAGTGCACTTGAAGGTGGAGAAAAGGAGATGCTTCCTAATCTGCATCAGGTGCGTGAAGTGATGTTTAGACATGCAAATCTCATCGTTGAATATTTAGAGTCAGAGGATCGCGGGATGCGCGATATGCGAAAGCACATGGCCTGGTATTTAAAGGGCTTTAGAGTTGCCCGCGAAATTCGCCATGATTTAGGAATGGTTTCTTCATTAGAAGAGATGCGAGCATTACTTGATCAATTAGAAGATCAGCCATACCCAGTTGAAGTGGGCGATAAACCACGTGGTCGCACAAGTCATGGCCGCCCACCAACTTTGCCTGAAGGATGGCTAGATGATCCTGATGAACTAGTTCATGTTGAACTAGAGGATGCATTTTCAGGCGGTTAAATGTTTCTCTTTAGATGGATTCGTCGCACAATCACAGTCATTGTTGTTATAGCTTTGATTGCACCTGGCTATGCCGTTTCTCAAGTCTGGCGTTCTGCAAAGAATCCAATTGTGCGAAACGCTGATGTGATTGTTGTCTTAGGAGCTGCGCAGTTAGACGGGCGACCAGGAGAAGCACTTGAAGCACGTTTGATTGAAGCAAAAAGAATATTTGATTTAGGGTATGCACCAACAATTATCACGGTGGGCGCAGGTGCGCCAGGTGATCGAACAACAGAAGCAGCTTCAGGAAAGTATTGGCTTCGAACAAACGGCATACCTTCTAAGAAGATAACTGCAATTGAAGAAGGTAGAGATACGTTAGATAGCACTAAAGCATATGTAGCTGTAATGAAGAAGCGATATGTCAGCGATGTCATCATTGTTACTGATCCTTATCACTGCAAACGTGCAATGACTATGGCAAATGATCAAGGTGTAGTGAGCACTTGTTCACCGGTGCGAACTGGCCCCAATACGATTTCTGCCTCAAGTTATAAGTATTTATTGCGCGAAGCTGGGGCGTATTTGGTGCATATAACAGTGGGCCGGCGAGGCATTAAAGTCAGTGATCATTTACCCGGTGCTGACATCCTCACTAAGGTTATGCCGTGACCTATAGCCAGCATGATCAAGAGCGATTTCTTGATGAACCAGCAAAGCGTGCTGGGCGAACAGAGTTCATGCGCGATCGTGCAAGAGTCATTCATTCAGCAGCACTTCGACGCTTAGCTGCAAAGACACAAGTAGCAGTGCCTTGGGAAAATGATTTTCAGCGCACTCGTTTGTCTCACTCTTTAGAGTGCGCACAAATTGGCCGCGAACTTGGTGAATCACTGGGTGCAGATCCAGATTTGCAAGACACCGCATGTCTTGCCCATGATTTAGGTCATCCTCCTTTTGGTCACAACGGTGAAGAAGCACTCGCGCAGATTGCATCAGAGTTTGGTGGCTTTGAAGGAAACGCCCAAAGCTTTCGCTTGTTGGTGCGCCTTGAAGCAAAGACTGTTGATAGTGATGGCAAAAGTATTGGTCTGAACTTAACCAGAGCATCACTAGATGGGGCTACGAAGTATCCATGGCCACGTTCACAAAATCCGCGCAAGTTTGGTGTTTATGATGATGACGTTGAAGTATTTAACTGGATGCGAACTGGTGCGCCTATTGATAAGAAATGTATTGAAGCCCAGATTATGGATTGGTCAGATGATTGCGCCTACTCCGTGCATGATCTAGAAGATGCGATTTTCGCTAATCAAGTATCGGTAAAGAATTTTGAAAGAGATTTTGAGGATCTCTATGCAGTAATGGTGCGTGATTATGGAAGTGATGCATCTGCGCAAGAAGCAGTAGATGCCCACAAGCGTTTATCAGCTCTTTCTGCTTGGCCGCATTACTACGATGGAACACATCGCTCTCTTGCACGGTTAAAAGATTCAACAAGCCAACTCATTGGTCGCTTTGTTCTAGCTGCAGAGTTGGAAACACGCAAAATTCACGGAGTTGGTCCACTTTCTCGCTATAGCGCAGACCTTGAAATCCCACGTGAGCAAAAAATTGAAGTAGATTTCTTAAAGGCCATTGCTGGGCACTACTTAATCAATGCTGCGCATTCACAAGATCGTTATGCCAAGCAGCAGGTAATTATCAGTGAACTCGTTGAAATGCTACGTGCTCGTGCACCGCAGGAACTCGATTCCTTCTTCCTAAAAAGCTGGAATGAAGCCGGCGATGAAATGGCTCGCATGCGTGTGATTATCGATCAAGTAGCAGCCTTAACTGACCCTGGCGCATATGCCCTCCATGCCGCTTTGTTAGCTTCTCGTTAAGATGAACCTATGAGCGGTCGTATTAAGGATGAAGATGTTGCATACATCCGTGATCGCGCACCTATTGATGAAATCGTAGGGGAGTATGTTCAATTAAAAAGTGCCGGTGGTGGACAAAAGAAAGGTCTGTGTCCTTTTCACGATGAGAAATCTCCTTCATTTCACGTAACACCGAGCAAAGGCTATTTCCACTGCTTTGGTTGCCAAACTGGTGGCGACGTCATCGCTTTCTTAATGAAGATTGACCATCTGACTTTTACTGAAACTATTGAACGCCTTGCAGATCGCATGGGATACACATTGCGCTATGACGAAGGTGGTTCATCAGCTCCCACATTCTCAGTTGGTGCTCGCTCACGTTTAATTGCAGCTAACACAGAGGCTGCGCGTTTTTATCAAGAACAACTCAATACCTCTCCAGATGCTGCGCATGGCAGAGATTTACTCACCAAACGCGGTTTTGATAAAGATGCATGTATGCAATTTGGTGTGGGATTTGCACCAGATGAGTGGGATGCGCTGACTAAGCATCTACGAGCACAGGGCTACAGCATCGATGAACTTGAAACAGCTGGTCTTTCAAAGATGGGACAGCGCGGACCTATCGATCGATTCCGTAATCGTTTAACATGGCCAATTAGAGATATTTCTGGAGATGTTGTTGGTTTTGGTTGTCGCAAATTAGCAAGTGATGAAGAAGACCAAGGCCCTAAATATCTCAATACTCCAGAGACACCTGTCTATAAAAAGAGCCAAGTTCTCTATGGTTTAGATGCTGCTAAAAAAGAGATTGCAAAGAAGCGCCAGGCCGTCATAGTTGAGGGATATACCGATGTGATGGCTGCTCAATTAGCGGGGATCACAACTGCAGTTGCTACATGTGGCACAGCATTTGGAGCAGACCACATCCGTATCTTGCGCCGACTATTGATGGATGATGATTCATTTAGAGGCGAAGTAATCTTTACTTTCGATGGTGATGCTGCCGGACAAAAGGCTGCTCTTCGCGCATTTAGTGAAGATCAAAAGTTTGTTACGCAAACATTTGTAGCCGTTGAGCCAGATGGCTTAGATCCATGCGACCTACGTCAACAAAAAGGTGATTTAGCTCTGCGCGATTTAATTGCCCGCAGAGTTCCACTCTTTGAGTTTGCAATCCGAGCCGAACTTGCACATCATAAATTAGATAGTGCTGAGGGCCGAGTTAATGCACTTAATGCTGCAGCACCACTTGTTGCACAGATTCGCGATAAGTCACTTCGCCCTGAATACACACGTTTACTTGCCGGATGGCTGGGAACAGAGGTTGAAATCGTTTCAAAAGCTGTTGCTCAAGGCGTGAAGAGTCAACCTAAAGTCAGCGATTCCATTGAGCCAACAACTGAAGAGAGTAATTGGCGACCAGATCCCAATGAAGCACGTCTGATTTTAGAGCGTGAAGTACTAAAAGCCAGGTTGCAAGAGGCGGCGCTGTTCACTGGAACTCTATGGAGTGATATTGAGCCAGGTGCATTTACGCATCCTGCCTATAAAGAACTACGTAAAACCATTGATGAAACTCCGACAATCTCAGCAGAGACCATAAGTGATGAGAGAATCAAAACTTTGTTTACCGAGTTAACTGTTGAACCAATTCGCGCTGATGGGAAACCAAGCGCTGCCTATGTTGAGAGCATTGTTGCCAGGTTGCGCGAAGTTGCAATATCGCGCTCCATTGCAGAACTTAAATCATCGCTCCAGCGACTCAATCCAGTCGAAAATGAAATTGAATACAACGCAGCTTTTGCCCAATTAGTTGCCCTAGAAAACGCCCGTAGAAATCTGCATGATTTGGCGCTCGGGGGCCTTTAAAAACCCTCAATTTCAGCCAAGGCCTGTGCGTGCGCTAGAGTTTGCGTTCTATTGATCCCTGATAGCTCAACGGCAGAGCAGTCGACTGTTAATCGACAGGTTCTTGGTTCGAATCCAAGTCAGGGAGCTTTTCTACTCAGCCTTTTTTCAGACTCACCTTTACTATGTATCTCATGAGCATGCTTAAAAGCTACGTGCGAACAGCCAATTCATCATGGCGCAACCAGGCACCGGCTTTGCGAGTAATGCGGCTATGGCTTGGCATTACTTGGATTTATGCGGGTTGGGATAAAGCCAGTGATCCAGGTTTTCTAGAAGCGGGCTCTTCTACTTATATAGGATCACAGCTATCTGGATTTTCAACTCATTCCCCAGTTAGCTTTGTCTTTGATACGTTAATTGAATATGCCAGCCTGGTTGGTGGCTTTGTAATAATTTCAGAGTTTGCAATCGGGCTTGCCACACTCCTGTGGGTAGCTCCGCGTTTGGCAGCGTTCGGTGGATTTTTGATGTCGCTAGGTTTGTGGCTTGCTGATACTTTTTACGTCTCTCCCTACTTCTTGGCAAGCAATACGGCATATGCAGTTTTGTGGTTGTCCTATTTGTTACTCTTAATTGGAAATGGCAAACGAAAGGTCTTTACAATGTCATTAGAGCGTCGCAGCGTGTTACGCGTTGGAATAACTGGAGCACTAGCTGTTGCATTTGCAGGAGCGGGTAAGTTCTTTGCTAAAGCTGCGCCTGCAACTAGTACTTCGGCAGCGGGCAAAGGCACAAAGATAATTAAACTTGCATCCATCAAAATTGGGGGCGTTCACAATTTTGTTGCCGGCAATGGCGCACCATCAGTCCTGTTTAGAACTAAAAAAGGTGTGTTTGCATATTCGGCAATTTGTACACACCAGGGCTGCACAGTCAGTTACTCAACTTCTAGCAAGACATTAAAGTGCCCTTGCCATGGAGCAGAATTTGATCCCAACAAATCTGGACAAGTAGTTAATGGTCCAGCAGAAACCCCGTTGGGTAAAGTCAAGGTTGCGGTTAAAGGCGCTTGGGTAATTCTCGCTTAAAACAATCAGCCGATACTCAGGAAACTTTAAGAGAGAATTTATACCCTTGCAGTACATGAATAACTATGGAAAAAAAGGGAAGATTATGAAGTCGACCATTATAAAAGTTGGTGTTGGATTTCTATTAGGTGCAACTGCCATTGGTGGGGTTGCAACCGCAGCTAATTCTGAACCAATTGGGGTTAAAGCCTGTGTTGATAAGAAGACACAAGTTATGTATTTGGCTGCTAATGACAAATGCATCTCATCACGCACTTTGGTCTCACTAGGCGCTTCTTCAATTGATGTCAAGTCAATTGCTGCGCTAGTTACACCTTCAGTTGTTTCTATTAAAGTCACTGCACCCTCTGGTTCAGGCTCTGGCTCAGGGTCAATCTATAAAACTAGTGCAACTTCTTCATTCATCATCACCAATAACCATGTTGTTGAGGCAGCGGCAACTAGTGGATCAATACTTGTCGAATTCATCAATGGCGACACAATTGCCGCAACTATTGTTGGACGTGATTCTAATTATGATTTAGCTGTTCTCAAAGTTGAAAAGGGTAATCTTCCAACTATAAAGATCGGTAACTCTTCCAACATAAGTGTTGGAGATCCGGTTGTAGCAATTGGTTCACCGCTTGGCCTTGCAAGTACAGTGACTAGCGGAATCATTTCAGCTAAGAATCGTCCAGTAACAACTGGTACCTCAGGAGCTGAGTCATATGTGAATGCGATTCAAACAGATGCTGCAATTAACCCAGGTAATTCTGGGGGAGCACTTCTTGACTCTGCTGGTCGAATCATTGGAGTTAATTCAGCAATCGCAACGCTATCTAGCGGAGGAGTTTCTGGAAGCATCGGGCTTGGATTCTCAATTCCTATCAATGAGGCTAAGCGCGTAATTGATGAATTAATTGCTACAGGTAAATCAACGCGACCAGTTTTGGGAATCTTCTTCGACACTACATATACAGGTGTTGGAGCCAAGATTTCTAGGTTAAGTCCGGGCGACCCAGCAGAAAAAGCTGGTATCCCTGCTGGTTCAATCATTAAATCTATTGATGGCGTGAAAATCGCTGATCAGGTGGGAGCAATAGTTCGAATTCGTTCCTATGCACCCGGAGCCACTGTCACGGTAGTGGTTGAACTTCCAAGCGGGATGACACAGAGTTTCAAGGTTGTTCTTGGTTCTGCGCCATCTAATTAAAGCCAGCATCGAATAATCTCGTAACGCAGACGCAATAGGGTCAGGGTATTCTTTACCTATGGCCCTATTTCGTCTCAGCGTTTCACTTCCAGATCGCCCTGGTTCACTTGGATTACTGGCATCTGCAATCGGTGCTGCCGGCGGAGATATTCGTGGATTAGTCGTCCTTAAATCTGAAGATGGACGCGGTTATGACGACATTACTGTTGCTGTGCCTGGAAGTGATCCCACAGATTTACTCAATGTTTTAGGTGCAATTGGCGGAGTAGAAGTAGTTTCAATTACCCCCGTTGAATAACCTCAGCGCCTTGGCTTGGAAGTGAAGTAAAAAAGCGTGGTGCTTTAAATCGATTATCAGAAAAAGCCTTCTCAACAGCTGCAATGGTCTCTGTTGTGTGTGAAGCCTTAATCAACGCAATTGCACTTCCGCCAAATCCACCGCCGACCATGCGCGCACCTAGTGCTCCTGCAGCTAAGGATGCATCCACAGCGCAATTGAGTTCTGGGCATGAGACGTTGTAATCATCGCGAAGTGAAGCATGAGATTGATTGAGTAATAGCCCAAGAGATGCGAAGTCCTTCTTCTCAAGTACTTCTACGGCATCCATCACGCGCTTCATCTCAGTAACTGCATGACGAGCTCTCATGAATTCAGTTTCAGAGAGCAGATTATGTGAGGAGGCCAGTTGATCAATTGAGAGCTCGCGCAAAGAGGGGATACCCAACTTAGCGACAACAGATTCACAGGATGCTCGGCGCTCGGCGTAACCACCATCGGTAAGAGAGTGGTGGGCTTGTGTGTCGATGATGAGGAGTTCAAGGCCACTAGATGCGACATCAAATGCAATATGTCTAGTTGATAGATCACGACAATCTAAGAGCAGAGCTGAACCAGAGTGAGCCATGAGTGAAACAGATTGATCCATGATTCCGCATGGCACACCTACATATTCATTTTCGGCTCTTTGAGTCAGGCGTGCTAAATCTTCTAATGAATGACCTAAAGAAAAAAGATGATTAAGTGCAGTTGCAACACTGCACTCAAGGGCAGCAGATGATGAAAGGCCGGCTCCGAGTGGAACATGGCCATCAATCATGATGTCTATGCCGCTAGTTATTCCAAGTGACCAGATAACACCGAATGGATAGCGCTCCCATTCACCTTTTAATCCAGGCTTAATTGCATCCAGATTCTGTTCTACTACTTTGTTTCTGCGCTGCATGGAGGTGATGCGCACTTTGCGATCATTTCTCATACGAATAGCTGCAAAAGTTCTATCTTTAATGGCAAAGGGGAGGACAAAACCATCGCTGTAGTCGATGTGTTCTCCAATTAAGTTCACTCGACCAGGAGCTGCCGCGATGATGTCTGGGGCAGCACCAAATGCCTGCACAAATCTCTTATCAATATCTGGCATCAGTGGCCTAACTAAAAGCTGCCAAGGTATCGGCAACCATGTCTTCAATTCCTCTTGTTGGAACCCATCCAAGCTTGGTTTTTGCTTTATTGATATCTGCAATTAGAACTGCAGGATCTCCGGCGCGACGAGGTGAATCAATTGTTGGAATCTGATGCCCTGCAGCCTTTGATGCTGCCGCGACAACTTCTCGCACTGAATACCCATCACCGCTACCCAAGTTATAGATCTCATGCACACCAGCCGTGAGGGTTTCTAAAGCTTTAATGTGAGCATCAATTAAATCAACTACGTGCACATAGTCGCGCACACATGTTCCATCAGCTGTTGGCCAATCGGTGCCAAAAATCTTTACTGGATTTTCCTTAGTACTTCTTAGAACATTTGGAATCAAATGTGTTTCTGGATTGTGGCGCTCAGCCAACCAACCACGCTTTGATTTAAGGGCACCTGCAACATTGAAATAGCGAAGTGATGCTGCAGCAATTCCTCTTGCAGCCGATTCTGCTGTAATCATCTGATCTATGGCTAATTTTGTAGCACCATAGGGATTTGTAGGTTTAGTGGGTGCGCTTTCCAAAATAGGTACTTGTTTAGGTTCGCCATAAGTGGCAGCAGATGAAGAAAAGACCAACTTCTTAACACCACTTTTGTGCATTTCATCTAGCAAATTACGCGTTCCATCAACATTTACCTGATGATAAAGATCAGGTTTTTCAACAGATTCGCCTACAAGTGATTTACCAGCAAAGTGCATGACTGCATCAACGCCAACAAGTGCTTGTGCTAAATCTGCGGAGTTCAGAAGTGAGCCTTGAATAAAGCTCACACCCGCTGGAGCTGTGTCAGCATGGCCAGTGCTGCAATCATCCAGAATCGAAATTTCATAACCTTGCTCGAGCAATATATCTACGGCCGTGGAGCCGATGTATCCCGTGCCACCTGTTACTAAAACCCGCATTACAAAACTACTTCGCGCAACTGCGCCGCTGATTGCTCAGGTCGCATATCCATGATGAATGCGCCCATTGCAGACTCGGAACCAGCTAAGTACTTCAACTTTCCAGGAGCGCGTCGCACGCTAGTTATTTGCCAGTGCAGGCGCAAAACATCGCGGCCAACACGAACAGGTGCTTGGTGCCAAGCGGCGATATATGCCATATCAATTCCAAAGACACCATCTAGGCGCTTCATGACTTCAAGTGCAATGGGGGCAAATGCATCGCGGTCTTGTTCAGTTAATTCAGCCAAATCAGCAACTGGGTTGAGTGGTGCGACGTGAATTTCAAATGGATAACGTGCGGCATATGGCACAAATGCAATCCAACGATCATTGCGAGCGATAATTCGCTCTTCATCACGGATTTCACGTGCAACAACTTCATCAAATAGATTTTTGCCGGTGGACTCTTTATATTTTTTGGCTGCAGCCAACATCTTTTCAACACGAGGTGGAATATATGAATAGGCATAAATCTGACCATGCGGGTGAGTCAGCGTAACGCCAATCTCTTCTCCGCGGTTTTCAAATGGTGCGATGTGCTCGATAAAGCTCTCTTGTGAGAGTTCAGCGGTGCGATCAATCCATGCTTCAAGTAGCACGCGCACGCGAGCAGGCGTTAAATCCTTAAATGCATTTCCATGCTCTGCTGTAAAACAGATAACTTCACATTTTCCTGCCGCACTTCCTAAATCAGTATCTGGTCCCACTTGATCAGGTAATGCCCAATCACCAGTAGGTGGGCGAAGTGAAGGAGAGCGGTTATCAAAGACAACTACTTCAAAATCAGATTCAGGAATCTCAGTTAAGAGTTCTCCTGTTGTTGGACATAGTGGACAGAGTTCTTTGGGAGGTAAAAAGATTCGGCCTTGGCGGTGTGAAGCCATGGCAATCCACTCATTAACCAGGGGATCGAGTCGAAGTTCGCCGATAGCTGGTTGTTCTTCAACAGGGCGAGCATCTTTAGCGCTGCGGTTTTGGCCAGAAGTGTCGTAATAGCGAATGGTGCGCCCATCTGCCATCTGGCGATCATTTCGAAGGATGCCAGCGCTTAGTTTTTTACTCTGCTCCATAGTGTCGTTACTCTACCTTTGTGACTAAGCAAACTGCACTTCTGAGCGCTCCAACTTCCTCGTTGCTTATCGAGGTAGTTAATGGGGCCTTGGTAATTCGCCATTGGGGAGCCCCAATTCTTGGGCAGAACCATGACATCGCACTAGCTAGTCGAGTATCGATTGCAAACAGTTCTTGGGATGAACCACAGCTGCCAGGTTTGATGCGCGAGAGTTCACGTGGTTTCTTAGGCCGTGGATCTTTATCTGGTCATCGCAATGGAAAAGCATGGTCAACTAAATTTGAAGTAACAGATTTTCATCACCAGGGTAATCACTGCGCAGTAACCCTTCGTGATTTTCATGCTGAGTTAGAAGTTGCAGTAACTTTTGATTTAGATGCTTTTGGAGTTCTTATTCAAAAGGCGAGCGTTAAAAACATTGGAACCTCTGATTATGTTCTCAATGATTTTATTCACTGGTTGCCCTTGCCGCAAGAGGCAACACAGAGTTTAGATTTTGCAGGCCGATGGTCTAATGAGCGTCAACCACAGCGCCGTGATATTCAAATTGGCACATGGGTGCGCGAATCCCGTGAAGGAAGAAGCGGTCACAACTTCTCCATTGCCGATATTGCACTCAGTGCCCAAACATCTTTCCAATCAGGATCTGCTTGGGCAACAAGTATTGCGTGGAGCGGAAATTCACATTATTTAGTTGAGCGCGGTTTTGATGGTGTGCAATCAATGGGAGCAGGTGAGCTCTTACTTGCTGGTGAAGTAATTCTTGGTGCACAAGAGAGCTATGAAGCACCAGCGTTATTTGCTGTGTATTCAAATCAAGGCCTAGATGGCATCAGCGCAGCGTTTCATTCACATCTGCGTGCACGTGCTATTCATCCTAAGCGCCCACGTCCGCTGACGTTGAATGTATGGGAAGCGCTCTACTTTGATCACAATGAAGCAAAAATGAGAGAACTTGTTGATGTTGCCGCCCAAGTCGGTGTTGAGCGTATTGTCTTAGATGATGGCTGGTTTCATTCCCGTCGCAATGATCGCGCAGGCTTAGGTGATTGGGTTATAGATCCTGCAGTGTGGCCACATGGTTTAACGCCAATTATTGAATACATCAATAGCAAGGGAATTGAGTTTGGTCTTTGGTTTGAAGGCGAAATGGTCAACCCTGATTCTGATTTGTATCGCGCACATCCTGAATGGATCTTGCATGAAGGTGATCGTGTTCCACCACTTTGGCGCCACCAACTTGTTCTAGATCTAGGACAAGAGGACGCGTATAAGCATGTATTGGAACAAACTTCTGCAGTGTTGGCAGCTCACAAGATTGCTTACATTAAGTGGGATCACAACCGCGTATTAGTAGATGCTGGGCATTTAGGTGTGGCTGGTGTGCGACGCCAAACACAGGCGATTTATCGTTTATTTGCTGAGTTAAAAAAGCGCCATCCAGGACTTGAAATTGAATCATGCGCATCTGGCGGTGCACGAATTGATCTTGGTGTTATTGATTATGTTGATCGCTTCTGGACTAGTGATAACAATGATGCATTAGAGCGCCAAACTATTCAGCGTTGGACTTCCCAAGTTATTCCACCTGAGATGCTGGGAACACATATTGGACCAACACATGGCCACCAAACTGGGCGCACGTTAGAACTCTCTATGCGCGCAATAACGGCCCTCTTTGGCCATGCAGGAATTGAATGGAATATTACGCAGGCAACGCAAGAAGAACGAAAGAACCTTGCCACTTGGGCTGCGTACTACAAAGAGAATCGCGCCCTATTACATAGCGCAAAATCAGTTCGCGTTGATTATCCAGATGAGCATGGATATCTTTATGGAGTTATCTCTGCCGATACTAAAAAATCAATATTTGCTTACGTTCAGCTAACTCCAACTGTGGCAATTCATCCGGCAGCTCTTAAATTTCCTGGATTAGATGCAACTGCTTCTTACTCAATCAAAGCTGTTTATCCAGCAGGTAAACCACGTTTCATGTTAATCACTCCACCGCAGTGGATGGATGGCATCACAATGTCAGGTTCAGCCCTTGCCACTATTGGAGTGAGTGCACCGATTCTTGCACCGGCGAATGCAGTGCTGATCGAAATTACTAAGCTCTAATCAACCCAGTTAAGAGTTCGCTCAACAGCTTTCTTCCACTGCATATAACCAGCTTCTCGCACTTCAAGTGTTGAGGTTGGTGACCAGCGGCGTGATTGTTGCCATTGTTTCTTCACTTCATCTTGTGAACTCCAGAAACCAACAGCAAGTCCAGCAGCATAGGCAGCCCCCAGCGCAGTTGTTTCACCGATCAGTGGGCGAGTGATATCAATTCCCATAATGTCAGCCTGCATCTGCATGCACAACGAGTTAGCAGTGATGCCACCATCAACGCGCATTTCACGCATTGGAACTCCAGAGTCAGCCACCATTGCATCCATAACATCGCGTGTTTGATAACAAATTGCTTCAAGAGCAGCGCGAGCAAGGTGAGCTTTTGTTGCAGCCCGTGTTAACCCAACTATTGCACCGCGTGCATCGCTGCGCCAATACGGTGCAAAGAGTCCTGAGAATGCGGGTACAAAATAAACCCCAGCAGTATCTGTCACAGAAGAGGCAAGATTTTCAGTTTCAGCAGCGTTAGTGATGATTCCCAATTGATCGCGCAGCCATTGAATGGCAGAGCCAGTGACGGCAACTGAACCTTCTAGAGCGTAGTGAGCAGGTTGATTACCTAACTTGAAACAGACTGTTGTGAGTAAACCATTTTTAGATCGTACGATCTCCGTGCCAGTGTTCAGGAGTGCAAAGTTTCCTGTGCCATATGTAGTTTTAGATTCTCCGCGTGCAAAGCAGACTTGTCCAACCATTGCAGCTTGCTGGTCTCCTAAGATTCCAGCGATTGGAATAGAAGTTCCAAATGGACCATGAGGATCGGTGGATGCATAGACTTCAGAGGAAGATTTAATCTCTGGAAGGCAACTTCGAGAAACTCCAAAAATATCTAGAAGTTCTTCATCCCACTCTAGGGTTTCCAGGTTCATTAACAATGTGCGGCTGGCATTTGTTACATCAGTTAGATGCACTCCGCCGCGAACTCCACCTGAAAGATTCCACAACAACCATGAATCAATAGTTCCCATACGTGCATTTTCACTTTTTGCGGCCGGAACATTGTTCAAAAACCAGTTCATCTTGCTGCCGGCAAAATATGGAGCAATCGTTAAGCCAGTCTTAAAGCGGATTGTCTGCTTTTGGGCATCAGTTAATGTTGAGAGAAAATCTGTTGTTCGAGTGTCCTGCCACACGATGGCATTAGAGAGAGGTTGCCCAGTGGTTACATCCCAAACCACCGTGGTTTCGCGTTGATTGGTGATTCCAATAGCTACTAAATCAGAGCCCAATATGTCGGCCTGCTTGAGAGCCCCAGCGATAACTTCTTGAACGCGCTGCCAAATCTCACTGGCATCATGCTCAACCCAACCGGGGTGAGACATTATTTGGCGATGTTCAAGTTGATGTTGGCCAACAACTTTGCCTGAGTGGTCAAAGATCATGAAACGAGTACTTGAAGTCCCTTGATCCAGGCTGCCGATATAAGTCACGAAGTGAAAACCTTTCACAATTAAGTTAGGCTTACTCTACTCAGATGAAATGGAGATGCAACGCTTATGTTCCTGTCACAGCTAAGCCCCGAGCAGCGTGACAGCGCCATTTCACAATTATCGAGTGAATCCTTTGACATCTTAGTAATTGGTGGGGGAGTCACAGGCGTTGGGGCGGCCCTTGATGCCGCATCACGTGGTCTGAAAGTTGCTTTGATTGAATCTCAAGATTTGGCATCAGGAACTTCTAGTCGTTCCAGCAAACTTATTCACGGTGGCCTGCGATACCTAGAACAATATGACTTTAAGTTAGTACGTGAAGCACTCCATGAGCGCGAACTCATGGTTTCTTCTTTGTCTCCACATTTAGTTAAGCCAGTTGGATTCTTATTCCCACTGACAGAAAAATTCAAAGAGCGTACATACGTTGGTGCCGGTCTTGCACTCTATGACGCACTCCGTGGTTTCCAGCGCGCACTTCCTTGGCACAAACACATTGGCCAAAAGCAGATTAATGAGATTGCACCTTCTTTGCGCCCAGATTTAATTACTGGAGCGATTAAGTATTTTGATGCACAGGTAGATGATGCGCGGCACACAATGACAATCGCGCGCACAGCTGCCCGCCATGGCGCAGTGATCGCAACACGCGTTAGCGCACAATCCCTCTTGCGTGAAGGCAAGCGCGTCGTTGGAGTCAAAGCCAAAGATTTAGAATCTGGTAAAACCATAAACATCACTGCAAAAGCCACAGTTATGTGTGCCGGTGTTTGGAGTGATGAGCTTCATGCAAAGTTTGACTTAAAGCCAGGTTATAACGTTGCAATGAGTAAAGGTGTGCATATCGTTCTGCCAGGCTCAGCGATTAAATCTAACGCTGGAATAATTCTAAAAACTCCCATTTCAGTTCTGTTCTTGATTCCTTGGGGAGATAAGTGGATCGTTGGAACTACCGATACTCCATACACTGGAGATCGAGCAGAACCTTTTGCTAGTCGTGAAGATGTTCAATACATTTTGGATCAAGCCAATCGTGTCCTCTCTCCTAAATTAGATGTTTCTCAAATTATCGGTGTTTATGCAGGATTGCGACCTTTGGTTGCAAATAATAAAGACTCGGCAACAACCAAACTCTCTCGTGAACACACAGTTGATCGACCAGCGCCAGGCTTTGTCAGTATTGCTGGTGGCAAATACACCACCTATCGAGTGATGGCTAAAGATGCCATTGATCGCGCAGTGATTGAACTTCGCGCCCTTAAGCCCGAGTCTGTAACAGAGAAACTTCCATTAGTTGGTGCTGATGGTTACTTTGCATTAGCCCAACAAGTAGAGCGCTTAAGTGAATCCAGTGGCCTAGATGCTGTAACTATTACTCACTTGCTCGATCGCTATGGCTCAATGATTAGTGAAGTTCTTGCACTTATCGAAGCGAATCCAAAGCTGGCAGCAAAAGTAGATAAAGATTTGCTTTATATAAAGGCTGAGATTGAATATGCGGCTAGTCATGAAGGTGCACGAACAGTTGATGATGTTATCTCGCGCCGTACCCGAATCGCCTTTGAAGCCAGCGATCACGGCGTGTACTTAGCAGATGATATTGCTGCAATTATTGCCCCTGTACTTGGGTGGAGTGCAAAAGAGCGAAAAGCATCAGTTACGGCATATGAAGAGCTAGTAGATCGTGAACTTGAAGCACTTGATGAACTACTTGAAGAACATGAAAGTCTTAGTTCTTAATCTGATTTTTACAACTATCTGCTGAAGGCTTCTTCGTTGGCTGCTTAGTTGGTGCTGCACTTGGCGAAGGCGTTGGACCTTGAACTACAGTAAACATTACTGATTGAGAGCTCTCGGCATGTGTTTGTGACACATCGGTATAAACAACTTTTCCACTATATGTTCCAGCGGGAACTCCCTTGATTGCCAATGTCCACTCACCACTTGTGGCACGTAGAACTGTTTGAACTGGTCTTGTTTTTGGCGCAGTTGCAGCGTCAAAGACAAGTTTAATTGCACCAGTCACAACAGGTGATGAATCAGGACGTGTGACCGTTGCTTTGAAAGTAACTGACTTGTTGGTTGTGCTGGCTGATTGGGCGTTAACAACCAATTGCGTTGGCTCATTATTTGGCATCAAGTCAACTAATGCAGGCGCCCAACTTCCTTTAGAAAGATTGAGGAAATCTGAGGCACTGCCTCTAAAAACATTAAGGTCAAGTCGAGTGCCAGGCACACCATATTTAGGTGCTATTCCACAGGATGTGTATTGCCAGATAGTCCATTGTGAATCACAGTTAGCGCCAGTCCATGAGTGCACATAGCAACCACCAGCTTTAATTCCAGGTTGGTTAATCGGATTAAATGGATCAATTGCATATTGGGCTAGCCATAGCGGGTATTGAGCCAACTTCGCGCTCTTATTCATTGAACTCTCTAGAAAGTTTGAATATGAGTAGAGAATTGGCGTTCTTCCTGTTTTCTCTTTGAGCAATCCTAAGAATGTTTCTGCCCACAATGTTACCGCAGCTCGGCTGGCATATTTCTGGCAAGCCCCTGATGAGGAGACGCGAACACATTTATTCTCAAGATCTAGTGCGTAGGGGAGATCTTTTTCAGTGTAACCACCGATAGCAGCTAATCTCCATAATACTTTTTGAGCCTGGGCAGTTGCATCACGGATGATTCCTGCTGAATCACTAACATCAGGCAAAATCGCATAGTGATAAAAACCTGTGTAGAGACCAGCGGCTTGCGCTGCAGCGTGATCCATTATGAGATATTTAAGTGCAAGAGCATCTGCTGTATCTCTTGTATCTGATGCCTTGATCATGACAAAGCGAAGTCCAGAGGCATAAGCTACTGAGAAATCAATTGGCTTATCATTTGGATGCTGCCATCTACTTACATCAGCTCCATGAATACGCCCACCAGGACCAAGGGATTCGACAGCTAATGAAGGATCTAAGGTTGAAATCTGCGGCAGTTTCTTCATAGTGATTGTGCGAATAGGGGAGTTTGTTATCTTGCCCGCAATATTCACCTGAGCGCGGTATTTAATAGGGATATCAAATGAAGTTGCAACGGCCACAATTTTCCATGTTCCTGCTTTAGTGGTTTTAGTCGTAAAGCGGGTGGACTTCCAGGAACCAGATGTATTGCCTTGAATTTTAACGCTCAAGCCTGAACGAGCCGGTTTAATGGTGCCGTAGAAAGTTACAACTGAATCAGTAGCCGATGGTGTTTGTTGTAATGAAAGAGTGAGCGAGCTAGAAGCAGCTTGGACCTGCGGTGATTCAATGAGCAGAAGTGTCAGCGCGATAGCTGTGATTGCGGCTCGGATCTTCATCGCTCACTTATTTCTACATCGATAGCCAGCACAGAGTTAATCGCTGCAATGAGAATCTGCTGTTGCTTCAATCGCGTCTCTGAAAATTCGTGAGAGCTTGAAAGCTTACGGGCATCTGAAAAATCTAAAGTAAGGCTCTGACCATCAAAGTCGGCCAATCGGGCATCAAAGAATGCAATCCATGAAACCCGATCAACTTCAAGAACTGCATCGAGAACTTCGTTCCATCGATTGCGTATATCTTGCAGTTCCATAGGCGCAAACTTTACCTATGAACGCTGGTGGTTAGTGGTGTGGCGCGCCTAACCAGCGGTAATACTCACCAACAAGTTGCACTCTCATATTCATATTCGCATCTGGCTGCACATGCAACTCCTGTGCAACTCGTGAAATTACTTGTTCCACAGACTTTTCACTGACATATCGTGTGCGCCCTATCTGGGCATTAGTCATTCCATCTGCAACTAATCGAAGCACCTCGGCCTGTGTATTTGTCAGATGGGCCATCAAGACCGCAACTCCGTGGTCTTGGAATGAAGTATTGCCATCAATCCATGTCACTTTGTGTTTTTCAATAGCTGCAATCTTTGATTCTCTTATCGCATCGCATAAGACTGTGAAGTCTACGATTGACTTCTTCACTAGTATTTTCGCTCCAACTGGCACTTCATCGTTGGATTCACCCATAAGGCGAAGATCAGAACAACTGGTGAGAATAACGATTCCAATGAGTGGATTAACTTTGCGCATAGCGGCTGCAATCTTTACAGCAGATATACCGACACTGTTCATATCAAGCAGAACTACATCTGGTTGCAATCGGCGAAGTAAATTGATTGCAACAGTCTCACTTTTAGCTTCCCCAATCACATCAATCTCATGTAAGCGTAAAGCTGCAACTAGTGTGGACATTTCAAAAGCATCATCGACTACAACTAATATTCGATCACTCATGTCTTTAAGGTTAAACCTAAAATAGATACTTAATCCTTCATAACGAGATTACTTAATGGATTGAGAGTTGGCACTAGAAATGTGCTCTGTGATCACTTTATAGAAATGGGGCTATCCCTAGATGCACTCGTTGCACCATCTTTTGCAGTTAGATATTACGCAGAACAAGCAAATATACCGAGAACCCCAAAACTGTATTAATGGTCACGTTCAGAAGGGGTGATGATGTATTTGGCTGTGTCATGGACGGTCCATTTCTTTATCATTCTGGTGAGGAACTCAGCCTTTTTCTCATAATTTGCGAGCCTGTACTGCTGCATCCATACTTAGCGCTATTCAAGGCAACAAACAGGGGGAATCATGGAAGCAAAATGCCCAGTAGCACATGGTGCAAACACTCAAGTAAGTGAGTCAAACACATATTTGTGGCCCAAGGCGCTCAAGCTAGATATTTTGCATCAACACGATCGCAAGACAAACCCTCTGGGAGAAGATTTTGATTACCGCAAAGAAGTTAAAACTTTAGATTTTGCTTCAGTGAAGAAGGATCTGCACCAATTCATGACTCAAACACAAGAGTGGTGGCCAGCAGACTGGGGTCACTACGGTGGATTGATGATTCGTATGGCATGGCACTCCGCTGGTACATATCGTGTTGCCGATGGACGCGGCGGCGCAGGGACAGGAAGTTTTAGATTTGCTCCTCTTAACTCATGGCCAGATAACGGCAATCTAGATAAAGCTCGTCGATTGCTTTGGCCAATTAAGCAAAAGTACGGAAACAAACTCAGCTGGGCAGATTTATTTATTCTTGCCGGAACTATCGCTTATGAAAGCATGGGCCTAAAGACTTTCGGATTTGCTTTTGGTCGCGAAGATGTTTGGCACCCAGAAAAAGACATCTACTGGGGTTCAGAATCTGAATTAATGATGCCAAGTGATGAGCGATATGCAGACACAACAGATGCCAGCTCATTAGAAAACCCACTGGCTGCAGTTCAGATGGGATTAATTTATGTCAACCCTGAAGGCATTAATGGAGTTTCTAATCCAGCATTAACCGCGCAACATATCCGTGAAACATTTGCGCGTATGGCGATGAATGATGAGGAGACCGTTGCCTTAACAGCAGGCGGACACACAGTTGGAAAAGCCCACGGAAATGGTGATGCATCATTGTTGGGTCCAGCACCAGAGGCTGCAGATATTTTTGAGCAAGGTTTGGGATGGAACAACCACACAAAGCGTGGAGTTGGTCGTAACACTGTAACTAGTGGCATTGAAGGTGCTTGGACAAGTGAGCCAACTAAGTGGGATGCCGGTTACTTTGAAATGCTCTTTAAGCATGAGTGGGCACTTGTGAAATCTCCAGCTGGCGCACATCAATGGGAGCCAACAAATATTGTTGAAGCTGACAAGCCAGTAGATGTCGAAGATTCATCAATTCGCTATAACCCAATGATGACAGATGCAGATATGGCGATGATTATTGATCCAATTTATTTGGAGATCTCTAAGAAGTTCCATGCAGAACCTGCACATTTGGATGATGCATTTGCACGTGCTTGGTTTAAATTAACCCACCGCGACATGGGTCCAAAGATTCGCTATATCGGACCTGATGTTCCAGCAGAAGAGCTGATTTGGCAGGATCCAATTCCTGCAGGAACAACTTCTTATGATGTTGGCGCAGTAAAGGCAAAGATTGAATCAAGCGGACTCTCAGTTTCAGAGTTGGTATCAACTGCTTGGGACAGTGCGCGAACATTTCGTGGTTCTGACCTTCGCGGTGGAGCAAATGGATCTCGTATTCGTTTAGAGCCAGCCCGTAAGTGGGAAGGCAATGAGCCTGCACGATTAAACAAAGTGCTTGCTGCTCTGGAACCAATTGCACAAGCATCTGGTGCCAGCATTGCAGATGTGATTGTTTTGGCTGGAAACATTGGAGTCGAAAAAGCAGCAGCTGCTGCTGGAGTAAAGATTTCAGTTCCCTTCACACCAGGTCGCGGCGATGCAACACAGGCACAAACCGATGTTGCAAGCTACGGTGTTCTGGAACCCATTCATGATGGATTCCGCAATTGGGTGAAGAAGGATTACGCAGTATCACCAGAAGAATTACTACTGGACAAGGCTCAACTTCTGGGCCTTACTGCTCCTGAAATGACAGTGTTGATTGGTGGAATGCGCGTGCTTGGTACTAACCACGCAGGCACATCTCATGGAGTCTTTACAAAGAATGTTGGCGCACTTTCAACAGATTTCTTTGTGAACTTAACTGACATGAAGTACGTGTGGGAGCCAGCAGGGGAGAACCTCTACAACATCCGCGATCGAAAGAGCGGAGCTGTTGATTGGACAGCCACACGCGTGGATCTAGTCTTTGGCTCTAACTCAATTCTTCGCTCATATGCCGAGGTTTATGCACAAAACGATAACAAGGAAAAGTTTGTTAAAGACTTTGTTGCTGTGTGGACCAAGGTAATGAACGCAGATCGTTTTGATCTGCAGAGTTAATTCGTAGGGTTCTTACGTGGGGCGGGTCGGGCTCGAACCGACGACGACAGAATTATGAGTTCGGAAGCGATGACTGGGAGTAGCACGGTTAAGCGTGGTTGACGCAGTCACAACTAACAACTTAAGTTCCGACGCCCTTCCATAACGGCCTCTGTTGGGGTAACAAGTGCACGGATTGTGCATTGAGTGAGGCGGGTCGGGCTCGAATCGACGACGGAGTTAAGAGTTATCCGTCTGAGTATTCTAATCATTTTTTAATCTCCCTGTTTGTGGGGGTGTTAGACAAGCGTTAGACAGATTGATAGGTTTTTAACGTGAATCTGATAGCGCGAGAAGCTACCGAAGAAGACATTGTGAAGATACTAGACATTGCGAATTCAAATCTTCTTGCACTGAACCCTAGTGACATACCTATGGGCGAG
>Ga0208486_1000117_pt1 | contig 24436 bp, 21 predicted proteins | sample LakMenEpi03Aug12_FD_150664 | JGI IMG/M metagenome (GOLD analysis project Ga0208486, IMG submission 150664) | Freshwater microbial communities from Lake Mendota, WI - 03AUG2012 deep hole epilimnion (SPAdes) | ecosystem: Environmental > Aquatic > Freshwater > Lentic | place: Lake Mendota, Madison...
GGTGTTGGCTTTAATGCCACGTTGCAAGATGCAGCTGATAAGAACCGCAAAGATATCTTTGCAGATGTCATGCCTGAGGATTTATTGAAGTTTGGAATGATTCCTGAGTTCATTGGTCGCTTGCCAGTTCTAACAAGTGTTGAGAACTTGGATAAAGAAGCGCTGATGCAGATTTTGACTGAGCCAAAGAACGCACTTGTGAAGCAGTACCAGCGCCTCTTTGATCTAGATAACGTTGAATTAGAGTTTGATGCCCCAGCCTTGGATGCAATCGCAGATCTTGCCTTGGATCGTGGAACTGGTGCTCGTGGCCTTCGCGCAATCATGGAATCAACGCTTTTGAGTGTGATGTATGACGTTCCTAGCCGTGGCGATGTAGCAAAAGTCATTGTGAACAAAGATTGCATCGAAAATGGGGCGCAACCTGAATTTATTAAACGAACTGGTGATATTCCAAAGCGCTCACGCGCAGCAAAGGGTCAAGAGGAGAAGAGCGCGTAATCTAGACTGCTCCTTATGTCCGGCGACCTAGCTTCCAGTTTTTCACCAGCTGATATCGAAGCAACCCTGTATCAAAAGTGGGTCAGCGCTGGCTACTTCACGGCAGATGCCACATCTAGCAAACCAGCTTTCTCAATTGTTTTGCCACCACCGAATGTGACAGGTGTTTTACACATTGGTCACGCACTTGATCAAACTCTTCAAGATTGTTTGTCTCGCATGAAGCGCATGAAGGGTTTTGAAGTTCTATGGCTACCTGGAATGGACCATGCAGGAATTGCAACACAAAACGTTGTTGAAAAGCAGTTAGCTGCTGGTGGTAAATCTCGTCATGATTTAGGACGCGACGATTTTGTTAAGAAAGTCTGGGATTGGAAGGCTGAATCTGGCGGAGCAATTCTTGAACAGATGAAACGACTTGGTTCATCTGTTGATTGGTCACGTGAGCGCTTCACTATGGATGAAGCGATGTCTAACTCTGTAGTGACTTTGTTTAAGAAGATGCATGATGCGGGCTTAATTTATCGCGCAGAGCGAATCATTAACTGGTGTCCTCGTTGTTTAACTGCGCTCTCAGATATTGAAGTAGAGCACCAAGATGATTCAGGTGAGTTTGTTTCAGTTCGATATGGTGAAGGCGAACAAAGTATTACCGTTGCAACTACTCGCCCAGAGACAATGATGGGTGATGGCGCAGTTGCAGTTCACCCTGATGACCCACGCTATAAGCACATGGTTGGCACTTCAGTGTTATTGCCACTTGTTAATCGCATGATTCCAATCATTGCTGATGAGTTAGTTGATCCTGATTTTGGAACCGGTGCTGTGAAAGTAACTGCAGCCCATGATCCCAATGACTTTGAAATGGCCGTTCGCCACAATGTTCCATTCGTAGTAATCATGAATGAGCACGGTGTCATGGATGGCACTGGAACTGAGTTTGATGGCATGGATCGTTTTGAAGCGCGCGTGGCTGTTGTTGAAAAACTACGCTCACTTGGTCGTATCGTTGCTGAAAAGCGTCCATATATTCACGCAGTGGGTCACTGTTCACGCTGTGACATAACAGTTGAACCACGTTTATCTAAGCAGTGGTTTGTAAAGGTTGCACCACTTGCAAAGGCATCAGCTGATGCTGTGCGCAATGGTTTAGTAACGATTGAACCTAAAGAGTTAGAACCTCGTTATTTTGATTGGGTAGATAACATGCATGACTGGTGTATTTCTCGCCAGTTATGGTGGGGCCACCGCATTCCAGTTTGGTATGGACCACATGGTGAAGTTGTCGTTGTTGGTCCAGGTGAATTAGCACCTGCCGGCTACACGCAAGATCCAGATGTTTTAGATACCTGGTTCTCTTCAGGACAATGGGCATTTTCAACTTTTGGTTGGCCAGAAAAAACCGCAGATTTAGCTAAGTTCTATCCAACCTCAGTTCTAGTAACTGGCTATGACATCTTGTTCTTCTGGGTAGTGCGCATGATGATGATGAGTACTTTTGCCATGGATGGTGTTCCACCATTTAAAACAATCATGTTGCATGGTTTGGTGCGCGATCAATTTGGCAAGAAGATGTCAAAGAGTCGTGGAAATGTTATTGACCCTATTGAATTTATGGATAAATACGGCGCTGATGCTCTGCGCTTTACTTTGGCTCGCGGTGCTAATCCAGGCACAGATCAAGCACTTGCTGAAGATTGGATTGGCGGCTCACGTAACTTTGCTACCAAGCTCTGGAACGCCACACGCTTTGCCATGATGAATGGGGCAACGGTTGAAGGAGAGCTTCCAGCCGTTGATTCCCTGAACGCTATTGATAAGTGGATTCTTAGCCGTTTGTCAGAAACTATCTCTGAAGTTGACTCTCTGCTTGAAAAATATGAGTTCGCTCGAGCTTGTGAGCTTTTGTATCACTTTGCTTGGGATGACTTATGCGACTGGTACTTAGAGCTATCTAAGGAAACCTTTGCAGGAGATGAACCGGAAAAGACTAAGCGCGTTCTAGGTCATGTTCTTGATCAACTCCTACGTCTTTTGCACCCAGTAATGCCATTTATTACGGAGCAGCTCTGGACCACTTTAACTGGGGCACAATCACTCGTTATTGCAACGTGGCCCGTGGCAAATGCTGCCCACGTTGATAAGGCATCAGAGAAGCTAGTTGCTGAGATGCAAGAGATTATTACCGATGTTCGCAGATTTAGAAATGATCAAGGAATTAAGACTTCGCTCAAGATTCCTGCACGATTTGTGGCCAAGGGTGCCATTGCCGATTATGCAAGTGCGATGGCATTTGTTTTGCGCCTTGACCTAGGTGAGATTACGCCAAGTGCAAAGGTTGAAATCGGTTCAGTAAAAGTTGAGTTCGACTTAACTGGATCAATTGATGTTGTTGCCGAACGTGCACGTTTAGAGAAAGATTTAGCTGCAGCGATTAAGGATAAGCAAACCGCTGAAGTGAAACTCAATAATGATGGTTTCATGGCTAAGGCACCTGAAGAGGTTGTTGTTGAAATCCGTGAACGTCTTGCTAAAACAAGTACTGACATCGAACGAATCACTGCCCAGCTTGGCGCACTACCTCAAGCATGATTATTTCACCCGATGATCAAGAGCGCGTTGATGCAATAGAGCAAGCGCTGCTCGCACGCTGGCCTGAAGTTCGAATTGATCCAACGACAGAGCGCATCGCAGCGTTAGTTGATATTTTAGGTTCACCGCAACTTACTTACCCAACGATTCATGTGGGTGGAACAAATGGAAAGACCACCACAACACGAATGATTGACTCTTTGTTATTTGCCCATGGTCTGCGCACAGGACGCTTTACTAGTCCACATCTTGAAACCTATCGTGAACGTATTGCTATTAATGGTGAGCCTATTGACCCTAAAGATTTAATCTTTGCTTATAACGATATCGCTGCATATTTAGATTTAATGGATGAAAAGTTTGAACATCCCATCTCTTTCTTTGAGGCAATCACAGCCCTTGGCTTTGTTGCCTTTGCTGAACACCCGGTAGATGTTGGCGTTATTGAAGTTGGCATGGGCGGACAGTGGGATGCAACCAATGTTGTTGATGCTGATGTCTCAGTAATCATGCCTATTGGCTTTGATCACATGGAATATCTAGGAAATACGCTCCATGAAATCGCTGCAACTAAGGCTGGAATCATTAAAGAAGGCGGCTTTGTTGTCTTAGCTCAACAAGAGCCAGAGGCAGCTAAAGAGTTAATTCGCAAAGCTGCAGAGGTTGGCGCAGATGTTGTGCGAGAAGGTGTTGAGTATTCAGTTGCCTCTAGAGCAATTGCCGTTGGGGGACAGCTACTTACTATTCAAGGTATACACGACACATACGATGAAATCTTTCTACCCTTACATGGAAAGCACCAAGCAGCCAATGCCGCTAGTGCACTAGTTGCAGTGGAAGCTTTCTTTGGAGATCAACCGCTAGATATTGAAGCGGTGCGGGCAGGTTTTGCTGCAGTTACTTCACCTGGGCGTTGCGAGGTGGTGCACCGTGATCCAACAGTGATTCTAGATGCTGCACATAATCCCCATGGTGCTAAAGCCTTAGCCCAGACGCTTAAGAGTGAGTTTAACTTTGATGAGATTGTGGCCGTTGTGGGAGTTTTTGGGGATAAAGATGCACTTGGAATCTTGCAAGAGCTAGAGCCGATTGTTGATCATGTCATCGTTACTCAGAGCACTTCTTCACGTGCCATGTCATCTTCTGATCTAGAAAAGCTAGCAACCTCTGTTTTTGGCAATGATCGAGTATTTGAAGTCAAAGATTTAGATACCGCCCTTGACCGCGCCGTGGGAGATGCAACTAGACCGTTGAGTGAAGATACCGTTGGAATTATTGTGACCGGCTCGGTTGTTACAGTTGGAGAAGCTAGAACCTATTTGAGAAAGAAGTTTGCAAAATGAAAGTTTTAGGAGCGATTGTTCTTGTTATGGAGAGCTTGAGTTTAGGTTTTGCGATTTTGCTTGCGACCAAAGATCAATCAACGGCTGCCTTAATCTATGGCTCAGTAATTTCCCTCCTTCTCTTTCTCAATGCCGGCATTCTCAAGCGACGTTCAGGTTTATACATCGGCTCCATTTTGCAGATTTTCATGATTAGTTTCGGCTTCTTCGTCCCATCCTTCTTTGTTATTGGGGTGATATTCCTAGGACTATGGGTCGCGGCCATCATTGTGGGCCGCAAGGGAGAAGCTGCGCGTGCGGCTCTTATGGCGCAAGCAGGGGAAAAGGCCTAATAGACTAGGCAGGTGAGCACAGAGAAAACCTTGATCCTGGTTAAGCCAGACGGAGTCCGTCGTGGTTTAGTGGGCGAAGTTATCTCTCGTGTTGAAACAAAGGGATATTCCATCGAAGCGTTACGTTTACTTAACGCTGATCGCGCATTACTTGAACAGCACTATGCAGAACATATTGGTAAGCCATTCTATGAACCACTTGTTGAGTTCATGATGTCAGGGCCAATTGTTGCAATGGTTGCTTCAGGTAATCGTGTTATCGAAGGGTTTCGTTCCTTAGCTGGAGTTACTGATCCAACAGTTGCAGCACCCGGAACAATCCGCGGTGACTTAGCTCGCGATCAAGGCACCAAAGTAGTTCAGAACATTGTGCATGGCTCAGATTCACCTGAATCGGCTGCGCGCGAGATTCAAATTTTCTTCCCTAAATAATCAAGGAGTACAAAAGTATGAGTGCACAAAACAGAATGTCCTTCATCGGTCGTGATATGGCCGTTGACCTAGGAACTGCAAACACGCTTGTTTATGTGCGCGGACGTGGCATTGTTTTGAATGAGCCATCTGTAGTTGCCGTCAACCAAGATAGCGGTGGAATTTTAGCTGTGGGTCTTGAAGCAAAGAAGATGATTGGCCGTACTCCAGGAAACATCGTTGCTATTCGCCCACTTAAAGATGGTGTGATTGCAGACTTTGAGACAACTGAGCGCATGCTGCGCTACTTTATTCAAAAGGTGCACCGTCGCCGTTACTTAGCTAAGCCTCGTATTGTTGTGTGTGTTCCATCAGGTATCACTGGTGTTGAGCAGCGCGCAGTAAAGGATGCGGCATATGCCGCTGGTGCTCGTAAGGTTTACATTATTGAAGAGCCAATGGCAGCAGCTATTGGTGCTGGTCTTCCAATCCATGAGCCAACAGGAAACATGGTTGTAGATATTGGTGGAGGCACTACTGAAGTTGCAGTTATCTCACTCGGCGGAATTGTTTGTTCACTCTCTATTCGCGTAGGCGGAGATGAGCTCGATCAATCGATTATTAACTGGGTTAAGCGTGAATTCTCACTACTTTTGGGAGAGCGCACAGCTGAGGAAATCAAGATGGCTATCGGTTCTGCTTACCCATTAGCTGGTGAAAACGATGCAGAAATTCGCGGTCGCGACTTAGCAACAGGTTTGCCTAAGACAATCGTGGTTTCTGCTGCTGAAATTCGCAAAGCACTTGAAGAGCCTGTTAATGCAATTGTTAACGCTGTTAAGAGCACACTTGATAAGACACCTCCAGAGCTTGCATCAGATTTGATGGATCGCGGAATTGTTCTTACAGGTGGCGGTGCATTGCTCAAGGGTCTTGATGAGCGTCTTCGTAAAGAAACTGGAATGCCAATTCACATCGCTGAGCGTCCATTGGATGCAGTTGTTGAAGGTTCCGGAAAATGTATCGAAGAGTTTGAGGCTTTAGAGAAGGTCTTAATCTCCGAACCTCGTCGATAGGTTTATTAGAAGATGCGTTACGGCGGAGAGGGTCGTACCCGTCTTCTCTTAATCATTCTGATCGTTACTGCGCTATTTCTGATTACTTTAGATTTACGTGGAGTTGCAGTTCTAGATGGTGCACGTCAGGGTACACAGACAGTCCTTTCACCATTCCAAAAGGCTGGGAATTTTATTTTTACGCCAGTCAAGAACTTTGTTAGCGATGTGACTCACTTAGGTCGCACGCGCAATCAAATCGAAAAACTACGGGCCGATAATGCGAAGTTAAAGGCAGATTTGCTCAACCGTAGAAACGCTGATGCGCAGTTAAAACAACTCGAATCAATTTTAGATTTAGCCGGTACTGCGGGTTATAAAGTTGTGAACACTCGTGTTATTAGCCAAGGATCTAGCCAATCATTTTCTCAAACAGTAACTATTGATAGTGGTTCAAATGCTGGCATCAAGAAGAACATGACTGTGCTCTCACAGTTTGGAATTGCTGGAGTTGTCAAAGATGTTTATCCAACTTCTGCGCTGGTAATGCTGGCATCTGATCCAGCCTTTAAAATCGGTGTTCGCATTGCCGGAACCCAGCAAATAGGCATTTTATCTGGCCGTGGTTCACGCTCAGGTTCACTGCAATTACTTGATAACTTAACAACAGTTAAAGTCGGCGATGTATTACTAGCCCGCGGAAGTGTGGCAAATCGTCCCTTTGTTCCTGGAGTTCCAGTTGGTTATGTAACGGCCGTTGATAACTCTGCCGGAGAAATCGCACAAAGTGGCACAGTTCGCTACTACACAAACTTTGGTGGCCTTGGTGTTCTAGCAGTTGTTGTCTCTGCTTCAACTTCTAATCCAGGTGATGCACTCGTTCCACCTAAGCCAGTCCCAACTCCTATTCCAACGGTCACGGTTTATGTAACACCATCACCGTCTCCAACAAAGTAGTAGCTGATGCCGACCCGCCAGATTTCACTTTCTGTTCCGATATTCCTATTTATCTTTCTATTTCAAGAGGCAGTAGTCAATCAATTCAAACTGCCAGGTGGGGGATTCTCACTCTTTGTGATCTTCGCACTTGTCTGGGCAGTTATCAGCAAGCCAGAGATTGCAGCGTTAACAGGTTTTGGCGCAGGAATATTGATGGACATGTCACAGAGCGCTGGTGGTCCGGTGGGCCAATGGACACTAATCATGATCATCATTTGTTATGGCGTTTCATACCTGAGCTACGGTGATGGCAATATCAACGGAAATCCAGTTGGCGTTGTCTTTTTTGTGGTGATTGCTAATCTGACAACTGGACTTCTTTTCCTTGCAAGCAGTGCATTGTTAGGTGTTACAACAGGGGGTTTTGGACAGATCCTTCTTACTCTGCTCGGTAACTCATTATGGACATTGGTTCTTACACCAATCGTGCTGCCAGTATTTTCCTTTTTGCACAATTTTGTCTTTGAAACGCGTTCGGTGTTATGAACCAGCGCTCACGTTTGAGTTTGCTTGTTGTGCAGATTCTGATTGTTTCTTTACTTTTAGCACTTCTAGGACGCCTGTTCTATTTGCAAATTGCAGCTGGACCCAAATACCGTGATGCAGCCCTAAGTATTCAAAGCCGTGACGTTGTGGCACCTGCTAATCGTGGCCTCATCGTTGACTCTTCTGGCGTCCCGCTAGCTCTTAATAAAGTGGGTCTAGCAATCACTATTGATCGCATTGAAATCGATAAGCAGCCAGATAAAGGTGTGGCAGTAATGCAGCGCCTAGCAAAGCTTCTCAAACTCAATTACAACGATGTCTTTACAAATACTCGCTTGTGCGGAGAGCTTCCTGTTGGACAACGCGCTGGATGCTGGACAGGTTCTAGATATCAACCTATTCCAATTACAAAAGAGGCAGATCCAGATATTGCCCTGCAAATCGTGGAACGCCCAGATCAATTCCCAGGAGTTGATGCACAGCCAATTTCAATCCGTAGTTATCCAGGTCTAGTGGATGTCAATGCCGCGCATGTTTTGGGATATGTCGGTCCTTTGACCGAAGATGATTTAGCAAATTCAAGTAAGCAGTACTTTAGAAGTGAATCAATTGGAAAAGCTGGTCTTGAGATTCAATACGATTCTTACCTGCGCGGCGTTCCAGGTATTAGAACTCTTATCGTTGATAGAAAAGAAGTCATTACCCGCGAGAGCCAAAATACAAAGCCAGTTGCTGGTGATCACTTAGTAACAAGTTTAGATATCAGGTTACAAGCTGCCGCTGAGAAGGCTTTAGAGGATGCTGTTAAGCGCGGACGCGCAAATGGTTACACCTCAGATTCTGGCGCTGCAGTAGTAATGGATATTAGAACGGGCCGAATTCTGGCACTTGCTTCATATCCCACATATGACCCCAATGCTTTTGAAAAAGGTCTAACGGTTCAACAAGCATCAGATCTGTTTAGTGAGAAAAAATCTGTCCCGGCCCTTAACCGCGCACTTCAAGGTTTGTTTGCACCGGCTTCAACTTTTAAATCAGTCTCAGTTGTTGCAGCAGCAGCTGCTGGATATGACCTTCAAGCCTCTTATAACTGTCCCTCTGAAGTGCAGGTAGGTACGCGAGCATTTCAAAACTACGACAGTAAAAATCAGGGGCGAATGAATATGAAGAAGGCTGTTGCCGTCTCTTGCGACACCATTTGGTACAAAATAGCCTTTGATGAATGGCTGCGCGATGGTGGATTGAGACCAAAGTCGAGCCCTAACGACTACTTCTTCAAGGCTGCAGAGGCTTTCCAGATCACTGAAAAGGTTGGCATTGACCTCCCATCTGAATCAAAATCTCGCTTAGCCGATCGTGACTATAAGAAGAGTTGGTTTGAACAGAACAAAGATTTCTATTGCAACTACAAAACCCGTGCTACCAAAGCCCAGCAGACACCCTTTCTGATTCAGCTAGCTGCTGAAAACTGTGTCGATGGTGACAAGGTCCGCGCCGGTGATGCCGTGAACTTCTCTATTGGACAAGGTGACACCGTAGTAACACCGCTGAAGTTGACTCAGATGTATGCAGCAATTGGCAATGGTGGAACTATTTGGCAAGCAAGTATTGCCAAGGCAATTGTGAAGACCGATGGAACAGTCATCAAAACCATTGCGCCAAACAAGCTAGGAACTCTTACAACTGCGCCTTCAACTGTGAAATTCTTGCAAAGTGCATTGCGTGAAGTAGTTGTCAGTGGAACTGGTGCTGGTGTATTTGCAGGTTTTCCTATTGAAATCAGTGGAAAAACTGGAACTGGCCAAGTATTTGGTAGAAACCCCAATGGAACACTTAAAGATGACACATCCTGGTTTGCATCATATGCACCAACTAAGAATCCTCGATTTGCAGTTGTCATGATGGTTGGACAAGGTGGATTCGGTGCATCAACTTCTGGTGTGGGTGTCAAAGCCATCTATGAAGCCATATTTGGAGTTAAAGGTAATAAAGTTGTTCCAGGAGCAGCCATTTATCCAAATGGAAAGCCTCCAACAAATCTGCCAAAGATTTCGCCAGCTACAAAGCCAAAGGAGACGCCATGAGCCAAATAGCTGCGCGTCAACGCCTGTATCGCCGTAAGCGAAGCTCAATATTTCATGGCTTTGATCCTGTTTTAACTGCTGCTGTTGCAGCGCTTTTATTCATTGGCACTTTGCTGGTCTATGCAGCAACACGTGATTGGTATGCGCGCAATGGTTTAGATCCACAGTATTACTTAAAGCGCCACGTTATTAACATCGCTATTGGTGCACTTTTGGCCTATGGCACAACAACTATCGACTATCGCTTACTTCGCGCATACACACCGATTGTGTGGGGCCTAGGCGTTATTGGATTAATCATTGTTTTGATTCCAGGTTTAGGTAGTGAGATCAACGGGGCTAAGGCTTGGATTGCACTTCCTGGAGGTTTCCAGATTCAACCAGCAGAGCTGGCGAAGATATCCATCATTATTGGTATGTCCATGATTTTATCTGAGCGAACACACGATAGTGATGAACCTACTTCTAGAGACGTTCTCCAAGCCCTAGCAGTTGCTGCTATTCCAGTTATCTTTATTTTGATACAGCCCGATATGGGAACTGTATTTATTATCTCTGCCTCTGTTGTAACAATCATCGCCGTTTCTGGCTCACCGACTAGGTGGGTTGTTGGACTCTTGCTCATTGCAGTATTAGGAGGCGTTGTTGCCACCAATACTGGAGTCATTAGTGATTACCAGATTAAGCGTCTACAAACATTTGTTGATCCAACCGTTGACACACAGGGAACTGGTTATCAACTTCGCCAAGCCCGCATCACCGTGGGCTCTGGGGGATTAATTGGTACTGGTTTATTTAATGGTCCACAAACTAATGGCCGCTTTGTGCCAGAACAACAGACAGACTTTATTTTTACCGTTGCCGGTGAAGAGTTAGGTTTCCTTGGTAGTGGATTTATTGTGATTCTTTACTTGATTATGCTCATGCGAGGTCTTGCTATCGCGCGAAGAGCGAGCGATCCCTTTGGGCGATTAGTAACAACAGGTGTTATCGCCTGGTTTGCATTTCAAATATTTGAAAACATTGGAATGACGTTAGGCCTCATGCCTATGACTGGTGTTCCACTGCCCTTCATCTCATACGGTGGATCATCGATGTTTGCCACCTTGATCGGTTTTGGCCTGCTGCAGAACGTTCACGCTCGCTCCAGAGGCTGAAGTAGGCAATTAGGCCCCTATCTGCCATACTTAGGCCACATAGTTCAGCGCGGCTCGCGAATCCATCGCGGTAAAAGCCCAGCGCGAACAGGTAAGAAAAACCTAAAACAGGGATTTTTTAACGAGATAAGCGTTCTACAAAACGCATAGAGGATTTGGTGCCATGGCTATTGAGCCTAAAACACCGCGCAAGCGTGCGGTTAAGAAAACTTCAGCTAAAGCTGAAGCAAAAACTACTGAAGTAACTAGTGATGAGCCTAAGAAAGCTACGCGCAAAAAAGCAGCTATTCCGGTTCCAGTCTTTCAAGCAGCTCCAGATAAGCCAGTTGCAAAAGCTCCACGCAAGAAAGCAGAAGTAGCAGAGGCTCCAGCAGCTGATGCACCTGCCGCAGAAGGTGGAGATCGTCCAGATCGCAACCGTCGCCGCCGCCGTGGTGGCCGTGGTCGTCGCAAGCCTGGCGCAGAAGGTGCAACAAATGAAGAGTCAACCGTTGAGAGCGGTGAAGAGAGCGTTGATAGTGATGGAACAACACATCGCCGCCGTCGCCGTCGCCGCGCAGCAGGAGATGCTGAAGGTGTAACACCAGGTGAAGTAATTGATGAAGATGGTGTTGTAACAGTTGTTAAGGTCCGCGAAGTTCGCGAACGTCCAGCTCGTCCAGCACGCACTGAACGCCCAGATCGCAATGATCGCCGTGGCGGACGTCGTGATCGAAATGATCGCAATGACCGTGGCGCTCGCTCTGAATACCGCGAGCCATATCGCAAGCGTTCAACGGTTATTACTGATGGAGAGTTCTTAGCACGTCGCGAAAATGTTGACCGCGAGATGCTTGTTCGCCAGATTGCAGATCGCACACAGATCGCTGTTATTGAAGATGGCGTGATGGTTGAGCACTATGTGAACCGCAATAGCAACGTTTCATACGTTGGCAACGTTTACTTGGGTCGTGTTCAAAACGTTCTTCCATCTATGGAAGCTGCATTCGTTGATATTGGTAAGGGCCGTAACGCTGTGTTGTATGCCGGTGAAGTGAACTGGGATGCTGCAGGAATTTCTGAGTCTGAACCACGCAAAATTGAAACTGTATTAAAGACTGGTCAGCCAGTATTAGTACAAGTTACTAAAGATCCTATCGGTCAAAAGGGTGCGCGTTTAACTAGCCAAATTTCATTGCCAGGACGCTATGTTGTTTATGTCCCAGGTGGCGGAATGTCTGGTATTTCAAAGCGTTTACCTGAAACTGAGCGCACACGTCTAAAAGCAATTTTAAAGAACCTAATTCCGGAAGAAGCAGGCGTGATTGTTCGTACAGCTGCTGAAGGTGTGAGTGAAGAGGATTTAACTAGTGATGTCGCACGCCTGAAGGCTCAATGGGATGACATCTATGCCAAGACTCAAAACACGAACTTCAATCCACCTGTTGCTCTCTACCAAGAGCCTGATCTTGCTGTTCGCGTTATTCGCGATATCTTCAATGAAGATTTCCGTAAGCTAACAGTTCAAGGTGCAACAGCCTGGGATGAAGTAACAAGTTACCTTGGCTTTATCGCACCTGAGCTAACAACAAAGATTGAAAAATACACAGGCACCGGCGATCTCTTTGCCGACTTTAGAGTTGAAGAGCAGCTAGCTAAGGCATTTGATCGCAAGGTTTATCTGCCATCAGGTGGCTCACTTGTAATTGACCGCACTGAAGCAATGATTGTTATCGACGTTAACACCGGTAAATTCATTGGTAAGGGCGGAAACCTTGAAGAGACTGTTACTAAGAACAACTTAGAAGCAGCTGAAGAAATTGCTCGCCAACTACGTCTTCGCGACTTAGGTGGAATCGTTGTAATCGACTTCATCGATATGATTTTGGAATCAAACCGCGAGATGGTTTTACGCCGCCTGGTTGAATGCTTAGGCCGAGATCGCACCAAGCACCAGGTTGCAGAAGTAACTTCCCTTGGTCTTGTTCAAATGACACGCAAGCGTGTTGGACAGGGACTCATCGAAGCCTTCTCAACTACATGTGATTCATGTAGCGGACGTGGAATTCATATTCATATGGAGCCTGTAAAGATGAAGGCACCAATGCCTCAACTAGATGTTCCATCATCACAACATGAAGATGCAGAGGAAAAAGATGCCACTGAGCATGAATTCCATGAATCTTTAAATGATGATCAGCCACCTGTAGAGACCAAGCCAGCTGGTGGGCGAAAGCGCCGCCGAGCAGCCTCCTCAGGCATAATTACTGCTTGATTTGAGCCTTCGGGCCCTAACGGGTAACCTTTACCCTTCAACACACCTAGAAGTTCGGAGTACTACAGCGTGGCAAATATCAAGTCTCAGATTAAGCGCATCAAGACCAACGAGAAGGCACGCCTTCGTAATAAGTCTGTGGGCTCATCTATCAAGACCGCTGTCCGTAAATTCCGTGAGGCAGTTAGCGCAGGAGATTCATCTGCAATTACAACTGAGCTTCGCACAGCTTCTAAGGCTCTAGATGTTGCTGTTCAAAAGGGTGTTCTTCATAAGAACACTGCAGCAAACAAGAAGTCATCAATGGCTAAGGCAGCTGCCAAAGCCGGCGCACGTTAATTTTTCTTCGATCTTAAAGCGAGGCTAGGTTCATGCCTGCAATTTCACTTGCTAAGGCGCCGCAACCAGCAGCAACTAATCCGGCGCAGATACGTAACTTCTGCATCATTGCCCACATTGATCACGGTAAATCAACTCTTGCCGATCGTATGTTGGGCATTACCGAAGTAGTAGAAGCGCGCAATATGCGTGCGCAGTATCTAGATCGTATGGATATTGAGCGCGAACGCGGAATCACCATTAAATCCCAAGCAGTTCGTCTGCCATGGCGCAGTGGAATTGATGGTCAGGAATACATCCTGAACATGATTGACACACCAGGTCACGTTGACTTCACCTATGAAGTTTCGCGCTCGCTAGCAGCATGTGAAGGCGCAGTTCTTCTTGTGGATTGCGCGCAGGGAATTGAAGCTCAGACTTTGGCAAATCTTTATTTAGCGATGGAGAATAATTTAACGATTATTCCTGTGCTCAACAAAATCGATCTACCAAATGCCCAACCTGAAAAGTTTGCGGCAGAGTTAGCAAAGCTCATTGGTTGTGAGCCTGAGGATTGTTTACGTGTTTCAGGTAAGACTGGCGATGGTGTTGCAGAGCTACTTGATCAAATCATTGCTCAAATCCCAGCACCAAAGGGTGATGCAAATGCACCTGCTCGCGCACTTATTTTTGACTCTGTCTATGATTCCTATCGCGGTGTTGTTACCTATGTGCGCGTTATTGATGGTCACTTATCTCCGCGCGAACAGATTCAAATGTTTTCAACTGGCGTTCGACATGAAGCCCTAGAAGTCGGCGTTATTTCACCAGAACCAGTTGCAGCTAAAGGCTTAGGTGTTGGCGAAGTAGGCTATTTAATTACAGGAGTAAAGGATGTTCGCCAATCACGTGTGGGCGACACGATTACTACCTATAACAACCCAACAAAGACAGCACTTGCTGGATATAAAGATCCAAAGCCAATGGTGTTCTCAGGCCTGTTTCCTCTAGATGGCGCAGATTTTCCTGTGCTTCGTGAAGCACTCGATAAGTTACAACTCAACGATGCCGCCCTTGTCTATGAGCCAGAGAGCTCTGCAGCTCTAGGTTTTGGTTTCCGCTGTGGTTTCCTGGGCTTACTTCACATGGAAATTGTGCGCGAGAGACTTGAGCGCGAACACAAACTCAATCTGATCTCAACTGCCCCTAACGTTGTTTACAACGTTGTGATGGATGATGGCAAAGAGATTCGCGTTACCAATCCCTCTGAGTTTCCTGATGGCAAAGTTGCCACCGTCTATGAACCAATTGTTAAATCAACGATTCTTGCTCCATCTGAATTTATCGGAACAATCATGGAGCTTTGCCAAGAGCGTCGAGGCGTCCTGCTAGGAATGGATTACATCTCAGAAGATCGAGTGGAAATTCGCTATGACCTTCCTTTGGCAGAAATTGTCTTTGATTTCTTTGATCAACTTAAATCTCGCACGAAAGGCTATGCATCCCTTGATTATGAAGAAAAGGGAGATGCAGAAGGCAACTTAGTAAAAGTTGATATTTTGCTACAAGGCGAAGCCGTTGATGCATTCAGTGCCATTGTTCACCGCGATAAGGCTTATGCCTATGGCGTGATGATGACTGGCAAGCTACGCGAATTAATCCCTCGCCAGCAGTTTGAAGTTCCTATTCAGGCTGCAATTGGCTCTCGCATTATCGCCCGCGAAAGTATTCGTGCTATCCGTAAAGATGTTTTGGCTAAGTGTTATGGCGGAGATATCTCCCGTAAGCGAAAGCTTTTGGAGAAGCAAAAAGAAGGTAAGAAGCGCATGAAGATGGTGGGACGCGTTGAAGTTCCACAAGAGGCTTTCGTAGCAGCACTTGCGACCGATGCAGATATTGAAAAGGTCAAGGCTGCTCGCAAAGCAGGGCAATGACGCTCTCCTTTTACGTACATATCCCGTACTGCATTAAGCGCTGCGGCTACTGTGACTTCAACACATACACCCCATCAGAGCTCCAAGATGGTGCAACCCTTGAAATAGTTAGCAATGACTACATCGATGCAGTCTTAAAAGAGTTAGAAGCAGCACCAAAAGAGCCAGTTCCCACCATCTTCTTTGGGGGAGGCACACCTTCACTTTTGCCAGCAGATGATTTAGGACGTGTGATTGCTGCTATTAAGGTGCGCAATGGCTTGAGTGCTGACTGTGAAATAACTCTAGAAGCTAATCCAGATTCAGTTACTCAAGAGAAGCTAGAGCGCTATTTAGAAGTTGGCTTTAATCGCATCTCTTTCGGTATGCAATCTGCAAAACCGCATGTGTTAGCTGTGCTTGATCGCACGCACAATCCTGAAAATGTTAAGCGCGCAGTTGATATGGCGCGTGCTGCAGGATTTAAAAGCATCAGTGTTGATCTTATTTATGGCACTCCAGGGGAGTCTTTAGATGATTGGCGAGAAACGGTACAAGAAGCACTTGATCTAGATATCGATCACATCAGTGCCTATGCCCTGATTGTTGAAACTGGCACAAAGTTAGCAGCCCAAATTAAACGTGGTGATTTAACAATGCCTGATGATGATTTGATGGCAGATATGTATTTATTGGTTGATCAGATGTGTGAAGTGCGTGGGCTTAGTTGGTATGAACTCTCTAACTGGTCTAAGCCCTCACATGAGTGCCGTCACAACATTGCTTACTGGGAAAATAGAAACTGGTGGGGTCTTGGGCCAGGTGCACATTCCCATGTTGATGGAAAACGCTTTTGGAATGTTAAACACCCAAATGCCTATAAAGAAAAACTCTTTGCTTCACAATCTCCTATTCACGAGAGTGAAGAGTTGACCTCAGAACAAAAAGCTCATGAGGGAATAATGCTTGGAATCCGTATGCGAGAAGGTTTGCAGATTTCACTACTAGAGCCCCATCAATTAGAGCTCTTAGGCACCTATCGTGAAAATGGATATATCGAACTGCGTGATGATCGCGTCTTGCTGACACCAGTGGGACGCTTGATTGCAGATCGAATCGTGCGAGAAATAACTTTCTAGTAACCTAGGACCACTATGTCATCACGCCGTCTTGAAATCCTTCGCGCAATTGTCGATGAGTATGTTTCGACGCAGGAGCCTGTCGGCTCAAAGTCAATCGCCGATCACCATGGACTCGGAATTTCACCTGCCACAATCCGAAATGAAATGGCGGTTCTTGAAGAAGAAGGCTTGATTACTCAACCTCACACAAGTGCTGGCCGCATTCCAACAGATCTTGGCTATCGAGTCTTCGTTGATAAGTTAGCAACAGTTAAGCCTCTATCTGCAGCTGAGCGCCGAGCGATTGAAACATTTCTTCAGGGCTCTCATGATTTAGAAGAGTTATTGAAAAGATCTGCCAAGTTATTAGCAGATATTACAAAACAAGTTGCTGTTGTTACTTTCCCAATTATTGGAGAAGGCCGAGAGAAGATGGCAATCTCAGGAACAGCTAACTTGGCTCGATCTGGTGAAGATTTAGGTCTTACTCTCTCACCTATTCTTGAAGCACTTGAAGAACAAGTTGTTATTTTGCGTTTGCTAGATGAGGCGCGTTCAACGGTTCACGTTCGAATAGGTAGTGAGCAGAATGAGACAAATTTGCAAACAACTTCATTGGTCACAGTTGGCTACGGCGTGGAGTCGGCCCAACATGGCGCAGTTGGTGTCTTAGGGCCAACTCGCATGGATTACGCAGGTTCTATTGCTGCAGTATCTGCTGTTGCTCGTTATGTTGGCCGTTTCATTGATGAAGGTGCATAAGTTGAGCGATCATTACCAAACGCTCGGTGTTACGCGCGAAGCTTCAGCTGATGAGATTAAAAAGGCCTATCGCAAGCTTGCTCGTGAATTACACCCAGATGTGAACCCAGACCCTGCGGTGCAGGATAAATTCAAAGAGATTACTGCTGCCTATGAAGTATTAAGTGATTCACAAAAGCGCCAGTCATATGACATGGGTGGCAACACATTTGGTGGAGGCGGTTTTGGTGGTGGCTTTAGCGACATCATGGATGCATTCTTTGGTGGAGGTGGATCACGTGGACCACGTCCGCGTATGCGCGCAGGTCAAGATTCATTAATTCGTGTGCAAGTAGATTTGCATGAAGCATGCTTTGGAACAGAGCGCGAGATAACAGTTGAAAGCGCAGTTGTTTGCCCTAAGTGCACAGGTAGCGGTTGTATTGATGGCGCGCAGCCATCAACGTGTGCGGTGTGTAAAGGCCGTGGTGAAACTCAGCAAGTAGTGCGCTCGGTTATTGGTCAAGTGATGACATCACGCCCATGTAATGCATGCGGTGGGTATGGAAGCGTTATTCAAAACCCTTGCCGTGAGTGCGCGGGAGAAGGTCGTGTTCGATCACGTCAGAATATTCAAGTAAAAATCCCTGCAGGAGTTGAAACAGGCAATCGCATTCAACTATCTGGCCGCGGTGAAGTCGGCCATGGCGGGGGACCTGCTGGTGATCTATATGTTGAAATAGTTGAGATAGATCATGATTATTTGATTCGCGAAGGCGATACTTTACATATGTCTCTCTCTGTCTCTATGAGCGCTGCAGCCATTGGCACAACAGTTACTGTCGAATCTCTAGATGGCCCAGTTGATGTTCAAGTTAAAGCTGGAACACAGAGTGGAACTCCAATTGCCATCAAGGGCAAGGGAATGACTCGTTTGCGCCATGGAGGCCGTGGAGATTTAGTTGTGCATGTTGAAGTTCAGACTCCCACAAAACTTAGCCGTGAAGAGGAAGAACTACTCAAGAAGTTTGCAGATTTGCGTGGGGAAAAATCAGGAGATGCCCACGTAAAGAACCCAGATGGTGGAATCTTTTCCAAGATTAAGGGTGCGTTTACCAAATAATGTTGACTCTATTTTTCGTCGATGACCTGCCCACAACAGTGGGGCAGATTTATGAATTTGATAATGAAGATGCCAACCATGCTGTGAGGGTTTTGCGCATGAAGGCTGGGGATATCTTCATGCTCAGTGATGGACAAGGCAGCTGGAGCCAGGTGAAAGCTTTTGCAGTAAAGAAGAGATCACTTGAAGTAGAAGTGTTGGCCTCAGGTTTTCAGGAAGTTTTAGCAACGACAATCACAGTTGTGCAGGCTTTGCCAAAAAGTGATCGTGCAAAAGAGGCAATTGAGCTATTAACTGAAGCTGGCGTTGATCGCATTGTGCCTTGGCAGGCATCGCGCAGTATCGGCAAAGTATCTGAAAAGTTCTCAGTTACTGCCCGTGAAGCGAGTAAGCAATCACGCAGATTACGTATTCCAGAAGTTACAGATATTGCAACAACCCAGCAGATTTGTGAGGCAATCAAGCTCAGTGATTTGGCTGTTGTCTTTCATGAGAGCTCAACTACAAAACTCAGTGATGCGATTTCCTCTCACAACGTTACGAATCTACTTATCATCATCGGACCAGAAGGTGGAATCACACCAACTGAACTCGATCAATTCGTTGAAGCAGGGGCAAAAGTTGCGCTGATGGGACGTCCAATCCTGCGCTCAGCCCATGCAGGTATTGCGGCAGTCGCAGCTATCTCAGCGCTGCTCAAGGTATGGTAATTACGTGGCGTTAGATTCAAACTGCTTGTTCTGCAAAATCATCACCGGCGATATTCCTGCGCAAATAATTTATCGCAATGAAAACGTTGTGGCATTTAATGACATTGCCCCACAAGCTCCAACACATGTTTTGATAGTTCCCACCCTGCATGTTGAAAATGCAGCTGGGCTGGCAAAGATTTCTCCAACACTGACCGCTGACCTTTTCGTTGCAGCTGGTGAGATCGCAGCAACTAACGGCTTAACTGGTTACCGAACCGTCTTTAACACTGGCGCAGAGGCTGGACAGTCTGTTTTTCACGCTCACCTTCATCTTCTTGGTGGGCGTGGACTGGCTTGGCCCCCAGGTTAAAGATAGATTTGGCATTAATGGAACGCACACTCATCACGGTCCCAACCGCTATTCCCATGGTTGCACTGATCGGTCCACATGATGACAACCTTCGCGCTGTTGAAGCGGCTTTTCCTTCAGTAAACATCACTGTTCGCGGAAATGAAATCACTCTGCGCGGACCTCACATTGATTGCATGGCTCTTGAAAATCTCTTTGGTGAGCTGATGGTTGTTATTCGTTCAGGAAATGTACTCACTGTTGATGCTGTTGCCCGCTCAATTGCAATGCTTGAGAGCAAGCCAGTGGATCATCCAGCAGAGGTTTTATCTCTCAACATTGTTAGCAACCGTGGCCGCTCTATTCGACCTAAGACTGCTAATCAAAAGCGCTACGTGGATGCAATTGAAGATCACACAATCACATTTGGAATTGGGCCTGCGGGAACGGGTAAGACGTATTTAGCGATGGCTAAAGCAGTTTCTGCCTTGCAAGCCAAGAAAGTTAATCGCATTGTTCTAACGCGCCCAGCAGTTGAAGCCGGGGAACACTTAGGTTTCTTGCCAGGAACGCTCAATGAAAAGATTGATCCATATCTACGCCCTCTCTTTGACGCGCTCCACGACATGATCGACATTGAGACAATCCCACGCATGATGCAAAGTGGAATTATTGAAGTTGCTCCTCTTGCCTTCATGCGCGGTCGCACACTCAATGATGCATTTATCATTTTGGATGAAGCACAGAACACCACACCAGAGCAGATGAAGATGTTTCTAACTCGTCTGGGCTTTGGTTCAAAGATGGTTATTACTGGTGATGTGACACAGATTGATCTGCCTAATGGTCAGCACTCAGGACTTCGAGTTGTTAGAGATATCTTGAAAGATATTGATGACATAGCCTTCCTTGAACTTACCGCTGAGGATGTTGTGCGCCACCGCCTCATTGGCGACATCGTGAAGGCATATGACAAATTTGATGAGGCGAAACAAGCGCTTCGCCCGATTCGCAAATAGATGACAATAGAAGTCACAAATAGTTCGGGGCAGTTAGTCCCAAGTGCAGAAGTTGCTTCTCTGCTTAAATTTGCCTTGGGTGAGTTAAAACTTAATCCAGAGTGTGATCTCAACCTTGGTTTTATCGATGATCAATACATGACTGAACTACATATTAAGTGGATGGATGAACCTGGAAGCACAGATGTTCTCTCTTTTCCTATGGATATGCCTGAAGTAGAAGGTGAGATTGTCACTCTTGGCGACATCATGATTAGCCCAGCTTTTGCTGCGGCACAAGCGCTCACTGCCGGACATTCAACCGAGCATGAGATTTACATTCTTGCAACACATGGTTTACTGCATATAATTGGTTACGACCATGCGGAACCGGATGAAGAAAAGATTATGTTTGCCCTGCAGGAACTAATAGTAGAAAAGTGGAAGCAAACTCGATGAGTCCGATAGCTATCGTTAGCATCATTTTATTGTTGGCTTTTGCAGGATTTTTAGCTGCATCTGAGTCTGCTCTTACATCTATCTCTCGTATCGTTGTTGAAGAGCTAGAGGGCAAGCGTGGGGGAATGCTTCTGCGCAAATACAGCGCTCAGCCAGCTAGATATCTCAATGTGATTCTTCTGGTGCGAAAGCTCTGTGAATTCACTGCCACTGTTCTCTTAGCCGTTATTTTGCTGCGCAATTACTCTTCAGCACAGGCAATGGCTTTAACGGTTGCAATCATGGTTGTGCTTTCCTATGTAGTGGTGGGAGTTGGTCCACGAACACTTGGCAAACAACAGCCTCATAAATATGCACGCTATGGAATTATCGTGGCATATGGGTTGGCATTTGCACTTGGCCCAGTTACAAAACTTTTAATTGCTCTTGGAAATGCTCTGACTCCAGGTAAAGGTTTTCGCTCTGGCCCATTTACTTCAGAGGCTGAGCTTCGTGACCTTGTAGATCAAGCTCACGAGCGTGGTCTTGTGGAATCAGATGAGCACGAAATGATTCACTCGGTATTTGAACTAGGCGACACTTTGGTGCGCGAACTCATGGTTCCTCGCACGGATATGGTCTGGATTGAAAAAGATAAGACTTTGCGCCAAGGCTTGTCCCTTGCACTTCGTTCTGGTTTCTCACGTATTCCAGTTGTTGGAACAGGTCCAGATAACATCATTGGAATTGTCTATGTTAAAGATTTAGCTCGTCGCGCACTTGATCACCATGAAGCTGAACAAACTGAGATTGTTGAGCAGCACATGCGTCCGGCCACATTCGTTCCTGAAATCAAGATGGCTGATGAGCTGCTCAAAGAGATGCAGCGCAATCAGATTCACCTAGCTATTGTGGTTGATGAGTACGGTGGAACTGCTGGAATCATCACAATTGAAGACATCATTGAAGAAATTGTGGGCGAGATTGAAGATGAGTTTGATGACGGGGAAGATGACTTTGTTTGGCTCACACCCGATAAAGCACGTGCCAATGCCTCACTTCATATCGAAGATCTAGCTGATGAGTTAAAGATTGAAATCAATGAATCTGATTTTGAGGATGTAGACACAATCGGTGGATTAATGGCGCAAAAGCTGGGCCGTGTGCCAATTGCTGGATCAACAGTTTCATTACATGGTTGGTCAATCACTTCAGAGCGTCCATTAGGCCGCCGCCGCAGAATTAGTAGCGTGTTAATCGAGCGTCTTGAGAAAGAGATTGAAGACCACGAGTAAGAGATAGAATCGCCCAATGCGCATCGTCCGTTTTTCCCCAGGTCCTGACTCAGGACTTGGCACTGACCCACTCTTTGGTGTTCTAGAAGATGATGCCACGATTACGGTAATTACAGGCGATCCCATCTATTCAGGGATTCAAAAGACTGCAGCAACAGTTCCAGTTTCTAAGGTCCGCTTGCTTGCACCAGTCATTCCACGTTCTAAAGTTGTTTGCATCGGTAAGAACTACGCCGATCACGCAGCTGAAATGGGTGGGGTTGTGCCAGATGAACCCATTATCTTTTTAAAACCTAATACCTCAGTTATCGGACCTAATGACACCATCGTTTGGCCAGAGATGTCAGAGCGCATAGATCATGAATCCGAGTTAGCAATTGTTATTGGCCGCCTTTGCAAGGATGTTCCACTTGAGCGCGTGAATGATGTGATCTTTGGTTACACCATTGCAAATGATGTGACAGCAAGAGATTTACAGAAAAAAGATGGTCAATGGACCCGCGCAAAGAGCTTTGACACCTTCTGCCCACTAGGCCCATGGATTGATACTGACTTTATTCCTGGCACACAGAAAATTACTGCAACGGTTGCTGGTGAAGTTAAGCAGTCAGCACAGCTGAGTGACATGATCTTCAAAGTTCCTGAAATCATTAACTTTGTCTCACGTGTGATGACATTGCTACCAGGTGACATCATCTTGACTGGAACTCCTGCAGGTATAGGCCCAATGGTTGCCGGGGCAGATGCGACAATGGCTATTGAAGGTTTAGGCGAGCTAACAAACAAAGTGAGAAAAAATTGACCAAAAAAGTAAAGGTTCGCTTCGCACCATCTCCAACAGGTGATCTGCATGTGGGAAACATTCGCACAGCTCTCTTTGACTGGGCCTATGCGCGCCATACCGGTGGAACATTCCTTTTTAGAATTGAAGACACTGACACAACTCGCGTTACAGATGAATATATTCAAGCTGCAATCGACACATTGAAGTGGCTTGGCCTGAACTGGGATGAGGGTCCTGAAGTTGGTGGCGATAACGGCCCTTACTTACAGTCACAGCGCTTAGGTATTTATGCCGAGTGGGCACAAAAGTTTCTAGATCAAAAAGATGCTTATCACTGTTACTGCTCAGCTGAAGAGTTAGAAGCAGTACGTGAGGCACAACGCGCAGCAAATGTTGCACCTGGCTATAACGGTCACTGCCGAGATTTAACTGCTGATCAAATTGCTGGATATAAGGGTGAAGGACGCTTGCCAGTAGTGCGTATGCGCATGCCTGATGGCGGAACAACCTTTAACGACTTAATCCGTGGAGATGTCTCCTTTGATCATAAATTTGTTCCTGATTTTGTATTAGTGCGCGGAGATGGCTCACCTCTCTACACATTAGCCGTTGCAGTCGATGATGTTTTAATGAAGGTCACCCACGTCTTGCGCGGTGAGGATCTTCTCTCTTCCACACCACGCCAAATCCGTGTGTATCAGGCTATGGGCTTAGCCCCTGAGGACTACCCAGTGTTTGCTCACTTGCCATTTGTTATGGGTCAAGACAATGCCAAACTCTCAAAGCGAAATGGTGAAGTATCAATTGCTTGGTATAGAGATAAAGGTTTCTTGCCTGAAGCGATTTGTAATTATCTGGCCCTTTTGGGTTGGTCACCAGGAGATGATCGTGAGAACGTAACGATGAAAGAGCTTACCGAGCTCTTTACTGTTGAAAAGGTTCACTCATCACCTGCCCGCTTTGATATGAAAAAGCTTGAAGCAATTAACGGTGACAAGATCCGCGCTTTAACTATCGATGAATTCCTTGATTGGTCTCTGCCGTTTTTGACTAAAGCTGGAGTAATCACTGGAAGCGCTGATGAGATTGCACTTGTGAAGCTAGCGCTGCCTTTAATTCAAGAGCGAATTATCATGCTCAGTGAAGTGCCAGCAATGCTCAAGTTCCTATTCGTTAAAAACTTTGCAGTTGAAGCAGATAGCGTTGCAAAGATTACTGATGATGCCTCAAAGCAAGTACTTGAGCGCTCATTAAAGGAGTTAGAGCCACTTGCAACATGGACACATGAGAGCATTGAAGCTGCGCTGCGATCATCTCTTATTGAAGAGATGGGATTGAAACCACGTATTGCATTTGGTGCAGTACGCATCGCAACAACAGGTAGCACGATTTCACCACCGCTATTTGAATCTATGGAATTACTTGGCAAAGAGGCTTCATTGGCCCGTAT
>Ga0208486_1000118_pt1 | contig 24207 bp, 30 predicted proteins | sample LakMenEpi03Aug12_FD_150664 | JGI IMG/M metagenome (GOLD analysis project Ga0208486, IMG submission 150664) | Freshwater microbial communities from Lake Mendota, WI - 03AUG2012 deep hole epilimnion (SPAdes) | ecosystem: Environmental > Aquatic > Freshwater > Lentic | place: Lake Mendota, Madison...
CTCTGCCATAGCGACTAACTTCTTAATATCAGATTCCATGCTATCTACTTTTTCTTGCAGATGCTCGACCTGAGCTACTAGACCACCAAATTTGAATGGATCAAATTCAAACTTATCGTTCATCCTAGCCTCCGTTTACCTGGCGACTTTTTTGCAACAGTTTTCTTTTTAGTCGCGACTTTTTTGCAAGGTTTAGAAATATTTAAAGTTTCCTTTTGAATGTATCCAAACCTATCAAATACCCAGTCAATGATAAACTTCATGGCAAAGTCGCTATAAACGCACTAGCATCCGTCATCACATTACCCTCAGAATCTTGTAGTTCTGCACCAGCTAAGACTTCTTTTTTGAATGTTTGGTAGTCTGTGTTGGCTGGGTCGAATGGGATGCAAGCACCATCAGAGCGCAAGATAACTTGGTTTTCCATGCCATCAACAGTTTTAGATTTTTTATATGTAAAGTTCATAGTTCAGCCTCAAATATTCCAGTAAAAGCACACATTGAAGTAGCAGTCCAATTAGCTGCTGAGTTACTAAGTAAAACAGTATCTGGGCTTGATGCATATCCAACGCCACTCAAAATTTGAGGTGTTCCATTTGAACCAGCAGATACTGTAAAACTTGCACCAGAACGCAATGTTGGAGTAGCTCTCATAGTTATTCCAAAAACAGGTCCGCCTCCTTGCATTGTGTCAGCATCTCGTATGCGACCAAGTGGATAACTTGAATAGGAACGACAATAGCGTTGTGCTAAAGCCAATTCAGTTCCATAAGGTCTGTAATCAAAGCTAGTAGCTGTAGAGCCTACCTCTAGCTGAACTCCTGTGATATAGAAAGTTGCTCCGTTTGTGCCGACTACGGATGTTTCACCAGTAACGGAACGATAATTTCCAGTCTGCCAGCTATTTGCGGTACTTATGCGGTCTGTTCCCATGCCAAGACTAAATCCGACAAATAAACCAACACCATTAGTAGCACCAATCCATGTTCCGCTTGTATCACCAGCAATGGTTACTGTTTTATATTCAAATGTGTTTGCAACAGAAATTGTGTAACTAAAAGGATAACTTCTATTGCTTGCAGAATTCTGAAGAAACCCACCAAAAGTACCAGTTAATGAACTACGCACCCAAAACGATACAGTAACAGTCTTTGCGTTAGCTGTTCCAAATTCTAAATCAGAAGTATTGAAACCTTCTATTGCTTGCAATACAGAATAAAAATCAACAGCCGATAAAACTGTAGTCGCCAATGAAGTTACTAATAACGAGTTAGAAAACCCAGTTGGCGCTGTTGAACTTTGCTGAACGCTATATTTTGAAGCGTTGCTTAACCCCATTTGCCATCTGTCAAGCGTATAAGTGCCATTTGCTGTAGGAGTAACACTAGCACCAGCATTACGCTGGTCAATAACCATCGCACCATTAATGATGCGGTTCTTCATATTAACAAATCCATCTAATCCTAGATTTGTTCTAGCTGCTGCTGCTGTAGATGCTCCTGTTCCACCATCTGCTATTGCTAGGTCGGTGATTCCTGATACTGAGCCACCTGTAATTGTTGCACCAGAACTAGAAAAAGTATTAGCTGTTAGGCTTGCAGAGACTACTGTTGCACCACTAAAAGTTGTTGCGCCTGTAGCCGATAAAGTAGTAAATGCGCCTGTATTAGCAGTCGTAGCACCAATAGGCGTATTGTTAATTGAGCCACCAGAAATAACAGGACTTGTAAAGGTATTACTTGTTAAGGTTGCGCCAGTAATTGTTCCACCTGTGATCTTAGGTGCTGTCATGGTATATGTGCCATCTCGAATACCATCTCCGACATCTCGGATCTGCGCCATCATATCGCGCATAGTATCGTTTACTGCGGATGGCAACATTCCCTCTGGCGCACCATCTGGAGGTGCTGCTGTGTTATTAGCAGGGGTTAGAGAATACTTTGTATATGCCATGATTTTCCTTTTACTGTCCTAATAATCCTGCTGTTCCAGCAGGAGCTAATACAGGTGATACTTGTTGTAATTGAGTTCCTAAAGTTCTAGCTAACTCTGGTCTTTGCATCAATAACGCTCTTAGTGCAGCTTGTGCCGGTTGAGTATATGCAGCACCAACAGCAATAGGGGCTAGTAATGCAGTAGGCTCTATGTATCCAGCACCCAATACCCCAAGACCTGTCATGCCACGATAGGCTGTTCCACTATCAGGCAAATTAGCACCCATTACTTTTTTGGCTGCCTCGGCTGTTTGTTGCATACCAGCCTCACCTCTAGCAAATGCGCCTTTTCTAATTGATTCATCTAATGCTTTTGTAGCAGACAATAATTGTGCAGGGCTAAATACGCCTTCTTGTGCGCCAACACCACTTGCTGCTCTTTCTACTCGCAAGAACTTTGCAAAAGATTGATTAGCTTTATTTATTTGTTCTGCATACTGAGGGTTTACCCTAGCTAATAGATTGCGAATACTTAACTGAGATTCTTTAATAGCAGACCCTAAAAGTCTTTGATCTCCATCGGATGATGTAAGGAAGTTCTTAGCCAATCGACCAAGATCGGAGTCAATAGACTTCCATGCTGTTCCTGTAATTTCACCAGACTTCATTCTGTTAAGGATCTTGTCATCTACAATTTTTGCTAATTGATTTGCCCTGTCTGTTGGCAATATATTACTTGCATCTGATGTAATAGCAGCTAAATCATCTAATAATGTATTGTCAGCAGAAACTTTAACTTTACTTAAAACCTTATTATAAGCGTTAGAAATGGCATCATCAGCGAATGTAATTGCTTCTCTGCCAAACAAAGACTTTGGAACTTTCTTACCTAATGGCTCTAGTGTTTCGTTTATAACAGCCTTGTTAAATGTTTCTATAGACCGCTTTTCTGCTGCTGTAACAATATCACCAGCAAAAGGAATACTCTTGGCTGCTTCTTCTAGCTTTTTGGCTGTGCCACCTAGTATCTGTCCTGGTGTAAGTTGAACACCTTGTTCTGCTAGTTTTCTAGCTTCGGCAGATGTTTGTGGTGATAACACACGACCTAATCCAGATAATACTTTTTGAGTTCCTGCGCCTGTTACTGCGCCAAGACCAACTTGTTTTAGTTTTTCTGTAGCAAACTGTTCTGTATCTAATACAGGCTCTAATGCGCCTGCTGCTGCTCCACCAATGGCAGCCTGACCAACAGGAGTTGCTGCTACTCTACCAATTGCTTGACCTGTAGAAACTAACTGTGGAACGCTAGTAAGAGCTTGCGATGTTCTTGCGACCAAAGATGGTGCTGCTGCTGCCGGAACAATAGTAGATGCAATATTACCAAGCACTCGCATAAAGTCTGTGCCTTCTTCGCCTCTTGCTGCTCTTTCTTGTTGATACTTTTGTTCTACAGCCTTGTTTAATGCATCTACTTTTTTAGCTTCTTCTGTAAAAAACTTACTTACATCATTTTCTACAGTTCCACCTAAAGATGTAGCCATAGCCAAAGTTCTTGGTAGCATTTGAGCTAAAGAATCTAATGTATCTCTTGCACCTCTTAAACCACCAGTTTTAGGCGCAGAAACCTCAGAAGCCATTTTTTGTTCTGATTGACTTAAAGCATATTGATACGCTTGAACTGGAGTCAATTCTTGTGCTGACTCTACCTCAAACTTACCTCTGCCAGGAATCTCTACATCATAAATAGGCATAGTTATCCTTTTTGTCTAACAATAACACCTGCTGGCAATTGAGGAATGCCTAATTGCTCTCTTGCAGATGGTTTTGGTTTTTTATCAGATGGTTTTAATGTTAAATCTAATGTTTTAAATGGATCAACAATAATCTTTGTTGGGTCTAATTGATAAGATGTTGCAATATCTGTGTATTGTTTATTAAGGTTATCTAGTTGTCCTTTTTGACTTACAACTAACTTTTTAGCAGAATTAACAAAATCATCTCGTTGAGCTTCCCCAAGTCTTTCGCCTCTTAATGCTCTGTTATACATATTTCTAATTTGATCTGGAACACCAGCAGCATTTTGAGCATTAGCAAACTCAGTTTCACGAACAACAGATGCTGGATCTAGAATCTTCATGTATCCAAAGATTAAAGAAAGGTCGCCTGCTGCCGATGGATCTTTTGCTGCTGATTCTACCTTTGCAAATGCTTGTGCGATACCTGTATAGTCTTTAGTTTTGTCTAAATACTGACTTCTTAATGTATTTTCTCTACCAAATGTATCTACTTCTTTTCCTTCTTTTTGTTTTGGAATCTGTTTAACAATATTAAGATTGTCATCCATAAACGCAATAGCATTACCAAGATCAATTTGCTTAAATTGTTTTTGTCCTGATTTTGCTATTGTTGCTTGATATTCAAGAAACTTTAGTGGATCTTGCATTATTGCTTCTGGAATAATAGCCTCTTGCAACTTAGCAAGATCAAGAGTCCGTTTTGGTGCGATAGGCATTGTTAATGCTGACATTGTTTCGGCAGTAGGCATTTCACCTGTTTCTGTAGGAACAAGACCAAACTGAGGAACTTCTCTTGTAGCACCTTGAATAGCCTCTTGCATCCTTTTCTGAGCATCTTGCTTTTTCTTGTACTCGCCCAACTGCATACCTGTAACCATCTGCTTTAGCGTTCTGTCAAACGATTGGTTATAGCCTTCCATGCCTGCGCCTAATGCGCTACCAAATAACTGTCCTGTGCTGATAGGCTCTCTTGTTCTGCCAGATTGTGCTAACAAAGCAATAGCAGAATTTAACAAGGCTTGTTGTCCTGCGTTGGACTGTAATCGTTGTTGTTCGGCAGGACTAATTAACTGAGAGTAGTCTGGTTGCTGACCGAATAAAGCTGATAGATCAATTGCCATAATTTATCCTAATAAAGAATTTGGATTTCTTGCTCTTTGTAGAGCTAGTAAATTGTATAAACCTGAGTAATCAACATTGCCCTGTGGCATCTGTGTTCTACCGCCCATCTGCATTTGTGGTATTTGTTGTTGTGGTTGTTGTCTACCACCTAGTAATCCACTTGCTACTCTTAATCCTTGTAGAACTTGTCCAGGAGTAACACCACTTGGCACACCTTGATATATGGATGCACCACTTCTAGCTTGTTGCATAACATCTTGTGAAATGTATTGCGATGGATCTGCAAATTTTAAACCTGCTATTTCTTCTGCAATTGCTTCTGGACTTAATCCTTGGCTTGCTAATTCACCCATGTATTGCCCAATGGCAGGATCAACGCCAGATGTACTTAAAGTAGTTCCAATTTGACTAGGCGTTAAACCTTGTTTTGAAAGTTGTACTGCATCAAATGCTTCTGTGTATGGCAACGCTTGACCAAAAACTTCTGCTGCTGCTGCCTCGGCTACTGCATCTGCTGCTGCAGCAGTTGCTGCTTCTGATAAAAGCGTAGCACCTACTGTATCTGCTACAGCAGCTTCTCCTGCAAGAGTAGCAAGACCTGTTTCTGTTGCTCCAGTAAATGCTGCTGCTCCTGCACCTTCTCCTGCTAAGTAAGGTGCTGCATATGGTGCTGCTATTGCTGCTGTAATAAGTGCTGGAGTTACCCATCCACCAGGTATTTCTCTGCCTACAAATTTATCTACTTCTGCCAATGCACTACCAGTTCCTTGAACTAAATCTTCTGCTGCTCCCAAGATACCACCGCCGCCACCATCCGTTCCAAGAGCAGATGAGATTGGATCTGTAATCGGAGAAAAAATATCTCCACCACCGCCGCCACCGCCTTGAGGCTTGATCTTGCCATCTCCACAATGCTCAAAAGCACCTTGTGGTAAATCAGGAATCTCCATCAATGCACAGGCTCTGTTGTTGAATCTCATAATTTATGTTCCACCAATATTTGTTTTTCTACAAATCCAAGTCGTTTTGTTAGTCGTGCAACAGAGTTTCTGACATATCCTTGAACTTTTGTTGCTCCAAATGCTTTAAACAATAAACATAGTTGCTTGTATGCCTCTTTGTTAGTTACAAACTTACCACCATAAGCGCAGATAAAAGCCACTTTTTGTTTCGGATATTGAACAAAAGATATAACGATGACACCTTGTATTTTATCTTTTTCAACACCTACAAACAAATCTAGTAATCCACTTTCTAAGGATTTTTTAAGATCCTGAGAATCGTACTCATCACATCCACTCTGCTCTATTGCCTTCTCAATATAACCCTCTATTACAGACCATTCAGCCTGTATTTGTTGAGGGCTATATCGTCTTACAAGCAATTAGAAGAATCCACCGCCTAATAATCCACCGAGTGCTGCACCGCCTAATGCGCCATAAGTACCACCGATTTGTGGGAACGCTTGACCTAATGCGTAACCGCCTAGACCGCCAGCTATACCACCGCCAAGCACACCTGCTCCACGATTTTGGTAGGTAGGTGCAGTAGTTGTTTGTGTGCCATAGCTTCCTAATGGAGTGCCATAGACCGATGATAGATACCCTGATAATTGTTCGTATGGAAGTCTTTGTCCAAACTGATAACGAGCCAATTGCTCTTGTAGAGGTTGTGCAGCGATTGCTTCTTGTTGCGCGCCCACTTGAGCTAATGTCTGCGATGGAAGGAACTGTTGACCATAAAACTGTGGTGCTAGACCAGCCAACTGAGCTTGTTGCAATTGAGCCTGTTGCTGTAGCCCTCTTTCCTGTTGATACTGTGTGCCTGCGATATTGGATGTAATATCCCCTAGAGACCGCCCATAAGCCTCTGTAGCAGTTCCCAAGGCTCTTTCCATACTACCGCTACCCAATCGACCAGATCGACTGTAAAGGCTCGAAATGCCTGGCAATACTGCTTGGCTAAATTGTTGGGTTAGTGGGCGAGTAGCTGCCTCCATCATCGCTTGTTGATAGGGATTTGCATTTAAGAATCCACCAGCAGCAGTCTGTCCGACTTGACCTAAAGATGTTTGATAAGCCTGTTGAGCCTGTTGTAGAACAGGAGACTGTTGGCGAGCAATAGCTTCCTGTTGGGCAATCGACTCAGTAGTCGCAGCCGATGGGCTTACATAGGTCTGACCAGGAAAGAACTCAGGTTGCTGTCCTGTTAAGAATAGACTCTGCGCCCTTTGCAAACCTTGGGTAAGGAAAGGTAGTAACGCTGGATCAATTTGCGAGCTTGTAGTAGTTGTTGCCATAGTTTTATCCTACGATGATGTATTTATAAGTCATGCCTGATACTGTGTTAGCTGGATGGCTAATAGTGGCACTTCCGTTGGTTACTGCTGATATATAAGGCATTGTAAAAAGATTACTGGTATAGCCATTCGATGATAGATAACTCATGGTGGCTATGATGCTTGGTGTTGCTGGTCTAGTAGGTGAAGTATCTGTACCAAAATGCTCAATCGTTACACCAATATCAGATGGTCTCCAAACTAACTCTACATAATCGTTTTTCTCTAAACCAATAAAAAAGTTTAATGAGCCAATCATATGACTTGGAACGCCTGCACTTTTTCTTTGTGAGATACCAAATTTACTGTTTGATGCTGCTACATTAGTACCATTTTTTCTAAACCATACATCTACAAACTCAGGATCATTAACTGTGTTTTTAAACTGCACACTAAACTGAATGTTGTAGAGTCCAGAGTAACCTGCTGTTAGTTTCGTACTAGTTACTAGACTTGCACCTAAAGCATAGTCTGTAGTGCTAAACGACATAATATTGGCTGCTGTAGTTGTTGTCGCAGCTTGGTCTGTATCGTCTTGTACCGCTAAATAAGGGTAATACGATGTAGCTGATATATCGTCTGTAGCCATCAACAGAATGACAGAATCTACACCAATACGAGCATCTGTAATTGTTGTAGTAGATGAACCGCCTGTCGCTAGAGTTACCGACCCTGTATTGTTAGTCTTGCCATTCATAATCCCATTGACTACCTCTGCTACTCCACGAGGATCGCTACCAAATGGGGGTAATGCTCTAAACATTATCTAGTTCCTAGAGGGCTTAAATCTATGTCCATTCCGACTGCGGATGTCCAACTACCTGTAGGGGTTAATTGTAGACGATGATAGCGACCAACACCACGCACAGACACTCTATTTTCGGCATCTGCTGCTGTTTGTGATCCAAATACTGTGGACTCTGTTAAAAGCCTACGAGATAGCAATGCCACGTTTCCAGATCCATCATCTACGATAGGTTTAACCATTGTGATAGAGGAAGTAGATCCTGGCACTTCTATATCCCCTGTTTCTAGGTACGCTGTAGCGTTAGCACCAGAGAAGGTAACAATTTTTGCACCATCCACACCAGCTAACAGCAGTCTGCCACCAAGCCAAAGTCGGCTATCAAAGCTGGTCAAAATGGTGTCTAGGTTTCCATAGACATCCATGCCTTCTAAAGTAACGGCAGGGGTAGAAGTAGATGCAATTCTATCTACAGTAGTCGTACCACTTGTCCAACGCTGTGTTTGATAGTTGTAGATTAACAAGCTATCAGGTGTAGAAGAACTATTAGATGCGTATGCCCAAATAATAAGTTTCTTAATGGGATCTACTGCTGCCGACATAAGGTACAAAGTGCCTTCATCTACATTATCAAAAAAGAATCGGTTTACTTTTTCACTACCGATTGGCACTACATTTTGACCATCACAAGCATAGAATCCATCATCTCCTAAAAAGAACGATGTTCCACCATACTGAATAATCGAGTTAGCCTCATAACATCCTAAGTTACGACTAATGTTGTCGAACTGAAATATAAGAGGACTGCCAACATAAGACATACGATGAATTGCTCGATCCATAAAGACTAGACCAAATTCACCGCCTGTAACACCGACTACAGAGCCACCATCGGGAATATCTTGAAAATCTGCTTGGGTCGTAGCGGAAGCTGTCCAACTAGACTCATCTCCCAATGCTGACCATTGAACCCTGTTTGGATAACTAGACTGATAGCCTGATACTACAAAGTCTCGCACTACTGTTACATATCGTGCTTCTGGTGCATCTGCTGCTAAGTTATCAAACAATGTAGAAGTATTTAGGTTATATCCTTGTAATCTATCAAATCCATTAGCTGCAACAATGACATTACCAAATTGCGTAAACTTCCATCGTTGATCTGTAGGTGTCGTATAGTTGCCAGATTTTGACACATTGTCTAAAGACAAATCGCCAGAATCTAACTTAAATAGTTTTGTAGAGCCACCAGCAAATACAGTTGTAGCTCCTGCCGTTGTTTTTCCTGCTACCACATTAGTTAGGTTCTCAGATGCTGCAGCCGAGTAATCTACTACTGTAGGCAAAGCACCATAGCCTACTGCTTTAGAGTAAACATTCTCTGCTCTCCTAAGACCATTAGTAATGCCTGGCTGATCTGGTGTCCATTCTCCGAATGTTATTCTGCTGATTGCCATTAATTATTTACCCATGAATTATTACTACCAGAACTTGTAGTCCAAGTAGTCGATGTTGGTGTTGTTCCTGTCCAAGGCTCTGAGCCTACCGATGATACTGTCCAAACTGTCGTACTAGGTGCTATACCTGTCCAAGCCTCTGTTCCTGCTGTCTCGCCTGTCCAATTATCGCCTAATATTCTGCCCAGGCAACTTACTGTAGAAGTGCTAGAAACAGATCCTAAAGCAGAAAATACTGCGTTTGCATAACACGCTATGTTAGCCAATGCGTTAACACTAGCGTTGCCAGAAAAGTCTACATTACCAAGTGTACTAACTGTCGTTACACATAGAATTTCACAGTTTGCTAGTCTTTGTCTAATTGCATTTGCTGTTATTGTTGCACTAGCAGATATAGAACCACTAAAATCTCGTACTCTTGTACTAATAATATCTATGGTTGCATTTGCTGTAATACTAGCGTTAGCAGATTGAACTTTACTTCCAAGTACAGTAACAGAGGCTACACAATTAATAGATCCATTTGCCTCTGTAGCGGTTACATCGCCTACACAATATCCTGTATCCCAATAACCATACAGGACATATTGATCTGCATATGCCATTATCAATCCTCTACACTAGCATATTCAATTAATTCTTGGTCAGCATTATTTACGAATGGCTCAAGTTTCCAAACTTGCTTCCAAACACCATCTATCATTTGTGGCTCGCATTCTACAGCTACCATTCCTGATTCTTTTGGTGCTGGTGTAGGAATAACTAATAAAATATTGTTTTGTTTAAGTAGTTCAATATCAGTTGTATTGGGTACGCTTCCATCGCTATTTAATAAAAATTGTTTCATGCGTAGTCCTTAGAAGAATGTGATAACCATAACGCTTCCATCACCCCCGTTACCACCAGCACCTGAGTCGTAAGCATTTTGACAAGCTCCTCCTCCTCCACCGCCAGCAGAGTTTCCACCATTACCGCCATTACCGCCATTGGCTGTTATCTGAGATGCACCACCACCACCACCACTTCCGCCTATGTAGTAATTGGTTGAGTTAGATCCAGAACCTGCGTTTGGAACGGCTGTTGTGCCAGCAATGCCACCACCACCAGTTGTTTGTGTTGCGGTTGATATAACTCCAGCACCACCTTCACCGCCTGCACCACCAGCATTAGCTACTGGAGCTGCTACAACTATGCCACCAGCAGAAGCACCACCACCGCCTGATTTACCGCCCCTAGTCCCTGCTGAACCAGCTTGACCCCTTGTGGCAGTAACACCAGCCCCTGATAAAACAGTTGTACCTACAACAATAGAAACAAAATTAGAGTTATTAGTTGACCCGCTACCACCGCCTGATGTTCCTGTAGTGCCACCACCACCAGCAATTCCACCCCTAGCTACGCACCAAGAGCCAAAAGAAGAACTAGTGCCAGCAGTTCCAGCATTGCCAACACCCGCTACTGTTACAGATGCACCACCTGTACCACCAGTACCAGTTGTAACTGTTTCTGTGCTTCCTAATAAAACGGCAGGAATAAGTAATTCAGACCAGCCACCTGTTCCACCGCCATTGCCACCTGAGATGGCAGCAGTTATTGGTGAGGCTATTTGCTTATAGCCTGAGCCACCGCCACCACCTGCACCTTGGCAGACAATGTAAACCAACTTAGCACCTGCTGGTTTAGTCCATGTAGATGTTCCAGCAGTTGTAAATTCTTGGATGTTAGCGGAAGAAATGCCGCCTGATGCAGTAGACCATATTGGTGTGTTTCCTGCTCCTTGTGAAGTCAAAACTTGACCACTTGTGCCTTCTGAACCATCAAAGCTAGTAGTTCCAGTTACAGATAAATCAGTAAAAGAGCCAGCAACAGCAGTCGTAGCACCAATAGATGTGTTGTTGATTGTGCCACCTGTGATGTCAGCAGCAGTCTTTTCTACCTTATCTGTATTAAGATTGGTAAAGTTAGCATCTACCTCTACATGGGTAAGCGGAGAGCCTTTACCGGCTCTGGTAACAATAGTAGACATATTAAGCTAAGGTAACAGATAGATTACCGATTGCGATCTTAAATACATCTCCTGTTTCTATTGTTTTAGAACTGTCTAGTGCTGTATGGTAGTACAGATTACCGCTTGTGCTTGCATCCAATATTCCAATATGGCTTACTGTTCCCCAAGTCGATGTGCATTGTGGAAACTCTACTGCAGCAGAGTTTGTAGATACACCATTGCTCGGCGCACCAAAAGTTATTGATTGGCGAGCATACGATCCACCACTTACCTCTGTGCCTGTACCAGCATCTGTTGGGTCTGCTGTATAAAGACCAACATAGACTACAGAAGGAGAGGTAAAAGTTGTTGCTCGTAGAGTTGCATTGATTAGTGCGTTCTCTAGGTAGTTTGACATTTCAGCCATGGTATTTCCTTATCGTGAGGTTACGCGCATTTGTAATGGAACACCCGAATACTCGCTATTTTGGTCTGCATCGGATATGTTTTTAATTGCTCTGTCGTACAAGGTTGCCCATGTCTGACTTCTTGCATCATTAATTAAGTATGGCTCTGCTTCTAAAAGCGAGGCATAGAGGAGAGCATCTGGATAATTAGCAAGAAATACATTGCTTGCATTACCAGTAGACAATACAGTAGGTTTAGCATAGTAGAGAATCTCCAATGTATACGCTGTGTCTGGTTTTGGTGCTAATTCAAACTCGCTTGCCAGGATTGTGTAATAAATTGGTTTGCCACTCTCGTCTGCCGGAGCATCCCTAGTAAACAGACTAGGAGACATATAGGTAATAGGGTATCTTGGGTTGCCTTGGATATGCAAATCCCGAATCTCTAAAAAGTCTGTCGGTAACGCTACTTTGCCATCACCACTTACTGTTAATGCTGTAGCTGACTCTAACATCTGTCGAGTGCGTAGGTCTCTTGCCATGCGTAGCTCTGCAAAGCTAATAAAGTCGGGGATAACCGAGGTTAAGTCTGATCGACCTAAGTAGTTAGCCACCGATGCTTTGAGATCGGTAAAGTTTGTATAAGCCATAATCTCTCTTAATCTTTTGGTATTTCGATGTTGTCCCAGCCATAGACATACTGCCCAATGTGCCGGATGCCTTTAGATAGATCGTGATCTACCCAAGTATCAAATCCTGCATCTTTTGCTTTTATGCAAAAGTAAATATCCTCGCCTAATATCTTATTATTGCCAAGTTGCTCAAAGTAGAAATAAGGTTCTTCCATCGCCTTAAACACTTTAGTTTTAACCAACATTACTCCGCAGCCAATGCCATCAGCCTTACTGATTCCTGACATTGCGTTGGAATAAATAGGAAACCAATCGACAGACCCATCCACTTCGCTTATTTTGAAGTTTTTGGCTGTCGGTTTGACAGGCTCAGATCGTGTTGTCGCATTGACTCCGATAATATCCTTATCGTGTGCCATGAGGATCTTGAGTGTGTCCTTTGGAAACCGCATATCAGCATCTACAAATAACAGATAATCTGCTTTTATTTCTAATGCTGTCTTAACTAAACTATTGCGCTGGTCAAATATTAGCGTTCCAGCACTCGTAAACAGGTCTATATCGTGTTTTGTGGTCTTAATGGTATACGCACACATTGCCACCAAATCAAACGCTGTAGCGACCTCCATTTGCCCTCTAGCGGGAATACAAATAGCGATTCTCATACCTCACCCCCTCTTGTTCTAAACACCCTGTTATCGGGGTCATTTAGCCATTTCTTGAGGGCTTTAGGGTCTTGGATATGAAAGCCACGCATAATGCCTTTAGCGTTCAGATCATTAATAATTGCTAGTGGTAACTCTGCTATCTTGTTCTTTGGGTCAAACACTTCGCCTGACCATCCTGTTTTGCTAGGATTGTTGTTGTACTGCGCTTTTGTATGCTCTGCAAAATCCGTTAAATCGGTTTGGGAGTGAATAACAATCCCACCATCGCCATCCGATAATGCTGTACGAATCTCGCCATCTACAGTTTCTAAGTATTTCTTCACAGTTTGATCCACCTTTCAGGAATTAAATCGCTATCGTCTAGCCCATTGGTGAACCACTTTTTTGGTGCTACTACTTTGTTTCCTTTGGCAAGCCAAGCACCCCACCAACCATACGAGCTATTCGCTATGATATGGTTTTTAAAGGAAGAAAGCAACGCTAAATCTTGCACAGGATTGTTACAAGGCATGACCATATCAGCCCATTCTAGGTTCTCTACACACCACTTAGGGTCATCGGAGAAAACCACAAAAACGCTGTTAGGGAAGTTTTTTCTAGCCTCCCTATAGTAAGCCTCATCCAACTGTACGAAAACATCTGGTAGGCTCAAATAATCGCCCCTACGGACTGTTACTGCCACCATGTTCTCGTCTATCTCTGCCTTGGGTAAATAGAACTCCTTGCGGATCTCATCTTCTACACAATCAAAGTATTTCTCTGACTGCCAGTAGCCCACCATCATTCCTGACTTGGTGATCTCTTGGTAACTATGTTGTCTTTCCTTTATTGACTCCGCAAAATTATCTGTTACATGAAACGATATAGGGAAAACACCTAGTTCATACTGTCTATTTTTGTTTACTTCATAAAATGTTGTGTTCAACTCTAGGGTTTCCCCTAATGTTTTAGCAACTGCGTATCCTGCTGCGTATTGGAACATCTGGTTGCCCAGACCTCCCATAATGTAAACGATCATAGAAAAGAGGGTAGATTTTGTCTACCCTCTATTCTACTTATTATCTACTTAATATCAAGCAGATAAGTCAAATGCGCCACCATGAGCAGCTTCGTTGCGAACTTCCAAGGTCAATTCAGCCAAGATTTGCTTCTTGTCAGCATCGCCAACTTTAGCAATATCATTGGTTTGGAATGGTCGGAGGTACGCTAATGCTGCATACTCAGGATCGAGTACGAGGGCATCACGAGTACGCATAAAGCGGTTAGGAACAATCTGCAATACACCAAAGTCGGACTGATATAAATCAGCACCGGCTAGGATGGTTGCTTGACCATTCGTAGGTACTTGATAGCGTTGTGCAGCCAAGCCAGTAAAGCCTGATACTGTCTGCTTGAGAGCAGGCGATACCATCAATACGGAAGGTGTGCCACCACTAATGAATACCTTGCTGATAACATCCTTGAGGATGGTTTCAGTAAAAGTACGAGTTGTACCATCGGTACGGACTGATACACCAATTGTGGTTGGGTCTACACCAGCAGTTGTGCCAGCAGACTTGTTGGTGTTTGTCTTGATGTAAGACAACAACGAACTCATCTTACGAGCTACAGAGCCAGATGTACCTGCTGCTTGAGCTTGGTTAGCGGTAATGATTGTCTCAATATCACGCTTGATCTCAGCAGAAGCCTTAGCCAACTGGTAAGCCATCTCAGACTTACGACCAGCAAGGTCAGAAGCCAAGAGAGTACCAGAAACCATAACAGTCTTACCAACGATCTGTGTAAGGTTGCCAAGGCGTGTGGTTGGGGTGATTGTTGCCTCAGAAGCACTTGCACCTTCAACTAATGCGTTGGAAGTGGTAGCTGCTGCGAGGGCATCAGTCTGCCATTCGTGATTAACGGAAGTCGCTTTGGTTTTGCCAATAGACGACATGATTGGGGTGTCGGTAGGGCTGATGTCATAAATAACATCGGTTAAGTCCTCACGCGCACCAATAGCGGTATAGCGATCATATGCTGCCATGATTAAATTCCTTTATAAAAATCGTTCAAATAAACGAACTGCATCCTTTTTATTGCCAGATTGGCGTAATGCAGCTCTTTCTTTTTTTAATGCTTCATTATCAGAACTCTGCGGATTAGAAGTTCCTGGTCGAATAGTCTTAGGAGCAGTAGCTACTTTCTTAGAAGTAACACCCTTGTTTGCCATCAACTTATCGTACTGTGCTGCTTTATAGATCATGAGTACAGCGCGACTATCGTAAACCTGAGACAACTCTTGATCTGAGAATCCTTGAGCCTTTGCATAATTGCGTATGTCTCTACGGATTACTTCGGCTTTCACATCGTCTTTAAACTCTGGGATAGCCTCTACAAGTTTTGCCTGCTCTGCTTGGATATGCTTTTGCAATTGTGCTTGTTGGTGGGACTGCTGTTCTTGTTGAACTCGCTGTCTTTCCATCTGCACCGCTTGCAACTGCTTATCTCGTTCCATCTTCTCTCCCATTGCAACTGCGTAAGCAATCGGATCTTCTGCCTTGAGTGATGCTAGGTCTTGGCTTTGATCTTGTTGCTGTAACAATTGTTCAATGACTTGGAGTCGTTGGGCATAGGTTTCTCTGGTCTTTGCTGCTTCATCAATCTTTACTCGATCAGCCTCTACAGCCTTTCGTTGTTCCGCTAAAGATTGAGTTTTCTTCTGATAATCGGCAGTCCTACTGTAACCATTCAAAAGTTCATCAAGGCTAACTTCCACTTCTTCACCAGAGACTTTAACTCGGTATTTGGGGAGTTCCTCTACTTCTTCTTCTTGGCTTTCAGCTTCTTCTGCACTTACATCTTGCTCCTCGGACTCGGCAGAATACTCTGCCTCACTAGGTTCTGGTTGGGCTTGCGCCTCCTCCGCTTGTGGTTCAAGAAAAGACATAAATGCATTAGCTGCACCTGATACAGAATTGTCTACACTCCCTTGTGGGTTGGTGTTTTCACTCATTTTCGACCTCTATGGTTGTTAAAAAACCTTTACACGCTTCTTTTCAATTTCGCCATTGTGTGCGATTGATTGAATAGATGCTTCAAATTCCTCTAGTGCCTTTAGTTTTACTAAGGCTTTCTCTCTGCCTTCTACATCATGCTCGGCAGAACTAAAGATATACGACTTGAATGAGTCTTTCTGAGCCTGTAACAACTCTTGGAAAAACTCATCACCTAATAATGTTTTAGCTCTATCTACTTTGTTCATCCAGGTATCCTGACATCTCCGCTAATTTTAGCCCCGATTTGTGCTGCCTTCAATTGGGCTTCTGCTTGGAACTCTGCTGTCTTGAGTTCTAGGTTAGCTGCTGCCTTCTCTCTTTCGAGTTGGATAGAGGCTGCTGCTTTTGCTTTAGCGATTTCGATGTCGTTAATGGCTTTGGCTCTGTCTGTTTCGATCTGTGCCTGTGCCTGTTGCATCATCATATCTAACGCAGGGTTAGGCTGTTGTTGCTGTGGCTGTGGCTGAGACAACTGTTGGTCTAGCTCTGGTGGAATCTCTTTAAAGAACTCCATCGAGTCTTTGTACCCTGCTGCCTCGATAAACTTACCAAGTGTGTTGCGATACTGACCTACGCTGACTAACGGATTAGCAAAGCCTTGGGTTGTCAGAATCTGCTCTTGTTTCTGCATGACCATTGCTGCCATAGCCATCTTTTGATCTTGGCTACCTGTGCCTAGACCAACATTAACTGTTACATCGTAGTTGTTCTTCCACTCTCTTGGGTCGATAGAGACATACTTGCCTCGTAAACGAATGACCCTTGGCTTGTCCTGATACTTTAGGATCAAGTGGAATATGCCTGCGAATAAGTCTTTTACACCTGTATCGGCAAAGATTCTAGCAATCATCTCAAGTTTGCCAGAGCCTGCTTGTTGCATCATTGCAATCGCTGTGGCTGTGGTGTTTTGTAGAATGTTAGGATCTATGCCTTGGCTTGTCTGCGTAACACCTGAACGCTTCTGCAATACCTGATCCATGTAATCAAGCATTGGGAACGACTGTGATGCTGTTGCCGGTACAGATAATGGCTGAACCGCACCTTGAGACTTAATCCGCACTACACCGCCAGGCGATGAGGTTAGTAGGTCATCTAGGTTTACTTGTCCGTCTAGGGCTGTAACCCTAGGCATATTGGTTAGGTACAGGTTATCTAGGATCTGACGAGTAATCGTAGACTTGATAAGCTGTATGTCCATTGCTCTGTCGGCTAGACTCTGACCAAAGAACTTGTGTGGCATAGGAATCGGGCAGATGCTTGCAAAAGGAATGTGATCTGTTTCCTCGTTGTCAATAATTTGATCGCCTGCATAGACTACCTTGCGGAGTTCTGCAATCCCATCACCATCAAAGTCGGTACGAATATAGCACTCGAACAACTCTACTTCTTGCATCGTAAAGTCTAGGCTTTGTGTCTCGTCTGGCATCTCGCCTGCGCTGTACCTTGCCACTCTTTCAGGAGTGTAAGTAAGGTCGTTGTACGCTGGCATCTTGTCCACTTTGTCTTGTGGATAGCCCATAGCGATTAAGTCTGAACGAGTCTTAACTGTGCGATGTGCGACAAATCGTGCGTTCTTGATGCTCTTATCGCGCTTGGCGATTAAGAACTCCTCTGGTGGCACATTCTCTACACAGACCTTACCGACTTCTTTTTTCTTCTTGATAACTACATTGTATGAAAGGATAGGCATACCCATTGGGTCTATGCCGACTTCCTCGGTCTCTTGGCTGATTAACTCCATCTCGCCATCAGCAAACAGAAGTGTTAGTTCTTCTGCGTTCAGACCTTTGTATTCTTCCTTGGTAGGATCTTCGCTATCCTCCCACCAATACTTAACGATTCCATTCTTCTGTAAAAGTGCATCCTTCATCCAGTTATGTAGGATGATGACACCATCGTTATCGCTAAAGAACACATAGTTTGTCAGTTCAGTAGCTTGCTTGGCGAACTCCTCGTCTCCTGGCATCCTTGGCTCAAACCGACCTAATTCGTCTGATCCAGCAAAGATACGCATTAACTGAGGTAAAGCACCATCTACGACCTCGGCTACTTCGCCTGTTACGATCTTAGAACGACCATCTACCTCGTTGCCATACTCGTAACGATTGTAGTAGTTGATCGCCTTTGTGCGTTGCTCTACTGTTTCGGTCTCTACATAGCCGATAGAATCGTCTATCTCTGCTTCGAGAATGACCTTTAGTTTTTGTTCATCCATTTATACGATCCATGAAGTTTTTACTGTTATCGGTTGCGACCAAGTAGTGTTTTGTTCCATTCCTAATGCTAAATAACGAAAGCTGTCGCTTCCATGACTTGCCCAGTCGTGCATTGGCTTGTCAAAAAAGACATTACGCTTTTCATCGTAATCGCGCCTATAGTTCCTAAGGCAGTCTAGCCCTTGCTTTACCTGTGGCATATTGAACCAACATTTCGGTAAGAGTCTACGAACTGCCTGAATACCATCATCTACAGAAAGTCTTGGCAGAACCCGAACATCTAGTCCAGCTTCTCTCAACACTTCCAATCTGCTCTTGCCTGTGCCTAGTTCTCTTACTTCTACATCGTGTGGTAGGAGTTGTTCTGCTTTCTCCCACTTATTGTCTTTTAGCCAGTTAACATACCAATCAAGTCCTTGACCATGATTTTCTACATAGTCTAGGAGTCTTACTTCTTGTCCTGTTGCTTGTGCCACCCACAACGCTGTGCTATCACCCATACCCAAATCCCAAGCCACATAAGTTCTACAGAGATCATCTCTCGTAATGTCGCAAAGTCTACCTTTTTCTTCGAGGTCGTTGATGAGTTTTCCATAGTAACTCCCCTCTACTGCTGCATTAAAACTACACTCAAACTCTTGATTGTACTTATCGTCTCCCATTTCTTTTCTGGCAGACCATAACTCTTGTTCATCTAGCAGCTTTGTTTCGCTTGCCTTAAACTGTAATGCACTCCATCCTTCTTCTTTGCCTGCTCTGTCGAACAAGTCTTTGAAGTGGTTGTTTCCCTTGGGTGTGCCGATAAACAAGCACGACCCTTTTCTGTCTGCAAGAGCCGGTCTAATGATCTCGTTCCAAATCTTAGGATTCTGATCGCCAATTTCGTCTAGCACTACAGAGTCGAAATATTGTCCGCGCAAAGAGTCTGGGTTATCCGAGCCATAAAGCTGGATTCTCCTTCCGTAAAAATCTACTCTTAATTCCGCAATATTGGCTGTTGCATCCAATGGTCTACAGAAGTTTGTAAGGTAATCCCAAGCTACTCTCTTTGCCTGGCTATATGTCGGCGCGATATACGCATACCTAGGGTTAGGCTTATCGTTCTCCATCGCTGCTTTAATCAGCGCGTTTAGAGCCTGTACTGTCTTACCCATGCGCCTGTGTGCCACTACCACTACGAAACGATTATTCTCCATCGCCTCATGGATCTGTAACTGAGGTTCTCTTGGCTTGTAAGGGATAACGACTCGTTTTACCTCATCGTCTGCGTACTCTACTTCTCCCAAGCTACCACCATCTTAAAGATGCCACCTTCTGCATTGCTTAGTTCGGTAGTGTTAACAGGCTTACCATCTATCCTGTCCATGACTTCCTTGATTGCCCAAGGCTCTCCGGCTTCTGCTGACTTGACTAACTTCTCGGTAATGTTCCTGAGTTTCTTTCGATCCTCTTGTACTAGGGCTACTCTTAGTGCATCGTAAAAGAGTTTTCCCTTCTTACCATTCTGGTTGCCTGTAGGTGCGCCACCTTTATTAGTTGGCTCAACTTGTAGATTATTGTTTTCTGTAGAGTTTTCCATTCCATTCCCTAAGGGTTGATGGTTGATGATGTTGCTATTCTACAACAGATTTGTGATATACAAATGTAGAACTTTCTGATATTCTACAAACTCACTTAAAAGGAGAATCAAATGAGTAAATATTATGGTTGGTCTAATTATGAAACTTGGAACGCTAATCTTTGGATTGACAATGATTGGCGGTTATCCGAAACAATTGCACTTCATACTTCTGATTTGTTTGGCAGCTACGATGACCCAGACGATATTACTTGTCATGTTGCTGACTACATTAAAAACTTATTTCTTGATGTTGCACCAGATATAGAATCTGGCTTTTATGCCGACATCATCAACTCAGCAATCAGAACTGTAAACTGGCATGAAATTGCCAAGCACTATGTAGATTCTGAACTATCTGCTATCGAATTGCAGTCGGATTAAACAATATGGCTTTAGTAGGGTCTAATAGCCCTCTGTAGCCATATTCTCTTGTTAATCTTTCTAGGTCTGTCAAACTCTGTTGCGGATCTAATAAACCCTTGTTGTATGGCGATAAAAAACTTGTAGTATTTCTTGTTGCTGCTAAAAGTCCTAATTGCTCTGGATCTTTTGTAATATCGTATAGTCCAGGTACTTGAATCTGATACGGATAGCGACCCAATCCTGGCTCTGGTGTTACTTGTTCTGTTGCGCCTCTATAAGCATATGATCTGCCAGTTACAGGGTTTATGGTTTCAGCTAACCTTCTTGCTTCTTGTCCTTTGATGCCAGACCCATATTTTGTAGGATCTAGCACATCTAAATCAGGCTTGTTGCTAAAGTGTGTAAGAGTTTCTTCTACACCAAATTTAGGTTCTACAGCGTTTATTAAATAATCTGGCATACCACCGGCAAACTGTGGTTTTGTATATTCTGCTGGCAATAGGACTGCTGCTTGTTTAGCATATCCCCACATATCGCCTTTTTTCTTTAGCTCATCGGCTAAGAATTTAATGGAGTCTGCATCGCCTCTTGCTTTTGCTTCCTGTTGCAGCTTTCTTAAATCCTCCATCTGAGAATAAAGCTCTGCATTAACAGGGGTATAGTTTACAAAGGAGTTTTGACCTCTTGTTTCAGATGTCATGGCAATTTTTGCCAATGGACTATACATCTGCTCATGGGATGCCCAGGCTATTTCTTCGCCTTTAGCTCCGAATGGATTACCTCGTACTGCATGACCAAAATAATCGTGTACAGCCCTAAACTGCTCGTTGCTATTTAGTCCTGTAGTTTTGTCTACTTTATTTAAAAATTCATGCTTATCACCACCTCTAAATACTGTGAGATGGTTGTGTCCAATGATGTCTCTTAACATTTCTTGAGAATCATTGTAATTTAGATTCCCTTCATGGAATGACATCTTGACAGGCAAAGACTTGAATTGCTCTTGTGTTTCTTTTTCTAACTGCTTATATGATGCTTCTACAAGGTCATCATAATTGTTAATGCCTAATTGTTTAATAATAGGCGCATATTCTGGATCAGCAAGATAACTCTGAAATACTTGATCTTTAGGATAATTCTGAGGCATTTCTGCTGCAATTTGATATGTTCTACCAATACCAGACTGTTTTGCTAGGCTACTTGCAGGAATATCAATTAAAGGATTGTATGCCCTACCTTGTGTCTGGGTTATTGTTGATGCTAATTGAAAAGCTCTGTTTGTCTCTGGATTTGTTAAGAGAGATTGAACTTGCCTGTTCGCCTCTTGTTCGTCAATGCCATATACAGACTGTCCGACTCCTCTAGTGGAGATAGCTGTTCCAGGATATATCCCTTCTGCCGGAACTGTTCCAAAAGTTTGCTGTGAGATTCCCTGAGATCCTGTAGGCTCGACTTCGAGGATTCCACCTGATTCTTTGGTTGTGAAGGCTGGCTTTTCATTTAATATTCCTGTTGGTGCTTCTACAGATTGTCCAAATTTTGTTAATACTGGAGGTTTTGCCAATGTTGTAAAAGTCTTTGCGACTCCAGCAGGAGTAACGGCAGACGATAACAACTCAGTAGTCTGACCAAGCAGATTCTGAGATGGTTGTGGCAAAAACCCTCTAGCAGTAAGGTAATCTGTAGATCCTACTACATTATTAGGATCTAGTAAACCAGATAAAGTAAATGGCAATGCTGCTAAATCTACAAATCCAGTAACTGCTTGTGGAACACCTCTTGCTACAGACCTGCCTAAATCCAACAAGGGATTTACAGACCTTTCTGTGGGAACAAACTGTGTTCCTAGTTCCAGGTCTAACAGGCTTGCCATATCTATCCTTTATTTATTACCACTTAACTTTGTCAGCCCAAAACGCTGCACTCATTTTGCCCTTGGCTATGTTCTTAGCGTGTCTTGCCTTAAATGACTTTCTTCTTGCCTTGTCTGCTTGCGACTCACCTTCTCTTGGTGGGCTACCTGTCATTCCTTGCTGACCAAAACGGATGGTCTTTACCTTATCGCCTTCTTTTGCTACGACTACATGGCTTTTAGTAGGGTGGTTTGGTGTTCTTTTGGGTTTATTAAATCCCGCTACACCGATTCTTTCTAATACTCCAGCAGCCTCTCGGATTTTCACTTCTTGACTCGCATAGACTTACCGGCTTCTGACATAGCAATAGCGATGGCTTGCTTGGGATTCTTAACAACTTTACCGCCCTTGCCAGAATGTAGCTTTCCTTCTTTGTACTCGCCCATTACTTTACCGATTTTCTTTTGTGCCTTGTTCATAGAGATCCTCTAGGTTATATTTGCACCATAACAAAGGTGCTTCTTCTCCATCTGCCATGCCTCTTGCGATATGTTGTTCTATAGAAACAACTGTAGCACCTAGTGTACTAAGTCCATCTACCATATCAGGGTAAACCCTATGCTTAAATCGTTCTGCGTTTGCCTTGCTTGCCTCGGACTCTCCGTTGGCATCGTAGCCGTTAGAATCGTGATCTAGGGCGATAAAAGTACCATCTTTGTACCCTAGGGGTATCCCGACTGATTCGAGCCTTTTAGCAAGGTCTGTGTCCTCGTAGCCCCATCCCCAATAAGTATTGGAGTATCCGTTACAGGCTTCAAAATGCCACTTACGCATGACTGCAACTGCTGCTAATCCGTAGCGTTGCGCGATTACTGCTCTGTCTGTACCATGTCCTACTGGTCGTTTATCCAGTCCATACCAGACTATTCTGCTTGGTAGGCTAGGTTCGCTGTAGTCTGCCCACATTGGCATATAGTCTACATCGTTAAAACACACATAATCGATCATGCCTGCACAAGCTGCGTAAGCATGATTGAGTATTGCGCCTTTGTTGAAAGGTAGATCATCGTCTTGTTCGGCTAGAACAAACAATGGTTCTATGTCGGTATTTCTACGAAAAAATGAGACTGTATGAGGGAGCATCTTGGTTAGATGCGCCTCTCTGTCTCTATATGGGATTATTATCCCTAATCTCAAGATTTCTTTTTGTAAGGTTTAGCAGTTTTAGCTGCTTGTTTAAAGTCTGCTGCGGAAGGTGCTGCTTTGCTACCAGGCTTATTCATCTTCTCGCCTGATCCTTCTTTTATCCGTTTTCTCTTTGCTGCGATATTACTGTAGAGACCCTGTTTCATTCTTCCTCCTCGTATTCTTCTTCCTCACCGACAGCTTCCCAAGCCTGACAGCCATTCTCATCGGCACATACAAAGTCGAATATAGCACAATGACCCATGCCTTTACCAACTCCGCACTTGGTCATTTCTTCGCCTTGCATATAGTATTCGCAGGCTTTACATTTACCTTCGCCATCCTTACGCGCACCATAGTTGGCGGTCAAGATAGCCTTTTTCTTGTTGCCTTTGTTAATATCGGCATCAACTGTCGAGAGTGGGCAAGACTCGGTATCGGACTCTAATAGACCGCCCTCGGACTTCTCAGCCATCTTAGGCTCTTTGCCTAACAGACCGATCATTATTGACATACCTTTTTCTTTCATATCGCACCCAAAAAAAAGCCCTATTGCTAGGGCTATAAAGAAGAATCACTAAATTCTGGGTGCAATGACCCAAGCAAATTATAAAACATTTTTAGGCTTTCTACAATGAAAACAAATAAATCGTTCATTAATCCCATTGTTGTAGATTTCGAAAATCCCATTCTCGGTTGTCTTTCTCTCCTGACACCTTGAGCATATCCGCATAGTCCTTAGATTTGGTTTTCTTGTCGAGTTGGTCTTGGAGTCGCTTTTTAGCATTGTGTAGGTCTGTTTCGAATCGCTTTGTAGATATTCTAAGGTGATGGGCTAGTTGATTCTG
>Ga0208486_1000122_pt1 | contig 23848 bp, 38 predicted proteins | sample LakMenEpi03Aug12_FD_150664 | JGI IMG/M metagenome (GOLD analysis project Ga0208486, IMG submission 150664) | Freshwater microbial communities from Lake Mendota, WI - 03AUG2012 deep hole epilimnion (SPAdes) | ecosystem: Environmental > Aquatic > Freshwater > Lentic | place: Lake Mendota, Madison...
ACCTTATGTTTCTATTTACAATAAATATTTAGGAACGTCAACAAGTGTTTTTAATCAGCCTTTATCCAACTGCGAAGATTCGTTAGGAACTCCTTTTGATGTAAATAGCTTTATTGCATTTGCAGAAGCAAATTTAGGTTTCGATACTTCTGGAGGTGGAGGAAGTAGTCCTTTTGAATATAATGCTAACGCAACGGGTATAGAGCCAATACTAGGCACTAATAATGCTTCGGGAACTTACGCTACAATTGGGGGTGGTATAAATAATACTTCCTCTGGTTGTTGTTCAACAGTTGGAGGTGGTTTTTTAAATACTGCTTCTGGTTATTGTTCAACCATTGGAGGTGGAGCTATTAATAATGCTTCGGGATGCAATTCAACAGTTGCAGGCGGAACTTCAAACCAAGTCATTACTAATTATTCTGCAATTGGTGGTGGTAAATATAATACTATCACTTGTAGTAGCTTTTCTGTAATTGGAGGTGGTTGTGGAAATAGCGCTCGTGGTCAATATTCTTTTATAGGTGGAGGTATTGGAAATGTTGCAAGTGCTGGTTATGGAAGTCTTGTAAGTGGTGGTTATTTTAATACTGCATCAAATGTTGCTTCGGTTGTAAGTGGTGGTTATTGCAACATTGCATCTGGAAATACATCAACAGTAAGTGGAGGATATTGTAATCAAGCAACTGGTTATTTTAGTTCAATAGGTGGTGGACATACAAATACTTCAAGTGGATGCCATTCTTTTATAGGAGCTGGAGATTTTAATATTGCAAGTGCTGATAAATCTTTTATTGGTGGAGGTTATTTAAACACGGCTTCTGGTTGTATTTCAACAATTGGTGGTGGGCGTGAAAATACTGCTTCTGCAAGTTCGTCAACAGTTGGAGCTGGTTATTGCAACATAACAAATTCAAGGTTTTCATTTATTGGAGGAGGTCAAAGAAATATAATTCAATCGCCTACAAACGAATGTTGCTCTCTTGGAGTAACAATAGGAGGTGGTATTGGTCATAATACAACTGGCGGAACTTTTAACGCTACTACTGGATATTTAAGTGGTGCAATTACTTGTTGTAATGCTGGTAGATTATCTACAATAGGTGGTGGGTATAGAAATAAAGCTTCTTGCGCTTTTTCAACAGTTGGGGGGGGGTGTTTTAATACTGCTTCTGGTAGTGCTTCAAAAATTGGGGGCGGTTGTGCAAATACTGCTTGTGGCATAAGGGCTACAATTGGTGGAGGATTTTGCAATACTGCTTGTGGACTTAGTTCAACAGTTGGAGGAGGACAATGTAATACTGCTACTGATTATGCGACAGTTGGAGGGGGTCATTTTAATCGTGCTTGTGCTTCTTTATCAACAGTTGGAGGTGGTTGTTTAAATACTGCTTCTGGCGGTAATTCAGTTGTTGCAGGTGGACAATGCAATACTGCTTCTGGTCAATGTTCAACAGTTGGAGGTGGTTATAGAAGTCGTGCTTCTGGTGGTTGTTCAGCAGTTGTTGGGGGATATTATAATATAGCTTCTGGAAGTTGTTCATTTGCTGGAGGTGGTAGAAATAATACGGCTTCTGGTAGCCTTTCAACAGCAGGAGGAGGTTGTTGCAACATAACAAATTCAAGATTTTCAGTTATATCTGGAGGGCAAAGAAACATAATTCAATCGCCTACAAACGAATGTTGTTCTCTTGGAGTAACAATAGGAGGTGGTATTGGTCATAATACAACTGGCGGAACTTTTAACGCTACTACTGGGGATTTAACTGGCGCAATTACTTGTTGTAACGCTGGTAGATTATCAACTATTGGGGGTGGTTTTAGAAATAGAGTTGCTGGAAATTTTTCAACCGTTGGGGGTGGTTGTTGTAATACCGTTTCAGGATATAGTTCAACAGTTGGAGGAGGTATTGTAAATACTACTTCTGGATATTTTTCAACAGTTGGAGGAGGACAAAGTAATAGTGCTTCTGGTGCTATATCAACAATTGGAGGTGGTTTTGCAAATATTGCTTCTAATTGCTATTCAACGATTGGTGGAGGTCAAATTAATTTAGCTTCTGGTTCTTATTCAACAGTTGGAGGAGGTCGTCAGAACACTGCTTCTAATTGCTATTCAACAGTTGGAGGTGGTCAATTAAATACTGCTTGTGGCATAAGGTCAACAGTTGGAGGTGGTCGTTCCAATATTGCTTCTGAAAGTTCTTCAACAATTGCTGGAGGTATTAGTAATACTGCTTCTGGAGGTTCATCAACAGTTGGAGGTGGAGATGCAAATACTGCTTCTGCAACTTTTTCAACAATTGGAGGAGGTCGTTGTAATACTGCTTCTGGTGCTTATTCAACAGTTGGGGGTGGTCAAAGTAATATTGCTTCTGCAACAAGGTCAACAATTAGTGGCGGTTGTAGAAATTGTTCCTCTGCTTTATATTCAACAGTGGGAGGTGGTTTTACAAACTGTGCTTCTGGACTTAATTCAACAGTTGGAGGAGGTCTTTGTAATACCGCTTCTGGAGATAGTTCGGGTATTTTAGCTGGTATGTCAAATTCCACAAACACTTGTGCTTGTGCTATGATTGTAGGTTCTAATATTACGGCAGACAGAGCTTGTGCAACATTTGTAAATAACTTGTCAATAAAATCTATCCCAACATCATCAGCAGGTTTGCCTAGTGGTTCTGTGTGGAATAATAGTGGTGTATTAAATATTGTGACATAAAATAAAAATAAATAAAAATAAATAAAAAAATATATATATATTTGTATTCTGATTGATTTAATTAAAAATTAAAAACTAAAAACTAAAAATAAAAAAAATGGAAAATTTCACAATTCACATCTTCGGTTACGGAGAAACACAAATAAATTCAAAAGATTTATCTGTAAAAACAGCAACTGCTGACTTAACTAATGTAACTCCATTAGTAGATGCTATATGGGCTAAAAAGCCAGCAGACAGCACAATAGAGAAAAAATTTCATGCAATCAACATATTTGGATATGATGATGTGAGATGGTTGCAAAAAGACGGATTTGATGTAAAGGAAGATGCAGATTTAAAACCTTTAATCGATGCTTTGATTGCAGAACTTCAAATTGTAAAAGACAATCTTCCTGCATAAGGAAGATGTGTCTTTAGGGCTATAAAAAAAAACCAAGAAAACTAAACAAATTATAAAATATGGAAAAGCGTTTTTTCTTTAATTCATCATTGCCTAGAGCTGGCTCAACACTTCTTCAGTCAATAATTGGAGACAATCCTGATTTTTATGTAACTCCTACTTCGGGGTTTTTAGAATTAATCTATGGAGCAAAGGGGAATTATAATGCTTCTCCAGAATTTAAAGCTCAAGACCCTAAACAAATGGACGATGCTTTTTTGTCTTTTTGTCGTTCGGGAATGGAGGGTTATTTCTCTAGCTTAACTAACAAGCCTTACATTTTAGATAAAAATAGAGGTTGGGGTATAAGTTATGGATTAGCGAATAAATTCTATCCAAACCCAAAAATAGTATGTATGGTTCGGGATTTACGAGCTGTATTTGCTTCTATGGAAAAAAACTTCAGAAAAAATCCAACAAAGGAAAATCACGTTCAAAATCCTAGTCAATTGGTAGGTACTACTTTGAAAAAAAGAGTAGATATATGGGCTGATGGTATGCCAGTAGGCATATCTCTAGACCGACTGAGAGATATGATTGACCAAGGAATCCACAACAATATTTTATTCATTCGATACGAGGATTTAATGGAAAATCCAGAAAACGAAATAAGACGATTTTATGAGTTTGTAGGACTTCCTTACTACGAGCATCAATTTGTAAATATAACTCAACACACACACGAAAACGATGCTATTCATGGCATATACGGAGACCATAAGATTAGACCAAAATTTGAAAAGCTTCCAAATGATTACGAAGATATTTTAGGTTTTGAGATTTGTCAATCAATAAAAAATTCATATCCGTGGTTTTATAGATATTTTAATTATCTTTAGAAATAATTTCAAGAAAACTAACAACGACAAAAGATGATTTACAATATTTGTGGACAACCACATTCAGGCAAAACAACCCTAGCCAATTATCTTAAAAAAGTATTAGAAGTAAACAACCCTAAAAAAAAGGTGTTCATTGTAGATGGTGATGTGTTACGAAAAATACTCAACAACAAGGATTATTCTGAAAAGGGAAGAATGGATAATATTCAACAAGCATATTCTATTGCCAAATACCTAAATGAAACCGATAATTTTGATGTTATTTTAGCTCTAGTATCGCCTTTCAAAGACCAAAGAGACCAATTTAGATTTGTTACCGATTGTATTGAGATATTTGTACACACAACAAACATAAGGGGGAGAGAAAATTTTCACGTTGAAAACTATGAAAAGCCTAACTTTGACTACATAGATATTGACACAACCGATGTAGATGAACTAACATCCGTAAATGAATTAATGGAAAAAATAACACAACATAACAAAAAAAAATAAGATGAACGTAATATTTCAAATTCAAGGTGGGCTTGGTAAAAGTGTAGCAGGAACAGCAGTTTTAAAAGCAATTAAGAAAAAATACTCAAAGGCAAATATAATAGTGGTTACAGAATATCCGCAAGTTTTTATAAACAACCCAAATGCTAATAGGGTTTTGAACTCAAATCAAACGAATGGGCTATATAAAAGCTACATTGAAAAAAAAGACGTAAAAGTATTTTTTGCAGACCCTTATCATCAAAATGATTTCATTACCGAAAATAAACACCTTATTCAAATATGGTGTGAAATGTATGGACTTGAGTACAAAGGCGAAATGCCTGAAATATTTTTATCAAAAGGAGAAAAAGAATATTTTGCACCATTCTACAAATTAGATAAACCAATAATGGCTATCCAACCAAATGGAGGAGGCTTTGGACAGCCTTTGAAGTACAGTTGGACTAGAGATATTCCTTCTTACGTTGTAAATGAGGTTGTAAGCTATTTTAAAAATGATTATTCTATTTTACACATTAAGAGAGAAGACCAATTGATATATGAAAATACCATTGGAGCAATGGATGACTGGAGAAGTATTGCCATAATGCTAACGATGTCCGCAAAAAGATTGCTTATTGATAGTAGCTCTATGCACATAGCCACAGCCCTTAACCTACCTAGCGTAGTAACTTGGGTTGGAACTAATCCAAAAGTTTTTGGATATGGGATGCACACAAATATAGTTGCTAACGATTTTACAAAAGAAATAAACATAGAGCATAATGCTTATTCTAAAAATTTATTATTCGAAGATATTTCTACATTTCCTTATAACTCATTTGAAGAAGTTTTTAATGTTGACGAAATAATAACTAATTTAAGATAAAATACTTAAAAAAAAATTATTAATAATATTTTTTTGTAAGTTTGTTGTTAATTATAAAAGTTTTCTTAAATGGAAAAATTAACAGAATCCGAACAAAAAATAGCAGAGTTCATATACTATTACCCAGATGTTGTGGTTAAAATTCTAAATGACCATGGATATAACATCGACATGGATACTGCGACACTTCATAAAATAAACGAATTAACTTACAAAGCGCTTATTATTGATAATAATGTTGAATTTGCATTATCTTTTGATAATGCAATGGCTAACGATGGATACTTAAATATAGCGCCATTGGTAATAGCTGGTGTTTTTTCATTAGCGACTAGTTTGTTAGGCGGTTCTATGGCATCAAAGGAAGCTGAAAGAAACAGACAACTTCAAAAAAATATTGCATTAGCTGGTTTTGCTCAAAATGAGTTATTATCCATGGAGAAGATTAGGTCTGAATCCGAAACGGCAAGAACAAGAATATTAGTCAATAGTTTAGAATCATACCGTACAACTCTTCAAAAAGAAGGAACCGCTAGAATAAATGATACTTGGCTTTATGTAACTGGTTTGGGTATAGGCATTGGAATTATTTATGGAATTTATTTATTAGCTGATTAATATGGGAACGATACCAACAGGAGGCGCAAGTACGGCAGGAGGATTAAGTACTGGTGCGCAATTAGGAGGCGCTTTTATAAGCGCAGGAATACAAGCTATTGTTGGAGGAGCTTTTGCAAAGGCTGATGCTAAAAAGCAAAGAGCAATGGAAGCCGAGTTAGGTAGATTGTCTTTGTCTCAACAGAAAGATTTAGAAGAAAGATTGCAAAATATTCAAGGAGAGTTAGCGAAGCAAGAAATAATTTATAAATATTTAGCAGTTCAGAATAATGACGAAATGCTATCTAAACAACAAGGTAGAAGATACCTTTCCTATTCTATTTTAGGAGGTGGAATATTGGCATTGGCTGTAGTAGTATTACTTATAAAAAATAAAAAAAAGTAAAAAATGGATAACGAGACAAAAACTCTATTTTTATCAATAGCAGTAGCATTAGGATTGTTATGGTTGCTAAAGCCAAAAGGAACAAATATAATAGGAAAAGAAAAACATAAGGATGCTGACAGAAACGACAGTAATAACAGTAATAACAGTAATAACAGTAATAAAAGTAATGATAAGTATGCAGAGCCTAAAATCGCATCTGAATCAACTAAAAAGGAAAAGGACAATGCAGTAATTGCATTACAAGCTATGAGAGAAGCTATTAAAAATAAAGAGCCAAAAAGAGAACTTGATAAACTTAATGCTATGATTTCACAAGACTATGGAGTTAAAGTTTTATTAAATAAAAAAACACTTAAATTAAGAGCTATGTCTAAACAAGGCAAAGTTCTAGCAGAAGAAAATTAATTATGGCAGGAATATATTCACCAATAGTCACGATATTTCCTGATGGAGTGGTTACAGTAGCAAGCACAGATGATACTAGTTATAGTCAGATAACTCAATCTGCGGGTAGTTTTATTTATGCAATCGATAAAATTTATATGAGCGCAAACAGTGGCTCTCAATTAATAGAGCCTTTGGTATTTACACAGTACGATGTTAATGGAAATATTGAGAGTCGTAATCAAATTCAAACAATTGACCCATATCAATATCAGAACTCTATTTTTTTAAATTTTAATCAAAAAAATATATATTTGAACGGTAGAAATAACTTTACTTTTAATATTTTACCTAATGAAAATATTTTATTGGTTTTTTCAAGTGAAGAACTTTCTAATAAAGATTTCTTAGAACCAACCAATTTCTTTAATGATGACTTTTTTAGTGATTATACAGAAATAGTTTAACTATACGATTTTCAATTTAAAAATAAAGTAAAATTAAAAAATATGTCAACTCAAATAAGTTTAAGTGTTACAAATAATACTTCCCTTGCTCAGCCTGTTAACATTATGGGAACACTAGTTCCTCAAGGGTTTTCCAACGATTCTAATAAATTATACGAATACAATTTGGCTACAGAATCTTTTTCAAGCCTTACATCAATATCTATACTTATCGCAACGAGTCCAAACCCTACATTTATTGCTTACAATGCAATAGTAAAATCCAATGATGTTGCTGGTGTGGTAAGCGCTTTAAATAGTTTAAATAAAGGCGTTTTTCTAAACAATGGAACTACGGTTTATGTTTCTGGTAACGATTATTATAGTTATGGTAGTTTAGTAATTAACTCGTCAATTTCAACTTCTACAATTTTAGGAACTACTGGAAATAACCCTTCGGGAATAACAATTGACCCATTAGGAAATATTTATACAGCAAATGGAATAAGTAACAATGTAACTAAAATTACACCTCTTGGGGTATCTACAATTTTAGGAACGACTGGCGCACAGCCCGTTGGAATAACAATAGATAGCTCAGGAAATATTTATACGAGTAATGGTTCTGATAATGTGAGTAAAATAACACCTTTGGGAGTATCAACTATACTAGGGGTATCAGCAGGCTCTCCTACGGGAATAACTATTGATTCTTTAGGAAATATTTATACATCAAATGGAGGGAGTAACAGAGTAATTAAAATTACGCCACTAGGAGTATCTACAACCTTAGCAATCCTAACTGGTCAAGCCCCAGTTGCAATAACAATTGATTCATCTGGAAATATATATACTGCAAACTACTTTACTAATATAGTAAGCAAAATAACACCACTTGGAGTAGCTACAACATTAGGAACGACTGGCATAACCCCAGTTGCAATAACAATTGATTCGTCTGGAAATATATATACTGCAAATCAATCGAGTGATAATGTAAGCAAAATTACGCCACTTGGGGTATCTACAATATTAGGAACTACTGGCTCTGCTCCAAGCGGAATAACTATTGATTCTTTAGGAAATATTTATACTGCAAATCAAGGGAGTAATAATGTAAGCAAAATCACACCGCTTGGGGTATCTACAATTTTAAATGTAACTGGTTCGCAACCACAAGGAATAACTATTGACGTATATGGTAATATTTATACTTCAAATCAAGGGAGTGATAATGTAAGCAAAATAACTCCATAATACTACCCTACTAAAAATAAAAAAGCGACTACACATAATGCAGTCGCTTTTTTTTACTAGAAAAATTAAAATTATCAATCCCCATTGACTAATTACAAATCTAAAAAAATATTTTCAGTTGTGCAAATTTTTTTATGTAAAATTTGTAGTAACATTTGGCAAAGAATGTATGCCATTGTGTGCAGTTACGCCAGTAAGTGTCGAAATACTAGTACCGTTGTTTTGCAGTAGCTTTTGATATATGCTACTCTTATCCTTTATAACAGTACCTTGAACAAATCTTACCGTGTCATTCTCGTCCATTATAAGATAACCTCCGCCCTCAATATTATCGTCCATTGATACTGCTTTCTTTAACCTATCGTCCTCTTTAGGCATTAGCTTAGCCAACTGCTTCAAAACTGTCTTTTTAGCCATCCATTGCTCTGAATCCTTCTTGTCGTTGAAGTATAAATCGTTTTTGTATTTTGACATATTAGCAATCTGTTGAATCTCTAGTTTAGACATAACTTTAAAGACAACATCATCGTTTACTTTGGCACAAGCGTAGATATATTTCAGCGTAGAAGAGTTTCTAACAGCAGAATGATTAGGAGTATGGTATAGCTTTGGCTCAAGACCTAGTTCGTATTCGAAGTCGTCTTCTTCATAGACTATTTCACACCATATTTTCTTTACTTTGTCAGAACGCAATAATAACGTCAATAAGCCCTTATAACCTAAAACGGCAGTTATGCTATCGTTATAAGGAATAAAGTAAAATTCGCCTATCATTTGGCTTGGATTAAGACCAATTTCAGCACAATGCAATATACTAGCAAATAGCGAAGCAGGATTTTTCAAAAACACATCTTGAAGCTTAGGAGAGCGTTTTAGTTCGCTAATTACAATTTGTTTAAATTTAGCAGGACTTAACGAACTACCTTCTAGTAATTCTACAAGGTTTTTTTGTTCGTACTTTTCGATTGTAGTTGTGAAGCTACTGATTAATTCTTTGCTCATCTTATAAGTTGTTTAAGTTTAGGTATTCGGATTTTTTATTTTCAAGTTCGTTTATTTCAATTGCAATCCTTTCTAACTCATCTAAGATATTTTGGAATTTTCTTGAGTTTATAGTGTAATTTTTAGCTTCCTTCAGCAAAAATTTTCTCAAGTTAACTCTGTAAATATTTACTTCGTGAATTTCTAGGTTAATCTTAGTTAGCGAATACTCTTCTGGATTCATTTTGTAGTAGTTTAATAAACTATTTCGTCAATGTGGGGCATTTCTACTCTGCTAGAGCAATTATCTCTTATGAAGCACTCATTGCATCGTATAAGAGAAGGTTTAGCCTTGAAAACCTTTTCTATTGGCTTTTGTAATTCGCCCTTTACCCACTCAACAGTTGACAAATGCGTAGCAATAGTGTTTTCCTCAACGTGAACCTTTATTATCTTTACATCATGCGTAGCTTTGGTAGAAAATATAAAGAAGAAAAAATCAATATCATCAGGCTCACATTCTAATTCTTTAGACAAAAGAATCTTGTATTGAACTGGCTGTAGCATTAGATTATGCTTTTCAGTCAATGAATCAAGGTTCCAACCTAATTCATTCCATTTGTCATCCATAAGCCCACTGTACTTGGTATCAATGATACAAATCCTATCGTTCCACTTGGCTACAATATCGAAAATACCAGTCATACCATCTTGCGTACACACTTTGCCTATTTCAATTATTTCAATTCCGTAATTTTTTACAATTTTCTTGAAGAACTCGGCACTGTCTATTGCTCTTTGGTACTGCTCTGAAACCATTTCTTTTTTTGTTCCTGCATATACTATCTTGGCTTGTGGAATATGACCGTCACGAGGTATAGAGCCAGTAGCCATATACTCAAAAAAATTACCGTATTCCATTGCATCGCTTGAAGGAAATCTAACACCATCAATATACTTTGCTTTAGTCTGAAGACCGCAAACTTCACCGTTCTTATATTTTGCAAATTCTTTTAGAAAGCTTTGGGAAATGTTTATCATTTTAAAATCGGATTTATTTATAAATTAATTGCTTTTGTTATAGCATCGTTTTAATGTGCTATAATTATTTCCAACTATAACCGCAGTTCTTGACTAATTTCAAATCATCTTTATTAGCAGGGAAAACTCTACAATTTGTTAGTCTTACTTTGTAAATTCCGCAACTAGTTTCGCAAAGAAAAGGACACGTATATCCAAGTTTACAGCAAGCTGAACCTTTTTTACCATCAAGCGTTTCACAAAGTTCTGGGGTGCATTGCCCCTTTCTTCCCTTCTGTTTTCCAATAAAACTATTTAAAAGTCTGCCAGCTTTTGTTTTTGTCATAAATATTATTATCCGTGATAAATAATTGACATTTGATTTTTTTTCTTCCATCTACTTATTTGTATTCATCGATTCAAACTGTGTATTTTCCATCCAACCATCGGATGAATGTACTTTTCCAACCCATGTATAACCTACTTTTTTTCTAGTCTTTTTGGATATTCCTATAATAGGAGTTTCTACTCTAATATCTTCTAGTTTCTTGAAGTCAATATCCACTTTAGGCTTCATAGCAAGCTCTCTTAACATGTCGTCAGCAGTAGCTTTATTTTCGGCTTCCATGATGATTGGTTTGTCAACATTTTTAAAATAATATTTGTAAAACCTCGTCTTTTCCATAAAAGAAAAATATATATTCATTATGATTTAGAATATTGTAGTAAAATATAATGCAATTACTAATTGAATTAGTTATTTTTGATGCAAACATCTTATGTCCATAGTAAGTTGTATAAGTTTTCTTGGTATGAGAGCGAGAGTTGTTACTCGCTCTCTTTTTTTTCGCCCTATTCGTAAGGTAGGTCGTCAAATTCATTCATATTGTTTATAAAGATTGCATCTCCACAAACATAATCGCTCGGATATATGGATTCCGATTTGTGAGCCATTTCAGTGGCAATAGAGTTCATAGAAAGATTTTTGTTCTTGCCTTCTTCGTCTATCAATAGCATCTCACCATCTTCTAAGTAAATAACCTCTACTGGACTACTGTATCCCTCGTTGCAAATTAGGTTCCTTGCGCCAATAAAAGACGTAAATTCTACTTGTCTTTTTTCGCCTTCTGTTGTAATAATTGTTGCTCTCATAGTTAATTTAAAATTTATACGAACAAATGTAAGTAAAAAGTTTTCGGTACAATAAAAAAAGTATGTTTTTTTTTAATCTTTTTTGTCTACTAGAAACCAATTCGGAAGTTTCTTTTTTCTAATCTTGTATTGAGTACCTCTTAATAATTCGTTTTCCTTTTGAATCATCTTTCTTTCTCTGGTTATGCTTTCGAAACAAGGAAGTTTATTGAATCCTAAATCTGTAAGCAGTTGTAAGGCACTCATTTCGTTTATTTTTTCTTTACCTATAAAATTAAAGCAGTAAGTGGCTATAAGACGATTGTCGTTATCTCTTAATAGAGGATTAGTCTCTAATAAAAAAGTTACCCTGTCTTTTATCGATTTAAAATCACTGAATTGTTTTGGCTTCATCTTTAAATAATTTTTACGATTTTAGGATATTTTTCTTCAAATTGTTCATAGGCAACAAAGGCTGATACAAATTGGTCAAATGCAAACTGTAACTTTGGGTTATCCCAATCATCTGAAACATATTCAGAAAAACTCTTTGTTAGGTTAATTGGAATTGCGTTATTGACAGAACATCTCTTTAGTTGCTTATCAGTACAGCCGAGAACCATAGCGTTTGTTATATTGGTCATAAATAAGCGCATATATTTTTCATCGTTTAATCGTTTGTCGTCTATAGAATCCTTTATTTTGATAATTAAAGTTCCTAATAGCACCTGCTTGAAGTTTCTATCGTTCAAAATGTCCATTGATTCCATTGCAAATTCACTAGAGCCGTCAATTTTTGAACCGTTTATTAAAAACTCTTCCATTAGCTTTTCTGCGTCATCTTTTGAAATACCTACCATATTTTTTTTACTTTATAAATGAATGGAGTTGTAGTTGAAAAATCTGTTATGTTGATTATTGCGCCAAAAATTTCACGCATCTTTTCCCTATCATTAGCAACTGGAGTACCCTTGAAATACCAAAAATATTGACCACCTATAATGGCTCCAAACTTGTAGAAATTACCGCTTGGTATTTTATTGTATTTCTTTGAATCATTCAGTATATTAATTACTATACCGTCCTCTTTAAAGGTAAATAAATTGTATTTTTTTTTGTTTTCTAATTCTGAAAAAGGGGTTGTTGTTAAGTTCATCTTGATTTTTTTATTTGAACAAATATAGTAAAAAAATATTAAAACAAAATAAAAGTATTATATAAAATATAATAATTTATATTGAATAACTATTCTTTAATCGTGAAGCTATCCATACTACTGTAAACCAACTGTTTAAATAGCATCTCTCTTTCTTCAAAATAGTCGTGTACTATTTTTCTATTGGCTTCTGTATCTCGGTAGTATATGCAATCTGTTTTATAGCAGTCAAATTCATCGCCTAACATAATCGATATTTCGTGCATCATGTAGTAGCAGGAATACCTAATATCGTGATATATAGATTGAAGCTGTGGGTCATTTTTTCTTGTAACAACCGTTTCGTAATATTCCCCTTGAACAAACCTTTGAAAAGATTTTTCGCTACCCAAAACAGATAGTGAAGCAAGCCTAATAGCCTTTGCTTTTTCATCTAATGCTCTATCGTATGTTTTCTTGGATATATAGCCTTTAACATAAGCAATTCTCCAAAAAGCATGGTCTAAATCAGTTCCAGTCAATATTCCTTTTTCGTGGTCGTATTCGAAATTCCAAACGGTAACTTTCTTTTTTGGGGAAACATCGATAATTGGATTTTTATTTAGGTATTTTTTAGCATCAGTTTGCACCAAATTAAATAGGTACATAAACTTGCTTGGAAAATTTTTGTTTTCTGTTTGGTATAGGGTATGCTTTCCGTCAAAAACTAATTCATTGCACTCGCTACCAATTCTAATTAGAAAATCGCTCTTGCAATTTTTAAGCATTTTTAACTTTCGGTCAATCCGTACCCTTTTGTATTGTCGGGGAAAATCTTTTAAATTTAGTTCCATAGCAGTTGTTGTTAAATTTTACCACCTTTTTCAAATTTGTTTAATATTTGTTGTTGTCTTTCTTGGTATTGTTTTTTGGTAATTAAGCCATCTTTAAAGTCTTCTCTTAAAATTTCAAGAGTTCGGTTGAGAGCTTTATATCTTTCAGCATCTAATTCAGTTTTGCCTAATGGTTGTTCAGCCCCCTTTTTAGGTTCCACTTGCTTTGGTCTTTCCATACCTACAACCTTCTTCTTCCTGCTCATAGCTTGCTTTGATGCTTCATCAAGCTTTCTAGCTTCATCTATTTTTGCTTGTAACTCAGGCGACAAGTCTTTTTCCTTTACATCCATGTCAACCTCTACGCTTCCCAAGTCGGCACTTGAACCTAACCTTGTTATAAGAATATAAGCATTACACGGGTTGTTTATCTCGGATATTTCATTAGAAATTATAATCCTTTTAAAGATTATGGAATCATCTCCAGAAGGTAAATTTAGCTTGCGCATATCAGAAATAAGTTTCTTAATATCAGATTCGGCTAATTGATATTTTTTAATCAGCCCCGTTGAAATTAAACCATCTACTTCTACTGCTATTTTAAGATTACCGTCAAATCCAATCTCACCATTACCTCCAAATATTCTATCGTGTAGATAGTAAAATCCAACATCGTCTGTTTGGTCATTGGTTACTTGATTTATGTTGAAGCATACTTCAGCTTTTTTAGATGTTGTAACAGTAGAGATAGGCATTGCTTTACTCTCAATTATAGCTATAACATCTTTATCTACATCGGTAACTTTAATTTTTCTAAAAGCTTTTCCCTTGTACTTTTTAAACAGATTAGCGGAAGTCCACTTCTGACATTCATTCCACGTCCATCCAAGTTTACGCTTTTTAGATAACTTATAAACACGTTTGGCTATTAAGTTAAATATCTTTAGGGAAAAGTTTTTCTTCATTTTAGATTTCTCTTAAATAGTTTTAGGTGCTTTTTTGTATTTCTTTATTGAGGATAAGGAAACATTGAAGTGCTTAACTGCTTCTGATATAGAGTGGTCTTTGCAAAATTCAAAAATTTGAGATTTTAATTCGATTGATAGTGGGTAAAGTTTCTTTCCAATATCTACCAACTCGTTTTTTTTGCAAATGTAGTTTATACTACCCCTTGAGCAATTTAGTCTTCTTTGTATTTCTCTATAAGACAATCCCTCGTGTCTCATCTGCAATACTTTCGGTTTTAAGTTTCTACTGCTAGCCATAATTAGTGTTTAAGTTATTGGTACAAATATAAATAATAAAAGTCAAAAAAAAGTGCGACTAGGCACTTGATTTTGTGTTGTGATTTTTTAATAGTAATATAATTAATTACTAAATTTCCTAAGACCTAAATGAAGTTGGCATCGGATTATCTTTTAGCCAACCACTAAAGCTTGGAACATTAGCAGTAGCTTGTTGAGCTAACATTTCCTTAAAAAAATTACTAGGTTCTGTAGCAGGCGTTATGGTAGGTTTGGTAATGTTTTTATTGGCTGTATCTTCTTCATTGCCCAATACTACACTTGTATTTCCAATGACAATTGGTTTTTTGAAGAAAGAGTAAACGAAAAATCCAACTGCTCCTATTGCAATTGCTCCTCCCAAATACATTGCTATTTTTTTATTTTCTGGTGTCATAACGATTTATCTTAAATTAAGACGTAAAAATAAAAGATTAATATGATAAAATCTAAATAATTTATCGAAATAAAAGAAATCAAACCTAAAATAAAAGTATAAAGATTGTTTTTCGTGATAAATATTAATCTTTTTACCGTTTAAATTCGGTTATTGAAATTCCATCTAAACTATTAAAAAAGTCGTTCACATCGGTTTTGGTTTCTTCGGGATTAAGAACTCTTTTTGGTAAGCAAACCGAAGCTACTTTAATACCGTTATTTTTTTGCTGTTTTACAAAAATTTGCTCCTTTGTCTGCGCAAGAGGTAAAATTTCTTCAAAAGTTGGGTGAGTGTAATCTTTAGGGTTTGGTATAAAACCTAATTCGTAAGCTTTTGTTATTTCGTTTTCCATAATTTATTTTGATTTAATAATTATTTCGTCATCATCGTCATATTCATAACAATCGGTGCAATAGTGTTTATCTTGTATTTCTTCCCAACCACTTTCATCAGCCAAATCGTTTAAAGCGCATACTTCACTCCAAGCAGAATATTCAGTACCTTCATTAACATCTTTACCACAACAATCACAAACCATTGTGTACATTTTTACTTCTTTTATCATAGCTTACTTGTTTTTAAATTTTTCAAACCACTCTATCAAATACTGTTTTTGACTTAACTCTCCTTTGTAATTGTAATTCCAATCAAAGCAAAAATCATTTATAATTTTAAATAATTCATCCTCTGTATAGCCTTGTTGTTGCTTTTCAATTTCTCTAGCTTTTTTGACTATTTCTATCTGATTTAAAGTCGGGTTTCTTAATTCAAATAATTGGTCAATTATCCATCCTACTGCTGACTGTTTCATAATTGTTTAATTAAAAAATTCTATTGAATCCGTGTAGGTTTCGTTTGTAAATAATCTAAGTACAGTTGCGAATAATTGTAATCCTACGGACTTGCCAGTATCCTTAACTATACACTTAACAAGTTGATATGAAGAACCACCCGTGGTCTTTCCCGTTTCTATTTTACCTGAACTGTAAAGTAACATCTTGCTATCGGGCAAGTATATCCCAATATCGTTAGTACCGTTTTCATTATACACTACTGTTACATTCGAATACTGAAGCTCTCCAACAACATCGTTAGTTGTTATTATAAACTTCGTATATTTTTCAGTAAAAACTCCCTTTTCTTCTTGGGCTGACATTGATAAGCTCAATGACAATAAAGCTCCTAATAGTAATTTTTTCATGGTTTTTTTAAGTTTTTAAAATAACGTTAGTGGTTTTGTTTTTGGTTTAGCATTTTTTAATCTTCCGTTTATTATTGGAATGTAATCATCTTCACGCTCTATTAATATATAATCTCTGTTGGTGTTTTTACAAGCAACTCCAGTACTACCGCTACCCGCAAATGGGTCAAGAATAACAGCCCCTTCTCTACTAACTAGCTTTACTAAATATTCCATAAGAGCAATCGGCTTTACTGTTGGATGGTTGTTTTTATTTGGATTTCTATTTTCTGGATTTCTGCCATTATTCAATAATCCTTCTTCGCTATGAAAACCACCATAATTAACTCTTTCTTTATCTAGCAAACCATCACAACCCGCATTACGTTCTGACTTGCTCGCTTTGGCACAATAAAAAAATCGACTTGCATTTCCTTCGCTTGAATCGTGAATTTGCTTTGTACTTCCTGAAGGTGCGCCTAAACTATTACCGTTATTTTGATATTTATAGGCTTTTTTCATTGCACCACTTTTCGTATTGGGAAACATCGATACTACTTCTTCTGAACCGTAATTAGGAAGTTTATTAAATAATCCTTGTAAATCAATCGGCATTTTATTATATAATGTTTGTTCAATTGTTATCATTGTATTTTCTATTTTCAAGTTTATAATGGCATTTTCTAGGTGTTCTCATTTAGCCATTTATATAATTTATATATCTGTTCTTTAGTTAAATTATCTTTGCAGGTGTATTCATTTTCGGGATAAGATAAAATTAAATTTGCAGGGAAACGACCTATAGGATTTGATGGGGTTGCCTTGTCTTCTGCAAATGCTGAATATATCTTATCAGGACTATCAGAATAGTTAGTTGTTGGATTTTTAGATGCTTTATTATCCATAATTTCCTTATCTTCTTGAGAGCTTTCAACTCGACTACCATCAATATCAATTCCTCCAGTTCCCCATTTCAAGACATTTAAAGCAACTGTTTTTTCGGATAAAGGCTTTCTTGCCATAGTTATTGGCTCTAATGCTGGTTTTAAAGCTGTACCCCAACCTTCCCATTCAGAGTTTCCTTTGGTTAATTTTTCTACTCCATATCCAAATTGTTTTTCATTATTTCTATTTGCTTCATCTGCTAAATAACCACTACCATTTAGTTTCGCTTTCTGAACATCGCCACGTTTTATTTCCCCAACAACTTCCCTTTCATTTCCTTGCAAGGCATCAACAGCTTTTCCAATATTCAAACTTTTAGGGAAGCCCGAACCGTAAACCCAAGCTATCATATCCCTAATTTCAAATCCCGCATCTTCTATTCTTACAGCCATACGATGTTGCGTTCTAGTTCCTGCAAAAGCTAATAAGTAACCTCCATGCTTTAAAACTCTCAAACACTCTTTCCATATCTCTTCACTAGGAACGTCATAATCCCATTTCTTACCCATAAATGATAGTCCATAAGGAGGGTCTGTTACAATTGCATCTACTGAATTATCTTCGAGCTTTTTAAGCTCTTCTAAACAATCCCCGTGCATGATTTTTTCTAACTTCATTTTTTATAGTTTTTTAAAAATATTAATTCTCCGTTAATTCCTTTTCTTATGATGATGTAGTTGTCTTTGTAGAGCTGATTAAGTATTGGTTTTAGTTGTACAATAGTTATATCTAGGCATTTACTTATATGGTTTAGGCTAGTACCGCTACTGTTGTTACTTAAAGATTGTCTATTTAATATTAACTCCTTGGCTTGGTCGTACAGCTCCATTTATTTAAGTAGTTCTTGATTTTGATAAATATTTCCGATAACTTCGTATTCATATCCCCAATGTTTTCTAATTTTTTGAATGTTTGACTTATAGGCTAACGCAAACCGACTACATTCACTATCCCATATTATTTCACAAACATCAGTAACATATTTATGAGAGCTTGGTATTTGCCAATTTCCTTGAGAACGAGTAAAATTCACTATGTCTCCTTCATAAACATCAACCCCATTTTTATCTTTTAGTCCTATGAACTGCATAATTTTTAAATCATCCCATTTTTTATCATCTTTATTAAATAAAAAAGACTCAAAAACACCTACCCATTCCCCAAATAATACACATTCTCCCGTTAGGCTAAATCCACCTAAATTTTTATACTCATAACGTAATAGCCATTTTTTATTTAAGTCATCCCATGCCCTAAATTTTATTTCTCTCACCATTTTATTTTAAACGCTTAAATGACTAATTACTATCCACCAAAATATTAAAGCAAACAAAACCTGCGCAATCAAAATCCAACCGTACATTGGATAGTCTTTTTCGATTAATTTATACTCTTTCTTGGTCATGGCGTGTTTATATTTCTGTAATCTGTGTATGGGTACATTTTACCGCTAAATGATTCTGCGTAATCGCAATCTGTGCATTGATGTGGGTATATTGGAGGGTATGATGCAAGAACACTGCCAACTGGTCTTAGATAACCGTCCTTGCATTTAGGACACTTGTAGTCAATCCTTACGGTTTTAACTTCTTTAATTTCTTCCATAGTTTTTTGTTGTTAATTGGTTTGTGGAGGCGGGGAGATTCGAACTCCCGTCCAAACAACTTTGGTTATTACAATTTATACAGCTTTTTTTGATACGATTTTAAAGTTGTAGTATCATTCAACTAGGGTCTACTGTTAAAAGTAAACAAACCACCACCTGATTTAATCTAATCAGGAAATCCTTTTAATGTTTAGGCTACTAATTGTAGTTCTTCAACATTAGGGTTAATCAATGAAAAAACTTTGCTCATGTTAGCGTTAACTTGGTCAACATCTAACGAAATTACTTTGTTGTCATTTATTAAATTCACCTTAGTTTACAGTTATCTCTCTGGCTGATTGTAATAATTAGTGGTTGTCTGTCAAATCCAGTCGCCCCCTTTTTTAAAAATACCAAAGCGGATTTTTAAGTCCGCTAAGGTATTAAATTTAATTCTTAAATAGAAACTGAAACGGGTTTTGGTAAAGAATCTACGATGATGTTGTAGGCATTTAAGTTCTTTCTGTAACCGCTACCAATCATCACGTTTTCAAGACTTTTCCCATCCTTTACATCTTGGTGGTTAGTCTTCCATGTAACAGCATTGAATAAGCCCCATAAGGTATGTCCGTGAGAGTTTAATTCGCTATCCAAAATCTCTTTGAACTTGGATATTTCGTTAACCTTTCTAGTTGAAAATTCAGAAGTTTCCTTATCGAAATCAACTACGTCAAAGTCAAACAAATCAGCTATAACCCTTTTGGTAACAGCAGTACTAATTTTAACGTCAGCCATCCTTTTGTAGTTATCCATAAGACCACATTCAATTCTTAAAATATCGTTGATTTTCTTTCTTGCTAATTCTATTCTTGAAGAAGCAGAAGCAGTGTGTCTAAATCTAGTTACATCCTTCATAGCAAGGTGAAATGTGTTTTGACAAACCACAACCTTATTAGTAAAGCCAAATCCAATAGAAGAACTACCATCGTGACTATTAAGACCAGTAACGTATCTTTCAATCGTGTCGTTAGCTACAATAGTGTCAGGCAATTGAGCTTGATAATAAACCTTTTTACCGTTATACAAGGAACCACCTCTAAACTTTTCAGTAATGTCCATAGAAGCTTCAATAATGTTTTCAGCTAATGCAGAATTTTGCATTGTTTGATACTGTTTTCCAACAGTTCCTAGCCAAAGGTTATTATCATTACGATAGATACCAAAGCTTTCAGTAGGATAGCCGTCATCACATTTTAAAGGCTTTTTGGTTACGCTCCAATTGGTTTGAGTAGCATTTAATAAGTCAAATGTTTTATTAAACACTTGCTCTTTAGTTTCATTAGGGATTTCATTCATAGTTTCCATAGTTTTAAAATTTTGTTGTTAGTTTAAATTTTCTTTAGCAAAGATAAAAAAGTATTTTGGTTCTACAAGTTTTTGGTTCGTTTTTTTTATTTATTTTTGATTTAATTACTCTCCTTTAAATTTAAGTTTATATTTATCCATTAATTGTTGTAATTCACAAAGTGACATTACACCAATATGACGAAATTTATAAATTTCTAATCTTCTAAATTCAGAAACTTGACCTAAATACATAATATCAGCAACTCTTAAAGAGTTTTTAAGTCGATTAGACATATCAATTTCTTCTATAGTTATTGCATTAGCATTAATAAAATGTCTATCTATTTTTTCGTTAATCGCTTCTGCAATAAACCTACCCATTTCATCTTGAAAATCATTTGCTTCATTCACATCTTTACAAAGTTTTAGAATACTTCTATAACCACATATTGTAGCAATTAATTCAGTATTTGTATTTTTATCGTTTTTCCCCCAAATGCAATTTCCTCCCAAATGTATATTGTAATCAACTTTACCTATAAAATTTACGACTCTATTTTCCATAATTATTCTTGATTATAAGTTAACATATAAAATTCCGATTTAGCTATTTGCTTGTAGCCGTTTTTTTTGTAAAAATTAATTACTTTTTTCATTTTTAAGTCAAAATCTTTTGGCTTATAATCTTCCTTTGATTTTTTATTAAACTCTAAAGGGAATGGTATAACTGCAATATAATCAACATCAAACTTGTCATGTAATTCTTTTAAGACCATTGAGCCAATACCCGAACCTTGATAGTCGTTAAATATATTTAATTTTTCTAAATAAGCAACCTTGTCGTATAATAATCCACAATCAAATTTTTTAAGAAAAAAAGCTTTGTATAAGTCTGAATTATAATATCTATTAAATATAAATTTTGAATTGGAAATAACTTCAAAAAGATTAAAAATTTGCCCATCACTATCTATAATATCTGAAAAGTCAAAATCTAAGTCATAGGGATAATTCGCATACTTACAAAAATCTAAAATCTTTATATGACCTTCTCCCACTTTATATTCAACACCATCATCATCCTCATCATAAATGTTAAAAAAAATATCATCGATAAAGTCTTCTGGCATATAATCATGGTGTTTACCAAAAAATACTGAGTGTTGATAATTAATTCTAAAATAAGCCATAATTATTCTTGATTTTTAATTGTTAGTTCTTTTCCAGTTAATGCAAAGTATAGGTTTTGAAGTTGGTGGACATTTTTGAACAAACTTAAATCTGGACAAAACCCAAAGTCGTTTTTTTTCAAGTGGATAGCTAAGCTAAAATCATTATCATCATCATAATAATTCAATATGAAACCATTGATTTCTAAATTATATTCGACCCCATCGTAAATATCACTGTTAAATACTTTTTTTTCAAATCCAAAATTCAACAACCATCCTTCTGTTAGTGGGATAGGGTTTAAGTCAGAAATAAATCCAATATCTCCACATTTAAAAGCAACTTCTACTTCTAATATTTGTGATATTTTCGCTATTTCAAAATTCCAATTAACCAAATTACCTAATCTTAATTCGTTTGCTTTCATAGTTGTTATTATTTTCGCTCTGAAGCTTTCATTATTATTTGCATGACTAGAAATATCCAACTAAGTAATAATGAAAATATTACTATAATTGGTTGAAAACCTCCGCAAAACAAATTATCTTTGTTTTCAAATTTCCAAAAAATGTAATTTATTATAGCTCCTAAAAGCCAAAAAAGCATGAATGTACCCATAGGTTTAAAATTTTATTTTTAGTTTGTTTTTTATTTCGTCAAAGTTAAAAAGTTTTTTGGTTCTACAAGTTTTTGGTTCGCTTTTTTTTGTTAAAATTTACTTAAATCTTTTTTATAAATATTTTATTTATATTTGCCTAAATAATAAACAATTAAAAATGGGAAATATAAAAAAAATAGGGATATTTGTAGGTGTAGCTGGCGCTATTGCAGTCGGTTATTATTTATTAAAAAAAACAAAACCTAAAGTAGCAGAAAAACAACTTTCTCAGTTAAATGCAAATGAGAAGAGTTCAATACAAAAAGATTTATCTGTCGCAAATTCAACTAAAACTGAAGGAAGTGGTCGAACATCTGTTGCGGATACCTCTTTAGGATTACAGCCTACTGTAACAAATACAACGAGAAATTCAACCGTAAATCCAACTTACACACCAACAAGTACTACAACTTCAACAAGAAGCACATCGAGTACAACTCCTAGGGCTACTAATTCAACGATAAGAGTAGGTGGAAGAAGATAGCTTCAAATATAATATTGGTAAATAAAAAATTAAAAAATGGCAACAACAAGAAGGGTAATGGCGGTTGGTACAAGAGGAGGAGTATCATCATCAACAAGAAGTCCTGCAATGGTTCTTAATATGCTTAACCCAGTAACAAACAAACCTTTTACTGATAGAGGGGCAGGAGATATAAGTGAGTGGTTTATTTATGACCAAATTACTAAACCATATTTAGACAATGATTATAAAACTGGTGTAGTACAAGTTAGGTCTAATAATTGCATTGACCTAGATATAGATTTAAAAAGAATAACTGAAGAAATAGCAAAATACACCAAAATCCAAGCAGGATTTCCGCAAGAAGGAACTAAAATAGAAATTGAATTTTTAGCTTATGCAAAAAATTTAATTTCAACCAAGTTTAATGGTTATAGCTGTTTGGATAAAATAGAGGAGACCAGACTTGATGAAACTGCAAAAATAGCTACCATAACGTCAATAGAATCTGAAAAAACAGTTTTAGGAAAGTCAGATTTAGAAACTAAGATTTACATATTAATAGGGTCTGCCGTTTTAATAACCACAGTATTAATTCTAACTAATGAAAAATGATAAAATTATCTGAATGTCAATCATCGAGAAATGAGTGGGAAAGACATGGAACTAATCCACCAAAAGAATTACAAATATATGTGCAGAATATTAAAAAAAAATATCAAGATGCGGGTTGCGGTAAAGATGTTTTATTAGAAAAATGTAAGTGGCAGGAAGCATATATTCAAAATATAAGAAACTCAATAGAAGAGTTTACATATCAAAATAACCCATCTCGTGTACAAGCCTCTTCCAAAAGTTTAGCAGAAGCAGAAGCAGAACTTAAAAAATTAGATTGTGCTAAAAAAATAGAAGAAAATAAACAAGTAGCTGTTAAAAGCACAATAAATAAATACTCGGCTCTTGATGAAGAAAGAATACAAGCTGAAATTAAATATCAGACTAATGTTAGAATATTTATAGGTGCTAGTGTTTTAGTTTTAGCCTTAACAATAATATTAGTTAATAGGAAATAATGTTAAAAAATAAAATTAATTTCATCTTATCCCCTTAATCTCCCCCCTTCCAATACCCCAAATCCACAAAAAATACCTCAAAATACCTCAAAATACCTCAAAATACCTCAAAAAACTTCAAAAACCATCAAAAAAGTTTTTCC
>Ga0208486_1000126_pt1 | contig 23674 bp, 26 predicted proteins | sample LakMenEpi03Aug12_FD_150664 | JGI IMG/M metagenome (GOLD analysis project Ga0208486, IMG submission 150664) | Freshwater microbial communities from Lake Mendota, WI - 03AUG2012 deep hole epilimnion (SPAdes) | ecosystem: Environmental > Aquatic > Freshwater > Lentic | place: Lake Mendota, Madison...
CTGGCCATCCTGGCGATCGCCGCCGCCGATGGCACGGTGCGGGTGGGCGGTGCCGAGATCCTGGGCCGGCTGGTGCGCGAGGGCGGTGCTGCGGCTGGCGGGGTTGCTGAGGCCCAGCAGGCCCGCGAGCTGTTGCAGCGGCTCCAGGCCGATCCCGACCACAGGGTGGTGGCGGCGGCGCTGAATGGCCTGCAGTGCTGAGCCAACTGGCCCGGCTTCGAGGGATGTTGCTAAGTTGCGGAAGTCACTAGGGGTGCCCGGCTGCGTCAGGCAGTGCCGGGCTGAGATCACACCCTCCGCACCTGATCCGGGTCATGCCGGCGCAGGGAAGTGAGCCAGCCGCCGCCTCGGTGGGCGTCTGCGATCTCGGCAACGGAACCGGAACCCCGCCAGGGCCGCCGCCAGGCTGCTCCCCATTCCGCTCTTTGCCCCTACCCATCATGCGCAGCGCCTGGATCGAGAAGCGCAAAGGCCAAGCCAATGTGAGCCAACTTCACTATGCCCGCCAGGGGGTGGTGACGGAGGAAATGGCCCACGTGGCCAGGCGGGAGAACCTGCCCGAATCCCTGGTGATGGAGGAGGTGGCACGGGGCCGCATGATCATCCCGGCCAACATCAATCACCCCAACCTGGAGCCGATGGCGATCGGCATCGCCAGCAGCTGCAAGGTGAACGCCAACATCGGCGCCTCGCCCAACGCCAGTGATGTGAGCGAAGAGCTGAAGAAGCTCGAGTTGGCGGTGAAATACGGCGCCGACACGGTGATGGATCTCTCCACCGGCGGCGTGAACCTCGATGAGGTGCGCACGGCGATCATCAACGCCTCGCCGGTGCCCATCGGCACGGTGCCCGTGTATCAGGCCCTTGAGAGCGTGCACGGCTCGATCGAGAAGCTCTCGGAAGACGACTTCCTGCACATCATCGAGAAGCACTGCCAGCAGGGCGTCGACTACCAGACCATCCACGCCGGCCTGCTGATCGAGCACCTGCCCAAGGTGAAGGGGCGCCTCACCGGCATTGTGAGCCGCGGCGGCGGCATCCTGGCCCAGTGGATGCTGTATCACCATAAGCAGAACCCGCTCTACACCCGTTTCGACGACATCTGCGAGATCTTCAAGCGCTACGACTGCACCTTCTCCCTGGGCGATTCGTTGCGCCCCGGCTGCCTGCACGATGCTTCGGATGAGGCCCAGCTGGCCGAACTGAAGACCCTCGGCGAGCTCACCCGCCGCGCTTGGAAGCACGACGTGCAGGTGATGGTGGAGGGCCCGGGTCACGTGCCGATGGACCAGATCGAGTTCAACGTGAAGAAGCAGATGGAGGAGTGCAGCGAGGCGCCCTTCTATGTGCTGGGCCCGCTGGTGACCGACATCGCCCCCGGCTACGACCACATCACCAGCGCCATCGGCGCGGCGATGGCGGGCTGGTATGGCACGGCGATGCTCTGCTATGTGACCCCGAAGGAGCACCTGGGCCTGCCCAATCCGGAGGACGTGCGCAACGGCCTGATCGCCTACAAGATCGCTGCCCACGCCGCCGACATCGCCCGCCATCGTCCCGGCGCCCGCGACCGCGACGACGAACTCAGCCGCGCCCGCTACGCCTTCGATTGGAACAAGCAGTTTGATCTCTCGCTCGATCCTGAGCGGGCCCGGGAGTATCACGACGAAACCCTGCCGGCTGACATCTACAAGCAGGCCGAGTTCTGTTCCATGTGCGGCCCCAAGCATTGCCCGATGCAGACCAAGATCACTGATGAGGATTTGGTAGGGCTGGAGCAGGTGCTGGCGGAGCAGAAGGCTGGTGAGGCCGCGGCCGCGGCGGTCTGAGCAGCCAGGCGCTCAGCTGCGCAAGCCTGAGAGCCTGGGGTTCAGCCCCGGGCTTTGTCGTGGACACCAGTTGAGCAGAGCACTTGTATTAACGCATTCTTTGGGTGGGCATACGGTTTTCGATCCCATGAGCGATGGCTAAGATATAAGTATTGTGCGTTAAGCAGTTCTGCATCAGGGCTTTAAGTTGATTGGGTTTCGCTGGCTGGCTTGGTTCTTGGAAAGAGGGCATCAAGTCTGATGGAGACCACGCTTCTTTCGGGTCCTGGGCGCGATTGGTTGGTTGTGGGCAGCAACGGCGCCGTCGGGAGTGAGCTGACCCAGGCCTTGCGCCGGTCTTCCTACATCGATGGCAGCCGACCTGTGGATGTGCGGGTTCATCCCCATCCCAGCTACGCGGAGGCCAGCCTTGACCTGGTGCTGAGCCGATCAAGTTCTCATCCGCTGAGGCTTGTGTTCTGTGCTGGCAAGGGTGGCTTCTCTCTTGCCCAGGCCAGTGCGGAAGAGCAGTTTCAGGCCTTTGACAAGTTCTGCCGGCTTTTGACTCCATCAGTAGATCTCGACAAGTTTGTTTTCGTTTCTTCGCTGGGAGCCCACTGCTCATTGCTGGGAGCACCCTATTCACAGCTGATTCGCAGCAATGAGGAGACCGTGCTGGCCTATTTTGGCGAGCGCTCATTGATTCTGAGGTTGCCCAGCCTCTACGGGTACCATGATCGGGCCCAGCGGTACCATGGGCTGATCGGGGTGATCTTGCGTAATCTCAAGACTCGCTGCCCCACCGGGATCTACGCCCGACTCGAAACCCGGCGCAATTATCTTTCGGTTCGACGTTTGGCCACCCTGCTGGTTCGTGATCGTCCAGACGGTGCTTTGCTTGAAGCGAATGGCTGCCTGAATGTTCAGTCTTCCGTCAATCTCTCGGTATTTGATGTCTGTGGCTCCTTCTTCCGTGCAGTCAAGCAACGTCCCATCCTCAAACTAATGGACCATTCCCTCGTTGATGCGGAGCACCATTGCCCCGGTGTTGTATATGGTGCTAGGGTCATTGTCAATGATCCAATTGGCGAGTGGGTGAGCTGGCAATGGAATCGGTCTGTCCACTTGTCTCCGTAGTTGTTCCTGTCTACGCTGGACAACGGACCTTGCCCGGTCTAATCAAGCGATGCACGGCCATTCGTGATGGCCACGTGGGTATTCCCCGCGGCCTCCTGCATGAGCTGATCTTTGTCTGTGACGAGCCGATCGATGGATCCGAGTCGTTGCTTGCCGTTGCAGCCAAGCAACTCGACTGGGTTCGGGTGGTCTCGCTGGCACGCAACAGCGGACAGCACCTTGCTACTGCCGTGGGTGTTCTTTACACCTCTGGTGACTGGGTTCTGACGCTGGATGAGGATCTACAACATCCTCCCGAAATGATGGCCCAGCCTTTGATCGAGGCCCTGGATCAGGGCCTCGATCTTCTTTATATCAAGTCGACGACGCGTGTGCATGCATCTAGTCTCTATAGGGATTTTGCTTCCAGAGCCAGCAAGCTCTGCATGAGAATCATTACGCGTGATGATTACTCGATGGTCTCCAGCTTCCGTTTGATCCGAGGAGAAGTGGCTCGTTCTATTGCTATCTCAGTTGACGGAAAGTCGTATCTTGACGCTGTGCTCTTTTCTGTCACTAGTGCGAAGCGACGCAGTGTATTTCATGCAGAATTTAGTGACTTAAGAGATGCGCATGGCAGTGGATATAGTCTCAAAAAGCTGTTGCGTCACTATGGTCGGCTGATTATGTCGGCTGAGTTCAGTGGTTTGAGGATGCTGACCACGTTGGGCTCTCTGGTCGGTGTTCCCTTGCTGGTGCTGCTGCTGGTTCTGTTGGTGGTGGGTTGGCTCACGGGCACCCAACAGATTGCTCCTGGCTGGCTGAGCTTGTTCTTTCTTGGCATATCGATGAATGTCTTCTTGTTGGTGTATGCCGTGTATTCCCTGAAGTTGTTGTCGGTTCTTTTTTTACGCTCCAGCGGCTCTCCTCAGTTTCTGGTGATCAGCCGTGAAATTGATGCACGCCATGGTGAGTATATGCGTCAGTTCTCGTAATCAGCACTTAAGTCGCTCTAGCCCATGGATTACGAAAGGCTGGAGTCGTGCTTGGTCAAGAAGGCAAACCTTGATTGGCCCAGGTAGCTGAGGACCACGAAAATGCTGATAGCGATGATTTGTGCGACCACTGCCGGTAGAAAGTTGAGGCTCCACTTCAGCACCGCCAGATTGATCAGATAACTGCCACCGATCACCAAGCTGTAGGCAGCGGCACTGCGCCAGCTCGGCTGCTGCCTGAATGTGTATCGGCTATGGGCTATGTAACCGATGACGGCTGTAATCCCATAGCCCAGCATGTTGGCAAGCAACGGCTGACCCGTGATGACCTGCAAGCCCAGGATCCAGGCATAGCCATTCACGGTATTGAAAATTCCCGTCCATACGAAACGCCTGAATTGCCCATGTAACAATCGCATCAATTCAGTTCGGCTTTGCCGTAATCAAGTATTGGGCGCCCAAGGGGCACCATCCCAGAACTGACTCGAGCGACTTGAAGCGTTTCAGCTTGGGGGGTATGAAACTGATGTAGCTTCTGCGAAGTCCTGTCCATCCCGCTGCGGCCAGTCGATCACGAAGCGTGCGAGGTGAAATCAGGGTCACCCCCTCATCGAAAGGACAGTTGCGCACGATCCTCCTGGTAATTGGATTGGCTGGATTGTGCTCAAAGATTGCCACTAGGCCCGTAGGCGAGCAGAGGTTTCTGAGGCTATTCAATGTGGCGACATGCTGCTTTGAATCAATGTGGTGGAAGACACAGCTGATGAAGATGAGATCGAAGTGCTGCGCATAACCGGATTGATTTAGTTCCTCAAGTGGCAGCATTTTGATATGACAGTCTGCATGCTCTCTTGCGGCTACATCAAGGCTGCCTTGGGATGGATCGGCTCCTGAGATCTCCGCTTCAGGAAACATCTGACGCAGCGGTCGAAGCGACATCCCTACGCCGCAGCCGTAATCAAGAATCGACTGCAATGAATGCTTGTCGGGATGGCATCGGGTTAGATGGTTGACCTTCTGTCTGGCAAAGAAGCTGGCAGACTCGATGTCTTCGCCAGTGCTTTGTGCAAGGATATTCTTGTAACTTTCCGAATACGCGTCGAAGTATGCCTTCATGTTCTGGCTGCCTGGTCGTTGTTTAAGCTTAGCATTAATGTTATGCTATTCCTCTCGGGGTGCAAGTGCATCGCTATGCCGACGCTGTGAGATTACCACGACCCCTTGATCGCGCCCATCCTTGTGGCGTATGCGGGCGTTGGTCTCATGAACTTGCACGGCTTGGATGCCCTTGGCCAATTCCTGCAGATGGTTCTGAACGGCGGGTTTGTAGAGATCAAAATGATAAAAAGATTCCGCCAACTCCTTGGATTCGAAAATGACATCATCGGAGCTGTCGATCGCGCGAATGAGGGCCCGGTCCCCTGTGATCTACTCACCATTTGTTACTGAAATCCTTTTCACAGGTGGCTTCTGGCTCTGTAGGTAGGCATCAACCAGTGTGCCGTTCAGAAATCGGGTGGCGGCTACAAACACCCGACTTTCCGGATGGGAGAGGGTTGGTGAGGAGCTCAGACGCGCGAGGCTCTGGTCGACCAAATCGCGATGCAGCTGGGCGGCCTTCTGATCCTGCAGAGAATAACTGTAGGGCCACTAGAAAACCTCAAAAAAAGGCGGGAGGTGGACATTGCGATGACCCTGGCACGCAGGATTGGTTCAAAGTATCAGCATACTATCGTCTCTGTTTAAGCTGTGCTATAGCCATCACTATCCAGATGTGTTAAGTAACTTCTTGAATGCGGGTCAGAGCGAAATGAGCCAAACAAGTTGCAAGTAGTTCAAGGTTGCGAAGCATATGCGAATCCTCCAACCCGAGACGCCAATCCGCCTGGTTTTGCATCGCCGATTCAAGCGATACCACAGCATCTAGTGTATCGTCGCTACCTCGTCAGGTTTTTGGATTATGTCCTTAAGATGGAATGTCTGACTTGCTGTATGGGAGCCAAACAGTACTAAAAGCTTATGTCCGAATCTGTATTTAGCTGTTCGCTCGACTTCATGGCATCAAAGGCGAGTGGCTCGGTTTTGCTTTTCTCTCTGAGCTATTTATTGTGTTATTCTGCAGGGTCCAACTGATGATCGGCTTGCCGCGTAGTTATGTACGCTGCAACCGATTGTCCGGCGTGGGAAGTTGAAATCCTCTGGCTTATTGAGTTCTTTGACTGTACAGGGCAAGCGAATGGCGCTGACTGTATGAATGCAGGCCTTAGCCTGTTTGCGATTGAAAATCGTTGTCACGGAGCTAATTGGCATGAACTAACTCTATTCTATAAAATGCTCTTCTAGCATCATTGGCTGATAAAGGTAATGGTGATATAGCGTCTTGGGTGGTCTTGTTGACCGATTTAGCCCCAGTAATCGTCAAGATCTCTCCTTCGTTCATGAGCTCATTAAGTTTTGCCCCCTTGGTATTGATGCTAATTCTTCTTGTGCTGGAGGTTTTTGGATTTGATACGGTGCCTGAAAGCTCAGAATAACGTTCAGAAGGCACAATGTGCGTGCTCCAGCCTGGTGATGGCTCCATGTACTTGTTGTATGGTAATTTTTTTGCCTCGGGTCCTATCATCCAGGTCCAAAAATTGTTTTGATTGTCTGATTGCTCTATTTGAAGTGCTGGTGATATAAACTTTCTCATAAAATCTCGGCCACTTGGCTGGATTGCCCCATACCTTATGAGGCTTTTCATCTGTTCCTGGCTGATGTTAGAGTTGCTCCAGGATTTAAAAAGCGAGGGATCTTTATGTGCATCTCTGCAGATAGTATTCAGGATTCTTCCATCGCCCTTCTCAAGTTGATGCTCGTGTATGGATAGAGGGATTTCTGTAATCTCAGGGTCTAGCTCAAACCGTCTATTTGCTGGGCCCGTCTGCTCAGACAGGCAAGTTGTTATTGCATCTTCAAGCATGTTCGCTCTTTGGCGGATGATGCCGGCAATCGCAAGGTTATGCGACATTGTCGCAATGGAAGAATAGCCAATGGTGAAAGTGATTGCTATTATTATAGCTTTGCTTCCGGCCTGTCTTAAGAATCTAATTTTGTAGGTGCTTACCCTGCTGGCTGCCATGATGGCTGCAACTGCAAGTGCGAACGCTGCAGTGGTGACCGCCATCGAAGCATTCAAATATGTCCTGGAATGCCAAGACGCAAACCAGCTGTGATGTCTAGTGGTTAGGCTGTTGAAAAATAACTGTTCAGCAGTCATGCTCATCAAGGCGGCTAAGGCGATGAATCGATTCTTCGCGTCTTCCCATCCTTGTTGATATTTAAGGGCCCCACTATTTGAAGTGAGTGCCGCAAATGCTGCCGTGGAAAGAAGTGCGCAATAAACTAATGTGTTCCAGTTCAGGCTGATTGTATAAGGCTCTTCGGGCCAGCTTAGTAAAGTGTTAGAGTTGTTTATAATGGTAGCGTTAAAAAGTGTTTCTAGTGAAATTCTTGCTGTTGTAAAGAGGTATTCAAGTGATAAGTCGGCAAGGCGTATTGAGTTGCCTTGGTAGCTGTTGAATCCTGCGGTATTGTGACCAATGATCCAGCCGGCGACTTTTAGTGCTAAGTTTGTTATTATTGGCGCTGATGCGGGAATCAGAAAGTTGATCATATCTTTCGGGTATGCGTGAGCCTTGGTCCAAGGCTTCATTCTGTTTAGTTCATCCCTATTTGTTAGAAAACCCCACAGGCTTGCGGTAAAAAAGAGAAGTGGAAAGTATTCATACCATAGCCCGGAAATGCTGCCTGTAATTAAGCAGATCCCAATTCCTAGTGTTGATTTTCCTGTCTTGTCCTTGCATGCCAGTAGTACACCAAGTTGAAAGCCTGAATAGATTGAGATGGCATTAGCCATCGAAAATCCAACTGGATAGGCGAGGGGCGTTGTGTGATCGTAGCCGAGTACTTGAGCTGCTAGTACCGCGCATGTGCCTAATCTTGCTTCCTTGAGAAGTCCTTGCTTGCGAAGAATCCAGTATATGCCGAGTGCTGGGGTCAGGAAGAAAGCGATGTGTGCACCCCCTGTCCACCGAATGCTGAATATAAACCTGTTGACGAGTAAGGCGATTGGTTCTGTGATGAACCATAGAAGTCTATTTTGTGCTGCCCACCCACTTTTCCAGCCCGTTAATAATGATGAATAGTCATCGGCCGTGGTCGGCAAATACTCTGGGAATCTAGTGCATAAAAGAATTGACCCTAGTAATAACAGTATTTCGGGAAGATTTTTGCGCCCAGGGAATTCTGCCCGGGTGGCGTATTTCGATGCTTTGAGGGGCTTGCTTGCGTTTTCCAGGGTGTCTTCTTGGGGTAACTTCCCGAGCCTTCGGGGTTGTCTGTCGGGGCTTTATGGTCGAGTGATGTGAGCGTGATTTCGTTGATGATGCGGCATCGTATATCAGTTTAGGTCAGTACTCCCTGCTGGCAAGGGGCTATCTCGGCGCCGTCACGTCGGCAGTCCTATTGCTCTGTTGATACAGTCATTTATTGCTATCGGTGCTATTGGCATCTTTGAAGTTGGTTTTATTGCGGTAATCAGTCTGTGCGCATTAAAAAGCCCCGCCTTGCGGCGGGGCCTGATAGATGGCGGCGCGGACCGCCGCTGACTCAGCCCAGAGCTTTGGCTTTGGCCACCACGTTGTCGACGGTGAAGCCGAACTTCTCCAGGCACACGGGGCCGGGGGCGGAAGCACCGAAGCGGTCGATCGAAACGGTGTCGCCTTCGAAGCCCGTGTACTTGTGCCAGCCGAAGGAACTGGAGGCCTCAATCACAAGACGCTTGCGCACCGAGGCGGGCAGCACGCTCTCGCGATAGGCCTCATCCTGTTCCTCGAACAGCTCCACGCAGGGCATCGACACCACCCGCACGTTGCGGCCTTCGGCGCGCAGCACGGCGGCGGCCTTGGTGGCGAGTTCCAGCTCGGTGCCGGTGCCGATCAGGATCAGGTCAGGGCTGCCGGTGCTGTCCTCGAGGATGTAACCGCCCTTGGCCACGGCGGCGGGGCTGGAGTTGGCCTGGTTGGCCATCGCCTGGCGGCTGAGGATCAGCACGGTGGGGCGCTTGCGGTTGGTCACGGCCACCTGGTAGGCGCCACTGGTCTCATTGCCATCGCCAGGGCGGATCACCAGCAGGTTGGGCAGGGAGCGCAGGGTGGCCAGGGTCTCGATCGGCTGGTGGGTGGGGCCGTCCTCGCCCAGGCCAATGGAGTCATGGGTGAGCACGTAGATCACGCCCAGCTCGCTGAGGGCCGAGAGGCGGATGGCGCCGAGGGCGTAGCCGGCGAACACGGCGAAGGTGCCGCCGTAGGGGATCAGGCCACTGCCGTGGTAGGCCAGGCCGTTGAGGATGGCCGCCATGGCGTGCTCGCGCACACCGAAGTGCAGGTAGCGGTTCTCTTCAGCACCCTTCTGGAAGCTCTTCTCGCCCTTGATGTCGGTGAGGTTGGAGTGGGTGAGGTCGGCCGAACCGCCGATCAGCTCGGGCAGGTTGGGGCCGATGGCGTTGAGGCAGTTGTAGGAGTGCTGGCGGGTGGCCAGGCCCTTGTCGTCGGCGCTGTAGCTGGGCAGGTTGGCGTCCCAGCCCTGGGGCAGCTCGCCGCGCAGCTGGCGCTCGAATGCGGCGCCTTCGGCCGGGTAGGTTGCGCGGTAGGCCTCCAGGGTGGCGTTCCACTCGGCTTCGGCGGCGGCGCCGCGGCTCACGGCCTGACGCCAGTGGTCGTAGGCCTCCTGGGGCACCTCGAAGTCGCCGTAGGTCCAGCCCAGGTTCTGGCGGGTGAGGGCCGCCTCATCGGCCCCCAGGGCGGCACCGTGCACGCCGGCGGTGTTGGCCTTGTTGGGGGAGCCATAGCCGATCGTGGTGGTGACCTTGATCAGGCTGGGCTTGTCGGTGACGGCCTTGGCTTCCTCAATGGCCCGGGCGATCGCGGACACGTCGGTGTTGCCATCCGCCACGTGAATGGTGTGCCAGCCGTAGGCCTCGTAGCGCTTGAGCACATCCTCGGTGAAGGAAACATTGGTGTTTCCGTCGATGGTGATGTGGTTGTCGTCGTAGAGGGCGATCAGCTTGCCCAGGCCCAGGTGGCCGGCCAGGGAGGCGGCCTCGCCGCTCACGCCTTCCTGGTTGCAGCCGTCACCCATGAGCACATAGGTGTAATGGTCGACGAGCTTGCAGTCGGGCTTGTTGAATTTGGCGGCCAGGTGGGCCTCGGCCATGGCCAGACCCACGGCGTTGGCGATCCCCTGACCCAGGGGACCGGTGGTCACTTCAACCCCGGGGGTCTCGAAGGTCTCGGGGTGACCGGGGGTCTTGGAGCCCCACTGGCGGAACTGCTTGATGTCCTCGATGGTCACCGAGTCGTAGCCGCTGAGGTGCAGCAGCGCGTAGAGCAGCATGCAGCCGTGGCCGGCTGAGAGCACGAAGCGGTCGCGGTTGAACCACTGGGGGTTCTTGGGGTTGTGCCTGAGGGTCTTGTCCCAGAGCGCATAGGCCATCGGGGCACAGCCCATCGGCAGCCCGGGGTGGCCGGAATTCGACTTGTTGATCGCGTCAACGGCCAGGAAGCGGATGCTGTTGATGCACAGCGACTCCAACGTGTTGGCGGAGGACGTGGGGGAGGAGGGGGCGGCGACCATCGGGGAGGAGCGAGGAATTCAGGGATGCGCGGCAGGGGCCGGGAAGGACCGGATGCCGGGCTGCAGAGGAGTGAGGAGCCGAAGGAGTGTCAGCTCATGCGCCGGAACGCCAGACAGACGTTGTGGCCACCGAATCCGAAGGAATTGGAGAGCACAACATTGAGTGTCGAGTCTCGGGCCTGATTGGGCACGACGTCCAGATCACAGGCCGGATCCGGATTGCTGTAATTGATCGTAGGAGGCACCAGGCCATGCTCCATGGCCAGGATGGCGGCCACGGCCTCGATGCCGCCACTGCCACCCAGCAGGTGCCCGGTCATCGACTTGGTGGAGCTCACCGGGATCCGGTAGGCGTGGTCCCCCAGGGCCGATTTGATGGCTGCGGTTTCGTTGCTGTCGTTGGCCTGGGTGCTGGTGCCGTGGGCGTTGACGTAGTCCACGGCCTCGGGCTCCAGCCGGGCGTCCTGGAGGGCAAGGCGCATGGCCTCGGCGCCTCCCACCCCGCCCGGGGACGGAGAGGTGATGTGGTGGGCATCGCAGGTCATGCCATAGCCCACCACTTCGGCCAGGATCCGGGCACCCCGGGCCCTGGCGTGCTCTAGGCTCTCCAGCACCAGGATGCCGGCCCCCTCGCCGATCACGAAGCCGTTGCGCTCGGCGTCGAACGGACGGCTGGCGGTGGCCGGGTCGTCGTTGCGGAAGGAGAGGGCCTTGGCGCTGGCGAAGCCGGCCACCCCCAGGGGGGTGATCGCCGATTCGGCACCGCCGCACACCATCGCATCGGCCAGACCGAGCTGGATCAGCCGGTAGGCATCGCCGATGGCGTTGGAGCCCGCGGCACAGGCCGTGGCCACGGCGCTGCTCGGACCCTTGGCGCCGATGGCGATCGCCGTCAGGCCGGTGGCCATGTTGGGGATCATCATCGGCACGCAGAACGGGCTCACCCGGTCTGGACCGCGGGCACTCATCACCTGGGCCTGGGTCTCCATCATCAGCAGGCCGCCCACGCCGGAGCCGATCGCGGTGCCGACCCGCTGGGCGTTGCCGTCGTCGATGCTGAGGCCGGCATCGGCGATGGCCTGCTTGGCGGCCACCACGCCGAACTGGCAGAAGCGATCCCAGCGCTTCGTCTCCTTCGGCTCCAGCCAGGCGCTGGGATCGAAGTCCTTCACCTCGGCGGCGAAACGGCAGGCATGCCGGGCGGCATCGAACAGGGTGATCGGTGCCACCCCGTTGCGCCCGTTCGACAGACCCTGCCAGTAGCTGGGGACGTCATTGCCGATCGGTGTGACCGCGCCCAGGCCGGTGACGACGACGCGCTGGAGACCCTCAACCATGGAGCGGCTCAGGCCTGCTTCTCTTGAATGAACTTGACGGCGTCACCCACGGTGGTGATGCCCTCGGCGGCCTCGTCGGGAATCTCGATGTCGAAGGCCTCCTCCAGGGCCATCACCAGCTCGACGGTGTCGAGGGAATCGGCGCCGAGGTCGTTCTGGAAGTTCGACTCGGGCTTCACCTCGCCAGCGTCAACGCTGAGTTGTTCGGCAACGATCGAGCGCACTTTCTCAAAGATCGCTTCCTGGGACATGGCCGCTGTGAGAGTCGAGGCACTCTACGGGTCACCCTGCCCGCCGCTCCGGCCATGGCGGCGACGTATGAACAAGGGTGAAGGGCTGCGGCCGCCGGGCCAGCGGGTCCGCAGCTCTTGGGTACCTTGGCGGGACGCCGAGTCTCAGCACCTCCGGAGTTCAGATGTCCCACGCCGTCAAGATCTACGACACCTGCATCGGCTGCACCCAGTGCGTGCGCGCCTGCCCCCTCGACGTGCTCGAGATGGTGCCCTGGGATGGCTGCAAGGCCGGTCAGATCGCCTCGTCGCCCCGCACCGAGGACTGCGTGGGCTGCAAGCGCTGCGAGACCGCCTGCCCCACCGACTTCCTCAGCATCCGCGTGTATCTGGGCGACGAGACCACCCGTTCGATGGGTCTGGCCTACTGAGCCCAATGGCTGCCCAGGGCCCCCTCCCGAGCTCCCGCGAAATCAGCCACGTCCCATAAGCTCAGGCCCGGCCCCCACCGGGCTTTTTTGTTGTCCTCTTCCCCTGCGGGCCCCTATGTGCGGGATCGTTGCCCTGATCGGATCGCGGGAGGCGGCTCCCCTGCTGCTGGAGGGTCTGCGCCAGCTGGAATACCGGGGCTACGACTCGGCCGGCATCGCCACGGTGGAGCGGTGCGGGGTGGAGCAGGGCGGCGCGGGGGTGCTGCACTGCCTGCGGGCCGAGGGCAAGCTGGTGAACCTCACCCAGCGGTTTGAGGCCCAGGGGGCGCCGGGACACTGCGGCATCGGCCATACCCGCTGGGCCACCCATGGCAAGCCGGAGGAGCGCAACGCCCATCCCCATCTGGATGGCTCCGGCCGGGTGGCGGTGGTGCAGAACGGGATCATCGAAAACCACCGCAGCCTGCGCGAGGCGTTGCAGGCGGACGGCGTGGTATTTCGCAGCGATACCGACACCGAGGTGATCCCCCACCTGCTGGGGCAGGAACTGGAGCGCCTGCAGGCCGGCGGGCGGCGGGCTGGCGGTGCCCTGCTGCTGGAGGCGGTGCAGGCGGTGCTGCCGCGGCTGCAGGGGGCCTATGCCCTGGCGGTGGTGTGGGCCGAGGCGCCGGGGGCGCTGGTGGTGGCGCGCAAGGCGGCGCCGCTGCTGATCGGCCTTGGGGAGGGGGAATTCCTCTGCGCCAGCGACACGCCTGCCCTGGCGGGCTTCACGCGCACGATCCTGCCCCTGGAGGACGGCGAGACGGCCCTGCTCACCCCCCTGGGTATCGAGCTGTACGACCAGGCGGGTGAGCGGGTGGAGCGCAGCCCCAGCCTGCTCACGGGCACCGAGCACGTGGCGGACAAGCGCAGCTTCCGCCACTTCATGCTCAAGGAGATCCACGAGCAGCCGGAAACGGCGGCGCTGTGGCTGGCGCGCCACCTGCCGGAGGCGGGTGAGCGGCTGGTGGCACTGCCGCTCGATGAGGGTCTGCTGGAGGGGGTGGAGCGGATCGACGTGCTGGCCTGCGGCACCAGCCGCCATGCCGCCCAGGTGGGCGCCCATCTGCTGGAGCAGCTGGCCGGCATCCCCACCCGCGTGTTCTATGCCAGCGAGTTCCGCTATGGGCCGCCGCCGCTGGGGCCCCACACCCTCACGATCGGCGTCACCCAGTCCGGCGAGACGGCCGACACCCTGGCGGCCCTGGCGATGGAGCAGGAGCGCCGCCGACTGGTGGCCGATCCGGCCTACGCGCCGCGGCTGCTGGGGATCACCAACCGGCCCGAGAGCTCCCTGGGGCGGATGGTGGACCAGGTGCTGGACATCGGCGCCGGCATCGAGGTGGGGGTGGCGGCCACCAAGACGTTCATGGGCCAGCTGTTGGCCTTCTACGGCCTGGCGCTGGCCTTGGCGGAGCGGCGGGTGGGGCTGCAGGCGGGCGGCGCCACGATCAGTCGCGAGCGGCTGCAGGAGCTGGTGGCGGCTCTGCGGGCGGTGCCCGAGCAGCTGCGCCAGCTGATCGAGGACCACGACCAGCGGGCAGAGGCCCTGGCCCACCGCTTCGAGGGCACCCAGGACGTGATTTTTCTGGGCCGGGGCATCAACTTTCCGATCGCCCTGGAGGGGGCCCTCAAGCTCAAGGAGATCAGCTACATCCACGCCGAGGGATACCCCGCCGGGGAGATGAAGCACGGACCGATCGCCCTGCTCGATGCCCGGGTGCCGGTGGTGTCGATCGCCGTGCCGGGCACGGTGTTCGAGAAGGTACTCAGCAACGCCCAGGAGGCCAAGGCCCGCGACGCCGAGCTGATCGGCGTGGCGCCGGCCTGCCCCGACAGCGAGATCTTCGATGTGCTGTTGCCGGTGCCGGTGGTGGACGAGCTGCTCAGCCCGCTGCTCACGGTGATTCCGATGCAGCTGCTGAGTTATCACATCGCCGCCCACCGGGGCCTGGATGTGGATCAGCCCCGCAACCTGGCCAAGAGCGTCACGGTGGAGTGAGAAGCAGCCAGCCGATCGCCGGAGATGGGTGAGTTGGCAGGATGGGGAGAGCTGATTGGCCCGGGCGGTGGCTCAACGCTTAGGGCTAGTGGACAGGCGCTTGCGCAGCCTGCGCGAATACCCGAAAGCAGCAGCCGCACCCAGGATCGGCAGGGGGCCGGGAACGACTTGTTGAGTGAGGGTATCGGTAAAGACATCCATGCGTCCGCCGGTCACGTTAAAGGAACCTGTGAAGGTGACTGGTCCTGCAATCGTTGGAGAATAGAAAACCGCGTTGCCAATAGTTCCATTGGCAGAAGTGGACACACCTCCATTGGGTGTGGCGGTGAGTGTCTTGGCGCCAGCCAAGGGTTCGAAGACATCAGAGGTGGTGGCAGCCGTGCGGTAGCCGAGGAAACTGGCGTCGGGGTTGCCGGGAGCGATGGCCACAGTGTAGCTATAGCTAGCGGTTGTACCAACACCAAAGTTCAGGCCGGAGGCGCCGAATGTGTGCTGAAGGCCAGAATTAGTAATGGATAGATTTGTGGAGTTAGCGAAGCCGGTGAACGAAAAATCGGAATAGATTTTGTCGCCGCTGATGCAGCCCGTTGACCCGAGGCCCAAATAGTAGGCAATCCCACCGGGGGCGCAAGCGCTTTGGGCGAAGGATGGTGAACTAAAGGCGACCGGAGCGCCGAAGACTGCTACAAGCGCAGCTCTGGACAACAACTTCATTAGAAATCTAATGAATGGCCAAACAGACCCGACGTCACTTTACGCCAAAGAGGGCCTATAGCACAACATGGCAAGGCTTGCTTCTGGATCTCCAGAGACGCATCCTGAGACTGTCTCATTGCCGATGGCCTGAGCCAGGCTCAAGAGCAGGCTCTGCAGAGTATTCCAGAAGACTTCCTTGAGCCTGAGAGTGGAGGGGGTCGACTAGCGGTTTCTCCTTCGAAATCCTTCCTCGGCCTGGCTTTTGGAGGAATCCTCGAGGAGCCGATGCTTGGCGGCCCACCGGGGCCTGGATGTGGATCAGCCCCGCAACCTGGCCAAGAGCGTCACGGTGGAATAGGCCCACCTTCGGTGGGCTGGTGGCAAGTGCGATGGTTCTGCGGTCAGCCCAGGGCCGATGGCGCCGCTTGGGATTGGTCGCTGCGGCCGTATCGGTCCTCGAAGCGCACGATGTCGTCCTCGCCCAGGTAGGGGCCGCTCTGCACCTCGATCATCTCCACCGGGATCTTGCCGGGGTTGGTGAGGCGGTGCCTGGAGCCCAGGGGGATGTAGGTGCTCTGGTTCTCCCCCACCAGCTCCTGCCTGCCGTCCTTCTCCACCAGGGCCGTGCCCTGCACCACCACCCAGTGCTCGGCGCGGTGGTGGTGCATCTGCAGCGAGAGGCTGGCACCGGGGTTGACCACGATCTTCTTCACCTGCCAGCGCTCCCCCTCCACCACGCCGTCGTAGCTGCCCCAGGGCCGGTAGATCTTGCGGTGGGCCTTGCTCTCGCGGGCCCCCTGGCGCTCCAGCAGGGCCACCACGCCCTTCACCTCCTGGGCGCGGTCGCGGTGGGCCACCAGCACCACGTCGTCGGTCTCAACCACCACCAGGTCGTCCACCCCCAGGCCCACCACCAGGCGGTGCTCGCTGCGCAGGTAGCAGTTGCGGCTGTCCTGGCTGATCACCCGGCCGCGCAGCACGTTGCCGGCGGGGTCCCGGTCGGTGGTGTCCCAGAGGGCGCTCCAGCTGCCCACGTCACTCCAGCCGGCCTCCAGGGGCAGCACGGCGCCCCGGTCGGTCTTCTCCATCACGGCCACGTCCAGGGCCACGTTGGGGCAGCCGGCGAACACCTCCCGCTCCAGCCGCAGGAAGTCGAGGTCGGCGGAGTCGTGCTCCAGGGCGGAGCGGCAGGCGCTCACCACCTCGGGCGCCAGGCGCTCCAGCTCGGCCAGGATGGCGCTGGCCTTGAACAGGAACATGCCGCTGTTCCAGGTGAAACGGCCGGTGGCCAGGAACTGCTCGGCGGAGCCCCGGTCGGGCTTCTCCACGAAGCGGGCGATCGGCACCGGCGCTGTGGCGCCGGCGAGGCCCTGGGCGGCCTCGATGTAGCCGTAGCCGGTTTCCGGGGCGCTGGGCACGATGCCGAAGGTCACCAGCTGGCCCGCTTCGGCGGCGGCCAGGCCGGCGGCCACCGTGGCCCGGAAGCGGGGGGCGTCAAGGATCACGTGGTCGGCCGCCAGCACGAGCAGCAGCGGGTCCTCCCCCTGGGCGGTGGCCTTGAGGGCGGCCACGGCCACGGCCGGGGCAGTGTTGCGGCCGATCGGCTCCAGCAGGATGGCGGCGGGGTCCACGCCGATCTGGCGCATCTGCTCGGCCACGATGAAGCGGTGGTCCTCGTTGCAGATCAGCAGCGGTGGCGCCAGCCCGGGCAGGCCCGCCAGCCGCTGCTGGGTCTGCTGCAGCAGGGTGTCGTCGGAGTCGCCGGCCAGGGCCCAGTACTGCTTGGGATAGGTGGCCCGCGACAGGGGCCAGAGGCGCGTGCCCGTGCCGCCGCAGAGGATCACCGGCACCAGGGTTGGGTGGGAGGTGGTGGTCTGGGCCGCGGGTGCCTGGGCAGCAGTGGTTGTGCTGTCGGGAGCCGTGCTGTCGAGGGCCATGGCGCGGGTGCGGAACGGGGCTGCTTGCAGCCATGATCACCCAGCAGGGCCTGGTGGCGCAGTATCCGGCTGCCAGCCAGGCCAGAAGCCCCCAGCAGCTGGTTCAGAGCTCCAGCAGGCCGGGCGGAGGCGTGAGGCCGATCCAGCCCTCAGCCAGGTGCACCTGGGGCACGATCGCCTGCACGAAGGGCACCAGGATCCTGCGTCCGCCCCGCTGCGGGGCCAGTTCCAGCTCCAGCAGGTCGTTGCCGGCGTGGAGCAGGTTGGTCACCCGGCCCAGGGGCTCCCCCTCGGGCAGCAAACGGGCCTCCAGGCCCACCAGGTCGAGCAAATGGAATTCGCCCCGAGCCAGGCGCGGCCGGTCGCTGGCCGGCACCAGCAGCTCCTGGTTCACCAGCGCTTCGGCGGCCTCGCGGCTGTCGCAGCCCTCCAGCCGGATCACGAACAGCTCCTTGCCGGGCAGGGGGCGGCCGGCCAGCAGCTGCACGGCCCTCGGCGGACCACCGGGCTGGCGCAGCCAGCGGTTGCCGGGGCGGGTGAAGCGTTCAGGAAAGTCGCTCAGCGGCAGCACCCGCAGCTCGCCGCGCAGGCCCTGGGCCGCCACCAGCCGCCCCACCAGCAGCAGCTCGTCGTTCTGGTCGGCCCCCGTGTCGCCGTTCATGCCATCCCTGGCCGCTGCCCCCCGATAATGGCTCCCAGCGAGCTCCCGTCCCCCCATGGCAGACCAGCCGATCCTGCCCGGCTCCACCGTGGTGGTGCGCGACGGGCGCTCGATCTACAACGGCTACCGGGGCTTTGTGCAGCGGATCAGCGGCGACCGGGCCGCCGTGCTGTTCGAGGGCGGCAACTGGGACAAGCTGGTGACGATGCCGCTCAACCGGCTGGAGCAGACCTGAGCAGCTGCAGCAGGCGGGCGGCGGCGGCCTGCTCGGCGGCGCGGCGGGATGGGCCCCACCCTTCCGCCGCGGTGAGCTGGCCGGGTGAGCCGCTCGGCAAGCTGGCGGTGCAGTGGAAGCGGCGTGGGTCACCATGGACGCTGCTGGCCTGGCGGCAGTGGTAGGTGGGCAGGCCGAGGCCGCGGGCCTGGCTCCACTCCTGCAGGGCTGATTTCCAGTTGTGGCGGTCGGGGTCGCTGAGTAACTCCTGGGCGCTGCTCTGCCAGTGGGGCGTGAGCCAGCGGGCCACGGCCAGCAGGCCGCCATGGGGGCCGCCCCAGGCCAGATAGACGGCCCCCACCAGGGCCTCGCACAGTTCGGCGTGGATCGTGGCGCGGCCGGCTCGGTCGCCGGCGGCCATGGCGCCAATCCGCCACAGCCGCTCCAGGCCGCAGCGCTCGCCGAGTTCGGCCAGCCAGCGGTCGCTCACCAACTGGCCGCGCAGGGCCGAGCGCTGGCCCACCGAGAGCCCGCCGTGGTGCTGTTCGAGGTACTCGGCGGCGGCCAGGCGCAGCACCGCATCACCGAGGAATTCCAGCCGTTCATGGTTGCGCGGCAGGCGGGCGGAGGTGTGGCTGAGGGCCTCTTCCAGCGGCGCTAGGGCCTGGGGGGAGTCGCCCGGACCCTGGCGCTCCAGCGGATCGAGCCCCAGTTCAGCGAGCAGGGCGAGCAGCTGCCGGCGGCGCTCCGGGGTCAAGGTGAGGCGGGAGTGGGGGGAGAGCTTGGGCTGGGGCTGGCGTTAAGGGGGTGAAAGCAGGACGTAAGCCGGGTTCTGTTCTCCCAGGATCCGGCCTTGACTGGGCTGGGGGGTGATCATCTGTCTGGGACCGCCGTTACCGGCGGCCTCGAGCGGCGCACTTGGGTCGGGACCGGTGAACTGGCCAACCATGGTCCCTGGGCCTTGCTCCCGGCCGGGGTTTACCGAGCCAGCACCTCTCGATGCTGCTGGTGCGCTCTTACCGCACCTTTGCACCCTTGCCTGATCCCACCGGGTTGCCCCGGGGGCCATCGGCGGTGTGTTTCTGTGGCACTGTCCTCACGGTCGCCCGCACTGGGCGTTACCCAGCAGGCCTGGCCATTGGGGAGCCCGGACTTTCCTCAACCGGACGGGCCGCTGCTCCGAAGACCGGCAGCCCCCCGATCGCGATCACCTCGCCTGCTTTCCATCAGACCTTAGACCTTCCATGGCGTCAGACACAGATGGGAGGGTGAGACCCACGCTGGGAGTGCCGACATAAAAAAACTCCCCCCTAGGGGGGAGTAGGTGAAAATGGTGAGCGCTATACGCTTCAGGCGACAGACTTCGCTCGCTTGCGGAGATTGCGGGTGAAGCCAAAGGCAAGGCCGGCACCCACGACAGGCAGGGGAACTGGGACTTCAGTGGTGAACTTGAGAGAGGAAATGCTCAATGGGCCAGTGGGAGCATAACTATATGTGCCCGAGATGCTTGTCAGACTAGTAGAGGTATTGGTGAAGGAATCACCGTTTGCGGTAAAGGAGAAGAAAGGAGTGGTGACTGACGAAGGTTGTCCTGGAGGGCCGGAGAGGAGGAAGTCGCTAAAGTCGAAAAATGAGTTAGGCGCAGCAGTTACTGTAAAATCAAAGCTGCCTGCAGGCTTAGAGCCAATTTGGCCAATACCGAAAAATCCATCAGCATCACCACTAGTTTGAATGCCAACAGTGGCATCAGTGAAGGAAGTGATCTGAAGTGTGAAGCCCAACAGGTCGCAAGGCGTTGTCAGAGTACCGATTGTGGCGTTTGCAGCGCAAGCAGCAGCTTGTGCAGGCGTTGCGCTGATGGCAAGAGTTCCTGCGGATGCCAGAACGGCACCGGCGAGGATCCCTTTGGTAGAGATCAGGCTCATTGTAGTGAGGTTTTAGAGAGTAGTGCCGCCCAGGATGAGCAGAGCTCTTCCACAATAGCACCAAGGGCGCTGAATGGGTATTTCGCCGGCAAGGGCTACCTCCTTCTGTCGGCAGATCCGCACAGCAGCGCGCGCTCCCTTGCGCTGGCACCATGGGCAGGCCCCGCGGCAGACTGGCATCTGTCGGGGGCTGTAGCTCAGCCGGATAGAGCGACGGTTTCCTAAACCGTAGGTCGTGGGTTCGAGTCCCGCCAGCCCCGTTCTTCAAAATCCCAGTTTCAGCAAGGGTTTTCAGGGATGCCAGGGCCGAAAAAGCGGGCTCCGAGGGCCTTTGCTGCTAGGCAAAGAACTAGGCAAATCGGCCCGGATCGACCACGATTAGGCAGATGGTTAGGCAAATCCGGTGCCTCCCTCCGACCCCTGGCTCAGCCGCCAGAACGCCGCTCTGAAGCTGAAAGGTCATGGGGTCACCCTCGATGTGGCGGGTGGTCGGGTGCGCCTGCGGGCGACCATGCCGCCGCGACCCACGGACCCGCCCGGTGCCGAACCGAAGCAGCACCGCATCAGCACCCGCCTCGCCTACCCGGATCAGGCCACCGAGTCGCTGCAGCTGGCTGAGCAGCTCGGCAATGCCCTGGAGCGGCACCGCCTCGGGCTGGAGGCCTTCGACTGGACCCTGGCTGCCCAAAGGGCACCAGCGCAAGCAGGATCAGCCGGCCGAACAGCCCGAAGGTGTCAGCGGTCTCCAGGCGGTGCGGCTCACCCGCAAGTGGTGGGGCAAGCAGCGGCGCCGAGGCCCATCCGCGGAAGACAGCTGGAAGGTGGACTACGACGCTCCGCTGGCACCCTTGCTTGAGATCAGCTTCCTGCGGCCCGAGCACCTGGTGGCACTGGTGGAAGCCACGCCATCAGGCAGCCGCTCCAGGCGCCGGGCCTCTCAGGCCGCGGCCACGGTGGCCAGGGCCCTCGACTGGCCCGATGAGCTGGTGTCCCAACTGCGGGAACTTGGCAAGGGCTACAGCGCCGCTCGCAGCCAGGCTCCCCGCGATCTGCCCAAGGATGAGGCGATCGAAGCGCTGATTGATCGGCTGTCGGCCTCGTGGCAGTGGCCGGTGGCGCTGGCCGCTGTCTACGGCTGCCGGCCTTCAACCCCGAGCGCAGCCACCGTGATGTGGGGGCCCTGATGGGTCAGGCCTTCCGCCGTGCAGGAGCTGCGTTTCAGCCGTACGACCTGCGTCATGCCTGGGCGGTGCGGGCGATTCACAACCCGAAGATCTCGCCCTCACTGGCGGCCAAGTCGATGGGCCACAGCCTGGCGGTGCACAGCAGCGTCTACCAGCGCTGGTTTGATGCCCATGAGATGGAGTCGCTCCAGGCCGTGCTCAGCGCAGCGTCCTGAGATAGCACTCCACATTCACCAGATAGGCATGGCGTTTTCCTGAGGGTGAGGGCATCCGGCGGTAGCAGTCCGGGGGGAATCCACCACGCACGATGCGGTACTTGAGGGCCCGGGGCGAGGAGAAGTGCAGCAGTTCCGCTGCCTCTCGCAAGGGAAGCCAGGGACTGCTTTTCCGCTCCGGCGATGGCTGTTGCGCCGTGAGCAACTTCAACTGTGCCGAGAGTCTCGCGAGTTGATCCGTCAGCTCAGCCACCACCTCCCCCATATCGCTGGGGTCTGGCTTCATGGCTCACACCCTGGCCTTCGACCGGCGCTGTCCATCAGCCCAGCTCCCGCACCACGTCGACAACGGCCGGGTTCCAGAGGATCTGGTAGCCGCTGTGCCCCTGGCGGCAATACGGCAGGGCCTCGCCCCAGGACCGGCCGGCATCGGTGAGCTCCCACTCCCCACGCTGGTTGCGGACCTGCAGCCCGCAGGCGGCAAGGTGCTGGTTCGTGTCCTTGGCCTTCATGCCGAGCAACTGGCCCAGGCCCGTGGCATTGAGGGAGCAGATCGGTTCCTCCGTTGCCGGCAGTGCCCGCCGCAGGCTTTCGGTTGCCAGGCCAGTGTTCTCCTGAATGCAGGTGAGGGTGGCGGCCATCGCGATGCCGCGTTTCACGCCGGGAACCCGGGCCACGGCATCACCGATCAGCAGCAGGGCGCTGACGCGGTCCTGGTGCGCAGCTGGCAGGGCGGCCACGGTGTTGGCGATCGCGTAGCGGCCGGTGCGGCGGATGGACGGCAGCACCTCGTGGGTGACCCAGCGTTTGAAGCGCCTGGCCTCTGGCTTGCGGCTGCCCAGCACCAGGTTGTAGAGGCCGGGCTCGTTGACCGTTGTGAGGGACTGGTTTCCTCCAGGGGTCTCGGTTAAACCGAGACCCTTTTCGTCGTCGTCGAGCCGGTTGAGTGCGTCGCTTGGATTCCGGATTGCCAGGCAAGCGCAGACATCGGCGGCGACAAACCAGGGTTCGCCTTGCTCATCGGTGATCACCCGGACCTGGCGGCCCTCGAACTGAAAGGGCGCCAGGGACGATTCGTTGCGGTTCATGGGACCTGACGCGGTGTGACAGGGGTGGGTCCGCTGGCGGTCATCCCGGCCGCGGCGGCAATCAAGGTGCGAGAGGTTGCTGGGGTTGGTGAGAGCCGCGGCGGCACAGGCCCGGCGATCACCAGCAGCAGGGTGCTCAGCTGCAACACGAGCAGCAGCAGCACGAGGCGCTGCAGGGAAGCCAGGCTGCGGACGCTGACGGTGACGGTGGGCCGGCGGGTGCGGCAGAAGGCCGGCAGCTGGGGTTGGCTCCCCCGGGGCCGGCCGCCGCCCCCTGTACCGCCGCGGACGCTTTGGAGGTGGTTCATCAGAAGGGCGCCTCCTCGTCGTCATCGGCGGCCCAGCTGCTGGAGCCAGTGGCCGCGAAGTAGCCGTCGAGTTCCTCGAACTCATCGGTGGGATCGATCTGCTCGTAAGGCACGAACTCCACGACTTGGATGGCGCGGGGCTGGAACGTCATGCCGCAGCCGTTCTCCCCGTCCCAGGCATAGATGTCGAAGGCGACAATCACCTTGGAGCCGTTGCCGATGGCGGCCCCATCCCACGGCTGCTTCTTGGCATCGACGATGCGCGGCCCCTCGGAAAGGGAACCATCGCGCCGCTGGAACTGCGGCACCTTGAAGCGCACCACGGTGATCTCGCTGGGCTTCTCCTTGTCCGCCTTCCAGGGGAAGCCCTTCTCAGCGCGGCGCTTGCGGCTTCCATGCAGTGCGATGAACTGGTCCTCCATCGCCAGCAGGAAGGACTGGGCCCGCTCATCGCTGTTGGCCAACAGCAGATCGGCAGTCCAGGCCTTGGGTTTGCTCTTGTCGAGCTGGTGCCGGGGGGTAATCAGGTGGGCCCAGCGCACTTCGGCGAGGGGGCTGCGAAAGATGTCCTTAGCCATGGGTTGAATCGGGGTGAACGGTGGAAATGGGCTGTTGATCGAACGGAGGAAGGGGCGGCAGGCCAAAGCGCTCACGCAACAGGTGATGCACTGCTCCGCTGGCGGAGAGGTTGTGGCGCTCCATCACCTCGCGGACCCGCAGGTACACATCGGTGCGCACCTGGGTCTGGATGAAGTGGCGACCGGCCTGGGAGCGGGGCTGCTCGCCGTAGCGACGAAGTCCTTTCATGGCTCT
>Ga0208486_1000131_pt1 | contig 22831 bp, 37 predicted proteins | sample LakMenEpi03Aug12_FD_150664 | JGI IMG/M metagenome (GOLD analysis project Ga0208486, IMG submission 150664) | Freshwater microbial communities from Lake Mendota, WI - 03AUG2012 deep hole epilimnion (SPAdes) | ecosystem: Environmental > Aquatic > Freshwater > Lentic | place: Lake Mendota, Madison...
CGAGCCGGGCACCGTCAAGAAGAGCGCGGGCGTGTCGACGATCTCAACGCCGACGCCGTACGCCTCGTGGTCGACGTAGAGCGTGCGGCCCTCGATGTAGCAGCGCACGAGCACCGTCGGGTCGACCGCGAAGCCCCAGTCTGCGCCGAAGCGGATGACCGCATCGCGCGGGGCCTCGAACTCCTCGACGCGCCAGTTGCGAAAAACCCGGCGTTCGCTGTTGCGCAGGTACTCGCCAGCCCAGACGTGACGGAACTTGTCCGGGTCGCGCTTGCGGTCGTACTCCAGCTCGGCGCGCAAGACCTCTGGGAACCAGGGGTTCGATTCGTAGTTCACGCCGACGACGACGGCGTCGGGCGGCAAGCGCTCGCCGCGAAGGAGCGCATCTACGGGGTCGGTCGACTGGCTCGGGTTCCAGGTGAACCAAAGCTCCGAGCCCGGCTTGCGAATCGTCGGACGCAGGAGGTCGAGCGAGCGCTGCGAGAGGCTCTGCGCTTCCTCGACCCAGGCGCAGTCGTAGCCTTCGAGGCTCTTGATGCTGTCGGCCGTGTGGTTCTGCATGCCCTGAAAGATGATGCGCCCGTCGCCCTTGCGGCTCTTGATCACCGCCTCCTGAACCTCGAAGTACGCGCCGACGCCGAGCGCTTCGATCTTTGCCTCAATGAGGCGCTTCACTGACTGGCTCAGGCTCTTCTGAACTTCGCGCACGCAGACCGTCGAGCGGTTCGCGTCGAGCACATGCGCCTCGACGAGCGCCTCGGCGAAGGCGTGGCTCTTGCCGGACCCGCGCCCGCCCCACGCGCCCTTGTAGCGCGCCGGAGCGAGGAGGGGCATGAACCACCGCGGCGTCTCGATGCGGAGCGTTTTAGAGGCATCCTGGCGCGAGGAACGGGTATCCGTTCGGCGACTGCTCAGGTGCTTACTTGTCGGCCTTGTCAACGATGACCCTTTCGATGCGGTCGAAGGCGATCGGAGCGCCGTCCGGTCCAGAGAGTTCGTGCTTCTGCGTCTCGGCCCACCGGAGCTGCGTCTTTGACCACCAGATCATCGCAGCCGTATCGCCGCCGGTAGCCTTCTGGAAGAGCGTGCCGCCAACCTTCGCGTTCGCCTTTGCCTTGCCTGCGACGAGTTCCGTCTTGAAGTGCTTCATCAGCGTGTCGCAGTCGATGCCGCCGTCACGCACGAGGATCGCGATCTGCTCGTACGGGAGGCCGTAGCCGCTAAGCGTCTCGACGCGCTTTCGCTCGGCGTCCGTCGGCACGAACCCTACCGGCCCACGCTTTTTCTTTCCTTGATCCGAAGGATTTGCGGCCATCAGCCCACCTCATCGAAAGCGACGCCATCGGCCTCGCGAGTTGCCTTCTTGCCCGTGTAATCCTGCCACCGCTTCACGATGACGTCCACGTAGCGCGGGTCGAGTTCCATCAGGCGCGCGACGCGGCCTGTCTTTTCGCAGGCGATAAGCGTCGAGCCGGAGCCGCCGAAAAGGTCGAGCACGGTGTCTCCGCTTTTGCTGCTGTGGATAATCGCGTGCTCCGGAACGTCGACCGGCTTCTCAGTTGGATGCCCTGATTTTCCGTTAACTTTAGCAATTTCCCACACCGAAAGCGCGTGCCCTTCCGTCGGGAAGTTGAAGGTGTGCTTGCCGCGCGTAGCGTAGCAAATCATCTCCGCGTTCCACGTCCAATGCCTCTTCATCAGCGATGGCATCGGGTTCGGCTTGCTCCATGCGCACCAGCTATGATGGTTGCTCCATTCCTTCATCCATGCCCAGATGGATGGCGCAAGGTGATGCGACGTGCAGACGTAAACTGTTGCATTTTCAGCAAGAAACGCAAACAAGCAGGACTGAACGTCTTCGAATCGAAAGTTCATATCCCACGCGCTGTTCATCAGCTTTTCGTGTGCTTTTGACACGTTGGACGCTACGCCCTTGTTTTCGCTGGCGATGTTGTACGGCGGATCCGTCCAAACAAGATCCGCCACCGCGCCCGCCATCAGCGCTCCCACCGCATCCACGCTAGTCGAGTCGCCACACATGACGCGGTGCTTACCGCAGAGCCACACGTCGCCGAGCACGCTGCGCGGAACGTCTGGGGCCTCTGGCACCTCGTCGGGGTCGGTGAGCGCCGCAGATTCCTCGGACGGCGTGAGGCCGTCGAGTTCCTCGTCGGAGAACCCCGTCAAGTCGAGGTCGAACCCAAGCTCGCCAAGCTCGCCGAGTTCGAGCGAAAGCATCTCGGCGTCCCATCCGGCGTTCAGCGCGAGTTTGTTGTCGGCGATGACGTAGGCCCGGCGCTTCGCGTCGCTCCAGCCACGAGCGACGACGACGGGCACCTCCGCCATGCCGAGCTGGCGAGCCGCGAGCACGCGACCGTGCCCGGCGATGATGCCGCCGTCTTCGTCGACGAGAACCGGCGTGGTCCAGCCCCACTCGCGAATCGACGCCGCGAGCTGCGCCACCTGCTCGTCGGAGTGCGTGCGGGAGTTGCGGGCGTACGGCGTGAGCTTGTCGAGCGACCAGCGCTCGATCTCGTCGGCTGGGTTCGCCTTTCCTGTAATCTCTTTCCCTACCTTTGCTTTCATCTTTCCTTCGCCTTCTCTCTGCTGCGTCAAAACTCGTAGCAGGTATCCGTAGCGCCCGCTGCGTAATGGTAACTACGTAACCCCTTCTATAGAAGGGGGGTTACGTTACGTTACCTATTTCCGCGCCCTGCCCACGTAACAAATTACCTGAAAATTACGTTTCGTTACCATAGTTACCATCACTTTCTTGACGCGATGCGCAACGCATTTGCGTGCTCACTTTCGACCATCCGCCAGCCGTGTTCGTGCGCCTCGATGGCCCCGCCTTCGAGGAGCTGCTGCACGAATTTGCCCCCGGTCGGCTTGATGGTCTGCCGCGCACTGGTCTCCTTCATGCCGCCCTCGACGAGGTAGGCGACGGCAGCGGAGCGCGAGAGGTACGGCAGGCCGTCGCGGAACTCGGCCCCAGCGTGCCACCAGGCAGCCTCGTACGTGCGCCGCGCCTTGTCGACGGGGCCTTCACGCTTCGGCTTCTGCGGAGCCGCTGGTGCGTCGTTTACGCGCACGAACACGGCTCCAGAGATCTCCTCGCCGTCCTCGTCGACCCACCCGAGCGCGACGGGTTCGAGCTTGCCGAACATCGGCGCAGGCGCTTCGGCATCCTTCATCTTCGCGCAGGAAAGCTCGATGGTGCCGTCGTCGGCCTTCGAAACCATGATGGAAGCGTCGAGCGACGCCTTAAACGCAGAGCTGCCACGCGCGCGCCCCTTTGCCCCTTCGCCGTGCCCGACGTGGTGATTGAGCACGACCGCCGAGCGAAGCGCACTCGCGACAACGTTGGCCGCGTTGAAGAAGTTTCGCACGTCGCGCGCTGCGTTCTCGTCGCCGGACATGTGGTTGTTGACGGTGTCGATGACGACGACGACCGAATCGGCGTCGGTCAGCTCGCGCACGGCTGCGATGATCTGCGCCGCAGCAGAGGCCGAGTCGAGGTCGATGCCTTTGTTCGAGATGAGCAGGTTGTCGAGCTGCTCGACGCCGTGATGCTTGCACCACGCAGCGACGCGCTGCCGGATGCCGTAGTTGCCCTCGCCTGCCATGTAGACGACGACACCCGGCTTCGTCCGGTTGCCCATCCAGTCGAGCCCCGCCGCGATGCTGCACGCGATGTCGAGCGTGACAAACGTCTTTCCCGCGCCGGATTCGCCGAAGACCATCGTCGTCCCGCTCGCGGGAATCCACTTCTTGACGGCCCACTCCAGCGGCGCAGGCTGCGAAAGGAAGCTCGTCGCGCGGCTGAAGAAATACTCGCTCGGAGCCTTCGCCTCGACGAGCGCGAGGATGTCGCGGGCGATGTCGTCCCCGAGCGCAGCGTTTGCGGCCACGTCGTGCTCGACCTCGTAGCGCGACGCCGAGTGCACGAGCTGGCGCAGCTCCGAGGCCGGAAGCGGAACGTCGCAGCGAGTTTCGTTCGTGACGCTGAGCGCGGCGAGAATCTCCGGCTCACCCATGCCGTAGCGGCGCATCACGCCTGCGAGGGAGTGCAGGCCGTTGTTCCTGTTGCCCGTGATGAGCGAGCCGTCGCCGGTGAGCGCGACCGGCTGTCGCCGCTTCGCCTCGATGCCTTCGAGCCAGCGCTGCGGGACGCCCATCGGCGCCACGCCGTCGAACGGGTCAGAGCTGAGCTCCCATCGGTACTCTCGCCCTTCGATGCGGCTCGGGAACGCGACGAAGTAACGGCCATCGGAGAGAAGGTCGATGCCGTCGCGCAGCTTGCAGGAGCGGACGCCCTCGACGTACGCGGCGAGGTAGTGCTGACCACCTCCTGCGGTGAGCTGCACCGCGCCGTCAGGCTGCGCGCCTCGCTCGTCGGTCCACGCGCTCCACGAGTCGTCGCCACCGTTGCGCGGGTCGATGTCGAACACCACGAGCCCCGAGGCCGCGCCGCAGGCGATGCCCACGTTCCGGTCGTCGTGGCCCTCGAACCATCGACGAATGGTCGCCTCGTCCGTCGTCGCGTCGTTTACGCCGTGTTGCGTCGCCGGGAGCTTCCCGTTCGGCACGATGGGAAGGACTGGCCAGCCCCACGAGGCATAGGCGAGCGCCGCATCGAGCGGGGTCACTTGGCCACCGCCTTCGCCAGCCCCCAGAACGCCCGCGCCTGGTGCTGCTCGGCGTAGAGGCGCACCTCTGCCGCTCGGATGGCGTGCGCGCGATCCTCGACACGCACGATGCGCTCGAACAGCCAGTCTCCGATGATGGCGCGCGCCTGCTTTTCGTCTGCGTTCATGGTCGCGCCTCCAGATAGGCGCTCAGCGCCACCAGCGTCGCGTGCTTCGGGTTCGCGTTCACCCCGTTTCGGATGCGCGCGATCGAGTTGACGTGCAGCCCCGTCGCCTCGGCCACGATGTCGAGCCGCCGATCAGCGAGCCGTTCCTTGATTTCTTCGAGCGTCAACATGGTTCGAGCCTCCTGCGGCGCATCCTACCACTGTTCGTAGTCTACAGCGCAAGAAATAAAAAACGCACGTCGATGTCGATTGTCTTCGACAACGGGAACGCACTCGCGTAGAAACAACACATCGCCCAAACGGAATTACCCGACCGAGGCGAAGAAAGACCGAACCATGATGCTCGCAGCCGCTCCCGCCGAACTCTTCCCCGTCCGCGTTGCCGCCATCGCTTCCGCTCGTGATGCGCGCCGCGCCGCGAGTGAGGCGGTCGCGAACCGCAAGGACGATTCCAATATCGCTGAGCTTATGAAGGCGTTTTACGATGCGGTTGATGCGGAATGCTCGGCGCTCGGCATCAAGTTCGACCGCGGCGGGCGCTGACCGCCACCCCAGCCCCGCCCCATGAGGGCGCGCAACGCTCGATGCGTTGGCGGGGCTCTGCCTCAACCCGAATGACCGGACCGAGGCGAGAACGAGACGACCATGAACTTTGACGACAACGACCTCACCGCCCTTGAACTCAAGTGGAACGCCAACCCAGACGATCCACGCACGTGGGTTGTGATGGACTTGCTTCACGACCTTTTGAGGGCACGTGAAGAAATTAAGCGGCTCAAGGAGACCGCAAAGGAGTGACCCTCCTTTTTTGCGCAGCCCATGAGGGAAATGCGGGGCTCGATGCCCCGCCTGCGCACCCCGACAAACCCGAATCACCGGACCAGTCGGAGCAAGGACAATCGAATGGCAATCAGCATCAAACGCACCCGCGAAGCGCACGCGAACGGGGTCAAGCTCCTCGTCTTCGGCGCGGCTGGCGCAGGCAAGACGAGCCTTATCCGCACGCTCCCGAACCCCATCATCATCAGCGCGGAGGCCGGTCTCCTCTCGCTCGTCGGCGAAGACCTGCCGTACGTCGAAGTGTCGAGCATGGCGACGCTGCGCGAGGCGTACGAGTGGCTTGCAGGCTCTGACGAGGCGCGCGGCTTCGAGTCGGTCGCCGTCGACAGCATCTCGGAGATCGCCGAGGTCGTGCTGAACTACGAAAAGAAGATCGCCAAAGACCCGCGCCAGGCCTACGGGGCCATGCAGGAGCAGATGACAGACCTCATCCGCGCCTTCCGCGACCTGCCAGGCCGGCACGTCTACATGTCCGCGAAGCTGGAGAAGTCCACCGACGAGATGGGCAAGGTCTTCTACGCGCCGTCGATGCCCGGCAACAAGACCGGCCAGCAGCTGCCCTACTTCTTCGACGAGGTGCTCGCACTCCGAGTCGAGAAGGACGCCGACGGCGTGCCGCAACGCGCGCTCATGGCGCACCCGGACGGCCTCTGGACGGCGAAGGACCGCTCGGGGCGCCTCGACGCGTGGGAGGCGCCGGACCTTGGCGCGGTCATCCGCAAGATCGGGGGTGCATCGTGAACGAGTTCCAAGCGTTTGAACGAGATGTCTGGACGTTGTTTTATGCCGCCGATCGAACTCACGACGAATTTGGAGAAACGCACGTCATGAACATCGCAAGTGGCGCGATTTTCCGCGAGCGGATGCACATATACAAGGCGATGACGATGTGTTTCGTCCCCGGAATTGAGGCCGGCGAAGACCACGAAGGAAACACCAGCACGCGGCAGATCGGCGGTGAGCAGTGAGTCGCGAACTCGACGACCTCGCGCACCAATGGTGCATCGCCAAGGCCGAAGAGGCGAACGCGGTGGCGCATCGCCGTACCATCGAAGACCGCCTCGTGGAGCTGCTCGCGCTCGACGAAGGCAAGGAAGGCACGACCAACGCCAAGACCGAGCAAGGCTACGCGATCAAGGTCGTCGGCCGCATGAACCGCAAGGTTGACGCCGAGCGCCTTCAGGAACTCGCCGCCGAGCACGGCCTCTCCGAGCACCTCGGCTCGCTCTTTCGCTGGAGCGCCGACATCAACGCCGCAGCTTGGAAGAGCGCAGCGCCGACCATCACCGCGCCGCTTCTCGGCGCAATCACGACGACGCCCGGACGGCCGTCGTTTTCCATCACTGCACCCATCAAGAAAGAATCCTGAATCATGGCATCATTCGACTTCAACCCGTCCGACGTTCCCGCCACCGAGAAGTCTTTCGAGGTGCTCGCCCCCGGCTGGTACACCGCCAGCGTCACCGGCGCGGAGGTCAAGCAGACCAAGAGCGGCACCGGGCAATACTTGCGCGTCGAGTACACGATCTCGGGGCCGTCCGGCGCAGGCCGCAAGGTCTGGTCGAACTACAACGTCAGGAACGAGAACCCGAAGGCCGAGAGCATCGGGCGCGAGCAGCTCGCGGAGCTCTGCCGCTGCGTCGGGCTCGCGCGTGTCAACGACACCGACCAGCTCCTCGGCTGCAACGTCAGCGTCAAGCTGAAGGTGCGCGACGCCGCCAACGGTTACGAGGCGTCCAACGAGGTGCAGGCGCACAAGGCCCTCGAAGGCTCCGCGCCGCCTGCACCCGCAAAGGCTGCTGCCGCGCCGAAGGCCGCGCCGAAGCCGCCCTGGGCGAAGTGACGCACGCCGCGCAGTAGCGCGAACAAGGTGAGGGGCGCGGACGGAAGGCGTTCGCCCGCGTCCCTCGCCGTTTTGAATAGCACAGGAAGGCAGAGATGAAGATCCCCGAACCCCAGAACACCATTGCCGCCCTCATCGACGCGGCGCACGAAGCGAAGCGCGCATCGCACAAGGAGTGCTTTCGTCCGCACATGGGCGCCTCGACGCTCGGCGAAAAGTGCGAGCGTAAGCTCTGGCTCTCGTTCCGCTGGGCCGTGCGCGAGCAGTTTCCAGGCCGCATCCTGCGCGTGTTCCGCCGCGGGCACCGCGAGGAGGAGACGGTCGTCGAAGACCTGCGCGCCATCGGCATGAAGGTGCGCGCGACGGGATCCGACCAGACGCGCGTGGAGTTCGGCTCGCACGTCAGCGGGTCCATCGACGGCATCATCGCCGCAGGCGTGCCAGATGCCCCGAAGGCTGCGCACGTCTTGGAGATCAAGACGCACGCTCGCAAGTCGTTCGACTCGGTCGAGAAAGAGGGCGTCGAGAAGTCGCAACCGAAGCACTTCACGCAGATGCAAGTGTACATGCGCGGCACCGGCGTCGACCGGGCGCTCTACGTTGCAGTCTGCAAGGACGATGACAGGCTCTACACCGAGCGCGTGCGCTACGACCGCGAGCACGCAGAGCGAGCCATCGAGCGCGGACAGCGCATCGCCCTCGCCGACGAGATGCCGCCGCCGATCTCGACTGACCCGACGTGGTACGAATGCAAGTGGTGTAGTGCGCACGACCTCTGCCACGGCTCGAAGGTCGTCAAGGAGATCAACTGCCGAACCTGCGCGCACTCGACCGCCACGCCGGAAAGCGTTTGGACCTGCGCAAAGCATGGCGAGAACGTCATCCCGACGGACTGGCAACGCGAGGCCCATGACTGCCACGCGCTGCACTTCGATCTCGTGCCATTCGAGTTCGTAGGCGTGCGGGACTGGGCGATCGTCTTCCGCATCGACGGCGCAGAAGTCGTCAACGGCCCCGGCGGCTTCAGCTCGGCCGAGATCGTCGCGAATCCCAGCGCGTGCGTCGACCCTGACGTGGTGCGGCTGCGCACGAAGTTTGGCGGAAGGATTCTCGCGTGAGCGTCACTCTCCGCGAGTACCAACAACGCGCCATCAACCAGCTCTACTCCTGGTTCGAGTCGCACCCGAGCGGGCACCCGTGCCTCGTGCTTCCGACGGGCGCGGGCAAATCGCACATCGTCGCCGCGCTTTGCCGCGACGCGCTCACGAGCTGGCCGGAGACGCGCGTGCTCATGCTCACGCACGTCAAGGAACTCATCGAGCAGAACGCCGAGAAGATGCGTCAGCACTGGCCAGGCGCCCCCATGGGCATCTACTCGGCGAGCATCGGACGGAAGGAACTCGGCGAGCCCATCACCTTTGCGGGCATCCAGTCGATTCGAAAGCGCGCCGCCGAGGTCGGTCACGTTGATCTCGTCATCATCGACGAGTGCCATCTCGTCAGCCACAAGGATGAGGGCGGATACCGCACCTTCATCGCCGACCTCGTGCGCATCAACCCTGCGCTCCGCGTCGTCGGTCTCACCGCGACGCCGTACCGTCTCGGGCACGGCCTCATCACCGACGAGCCTGCGCTCTTCGCCGACCTCATCGAGCCGGTGAGCATCGAGGAACTCGTGCACAAGCGCCACCTGGCCCCGCTGCGCTCGAAGGTCACGCAGGCGAAGCTCGACACGGCGGGCGTGCACAAGCGCGGCGGCGAGTACATCGAATCCGAACTGCAAGCGGCGGTCGACACCGCCGACAAGAACGCCGCCGTCGTGCGCGAGGTTCTCGCGCTCGCAGGCGACCGAAAGAGCTGGCTCTTCTTCTGCTGCGGCGTCGAGCACGCGAAGCACGTTTGCGACGCACTACAGGCCGAAGGCGTCGCCGCTGCGTGCGTGACAGGCGAGACACCGAAGGCCGAGCGTCAGCGCATCCTAGCGGCGTTTAAGCGCGGAGAGCTGCGCGCCCTCACGAACGCAAACGTCCTCACGACGGGGTTCGACGCACCGAACATCGACCTGATCGCGATGCTTCGCCCGACGCTCTCGCCGAGCCTCTACGTGCAGATGGCGGGGCGAGGGCTCAGGCCGAAGGCGCACACCGATCACTGCCTCGTGCTCGACTTCGCTGGCGTCGTCGCAACGCACGGCCCCATCACCGCCGTGCAGCCGCCGGACAAGGCTGGCGAGGGCGACGGCGAGCCACCCGTGAAGGTCTGCGACGAGTGCGGCGAACTCGTGCACCCGACGGCGCGCGTGTGCCCATCGTGCGGCTTCGAGTTCCCGCCGCCGAAGGAGAAGAAGTTCGCGCTCAGGAACGACGACATCATGGGCGCTGAAGGCTCGGATCTCATCGTTACCGAGTGGGACTGGCGTAGGCACGTCAGCGCGTCGAGCGGCCTCGAAATGCTGCGCGTGCGCTACTACGGCGGGATCGCCGAGAAGCCCATCGACGAGTACCTGACGATCGCGCATCCTGGCTACGCTGGCGACAAGGCGCGCCGCTCGCTCGCGACCATCGCGCAGAGCGCAGGCACATCGCCAGGCTGGGCGCTGGAGAACAACATCGACGCGATCGCCGCTGCGATGAACGATGCGAAGCCGCCGAAGGTCGTGACGTTCGAGCGTGACGGGAAGTTTTTCAGGGTACGGAGGCGCGAATGGTGAAGCTGAAGACGATTCAAGAGTGGCGCTCGGTCGTGAATAATCCGCCGCGCTGCTGCGTGAACTGCGACAACTACGTCAGCCAATTTGGCGACTGGGAAGAAGGTGCAAGATGCAGACTGTTCGAGCAAAGCCCGCCGCGCGAGTTCGCCGAAGCCGAAAACGGGTGCCCGGCATGGCTTCAGCTGATCCCATTCTGAGAGTCCCCACCGAGCACGAAGAGCAACGCAACCTCGTGCGATGGTTCCGCCAGACGTTCGGTCTCGTCGGCGTGCGCATCTTCGCCATTCCAAACGGTTCGCAGCGCAGCCGAACGACCGGCGCGAAGCTGAAGGCCGAAGGCGTCAGCGCCGGAGTGCCTGACCTCTTCATCCCGGCCTTCTCGCTCTGGATCGAGATGAAGCGCTCCGAGGGCGGAAGCGTGTCCGCCGAACAACGCGACTGGCACACTTACCTGCGGAGCATCGGCCACACGGTGCTCGTTTGCCGTGGCTTTTCCCACGCGAAAGAAGAAATCGAAGCCTTCGTGAGAAAGATGTAGACGAGAGTTCTTTTCTCTCGTAGAACATCACTCGTCGACGCAATCGCGACGACGCCGCCGGACGGGCGGGGAACTGAGAAAGGCAACGACGATGAACAAGGTTACTCTTCACCGCGACGGTTCGATCAGCTTTTGGTCGGTCTACAACCAATGCTGGACGCGCACCGTGCGCGTTTCCGACCGCGAGCTGGCCGCGATGCACGCCGACGACCGCAAGCGCTGCCAGCGCCAGATGGCGCGCTACAACGCCGCGACCGAGGCCCTCTGATGAGCATCCTCACCATGACCATCGCAAACCAGCTGGCGGACGACGCCTGCGGCCCCGTCTGGGGCTCGCAGCTCCGCAAGGACACGAAGCGCGGGCGCATCGCTCGTGCGGCTCGCAGCGCCGCCGCTAGCGCGCTGATTCGCCACCTAGGCGACGTTGAGCCGGGTGCGTGGCACTACGCCGCGCCTGGCTTCGACGAGCGTCTCGCGGTGGCGCGTAGCGTCGCAGGCGAGGCGTTCGAGGCGGAGGTCTCTTATTTGAAGGAGCATGGGGCGTGATCGATAGCTCGCCCGACGCTCGCCTCGTCCAAGACGATCTGGTGCGCGAAGTGCGCTGGCTTCTCGAAATGCTTTCGCCCGTCGAGGCGTACGTTCTTCGAAATCGCTTCGGTGTTGACGGTGGCGAAGAGCTTTCACTTCAGGCGATCGGAAATCGTTACGGTCGCTCAGTCGAGCGTATGCGCCAAATCGAATGTCAGGCGTTGCGCAAACTTCATCGGTATTACCGCAACTTGGAAAACGACGAATGAAGACGATCGAAGAACTACGAGCCAAGTTAGAAGTGGTCACGCGCGAAGCGGCGAAGAAGGCGACAACATGAGCGCGGGCTTCGATGTTGTGGACGCTCTCGCAGGCTTGTCAGAGGACTTGCGTAGCGAGGGAGAATTCGTGTCACGGATTCACGATGCCGTGGAGAAATTAAAGCAAGAGCGCGACGAAGCGCGCGCCGAGGTGGGCATGCTGGAAGACCGCTTGAGCGAATCGCGTGCTGAGGTGGACCGCCTCACCGACGAACGCGACGAGCTTCTCGTTCGCGTGGCCGACCAAGGCGCGGAGCTCCGCGCGACGCGGGAGGCATACCGCGATGTCTATCGCCGCCTGTGCGCGCCGATGTGGGAGGAGCCATGATCGACCTCGACGCAATCGAAGCCCGCGCATCGCGCCGGTCAGACTCGTTCGCAGACCGCGAAGAGTTTAACCGCCACGCCCGCACCGACGTGCCCGCGCTCATCGCGCGCGTGCGTGAGCTGGAGGCGGAGTGCGCCGAACTGCGCGCGGAGCCGAACACGTGGGCGGTGCAAAAGTTCTTGCAGATGATTCGCCAGCATGCCGAGCAAATGCGCGCCTACGGCATCAGCTACGAGGGCGTGCGGCAGGTGCTGCGCGAGTACAACGACGGGGATATCTCGTTCGGGAAATTGATGGACTTGATCCGCGCCGCAGCGCGGGCGATGGCGGAGGACATGGCGAAAGAGGCCAAGCCATGACTTCCGACGAAGCCCTGGACGCGATTGACCGGCTTGGGAATCAAGCGCTGCACGTCTTCATCATCATGGTCCGAAACGATTCGTTTCAAGCCGCGTGTGATCACTGCCGCGAACGTCGCGTGCTTTACGACAACACCGCGAGCATCGACGACGTGGTGACGTTTGCGCGCGCACACATCAAGTGCAGAAAGCCAAAACAATGACCCATCGAAAAGACGTGGTGACATGGGCCGATATCATGGCGATGCCGCTCGACCAGATTCCGAAGGGCGACCCATTTGCGCGTGGAAGGGGCCCCGCTGATCCGCTTCGCGCGCAGTCGATGGCGAGTGCGTTGCGTATGCAGGCGCGCAGGCCCTCCGACGATCTGCGCCGCCAAATCGAGGCGATCGATTCGATGCCATGGAAAGAGCTTCGCGACAGCCTACGCCTCGCGCTCGTGGAGCTTGCCGAGGTGAAGCCAGCGCTTCACGACGCGCTGTGCGAGCGCGACAAGCTCCGCGCCGAATGCGCCGCGCTTCGCCGCGAGATCGCCGCGCTCATGGACGACCACTGATGCGAGTGCGCCTTCCGCCCCTCGAAGTGGGCCACCGACACCACCACCTCGTCTGCATCAGCGTTCGCCCCGTCATCCTGCGGTGCGACTGCGGCACTGAGTTGCGCAAGCGCACGCTCTCTCACCTGCAAAGCGGCATGAAATCGTGCGGCTGCGTCTTCCGCGCATCGCAGGCGAGGCGCCTCTCGTCTCAGCTCGACGGCCTCGGGTTCGAGGCGGTTGCGTACCACGAGGGACCGAAGCAACGCTATTCAACGTGGGACGTGCGCTGCGTGCGCTGCGGCGAGGCGTCGACCATCTCCGACACGCATCTGCGCTTCGGGCGCATCCGAGGGAGGTGCGGCAAATGCCCGCGCGACTAGACCTGACCGGGCAGCGCTTCGGCCTGCTCACCGTCTGCGAGCCAGCGCCACGCCCTGCAAGCGACCGCAAGGGCAACACCTGGTGGGCGTGCGTGTGCGAGTGCGGCGAGCGCGTCACCGTTCGCGCGACGCACCTACGCACGAAGCAGACGCGCTCGTGCGGGTGCGTGCGACGCTTCGACCTGTGGGGGCATCGCTTCGGTCGTCTCGTCGTAGTCGACCGCTCCGCGAAGCAGCTCGACGGCCTGAGCCGCTGGGTGTGCGAGTGCGACTGCGGCTCGCCTGCCGTCCTCCGCGATGCCTGGCAACTTCGATCCGGTGACACAATCTCATGCGGCTGCGCGCTCAGGGAGGCGCAGGCGAAATTTGGAGAGCGCGCGACAGTCGCGCGAAGAGGGCGACGACATGACTGACCATGACACGATCGCCCGCATGGCGATCCGCCTCGCGAGGGGCTACCGACAAGGGTGGGCGATTCGAATCCCAAAGACGCACGGCGTCGAATGGAACTGGACGACGGCGAGTGAGTACGCGCAGGTCGGGAGAAGCCTTCCGACGTTTGACCGCACTGCTGGAGTTATCAGCTACGCGACGAACAAGATGCGGTGGACACTGAGCGTCGACGGTGACATCGAGGTCGAAATCGACTCGCAGTCTGGCCTCGCCTGCTCGATCGAGGCGACGCGCTGCGGTGGAGCGAACGGCGCTGCGACGCCCTGCATCGTCGCTCGGGTGCCGGACCTCGACGGCCTCAGCTCGCACGACCTCTGGAAGGTCGACGTAGCGATCACCTCGCTTGCCTGCGGCCCCTGGAAGCCGCTCCACAATCTGCCTCCGCTGCGCGTAGTCGGCGACGTGATTCGGCTCCCTTCGACGCCCTGCGCGCTCGTCTACGTCGGCGACAGGATCACCGCGCGAAGGCCGGATGACATCTCGTCGAATCACCCGTTCGAGGAGCATCTCGCCGAGTTTGGAAGGCGCGGCGGCTTCAGGAAGTGGGAGAGGCTGCTTGTTCGAAAAGTGACGAAGGAAGGCGTGTAGAATGGAACCGATGGGAAGTTTTGCAGAGTGGAAGTGCGCCGCGTGCGGCGTCGTGCGCAACGTGCCGACACGCGAGGTCGAGGCGGTGAAGCGCCGCCGAAGGCGCGCCGTCGACTGGCCGACCGGGTGGACGTACCGGGCGACCGGACGCTTCGGGCTCGTCGTCTGCGACCGCTGCACGCAGCGCGAGGAGGCGACGCCATGAGCCTTCCAAGCATCCGCCGGCGAGGCCCAGACGGGCGCGTTCACGCGAGCGCGTCGGCCTACTGCGAGAGCTGGCGACGCGAACTTGCGCCGCTCGTCGAGCTGACCGGGTGGGCGATCCATTCGTTCGGGCACGAGTGCGCGAAGCTCGTCTCGCCGGACTACCAGCACACGCAGGTCATCGACCTTGCGTTCGCCGAGGCCCTGCGCGGAAAGCTGCCGAAAACTTTACCCGCCGACGCGAGCGCGCGAAAGTAGTCGCATGAAGGCACGCTACACGCTCCGACCGCAAACGACGCAAACGCAACTGCGCGGCATGAGACCGCCCGTCTACGCCCTGCGCTTCGAGCTTCCCGAGCCCCGCAGGGGGATGATTCGGGCGTTCTTGCTCGACGTGCTCGCGGCGACGCTGGCCGTCACCGCTGGGCTAGCCCTCATGGTCGACGGCTAGCGACGAGCGCCGAACCTGCCCGTCATCGCACCGACGAGCCACACGAGGAGCCGCACCCACCAGGGACGCGGCTCTTCGTCTCTCGTGAGGCCGATGCCGATCTGCGGAAGCGTGGCCACGGGGGGCGCTTCGCCCACCGGACGCGGAGCCTCATCCCTGGGCGCTGATGGGGCCATGGCGGGGCTTTCGGGCTCGGGAGCAGGCACACTCGCCGCGACGCTGACAACGGGCTCAGTGGGCGGCATGGGCGTCACTGGCGCGGGGTCGGCGGGCATGGTGCGCGTGTACTCGCGAGCGAGGCTGCGCACGGACGCGCGGTAGGCGTCGGCGTCGCCCGTGAAGTAGCCGAGGCGGTGGCACTCGGTGACGTAGGCCTCCGCGTCGCGCGTGCCGACGGCCACCTCGACGGCGGAACGGTAGCGACCGAGGAGGAAGGCGACGTGGTGCTCAATCGCAGCGTCGAGGCTCTCGAAGGCGACGAAGCGATTGACAGGATGCTTGCCCTTGAAGCGCAACGTCCACAAGTCGCCGGAGCGCTCGACGAGCTCGACGGCCGAGTCTTGCGGCACCTCGTCGAGATACTTCTGCGCGGTGCGCATCGGCAGGCGCTCCGTCGTGGCAAAGTGCTGCCAGCATCCAGGCCAACTCTTCGAACACTTGATGCCGCCGAGGTTGTAGTTCATCACGCTCTTGAAACGCCCCGTCTCCAGGGCCATCTGCCCAAGCATGATGGCGACGGCTTCACGCGGTGGCGGTGCCCCGAGCTGCGCGGCAAGCTGAAGGCGCAGAGCGAGGAAGACTTCGGCGGCTTGCACCGGCGTCGCCCTAGCAGGTAGCTCGCGCGCGGTCACGTCAGCCTGCGCAACGCAGCTTCGAGCCGTCGACGGTCGAGGCCCTGCGAGTTGAGCGCCGCGATGCTGATGGCCGATTCAAGTTCCGGGTCGGCGTCGCACGCTGCGCGCAGGAGCATGTTTGCGATCTCGGCAGGGTCGAGCAGCCGCGCCGCGACGACCGCCGCCTGGCTCTCGGGCATGAGCAGCTTGCCGTCGTCGAAGCGAGGCAGCTGACCGATGGCGTCCTCGACCTTCGCAACGACAGTGATCACCGTGTCGAGCCACGTCAGCACGTTCGCCGCCGTGCTCATCGCGCACCTACGTCGTTCGCGCACGAGCCAGTGAGGAGGCCGCGCTTCACCACGCCGTAAGCGGTCGCGCACGCCGCAGCAAGCTGACCGTCCCCTTTGTCGAGCGCGGCCTTCGCGCAGTCCCCGTCAAGCGTGATCGCGTCTGACGCGACGCGGGCGCACGGAGAGCCGCAACCGGCGATCGCGCTCGGGACCACGAGCAGAGCGAAGAACTTCACGAACGTCTGCATCACTTGCCTCCTTCCGTCATCTCGCCGAGAGCTTGAACCATCTTCACGGGGTCGACGCCGACCGATCGCATGAAGCGCGTGAACGCTGCGAAGCGCGGCGTGCGCTCGCATCGCTCGACCCATTGCTCAGGCGTTCGCGTGCGGAGAAGCACATTCAGCACGCCGGAAACGACGGGCCACCAGACGGCGACCTTCAGCGCAAGGGCTTCCATCACTGCACCTTCGTCTCGACGACGGCGACGCGCTGCGAGAGGTCGCCGAGTTGCTTCGAGTGCGCTTGCAGGTCGGAGCGAAGCTCCTTGCGCATCTCGTGAATATCGTCGCGGATCTGCTTCATCGCTTCGGCCATCGCGTTAAACGAACTCGCGAGCTTCGCAGCCTCGGTGCGTGTGCCGACGTAAACGCCGACGATGGAGCCGCCGAGAGCGAGGAGCCCGATCAGTTCGCCGATTCGGATGCTGTCCATGTCAACCTCTTACGTCAGACGCCGAAGACGGTCCAGTTGGCTCCGTTCCAAATGACGAAGCCAGAGAAGACGCCGCCGCCTGCGGCAACGGCACCAAAGGTAGGTGCTACCGATAGGTTAGTGCAGCGCGCCATCGTGCCGATGGGAGGGCCAGCGGGAAGGTTTGCAAACGTCGACGACGGCACGCCGGGACCGACCGAGAAGCCATCGGTTGCGCTCGTCGGGTCGGTGCCCTTGATGCGGAGATTGCCCGTCGACGAGTCGACCCAGAGACGCCAGCCGCCAAGCTCGAAGACTTCGTTAACGCCAGCGCCGAGCAGGCGAAAGCGAAAGGCGTTGACGCTGCCGCCGACGGTAAACGTCGAGTACCCACCGCCGAAGCTCATCGTCGTAGGGCCGACGTACGACGCCGAACGGCTGAGGAAGACAGATCCGCCATCGGGCAGAACCTGCGTCGTTCCCGCGCTCGCGTCGACCTTCGCGCCAAACAGCTTCGAGCAGTTGACGATGCGGGTGATCAGCGCCGACGCGGTGAGCGAGTACGCCGTCGAGCCCGTGCAGTCGATCGAGCAGCCGTCGAGGCTGAGGTCTTCGCAGGCGTTGCCATAGACACCGACGACAGACGATGCGGAGTTTTGCCCAACGAACGTGCAGCCGTAGGCGAGGCACGCGGTCGACGTGCCCACGCCGCCGTCGAAACTAAGGTGCCGCGCAGTCGTGGTCGACGTCGTAGTCGTGAAGGTGCATCCGAAGAGGCGAACGTCTCCAGCGCCATCAAGGACGTTGACGTTGTGCACCGCGTTCGAGCGGAAGCCCGCGCCGGTCGCAGTCACGCCGCTCGGGGCCGCGCCGCCGTCTGCTGCGACGTTGAGCCCGTGGCGAAAGTTCGACTCGAAGGTGCCGCCGACGATGGTCGTGAAGAAAGCCTCTTGGCCGACGAGCACGCCGTCGAGGCCGCAGACGCGCGCCCATACGTCGTTCAGCGCGTTGTGCGCGCCGCGCTGGAGCTTGATGCCGTTCGTGCCGCAGCTAAGTAGCTCGATGCGCTCGAAGATGCTCTGCGACGTGTAGTCGCAGAAGATGCCGTCGCCGGAGCCGACGGTGCCCTGGATCGTCAAGTCGCAGACGTGCAGCGACACGTTGTAGAAAAGCAGGTTGCCGATCGACGTGATGCAGGGGCCTTGCCCGTAGTTGTGGATGATTGCGTTGCCGCGACCAGCGCCGCGAAGCGTCTTCGACGCTAGGACGTTGGGGATCTGAATCGCCCCGTTCGTCGTCGTTCCGTCGTTCGAGACGCGGTACGCGCCCTCGGGAAAGAACACGTCATCCGCCGCTGCAATCGCCGCGTTGATGGGCGCGGTCACGTCGATGAGCAGCGTGCCCGCTTGCACGTCGGCGATCTGCGCCGCCGTCATGAAGTCGAAGACGGACACCGACTCTTGCAGCTTGCTCGTCAGCGTGCGCGTCGTCGAGCCGATGCCGCCTTCGGTGTAGTCTACACGGTCGGCGCTGATGCTGCCCGTCGTCGACGCGAGCGGGATGCGCACCGTCGAGTTGAGCGACGAGAAGACGAGCGTGTTGTCCGACTGGTTGACCGCGATCGAGAAATCATCGGCGTTGACGTAGAGCCGGCACGCCGCGCCCTGGTACTGCGGGAAGCCGTTGAGCGTGCGCACCGGTTGCGCCGCTGGAATCGTCAGCGCCGCGTCGACGTAGACCGGGATGGGGTTCGACTGCGCAGGGAAGCCAGCCGCGCCGAAGTAGAGAAACCCCGCGTCGAGCGGCTGGCCGTCGCGGTCGCTGAACGTCGGAAAGGGCTCGGAGACAGAAAAGGCGCTCATGGGGTCGGTTGCTCCTCGGGTGTCGTCGTGCGCGCGGTCATTGCGCCGCTGATGCGCTTCAGAATGGCGGCTTCTTCGGGGCTGCCGACCTTCGTCGACGGGATTCGTAGCAGAAGATTGCGCACCATGGGCGACTCGTAGAGGCGAGCCATAAGGCCAGCGCCGCCGAGGGCTGCTGCGCCGCCGAGCGCGCTTCCGCTGACCTGGCCAGCTGCAAGCGCAGTGACAGCAGGCACGGCTTGCTGACCCGTGTTCGTCATCACGCCTGCCTCAGCAGCGCGGCGCGTTGCGCCGAGCACGCGCGTGAGCCCTTCGATGCGCCGCTTGTCATCGCCCTTGAAGAAGACGCCAAACTGAGGCCCGAGCTTGTCGACTTGCGAGACGAACCGCTCGACGCTCAGCACGTCGTTCGTCGTAGCCTTCTCTGCTGCGTGAGCGAGCAGTGCGGCCTTTGCGTTCTCTCGCCCTGCGTCGCTCAGGTTGCGGTAGAGAAGCCGCACGTCGCTTGGCTTCGACGAGAAGAGGATTCCGCGAATCGCCTCCGGCGTTTCGGTGCCCTTTTCGAGCGCAGACTTGAGCGCGCCAGTCTTGAGTTCGCCAGCCATCGACGCGAGTTTCTTGTTCGCGTCGGTCCACTTCGCAACGTCTTGCGGCTGTCCGTTGTCGCGGATGAAGGCGCCCATGTCGTCGCGCAGTGCGCCGTAGATGGAGGAGAGTGCCTTCTCGCCAGTGCTGCGAACGCTCGCAAGTTCCGGGGCTTTGAACGCCTCGCCAAGCTGCTTGCGCAAGTCTTCGATGTTCGTGAGGTTTTGCCCTTGAATCGACTGCTTCCAGTCTTCGAGGCGCTCGATGACTGGGCGGACCTCTTTGGTCTTAAGCCCCGTCAGCTTGCTGATTTGCTGATCGATTGCCGCGATTGCGCCGGGAACCGGAACGGTGCCAGCCTGCGAAAGCCGGTTGATCACATCGGTCTTCTGCGATGCGTACTTGCTGAGCGACCCGCCGCGCGTTGCCTGGAGATCGGCCATCACCGCATCGGATGCCTGCGCAGCGGAGCTTGCTCCAAAGTCGTTGAGAACGTCACGCACTGCGCTGATGCGCGCTTCCTGCTGCGCTTGACGCACGGGGCCAGTGCCGACAACAGGCACGCGCTCGCCGAGCGACTGCGCAGCCTTGCCAACGAACGTGCGCGGCGGCGCAACGTCGCTTGTCATCAGAGGGATGCCGGCCTTCTCGGCTTCGGTCACGAGGGCGCGCTCGGCTGCGCTCGCCTGCGCTGCCGGAATGACTTGCGTGCGTGCGGCTCGGGAGCCAGCCATGCCGCCGATGAGCGCCGCAGCAGCCTGGCCGGCGGCCCCGAGTCCTAGTTCGGATGCCGCCTGCGCCGCGAGGCCGGAGCCAACGCCGCCCGCAAGCTGCGTCGCTGGCTGTTCGGCGAGCATCGCACCAGCAGCCTGCGCAACCGGGGCGGCGCTCTTCATGAGCGCCTGGCCTGCGCCGACGCCGGTAGCCACGTCTGCCGCGCTGCCAGCCGCCGACTGAAAGAGCCGCTCGATCGCCGTGGTTGGCTCTGCGACGCCTGCGCGCGTCATGAGTTCGTTCAGCTTCTCGACGAACGGCTGATCGACGCCGAGCACCTTCGACGCTAGGAGAGCGCCGCCGCCAAGCGCTGCGCCAACAGGTGCAGCAACCCCGACGAGCGGTGCCGCAAGCGCGCCCGCGCCCGCCAGGACGGCAGCAGGGGCGATGCCGCGCGAGATTGCGCCACCAATGCCCGCGAGCGTCGTCTCAGGCTCTACGACCTGCCCTGCGCCCTCGGGAAGCCCCGTAGGCGTGCCTGCGCGCGGCGTTGCGTAGGTCGGCTCGATGCCGACGGGCGCGGCGGGTCCGCCGCCGTACTTCGTGTAGGATTCGCGCGCTTGCTCGAATTTGGTCGGAGGCGCTGCGGCGGGAGCGGCGGCGCGCGGAGTCTTTGCTTGCGCCGCGTAGGCCCTCTTTGCCGCCGCACCGATTTGCTCAGGCGTCGCGTTGTCGGGGCCTTCGAGCTCCAGAATCGACCCGTCGGGGGCTTGCACTTCGTAAGTGGCCATCAGCGTCGACCCTTGAACGTGAACCCATCACCGAGCGACATCGACGGCATCATCGCCGGAGCCGCCTGCGAAACCTGCGGCGGAGCCTTCGAGACTTGCGGGCCTGCTTGCGCTGCTGCCTGCTGCGGCTGCTCCTCTTCTGGCGCAGACAGGAAGATGGCAGACGGTTCGAGGTTAAGACGCTTCGCTTCGGTCGTGTACTGCGTACGAATGCGCGAGCCCTCTTTCTTGTATCCTTCGTAAATCTTTGCGCCCTGCGAACGGAAAGACGTGCGCTGTTCAGGGTTCAGCCGTTCGCCGCTCTTCAACTTGTTCCACTGATTGCGAATCTGGTCGGGGACACCCGCCGCGTTCTGCGCGTTTGCGAACTCGCTCTCTCGCACCGCAGAGCCAGGGTCGAGCATCTTCATGTAGTTGAAGATCAGCGCAAGGTCGCCAGCGGCGTCGTCCTGTGCTGAGTTTAGGCGGTCGTACGAACGACGCATCTCCGTGATCGGCTTCATGGCGTCGTTGAAGTTGTCGCGCAGCTTGCCCTCGACGCCGATCTGATCTTTCAGCGAGAGCGCTGGCTTCGCGGCGACGCCGCCTGCGCCGATGGGCTTCGGCTTCAGCTTGTCGACTTCGAGTTGTTCGCGAAGCTCGGCGAACTTCGCCTTTGCCTCCGCGATCTTTGCGTCCGAGTACGCCTTCAGATTCGTCGAATCTTCGAGCATCCGGTCTCGTCGCTGGTCTTCGAGCTTGACGAAAGTTTCGTTGTACTTCTCCGGCCCCATCGCCATCGCAACCGCCGTGTTGAGGCTCGTCTGCGCTGCGTTGAGGTCGCCGTAGAGGACGAGGTTCTTCTGCACGTCGGCTGCGTCGGCCTCGCGCGTCTTGCCCGCGTTGCGGAGCGCTGTCACTTGGCTGTTGAGTAGCTCGCCAGCGGTGATGCGATCGCCCGCGTTGATTGCGGCGACGATTGGCTGAATCTCTGAGACCTTCGCCTCGCGCTCCTGCGTGCTGAGATTCGCGAACGGCGTCTTAAGCTGCTCGACGGCCTCCGGGTATTTCACCATGAGCTCGTTAAGGCTCTTGGACGAAAAGCCCTCTGCGCCGAGCTTGCCGAGCTCGCCCTGAAACTCACGAGCGCGCTGCGCCTTCGCCTGAAGCGCCTGGTTTTCAAGAAGCGTTTGCTGCTTCTGCGCCGCCATGAGGTCGGCGCGCTCCATCATGCCGCCGAGCTGGATGCCTTGCTGAAGGCCGCCGGTTACGGCGCTCGTCGGATCTGGGAGCTGAAGTGTAAAGTCGAACGGTTGCGCCATGATCATGCCCCTGGAAATGCGAGGTTGCGCTGCGCTTCGGTCATCGAATTGTAAGCGTTAGCTGCGGACTGACTCACTCCGCCACCAGCAGGCGCGCCCCCAGGCGTAGGAGATGGCGCACCGCCGAACGGCCCGCGACCCATCGCCCCGAGCCCGCCGAGCGTGCCGAGTGCGCCACCGACGCCGCCGAAGAGGTTCGCCATTCCCTGCCCCTGCGCCATCGCTGCACCGGCCTGCGCTTGCCCCATAGCGCCAAGCTGACCCATGACGCCCTGCGTGCCTTGCTGCCCGTAGCCTGCTGCGCCAAGCGCGCCCTGCTGGCCCATCGCCGAGAGCCCGCCGAGCTGCGCCATCTGCTGCTGAATCAGCTGCGAGAGCATCGCGGGGCGGAACTGCGCAAGCGCCGCCTGCGTGTTGCCGCCGCGAAGTCCGCCCGTCGCGCTTGCATTCTGCAAGATGGCTTCTTCGCCCTGCTGCACCATCGCCTGGAACTGCGGCGACGATTCAAGCTGCGCGATCGCCGCTTGCTGCGCCTCGGGTCCACCGAGGCCGAGCAGGTTCTGCTGCGCGGTGAGCGCGCCCTGACCCGCTTGCATGTAGGGTGCAAGGAGACGCTCCATCTCGGCCTGCTGGCGACGCTGTTCGGCGATCGCAGCCTGCGACGCTTCGCGCTGCGCGCCCGACGCTTCCTCGGCGGCGCTCTTCTGCGCCATGTAGCCGCCGACCCCGGAGATAACCGACCCGCCGATGACCGCTGTTGCAACCCAACTCATGGAACACCCCTATCAGAGAGCGCGTGCTCTCGCAGCTTATCTACTAGCGCAGCCGCCTCGTTGTGCGCTTGCCACGTTTCGCTTTTGCGG
>Ga0208486_1000138_pt1 | contig 22266 bp, 23 predicted proteins | sample LakMenEpi03Aug12_FD_150664 | JGI IMG/M metagenome (GOLD analysis project Ga0208486, IMG submission 150664) | Freshwater microbial communities from Lake Mendota, WI - 03AUG2012 deep hole epilimnion (SPAdes) | ecosystem: Environmental > Aquatic > Freshwater > Lentic | place: Lake Mendota, Madison...
TTGCCTTTCTCTGGTCCAATCGGTGGCGTTCGCGTTGCTTTGATTGATGGTCAGTGGGTTGCATTCCCTAACCACTCACAGGTTGCAAACGCAGTCTTTGACATGGTTGTTGCTGGTCGCATTAGCGATGATGGCGATGTAGCAATCATGATGGTTGAAGCAGAAGCTACAACAAAGACAATTGAGCTCATCAAGGGCGGGGCACCAACTCCTAATGAGGAAGTTGTTGCACAAGGTCTAGATGCTGCAAAGCCATTTATCAAGATTCTCTGTGAAGCACAGTTAAAGCTTGCAAAGGTGGCGGCAAAGCCAACTGCTGAGTTCCCGGTCTTTCTTGATTACCAAGATGATGTATTTGCAGCTGTTGAAAAGGCCGCAAGTGCAGATCTTGCAAAGGCGCTAACAATTTCTGGTAAGCAAGAGCGCGAAACAAAGATTGATGAGATTTCTGCATCAACGAAGGAATCAGTTTCTGCTGCCTTTGAAGGCCGCGAGAAGGAAGTTCCTGCAGCGTTTCGTTCATTAACGAAGAAGCTTGTTCGTCAGCGCGTTTTGCGTGACAAGATCCGTATCGATGGACGCGGATTGCGCGATATCCGTGCACTATCTGCAGAGGTTGAAGTTATTCCTCGCGTTCACGGTTCAGCAATCTTTGAACGTGGAGAGACACAGATTCTTGGAATCACGACTCTTAACATGCTCAAGATGGAACAACAGCTAGATACGTTGAATCCTGAAAACCATAAGCGTTATATGCACAACTACAACTTCCCACCATATTCAACTGGTGAAACAGGTCGAGTTGGTACACCTAAGCGTCGCGAAATTGGCCACGGTGCACTTGCAGAACGTGCTTTGATTCCAGTACTTCCAACTCGCGAAGAGTTCCCTTACGCAATCCGTCAGGTCTCTGAAGCACTTGGTTCAAATGGATCAACATCTATGGGCTCTGTGTGTGCATCAACTCTTGCGCTCTATAACGCAGGTGTTCCACTACGCGCACCAGTTGCAGGTATTGCAATGGGTCTTATCTCTGACACTGTCGATGGCAAGGTCGAGTACGTAGCACTCACTGACATTCTTGGTGCAGAAGATGCATTTGGCGATATGGACTTTAAAGTCGCCGGAACAAAGGATTTCGTTACAGCGTTGCAGCTAGATACAAAGCTTGATGGAATTCCAGCATCAGTACTAGCTGGTGCATTGCACCAAGCTAAGGAAGCGCGTCTTGCGATTCTTGATGTAATGAATGAAGCAATTGATGGCCCAGATGAGATGAGCCCATTTGCTCCACGCATTATCTCTGTGAAGATTCCAGTTGATCAGATCGGCGCGGTAATCGGGCCTAAGGGCAAGATTATTAACCAGATTCAAGATGAGACTGGCGCAGATATTTCAATTGAAGATGACGGCACAATCTATATCGGCGCAGTTGATGGTCCATCAGCTGAAGCTGCACGTGCTCAAATCAATGCAATTGCTAACCCACAGATGCCAGAAGTTGGAGAGCGTTACCTCGGTACCGTTGTAAAGCTTGCAGCATTTGGTGCTTTCATCTCATTGATGCCAGGTAAAGATGGCTTGCTCCACGTATCTCAGATTCGCAAGATGCATGGTGGAAAGCGCATTGAGAACTTGGAAGAAGTCATGAAGGTTGGCGACAAGATTCAGGTTGAAATCGGCGAGATTGATCCAAAGGGCAAGTTGTCTTTGGTTCCAGTTCTTGAAGATGGAACAACTGGTTCTGCTGAATAAATGAGCGTTCGTCGTTCAGTTTTACCTAGCGGTCTGCGCATCGTCACTGAAGAAGTTTCTTCGGTGCGCAGTGCCGCAATTGGTATCTGGGTAAATGTTGGATCTCGTGATGAATCCCCGGCAACTGCTGGGGCTTCTCACTTTCTAGAGCATTTACTCTTTAAAGGAACTGCCCGACGCAATGCACTTGAAATCTCATCATCGATTGAATCAGTCGGTGGCGAGATGAATGCTTTTACATCAAAGGAATACACCTGCTTCTATGCACGTGTCATTGATACCGATTTACCTATGGCAATCGATGTGATTTCAGATTTGATTACATCCTCTGTTGTTTCAGCCCTTGATGTTGATGCTGAGCGCAAGGTTGTTTTGGAAGAAATCGCTATGCGCGATGATGACCCAAGTGACTTAGTCCATGATTTATATGCCGAGACTTATTACGGGGATACTCCACTAGGGCGTCCGATTTTAGGAACAGTTGCCTCAATTAAGGGTATGTCTCGCAATACCGTTAATAACTATTACAAGAAGCGTTATTTGCCCCAAGATCTTGTTGTTGCAGTTGCTGGAAACATTAAGCACAAAAAAGTTGTTGCTATGGTTGAAGCAGCCCTTTCTGTTGATGGTTTCCTAGATGTTATGGGTGCGCCTGTGCTTCGCTCAAATGCACAGGATAAGAAAGCTAAACAGCAAAGTGTTGGATTAATTTCGCGCAAGACTGAGCAAGCACACATGTTTTATGGCATGGAGGGTGTTGCTAGACATGATGAACGTCGTTTTGCAATGGGTGTTCTAGCTTCTGCTCTAGGTGGTGGAATGTCATCTCGTTTGTTCCAAGAGATCCGTGAAAAGCGTGGTCTTGCATACTCTGTCTATGCCTATGCCCAGCAATATGCAGGCAGTGGTCAGATTGGTTTTTATGCAGGATGTAATCCTACAAAGGCCATAGAAGTTGTGGAGATTATCCGCGAAGTTCTAGCCGATGTTGTTGATAATGGAATGACGTATGAAGAGATTGAAAGGGCTAAGGGAGCAGTCCGTGGTTCTCTGGTTTTGAGCCAAGAGGACTCAGGCTCTCGCATGTTTAGAATTGGTAAGAATGAGATTGTTTATGGCCAAGTTACTGGCTTTGACGATATTTTGAAATCTATTTCACGCGTAAATGAGCAGGACATACGGGAAATTGCTGGCGCCTTTTTGACTAAAACGCCTACGCTTGCACTTGTAGGTCCCTTTAAAAACACGTCGAAATTTGAAAAGGTGTTGAAATGATTAACGTTGCAGTACTAGGTGCAAAAGGTCGCATGGGTTCAGAGGTCGTAAAGGCCGTTGAATCAGCTGAAGGCCTGAGCCTTGTTGCTGCGCTAGATCTTGGAGATTCACTTGATCAACTCAAGGATTCTGGAGCAAAAGTAGTTGTTGATTTCACTACACCAGATTCGGTCATGGCAAACCTTGAATTTCTCATTAACAATGGAATAAACGTTGTAGTGGGAACCACTGGCTTTGATGCAATCAAGCTTGCGACCGTAGAAAAACTCTTAAAGGCTAATCCTGGAGTTGGCGTGTTAATTGCCCCTAACTTTGCAATTGGCGCAGTTTTAATGATGGAGTTTGCTGAAAAAGCTGCGCGATATTTTGAATCTGCAGAAATTATTGAATTACACCACCCACTTAAGGTTGATGCACCAAGTGGAACTGCATCTCGCACAGCAGAGCTCATGAGCAAAGCCCGTAAAGAGGCAGGCCTTGGAGCCCAACCAGATGCAACAACAACAGCCCTCGATGGTGCTCGTGGTTCAAAAGTGGGAGATATTCCAGTGCACTCAGTGCGCGCACGAGGATTAGTTGCACACCAGGAAGTAATCCTTGGTGGACTAGGGGAGACGTTAACAATTCGTCACGATTCACTTGATCGAGCAGGATTTATGCCAGGAGTAATCCTTGGCATTAGAAATGTTGTTTCACATCCAGGCCTGACACATGGCCTAGACAAGTTCATGTAAAGGGAGATTCACATGTCAAAAGATCAAATCACAATGTATGGCGCCGACTGGTGCGGAGATTGCCGACGTTCAAAGCGCTTATTTGAAGAGCTCAACGTTGAATACACACTCATTGATGTTGATGCAGATTTAAGTGCTGCAGACAAGGTTAAAGAGATTAACGGCGGAGCACAGTCAATTCCTGTGATTGTTTTCTCTGACGGCACTCACTTAACTGAGCCATCAGATAATGATCTGAAGGCAAAGCTTCAAGCTCTTAAAATTATCTAAAGCCAGTTATAGATAGCAGCCGATGTAAAGGCTGCGCTTAGTACTACAACTGGAAATGGTGCTTTAAGTGATAGCGCCACAACGGCGGCAGCTAAACCAGCTAATCGGTGATCAATCATCAACTGTGATTTTTCGGTAAATGTCTGAACGGCAACTAGTGCGCTCAGAAGTGCAATAGGAATCAGCGCATTAATGGATTGCACTTTAGGGTGGGAAAATATTCTCTCTGGAACATTGTGTCCGGCGTATTTAAGAGCAAAAGCAATCACGCTCGTGCCTATCGTTGCAATCCAAAATGAGTTCATTTGCGCAGTCCTACCGCTACGGCAATAAATGCGGTTGCAATGATTGGCAACCCTGCCGGCAAAATCGGTGTCATTGCTAGAGCAAAGATCATGCAACCAACGGCAAGTGCTCGATCACGATTAGTTTTTAAGCGTGGCCACACAAGACCTAAGAACGCGGCTGGGACCGCAGAATCAAGACCCCATGCACGTATATCGCCCATGGCTTGTGCGCCAAGAGCGCCAGCTACTGTGAAGAGATTCCAGAATAGAAATACACCAAAGCCCGTAAGCCAAAAACCTTGGCGCATGGCTTTTTCTCCGCGAACTTCTTGACCTAATGCAACTGCAGTTGATTCATCTATTGTTATCTGCGCGGCAACAATTCGCTTGAATCCTTTTACTTTCAATCGAGGCGCCATGATCACGCCATACACACCATTTCGAATTCCAAGTAGGGAGGCAGTTGCAATTCCACTTAATGCACCGCCGCCAGCACCGAGAACTCCAATAACTGCGAACTGTGATGCACCTGAAAATGTTAGAAGTGATAACAAGCACGTTTGTAGAAGTGAAAAACCATTTGCAACCGCAGCGGCTCCGAAAGCCGTTCCATAGGCCCCAACTGTGATGGAAACGCTCAGAGAATCTCGCAATGTGGTTGATTCAATTCTGGACACGCAGACATTCTGCCGTAGATATCCAAAGACTCAAACCCGGCCCCTTATAGGGTGAGGCCATGGCTGAGGAAATCATATTTAGAGACGATGTAACCGTTGAATTAGTAAAAGCCAGTGCAAGTGATGCCGACGTAATCTGGGCAGCACGTGTTTCAACTGCTGGTGAGCAATCAATGGAAGAGATTGGTGAAGACCCTGTTCGCTCTGCCGGATTAATCAACTACCTTGCACGTGAGCGCCATGGATCACCTTTCGAACACACCTCAATGACTTTCTTTATCTCAGCACCAATATTTGTTTTCCGTGAATTCATGCGCCATCGCATCGCTTCATACAACGAAGAGAGTGGTCGCTACCGCGAATTGAAACCTATTTTCTATGTCCCATCAAAAGATCGCAAGCTTGTGCAAGTTGGTAAAACTGGTGCATACACATTTGAAGATGGAACTAAAGAGCAATTTGAAATTACAACTAACTCTATGAAAGCTGCCTACGTTGTTGCATACGATAGTTATCAAAAGATGTTAGATGCAGGTGTCGCGCGCGAAGTTGCACGTGCGGTATTGCCTGTGGCCACGTATTCATCTATGTATGTTTCAATGAATGCCCGGGCGCTCATGAACTTTTTATCCCTTCGTACATCCCGCGAAGGCTCACACTTTCCAAGCTATCCACAACGCGAAATTGAGATGGTTGCCGAGAAAATGGAAGCCGAATTCGCAAAATTAATGCCGCTTACATACGGGGCCTTCGAAAAGTCTGGTCGCATCGCCCCATAAAGCGGGTAGAGTTACCGGCATGAGTACGCCAGCGCCATTTGGCCGCATGTTGACCGCAATGGTCACGCCATTTAAAAAAGATGGCTCCATTGATTGGGATGGCGTTGAAAAAATCGCAGATCATCTCGTTAAAACAGGTCACGATGGCATCGTTGTAAACGGAACAACAGGTGAAGCTCCTACGACTAAATCCTCTGAAAAAGAAGAGATCATCAAGGTTGTTAAGCGTGTAGTTGGAGCAAACATCAAGGTTGTCTCTGGTGCTGGCGATAATGAAACAGATTATTCAATCAACCAAGCCAAGCGCAGCGAAGCAGCTGGTGCTGATGGAATCTTGGTAGTTACTCCTTATTACAATAAGCCACCGCAAGCAGGTATCAAGGCTCACTTCTTAGCTATGGCAAATGCAACTGGTTTACCAATGATGCTCTATGACATTCCTGGCCGCACAGGTGTTGAAATTGAGTCAGACACAATCGTTGAACTCTTTGAACACCCTTCAATCGTTGCGCTCAAAGATGCAAAAGGAAATGTTGCTGCAACCTCTTGGGTAATCAAGCGTTGCGGAATCCCTGTGTATTCAGGTGATGACATCCTCAATTTGCCACTTCTATCAGTGGGAGCAGTTGGATTTGTTTCAGTGTGTGGTCACACAGTTGGATCAGAGCTCAAAGAAATGCTTAATTCTTGGTTTGCGGGCAATCCTGCGCGCGCACTAGAGATTCATCAGCAATTACTTCCAGTATTCACCGGAACATTCCGCACACAAGGTGCCATCATGACAAAAGCGGCACTGACATTAATGGGTCTACCTGGTGGATATACCCGTCTTCCTCTAGTCGATGCAACAGATGCGCAAGTTGCGCAGTTGCGTGACGACCTACGCGCAGGTGGCGTAGCAATTAAATAATGAATCATCCTCACCCAGATCTCGGAACACCCTCAACTTTAGTTAAAGGGGGATTGCGTATTGTCGCCTTGGGCGGCTTAGGTGAAATCGGTCGAAACATGACCGTATTTGAAACTAAAGGGAAGCTATTAATTGTTGACTGTGGCGTTCTATTTCCTGAAGATACACAGCCAGGAATCGATTTAATTCTTCCTGATTTCTCATATATCCGTGATCGTTTAGATGATGTTGTTGGAGTCTTTTTAACGCATGGCCACGAAGACCACATTGGCGCAGTTCCTTATTTACTGCGCGAACGTGGGGACATTGCTATTTATGGATCTGCACTTACTTTGGCCCTTGTCACTGCAAAGCTGAAAGAGCATCGCATCACTCCACTCACGCGCGAAGTTCGTGAAGGCGGACATGAAGATGTTGGACCATTTGAACTTGAGTTTGTTGCTGTAAACCACTCGATTCCAGATGCGTTAGCAGTTGTTATCAACACCGATGCTGGCCGAGTTCTGGCAACGGGTGATTTTAAGATGGATCAATTACCACTTGATGGTCGTATTACAGATCTGCGTACTTTTGCTCGTTTAGGTGAAGAAGGCGTTGATCTATTTATGGTGGATTCAACGAATGCAGACATTCCTGGCTTTACTCCATCAGAGCGTGAAATTATGCCCGCCCTTAATCGCGTTATCGGCTCAACTAAGCGCCGAGTAATTGTGGCTTCATTTTCATCCCACGTGCACCGCGTTCAGCAAGTAATTGACACTGCAGCTATTCATAATAGAAAAGTCATTTTTATTGGACGCTCTATGGTTCGCAACATGAAGATTGCACAAGATATGGGTTACCTAACAATTCCACCTGGAATTGTTATGGATGCAAAGGATCTTGACTCCTTTGATGACAATGTTGTTTTGATTTGCACAGGTTCACAAGGTGAACCGATGGCAGCGCTATCGCGCATGGCAAATGGTGACCACCAAATCCGTGTGGGCGAGGGTGATACAGTTATTTTGGCTTCATCACTCATTCCTGGAAATGAAAACTCAGTCTTTAGAGTCATTAATGAACTCACTCGCTTTGGTGCCAAAGTTGTTCATAAAGCTAATGCCATGGTCCACGTTTCAGGACATGCAGCAGCAGGCGAGCTTCTCTATTGCTACAACATCGTTAAGCCTCGCTATGTCATGCCTATCCATGGTGAATGGCGTCATATGAAGGCAAATGCAGAGCTTGCAATTCAAGCCGGAGTCCCACGATCAAATGCTTTAATTATTGAAAATGGCGTTGTGGTCGATTTAATCGATCATGAAGCACAGGTTGTTGGCTCAGTCCCATGTGGATTTGTTTATGTCGATGGACAAAGTATTGGTGATATTACTGAGGCATCGTTGAAGGATCGTCGCATTCTTGGTGAAGAGGGATTCATTTCCGTCATTGTGGTTATTGATTCACAAAGTGGAAAGATCGTTGCTGGGCCAGATATCCATGCACGTGGATTCAATGAAGATATGGCGCTCTTTGATGATGTGAAATTAAAGATTGAGAAGGCATTGGCTGCTGCGGTTGCCGAAGGAATTAATGGAACTCATCAGCTTTCACAGATTGTGCGAAAGACCGTTGGTGGATGGGTTGGGGGAGAACATCGCCGAAAGCCGATGATTGTCCCTGTTGTTATTGAAGTTTAAGAACGGCGCGCCTAGGGGCTAAGAAATTACTCATCCTTTACGATGAGGAGTGTGGCTAAGAAAAAATCTAAATCCAAAAGCGGTGCTGTAGGTGGCGCGCTCGGAAGAGGCTTAGCTGCAATCTGGCGATTCATCGCAAAAATTCTTGGAAACTCAGTTCGCTTTATTGCCCGTGGTGCTCGTGAATTAGATCCAGCACATCAGCGAGATGGAATGGCCTTTCTCATTCTTATTCTCGCACTCGTTGCAACGGCCGGAACTTGGTTTCATGCTGACAATATTGTTGGCCGTGCGGTCTATGCATTTGTTTATGGCGGCTTTGGTCGCATCGGCTTTGTAACACCCGTTGTTCTGATTTATTTTGCATTTAAGTTGTTTAGAACCCCTGAGGACAAAGCGGCAATTGGTCGAGTTGTTGTTGGCACATTGACACTTCTACTTTCTTCAACTGGTATTGCACATTTACTCAACGGCTCAACCGGCACAGGTGCCACCGCAATGCGCGAAGGTGGTGGCTGGATTGGTTACGCAGTAACCACGCCGTTGGTCTCACTTATGACTTCAGTACTGACCTATCCAGTATTAGTACTTGTTTTCATCTTCGGTTTATTAGTTGTAACAGCAACACCGGTTTCACAAGTTCTAGATCGCTTTACATCTAGCGCTAGTTGGCTATGGGCCAAGCGTCCTGAAAGACCTATCAAGGTAGAAGATTTTGAAATCACAGACACCCCACCTTTTGAAACACCTATCGTCGCTGCTTGGAACGAGCCGGTAGAAGAGGATGAAGAGTTAGATGAAGAGAGCTTTGATGAAGAGTTCACAGTTCCAATTCCTATTTCTCCTGTCATAACTCCAGAAACTGTTACCAAGCGTCCAGAACAACTCTTGCTCACCCCTGATTCAACATATGAACTGCCGCCTGCGGATATGTTGCGCACAGGCCCTGCTGCAAAAGCAAAGAGCAAGGCAAATGATTTAGTGGTGGCAGCGCTGACTGAAGTCTTTGCTCAATTTGAAATTGATGCCCAAGTGACTGGCTTTATGCGTGGGCCAACGGTTACACGCTATGAAGTTGAGCTGGGAAATGCCGTCAAAGTTGAGCGCATTACCGCCCTTGCTAAGAATATTTCTTATGCTGTTGCAAGTAGTGATGTGCGAATCCTTTCTCCTATTCCAGGGAAATCTGCAGTGGGAATTGAAATCCCAAATGCTGATCGTGAAATCGTTGCCTTAGGCGATGTTTTGCGCTCATCGGTTGCTGGTCAGGATCACCACCCCATGTTGGTTGCACTTGGAAAAGATGTTGAAGGCAACTTTGTGTGTGCAAACCTTGCAAAAATGCCTCACCTTTTAGTTGCAGGTGCTACTGGTGCTGGTAAATCTTCAATGATTAACGCCATGATTACATCGATTTTGGTGCGTGCTACACCGGATGAAGTTCGCTTAGTGCTAATTGATCCTAAGCGCGTAGAGCTAACTGCCTATGAAGGTATTCCACATTTAATTACACCAATTATTACTAATCCAAAAAAGGCAGCAGATGCACTTACCTGGGTAGTGCGTGAGATGGATTTGCGCTATGAAGATCTTTCAACATTTGGCTTTAGACATATAGATGATTTCAATAAGGCAGTTCGTGCCGGCAAAGTAATTGTGCCCCCTGGAAGTGATCGCACGGTTGAGCCTTATCCATACTTACTTGTAATCATTGATGAGCTAGCGGATTTGATGATTGTGGCAGCAAAGGAAGTAGAAGAATCTGTTGTGCGCATTACTCAGCTTGCTAGATCTGCCGGTATTCACTTAGTCCTTGCAACTCAGCGACCATCTGTGGATGTTGTTACTGGTCTAATTAAGGCAAACGTTCCTTCTAGACTCTCATTTGCAACTAGTTCTCTAGCAGATAGCCGCGTTATTTTAGATAGCCCAGGGGCAGAAAAACTTGTTGGACAGGGTGATGGTCTCTTTATTCCTATGGGAGCTAGTCGAGCAGTTCGTATTCAAGGCGCTTATGTCTCAGAGCGCGAAATTGAAGCGGTTACAACACATGTGAAGAAGCAGTTAAAACCGCGCTATCGCGAAGATGTCACAGCCGTTCAATCACATCCCAAGATGGTTGATAAAGAGATTGGCGATGATTTAGATATTTTGTTACAAGCCGTTGAATTAGTTGTTGGAACACAGTTTGGTTCAACATCTATGTTGCAAAGAAAACTTCGTGTTGGATTTGCAAAAGCTGGACGGTTGATGGATCTAATGGAATCTCGTGGAATTGTTGGACCATCTGAGGGCTCAAAGGCCAGAACTGTTTTGGTGAAACCAGATGAACTCGATTCTGTTTTAGCGACCTTGCGAGATTACTAAAGCAACCTTTGCCGGGGGTTAACACACATTTCACCCCCTGTTCTCACACCGCTCTCTAGCCACAGGGGTCGCCACGGTTCTAGACTTGTACTCTCATCGGCAGCAGTAATTTCCCTTAAGGACCAGTAACGATGTCACTTGGATCTTTGATAGCTAAGGCGCGTAAAGACGCGGGCCTTTCACTTGAAGATTTGGCTGCCAAAACAAATATACGCATTAACGTCTTGAGCGAAATTGAGAAAGATGATTTTTCTCATTGCGGTGGCGAAACCTATGCGCGAGGCCACGTTCGAAATATTGCGGCAATTTTAAAAGCCGATCAAAAAGAGTTCATCCGTATTTATGAAGAAGAGCAGGGTGGTGAAACGCGCTCGATTAAAGATTTGCTTATTGAAAATAGTGTCATGCGTTTACCAGCCGAAGCTCGCAAAGTCTCATGGAAAGTTCTTGTGATGATTTCTGTGGTGTCGCTCTTTGCTGTTGGAATTGCTCAAGTAGTAATTTCAAACGTCAATACAAATGATGTTGTTAGTGCAGTTCCATCTGCAAGTGCATCACCTGCAGCTTCTGAATCTGCAGCTGAATCACCATCTGCAGAGCCATCGGCCCAAAATACTTTTTCAAGTGGCACTGGAGTTGAAGTAGTCATTAATGCAACCCGCGCTAAGTCATGGCTCTTTGTCTCTGATGATGCTGGAAGAGTTCTCTTTAGTGGTCAGATACCACGTGGGGCAGTTAAGGTATTTTCCTCCGATTCACAACTCAATCTCAAAGTTGGAAATGCTGGGGGAGTAGATCTGAAAGTAAATGGCAAGAAAGTTGAGGCCATTGGTGTGGATGCTGAGGTAGTTAGCGTGTCGTACGGAGTCGATTCATAACCCGCTAAGATTTGCCAAATGAAGCGCACCGTAGCAGTTGTCACTTTAGGGTGCTCACGAAATGAAGTTGATTCTGAAGAGTTGGCTGGTCGATTAGCAGCCGATGGATGGACCTTAGTTGATGATGTTGAATCAGCTGAAGTTGCTCTAGTTAATACATGTGGATTTATTGAATCAGCTAAAAAAGATTCTATTGACGCTCTACTTGAGGCAAACTCACTCAAGGGCCATGGTCAGACGCGTGCAGTTGTTGCGGTGGGCTGCATGGCTGAGCGTTACGGAAATGAATTAGCAGAAGCACTCCCAGATACTGATGCAATTTTAAGCTTTGATGACTATCAAGATATCTCTGCGCGTTTGCAGTCAATCGTTGCAGGTAATTCACACACACCGCATATCCCGCGTGATCGTCGTGCTCTCTTGCCGATTGCTCCAGCTGATCGCGCTGAAACCCGCGAGAGCGCTGAGTTTTCCCGCAAACGCTTAGGTGATGCACCATGGGCGCCACTTAAAATCGCATCAGGCTGTGATCGTCGCTGTTCTTTCTGCGCCATTCCATACTTTAGAGGCTCCTTCATTTCACGCCGCCCTCATGAAATCTTGGATGAGGCACGTTGGTTAGTTGCCAATGGAGTTACTGAACTCTTTTTGGTGAGCGAAAATACAACCTCTTATGGAAAAGATTTAGGTGATCTTCAGTTGATGGAGAAGATGCTGCCTGAGATTGCAGCCATTGAAGGCGTTGAACGGGTCCGACTTTCATACCTGCAGCCTGCAGAGATGCGACCTACGTTGATTCAAGCGATGATTGCAACGCCAAAGACAGTTCCTTATTTTGATCTATCTTTTCAGCACTCATCACCATCAGTTCTGCGTCGCATGCGCCGCTTTGGTGATAATGAAAAGTTCCTGCATTTAATCAATCAAATCCGAGTCTTATCACCTGAGGCAGGAATTCGCTCTAACTTTATTGTTGGATTTCCGGGTGAGACGCAGGAAGATTTTGATGAGTTGGCCCGATTTATCACTGAAGCCAAATTAGATGCAGTGGGAATCTTTGGATATTCAGATGAAGACAACACCGAAGCGTTAAAGATTGATGGCAAGATTGATCAAGAAGTAATAGCCCAGCGCGTGGAGGTTCTGTCTTCACTGGCTGATGAAATGGTCTCATTGCGTGCGCAAGCTCGAATTGGTGAAACTGTTCGTGTGTTGATTGAAGATGCTGAACTCCAAGAAGGACGAGCAGCTCATCAAGGTCCAGAAGTTGATGGAAGCACGGTTTTTATCGGAACAGAATTCAAGGCAGGCCAGTATGTTGATGCCGTGATTATTGATTCTATGGGTGCTGATTTGGTGGCAAAGCCACTATGAAGTTGCCAGGATTTATCACTCCGAACTTCATAACCGTAATGCGCTTATTGCTGGTGCCAGTTGGTGCTTACACACTTTTTAAAAATGGTGGCAATGACCCAACGTGGCAATACATTTCATGGTGCGTGTTTTTCATTCTTGGAATGAGCGATGTTCTAGATGGCAATTTAGCCCGTAGTCGCAACACCATTACAGAGTTTGGAAAGTTTTTAGATCCAGTTGCAGACAAGGTAATGATTGGCACTGCAATGATTTCCCTATCAATTCTAGATCGTATGCCCTGGTGGATCACTATTGTCATCTTGGTACGAGAAATTGGAATTACAATTTTCCGCTTGATGATTATTAATCGAGGAGTGATTCCGGCCAATAAGGGCGGCAAGATCAAGGCGACCATGCAAAACTTTGGTGTTGGCTTCTATGTCTTGCCTTTGAGCTCCTCGCTCTACTGGTTCCGTGATGGATTTATGTATATAGCCGTAGCATTGACTATCGTTACTGGCGCTTACTATGTAAAATCAGCGTTCACTAAGAGTTAGGGACACACTCACATGGCACTGCCTGCCGAGATCATCAGCCTTGCGGCGCAAGTAGTTGATGATTTACGTGCTCGCGGAGAAACTCTAAGTACCGCTGAATCTTTAACTGCAGGAGCTGTTAGCTCTGCCATCGTCACGATCGCCGGAGCATCTGATGTTTTTGTTGGTGGGACTACTGCCTATCGTGATGAAATTAAGAGTTCTCACTTAGGAGTTGATCCGGCACTCATTGCCGAACACAGTGCGATCAGTGAAGAAGTTGCCATTGCAATGGCGCAGGGCGCACTGAAATCTTTTGGAACAACATGGGCAATTGGCACTACAGGAGTTGCTGGACCTAACCCATTAGATGGGCATCCAGTGGGTGCGGTGTGGGTAGCAATTGCCGGGCCGGTATGTCAGAGCATCGAATTATCCTTATCTGGTGAGCGAGAATCTGTGCGAAACGCAGCTACAGCAAGCGCCATTGCCACCTTTGCGCGTATCCTTAGACACCGAGCGTAAAAAAGGAGGTGGGCCCGTGGTTCTAGTTCGTGAAGCAGTTGGTCTCACACTTCGCGCTGCCCGCACATCACAAAATCGCACATTGCGCGATGTAGCACGTGATGCCCGTGTCTCACTGGGTTACTTATCTGAAGTAGAACGTGGACAAAAGGAAGCATCATCTGAACTTCTTAACGCTATTTGTGTTGCGCTAGGTCTTTCACTCTCTGGTGTTTTCAATGACGTAGCGCTTGAGTTAAAGAGCCGCGAGAGCGTCACTCTTACTGTCGTCGATGCCGCTTAATAAATACGCACCACAAGCTGCAACACATCGCCGCACACAAAGTGCAATCCTTGAAGGTGCTAAAGCGTTAATTGCAACTGTTGGTTTAGCAAAGATGTCTATGATTGAAATCGCAGATACTTCTCAAGTTTCCAGAGCAACTCTCTATAACCATTACAGAGATAAAGAATCAGTCCTTAGCGCACTGTGTGATTCAGAGATCCGCAGATTGGTAAGCATCGCCCAAATCGCGCCAAATCCCACAGATGCTCTAGAAGTGCTTTCAATTCAAATCTCATCCGATAGCGCCCTTGCCAAAATGCGCATGTCTGATCCTGCACCTTTAACACAAGTGATGGCAGCAACTTCTCATCCACTTTGGATGCAATTCAATGATGCTCTAGCGATGATCCTTGGATCACAGGTTCTCGCCGACCTTGCAACGCGCTGGTTAATCGGTCAAGCGATCCAACCTCTCACACCAGAGGATTCCAGACTCCAAGCAGAGTTTCTTATTGCACGTGCGAATCTCTGATCTTCGCGAGCGTTTAGCTCTTTCATTTGGCGAGCACTCTCACTTTCCCACCGATATTGCCATCTCAGAGTTAGGTAGCAAAACCGTTAATGAGGCCCTTGCTGCAGGTCTTGAGGCAGATGAGATTTGGAAAGCGGTGTGTAGGGCGCACCCTAAAGAGACAGAAAAACATAAGTACTAAAAAATGAGCCTTGCTACAACCCTGACTCAATCAGATCAAAACCACCCACCTTTAGTTTTAATTCATGGACTGGGATCTGCTGCAACGGCATTTAAGCCCATCATCCCTACGCTGGCACAAAGCTTTCGCGTGATAACAGTTGATCTTCCAGGTCATGGTCAAAGCCCCTATAACAAAGCCCAGGAGATGGATCCAAAATCACTAGGCAGAGCAATCTTTGAGAGCGTTGAGAGTAGGTATGGAATAAATGAGTTTCATGTGGCAGGTAATTCACTGGGTGGATGGATTGCACTTGAGATGGCAGCAGATCAACCGCAGCGCATTAAAACTCTCACAGGTCTAGCACCTGCTGGATTGTGGCTAAAACCATCATCGGGGCGCACACCTAGTGAAGCATGGTCCTATTACATGGCCAAAGTGTTACGGCCCGTCATTAGAGCTGGATTACATGTCATTGCATTGCGCAAGATTGGCTATGCAAATGTGAGTCCCAAGTGGCGTGAGTTAAGCTATGAAATCTGTTATGACTCGGCATATGCAATGGGACATGCAACGGGATATTTTCAAGCATGGGATGGCATGTTAGGAAGACGTTTTGAAGGACATATTCCAGAGAGCGTTCCTGTCACAATTCTCTTTGGCGATACAGATAACACATTGCCATATCCGCATTCACAGGAGCGCTCGCTAGCACCAGCGCATGCATCATGGATGGTTATTGATAACTGTGGTCATGCACCGATGTGGGACTATCCAGATTTGATAGCAAAAATCATTAAGGAAACTACCGAGCGATAACCTCTAGCACCCAAGACTCATTTGCTTTAGCTTCAAAGAGTTCACATTCAAATTCTGTTGAAATAATCTCTGCTAGTTCTTGGGGATTAGTCGGAACGAGCTTAGAGAGCAGCAACAGGCGCGTTACTTCACCCCTAGTCTTTTTAGACATATGAGTAATGACTTTCTTAACGCCATCAACTTTGCTGAACACTTTAATCTCCACGCATTTGTGCGCCGGGGCAGACCAAACGCTTTGATAGGTGGAAGATCTACAGTCGATAACTAAATCAGTTTCAATGGCATCTAATACTTGCGTGATGGGCCCTCGCATGTGAGCTGCATCGATCTTTTCTTTATAGGGCTCAATCGGATCAAGGCATTTAAGGCTTCCGTATTTAGCCGAGATGATTGCAATAGATTTCTGGGCACGATTTTGTGCAGCTTTAGTCAGCGTTGCCCAGCCCAGGCCCTGATAGAGCACGCCGGTATAGACGGTGATAGCTGGGCCTGGCTCTGCCGCCTTTTTCTCACTGGGGGGGAGCAGAATCAGCATGGGGGTAAGTATGGGCCCGCATAGCGCTGGCGACACGCTCATATTTGTCAGTGCCTCCTGCTACCTTTCGAACAGATGTTCGGATACTCTATCCGAGTACAACCAGAGCGGTTCTAACCTCCGCCCACAGCTCTTCCCCCAAGCGCTGCGGTCCGTCGTTAGGTCTCCGTACCTTCTGGGCCAGGACCAAACGTCATACGACGTTCTATCGAAAGGAAAGTAAGTGGCTACTGAAAAAGGCAATAAAGCTAACGAAGCTGCACAAGAAAAAGCTACAAGCGAACGCCAAAAAGCGCTCGATACAGCCCTAGCCCAGATCGAACGTCAATTTGGAAAAGGCTCAGTAATGAAGATGTCGGATCGTCAAAACCAGATTGTTGAAGTAATTCCAACTGGTTCAATCGCACTCGATATCGCACTTGGTATTGGTGGATTGCCTCGCGGTCGTATCGTAGAAATCTACGGACCAGAGTCTTCAGGTAAGACAACTCTTACATTGCATGCAATTGCAAACGCACAAGCTGCAGGCGGTATCTGTGCATTCATCGATGCTGAGCACGCCTTTGATGCAGAGTATGCAAAGAAGCTGGGCGTTGATATTGATGCTCTTCTTGTTTCACAACCAGACACAGGTGAACAAGCACTCGAAATTATGGACATGCTTATTCGCTCCGGTGCACTTGATCTCGTAGTCGTTGACTCCGTTGCAGCACTTGTTCCACGTGCTGAAATTGAAGGCGAAATGGGAGATTCTCACATGGGTCTTCAGGCACGTCTTATGTCACAAGCTCTACGTAAAATTACTGGTGCACTTCATCAATCAAAGACAACTGCAATCTTTATTAACCAGTTGCGCGAAAAGATTGGTGTCTTCTTCGGTTCACCTGAGACTACAACTGGTGGTAAAGCGTTGAAGTTCTATGCATCAGTTCGTTTAGATATCCGTCGTATTGAAACCCTCAAAGATGGCCAGGACGCTGTTGGTAACCGTACTCGCGTTAAGGTTGTTAAGAACAAGATGGCTCCACCATTTAAGCAAGCAGAGTTCGACATCATTTACGGCACAGGTATTTCACGCGAAGGCTCTTTGATCGATCTTGGAGCAGAGGTTGGAATCGTGAAGAAATCTGGTGCTTGGTATACATATGAAGCTGATCAATTGGGTCAAGGTAAGGAAAATGCACGTACATTCCTTATCGATAACCCAGATCTAGCTAATGAGATTGAAGCCAAGATCCGCGCTCACTTTGTGCCAATCGAGGTAGATGCAGATCTGATCGCAGCTATCGATGAAGCCACCGCTGAGGTTGATTTCTAATTAGCCTGCAATTTGCAAAGGTTGACCAAGAGGCTGACCCTTACTCAATCGCATATGCCATTGCACAAAATGCTTTGGTTGCGCGGGCCAAGAGTAAGGGTGAGCTCTTGGCTCACCTTAAAAAACGTGGCGTTGAGGATGATGTTGCCAATGCAACCATCTATAAATTAACCGAAAACGGTTTAATAAATGATGCTGAGTTTGCCAAAGCCTGGACTCAATCTCGTCACAACGCCAAAAAACTCTCAAAGCGAATCATCGCGGGAGAGCTTCGCACCAGGGGAGTAGATCAAAGCGCTATTGATGAGGCTCTAGATGAGATCGATGATGAGTCTGAATACCGGACAGCTTTTTCTTTGGCAATGAAAAAGTATTCAACAATGTCTCGGATGGAACCAGAGGTTCAGATTAGGCGAATTCAATCTTTGCTACAACGCAAAGGTTTTGGCTTTGGTGTTATTGGCCGCGTTATTCGCGAGCTAGATATTCACTCAGGCGAGCAGCTGTAGCAACTACGGCTGCAGCATGAACGCGGCCGGGCTGTCGACCTAATCGCTCAATCGGTCCACTGATACTCACCGCTGCAATAACTTTTCCATTAGGTCCGCGAACTGGGGCAGAAACAGAAGTGACTCCAGCTTCGCGCTCTCCTACAGATTGCGCCCAACCACGACGACGATCTGCAGCAAGTTGTGCGGCAGTAAATCTGGCATTTGCAACACCGCGATGAATCTTTTCGCTATCTTCCCAAGCAAGTAAAATTTGTGCAGCAGATCCTGCCTGCATCGTTAACGCTGCGCCAACGGGAACAGAGTCACGCAGACCTGATAAACGCTCTGCAACGGCAACACAGATGCGTTGATCACCTTGTCGCTTATAGAGCTGAGCACTCTCACCAGTTGCATCACGCAATGCAGCAAGTGCTGGTGCAGCAGCGGCAAGTAAACGATCTTCTCCTGCAGCTGCGCCAAGTTCAGCGGCTCGTGGGCCTAATACAAAGCGACCAGAGAGGTCGCGGGCGATGTAGCGATGAAATTCCAGGGCAACAGCTAAGCGGTGGGCCGTTGGACGGGCTATTCCTGTGGCAGAAACGAGCTCTGCTAATGAATGCGGGCCAGCTTCTAAGGTATTTAATATTGAGGCGGCTTTATCTAATACGCCAACTCCGCTATTCTTTCTGCTCATAGGGTGATATTAACATCCCACTATGTGATATGGCAAATGAAGGAGTAAGGAAAAGCAGATGGGTAAAACGCTAGCTGAAAAGATTTGGGCCGAGCACATTGTTCGCGCCGCCGATGGTGAACCAGATCTTTTGTATATCGATCTTCATCTCATCCATGAAGTAACTAGCCCACAGGCCTTTGATGGTCTGCGCCTTGCTGGACGCAAAGTGCGCCGTCCTGAACTCACCATTGCTACAGAAGATCACAACGTGCCAACGCTTAACATTGATAAGCCAATTGCAGATCCTGTTTCAAAGCTGCAGGTGGACACACTTCGCGCAAATTGCGCCGAGTTTGGTGTGCGCATCCACTCATTGGGAGATAAAGACCAGGGTGTAGTTCACGTAGTTGGTCCACAGCTGGGATTAACGCAACCGGGTATGACAATTGTTTGCGGAGATTCGCACACATCTACCCACGGTGCTTTTGGCGCTCTTGCCTTTGGTATTGGAACCTCTGAGGTAGAGCACGTATTAGCAACACAGACTTTGCCCCTTGCTCGACCAAAGACCATGGCGATAAATGTTGAAGGAACGCTAAAAAAGGGCGTTACTTCAAAAGATGTTATTTTGGCCATCATTGCAAAGATTGGTACTGGCGGAGGCCAGGGCTATGTCATTGAATATCGCGGTTCTGCTATCCGTGCTCTGTCTATGGAATCTCGCATGACCGTGTGCAATATGTCTATTGAGGCCGGTGCTCGCGCAGGTCTGATTGCACCTGATCAAACTACTTTTGATTACATTTTGGGCAAGCCCCATGCACCAGAGTCCTTTGATGAGGCTGTTAAGTACTGGAGCACGCTCTATACAGATAGCGATGCAAAATTTGATGTTGAAGTAAATCTGAACGCTGATGATCTAGAACCATTTGTTACATGGGGTACTAACCCAGGTCAAGGTTCATCATTGAGTGCAAATGTTCCAAACCCAGCAGATATTTCCGATCCTGAAGCACGCGGTGCTGCAGAGCGCGCACTTGTCTATATGGGCTTAGAGGCTGGCACGCCACTTAAAAAGATAGCCATTGACACTGTTTTCTTGGGCTCTTGCACAAACGGGCGAATTGAAGATTTGCGAGCTGCTGCAGAAGTTGTTAAGGGTAAGAAGATCGCCTCAACGCTTCGTATGTTGGTTGTTCCAGGTTCAGCCAGAGTGCGACTTGAAGCAGAAGCAGAAGGCCTAGATAAAGTCTTTATCGATGCAGGAGCTGAATGGCGAAATGCTGGATGCTCTATGTGTTTGGGTATGAATCCAGATCAGTTAGCTGTGGGAGAGCGCTCTGCCTCTACCTCTAACCGTAACTTTGAAGGCCGCCAAGGTAAGGGCGGTCGCACACACTTAGTAAGCCCACTAGTAGCGGCAGCAACGGCCCTGCGTGGAACTCTCTCTTCACCTGCGGATCTGTAAGGAGCAAACACCATGGAAAAATTCATTAAGCACACTGGCACCGCAGTTCCACTGCGTCGCAGCAATGTCGATACAGATCAAATTATTCCGGCTGTCTATTTAAAGCGTGTTACACGTAGCGGCTTTGAAGATGGCTTGTTTTCTGCTTGGCGCAATGATCCTGAGTTTGTCTTGAATAAGGCCGAATACAAGGCTGGCACAATTCTTGTGGCAGGTGTGGATTTTGGTACTGGTTCATCTCGCGAGCACGCAGTGTGGGCGTTGCAGAACTATGGCTTTAAAGCCGTTATCTCTTCTCGCTTTGCTGACATCTTCCGTGGTAACTCACTCAAGGGTGGCTTACTCACTGTGATCATCGAACAAAGCGATGTAGAGGCGCTCTGGGCCGCTATTGAGGCTAATCCAGCCACTTCTGTCAGCGTTGACCTAGAAACTCGCACCGTGAGCTATGACAGCGTTGTTTTGCCTTTTGCAATCGATGACTACACCCGCTGGCGTTTAATGGAGGGTCTAGATGACATTGGCTTGACCTTTAAAAACGCTGATTCCATTGACTCTTTTGAGAAATCACGAACATCTCTTAAGCCAGCAACGCTTCCTATTCGCTCGTAATCACCGAAAAACAAGCGTAAATCACTGAGATTTACATAGGGGTGAGCGTGGAGATGCAAAACTCTCAACGTTGAATTGAGGGTTTTCTACGCATAAAAACTGCGATTTTTCGTAATTTCATTAAAAAATTAAATCGCGACACACCTACATTAATCGCGTAATCACCCTATGTATGCGCGTAAGTTTATGAACACGTTAAGCGATTGCTTAACATTTACGCGTAATAAGGGGATTTCAATGAATAAGGCCCAATTCATTGCGGCGTTGGCACCACATTTCAACGACAGCAAGAAGGAAGCAGCACATGCTGTAGATATCGTTTTTGACACTATCGTTCGCAACCTTTCAAAGGGTGAAGACGTAATGATCAACGATTTCGGTAAGTTCAAGAAGGTTGATCGCAAGGCTCGCATGGGACGTAACCCATTCACTGGCGAAACAATCAAGATCAAGGCTTCAAAGAAGGCTCGCTTCTTGCCTGCAAAGGGTTTGAAGGATGTCATCTCAGGTGAGCGCAAGCTAGGACCTGCTCCAAAGCCAGAACCAAAGCCAGTTGCTAAGGCAAAGCCAGTTGCAAAGAAGGCTGCTAAGAAGAAGCCAGCAGCTAAGAAGAAGGTTGCAGCTAAGAAGAAGGTTGCCAAGAAGGCACCTGCAAAGCGCAAGCCAGCAAAGAAGGCTAAGAAGAAGTAATTCGCTTAGTTATTAGTTAACGGGGTCGGCTCACGCCGGCCCCGTTTTCTTATGCTTATTCGTTAGTATTGCTCACATGGCGGATTACAAGGTTTCATATGCACCGCCAAAGGGAAAGCCACTTGGAACAAATTTTACATTCAAGATTGGAACGAAAGTAGTTATTCCACTTCTTAATCTTGTAGGCAGAAAGAATTGGCGTGGGGCAGAAAATATTCCCCAGACCGGGCGAGTGATTGTTGCCAGCAACCACGTTTCATATTTAGATGTCTTGTTCTTTACACATTTTCTTTTTAGAAGTGGCCGTGCACCTCGCTATATCGGCAAAGAGGGCGTCTTTAAAGTTCCAGTGATCGGAAAGATCTTGCTAGCTGCTGGTCAAGTTCCAGTTGCTAGAGAGGGAAAAGATGCAGCTAAAGCCCTTGAGCATGCGTTGAAGCTTTTGGAATCTGGCCACTGTTTAGGCGTCTATCCCGAGGGCACACTGACTCGTGATCCCAACGGTTGGCCAATGGTTGCTAAGACTGGTCTTGCACGTCTTGCGCTTATGACCCATTCCCCAGTTATTCCAATTGCGCAATGGGGTTCACAGATTGTGATGCCCACCTATGAAAAGAAAGTAAAGCTATTTCCTCGCACTCCCATCAAAATATTGGCGGGAAAGCCTTT
>Ga0208486_1000143_pt1 | contig 22091 bp, 27 predicted proteins | sample LakMenEpi03Aug12_FD_150664 | JGI IMG/M metagenome (GOLD analysis project Ga0208486, IMG submission 150664) | Freshwater microbial communities from Lake Mendota, WI - 03AUG2012 deep hole epilimnion (SPAdes) | ecosystem: Environmental > Aquatic > Freshwater > Lentic | place: Lake Mendota, Madison...
GCCGGCCACGCAGCCGTAGCGCTCCACCAGGTTGGAGAGGGCCTGGTAGGCCCAGTCGGTGGGGCGCACGTCGGAGAACTGGGACACGCTGGTGACCTGCTCGGTGCCTTGGGAAGCGGCGGCGTAGCGCTGAACGGCATCGAGATTGAGCTCCGCTGCGCTCCCGGCAGTTGGAGCGACCAGGCCGGCGCCGGCCATGGCCAGCAGCAGGGAATGAACGGACGGCAAGGGCACACCTCCCACAGGTCGCTGGAACCCCCGAAGAGGGGTCGTCTTTCGGAATGATAACGATTATCAGCGCTCTTCAGGCCATCGGCGCTGTCCGGGGGAGTGCCACCACTCCATCGCGGCGTGGCAGTACTGGCCCGGTGCTCGTTTGGAGCTGGGGGGGCAGGGCTGTCACCGGCAGCACCCGCAGCCCGTTCAGCTCCACGGTGGTCTCCACCAGCTGCTGCCGCCCGCGGAACAGGTCGAGCACGGTGAGGGTCTGCAGCGGCGGCAGCTCGCCCTGCAGCAGGCGCCGGGGCCCGCTGCCCATCGCCCCCAGGCTGAGCAGGTTCACGCCTCCCACCCGGCTGGGGTACCAGGCGTGCTGGTGGCCGCTCACATAGAGATGCACCCCCTGGCGCTGCATCAGTCCCAGCAGCCGTTCCGGCTTGTGTAGCACTTCTCCGGGGCGGTCGCGCCCCTGCCCCACGCCGTAGGGCGGCAGGTGGCCCATCACCAGCCGCAGCCGGGCCTCCCGGGCGGCGGCTGAAGCCAGCTGGGCCTCGGCCCAGCTCCAGTCCTCGGCCGGCACCCCTGCCGACGAGGCGTCGATCACCACGGCGAACAGGTCGCCCTGGCGCAGGCTGTAGCGGAAGGGAAAGCGGCTGGCCTCCACCAGCGTCAGGCCCAGGCTGGCCTGGCGCGCGCGCCAGAAGCGGGCCGCCCGCTCCCGGTCGAGGGCGAAGGTGTAGTCCTGGGCGCCCCGGCTGCTGGAGGCATCGTGGTTGCCCATGGCGGGCGCGAAGGGCTCGCCGGCGGCGCGGATCGGCAACAGCACCTGCCGCTCGAAGGCTGCCCACATGGCATCAAGTTGGGTGGCGGCGAGGCCCAGCTTCTGGCCGGCCACCATGTCGCCGGCGCAGAGCACCAGGTCGGCCTTGAGCTGGCGCACCAGGGCCACCCCCTGGTGCACCTGGGGGATGTAGCTGGTGGACCCATAGCTGGCATTGAGATCGCTGATCAGCACGATGCGCTGATCTCCCCGCGGGATGGCGGCGGCGACCGGCAGGGTGGGGGCCTGGCCGGCCTCGGCCCGCAGCCCACCTCTTGCCAGCAGCAGGGCGGCGGCGGTGCTGCCCCCCAGGCCGAGCAGGCGGCGGCGGTTGAGCTGCATCTCCGGCCTGGTCACACCAGCGCCAGGCCGCTGGCGTCGAACATCCCTTCGAACAGCACCGAACTGAGGTAGCGCTCGCCGGAGTCGGGCAGCACCACCACGATGGTTTTGCCGGCGTAGGCGGGGTCGGCGGCCAGACGCAGGGCGGCGGCGGTGGCGGCCCCACAGGAGATGCCGGCCAGGATGCCTTCCTCTTTCATCAGCCGCCGCGCCGTCGTCACCGCCTCCTCGTCGCCCACGGTCTCCACCCGGTCCACCATCGCCAGATCGAGGTTGGTCGGCACGAAACCGGCGCCGATGCCCTGAATCTTGTGGGGCCCTGGCTTGAGTTCCGCCCCGGCCAGGGTCTGGGTGATCACCGGGCTGTTCGTCGGCTCCACCGCCACCGACTGCAGCGGTTTTCCCAGGGTGGTCTTGATGTAGCGGCTCACGCCGGTGATCGTGCCGCCGGTGCCCACGCCGGCCACCAGTACGTCCACCTGACCGCCGGTGTCTTCCCAGATTTCCGGGCCGGTGGTGTCGTGATGGATCTGGGGATTGGCCGGGTTGGCGAACTGCTGGAGCAGCACGTAGCGCTCTGGATCGGAGGCGGCCAGGTCGTGGGCCGCGCTGATCGCCCCCGGCATGCCCATGCGGCCCTCGGTGAGCAGCAGCCGGGCTCCATAGGCGGTGAGCAGCTTGCGCCGCTCGATGCTCATCGTCTCCGGCATGGTGAGGGTGAGGGGTATCCCCTTGGACGCCGCCACAAAGGCCAGGGCGATGCCGGTGTTGCCGCTGGTGGGCTCGATCAGTTCCTTGCCGGGCCCCAGCAGCCCCTCCTGTTCGGCCTGCCAGATCATGGCCGCGCCGATGCGGCACTTCACCGAGTAGGCGGGGTTGCGGCCCTCGATCTTGGCCAGCACCCGGGCCTGACAACCCCGCGTCAGCCGCTGCAGCTGCACCAGGGGGGTGCGGCCGATGCTGAGGCTGTTGTCGGCGTAGATCGTCATGGCGGTTCGCCGGAGCGGCACCAGCCTAGGGATCATGCCCCCGGCTGCATCCCCGGGCTGGAGGGGCTGGGGCAGCAGGCTCAGCCGGCCTGGGGTTCCCATTCGATCTTCACCACATCCACGGGCCCGCGGCCGGTGTGGTTCAGCTCCTGGGCCGCCCGCAGGGCCGCCTCATGGGTGTGGAACAGATGGGCATCCCTGGCCTGGCCCACTTCGGTGACCGCCTGATCACCCCCCTGCACCGCCAGGTAGTGACCGTTGTCGGTGCGCACGATGGCGTAGCGCTCCGGCTGGGTGCACTCCATGGGATGGGACGGATCGATCTCAGGCGCCCAGAAGTGCATGGTCGAGGTGGGGATTGTGTTGAGGCTAGCGAGCCTCGGCGGGGTCGCCTGCTTCAAGCCTCTTCACATCAATCGAAAATTTCAGTGAATCCGGGGTCTGCGCCCTGGAGAACGCCCTTACGGTCGCCTGCGCGCCCGCAACAGGCGCCTTCTCCTCCCTGCCGGTTCACCCATGGCTCTGCTCAAAGCTCCAGTTCTTGGCATTGAACGTTTCGCCAACGCCCGCAACAAGGAAAACTGGTCGCACGCCTCCGCCGAGGACCGCGACACCATCATCCGTGCCGTGTATCAACAGGTGCTGGGCAATCAGTACGTGATGAAGAGCGAGCGGCTGGAGGGGCTGGAATCCCTCTTCCGCAATGGGGATCTCACCGTGCGGGAACTGGTGCGCCAGGTGGCCAAGAGCGGGCTGTACAAGCAGAAGTTCTTCGAGAACTGCAATCCCTACCGCTTCATTGAGCTCAACTTCAAGCATCTGCTGGGCCGGGCTCCCCAGAACAGTGAGGAGATGCTGCACCACTTCACCATCCTGCAGGAGCAGGGGGTGGACGCCGAAATTGATTCCTACGTCGACAGTGCTGAATACCAGGAGCGTTTCGGCCAGGACGTGGTGCCCTACATCCACGGCTGGGATTACTCCAAGGGGCAGGAGGGCCGGCAGTTCTCCTGGCTGATGCAGCTGGCCCGGGGGGCGGCGGCCTCGGTGAAGGGCGATGCGGCGGGCGTGCAGTCCCGTCTGAACAAGGTGGTGCACACCAACCGGGCGATCGCGGTGAATCCCCCCAGCTCCGGGCCCGCCTTCTTCCGCTCCGCCGTGACCTCGGGCCTCTACGAAGGCGACCTGGGGCAGCCGGTGGCCGTGTTCAACAGCGACCGCACCGACCGGGTGGGTGGCCTGCCGGTGATGGCCGGCAGCCGCGCCACCCAGGCCAGCGGCTCCCGCCTGGTCACCATCCTGGTGACGGGCGTGGCCAACAACGCCTATTCGCGCACGGCCGAAACCGTGATCCGGGTGCCGATCACCCGCATGAACGAGGCGCTGCAGCGGGTGGGCCGCCTCGGTGGCCGGGTGGTGGAGGTGCGGGTCAACTGAGCGCCCCCCTTCAGCTGCCCTGGGGTTGACCCAGCGGCAGGATCAGTTCCATCAACGCCCCGCCCTCGGGGTGGTTGCTGGCCTGAATCCTGCCGCCGTGGGTCACGGCGATCTGCTGCACGATCGCCAGGCCCAGCCCGCTGCCACTGCGTTGGCTGCGCACCCGCGAGGGGTCACCGCGGTAGAAGCGCTCGAACAGGTGGGTGAGGTCCTGCTCGCTCAGGCCGGGTCCGTGGTCGCGCACGCTCACCAGGCACCAGCCCCCCCGGCTGCTGAGCGACACCTCCACCGCGTCGCCGTCGGGGCTGTAGCGCACCGCGTTGTCGAGCAGGTTGAGCAGGGCGCGATGCAGCCTGGATTGATCGGCCTCGATCGGCAGGGGCTGGCGCTGCTGCAGCACCAGGCTGATCCGGCGCTGTTCCGCCAGGGGGCGCAGCCCGGCCCACACCTGCTCCAGCAGCTGGCCCAGCTCCAGGGGAGCCAGCTTCAGGCCACGCCCGGGCAGGGTGTTCTCCAGCCGTGAGAGCTCGAGCAGATCCCCCACCAGCTCCTGCAGGCGCAGCAGCTCCCGCTGCAGCCGTTCCACCAGGCGCTCGTTCTGGGGATTCACCTGGGCCGCCAGGCTGTCGCCCACCAGCAGCAGGGCGGTGAGCGGCGTTTTCAGTTCATGGGCCACATCGCTCACCCAGCGCTCCTGCTGCTGCAGCTGGGCCTCCAGGGAGCGGCGGCTCTGCAGCTGTACCCCCAGCCAGCCATCCAGGCCCGGCACCACCATCACGTCGTAATCCTGCTGCTGGAACGGCCACTCCAGCCGCTGTGGTCTGTCCTGGCGGCGGGCCAGACCGATGCTGCTGGCCAGGTTGGGGTCGTCGCACACCTCCGCCAGGCTGTGGCCATGGGAGGGGCGGCTGCTCTCCCAGCCCAGGATGCGCTCGGCGCGGGGGTTGAGGTGGCGGATGCGGTTGCTGCGGTCGAGCAGGATCCAGCCCACCGGCGAGGAGTCCATCCAGCTCAGCAGCTGGCGGGAGCTGGGCAGGGTGCCGCCGCGGTTGCCGCGCCGCTGCCACCAGCGCCAGATCTGGCGAGGGGAGATCAGCATCCGACCCGCCTCAACCGAAGCGGTAGCCGAAGCCCCGCACCGTGATCAGGTGCTCGGGGGCTGAGGGGTTGCGCTCGAGCTTCTCCCGCAGCCAGCGGATGTGCACATCCACGGTCTTGCTGTCGCCGAAATAGTCCACACCCCACACCTGTTCCAGCAGTTTGTCGCGGCTCCACACCCGGCGCGGATGGGCCATGAACAGTTCCAGCAGCCGGTATTCCTTGGGGGAGAGGTTCACATCGATGCCGTCGCGGGTGACGCGGCATTCATCCTGGAACAGGCGCAGGTTGTCGTGCTCCAGCACCTTGCTGCTGGCCGTGGCGGTGGCGGTGCGGCGCAGCAGGGCCCGGCAGCGGGCCACCAGTTCGCGCATGCCGAAGGGCTTGATCAGGTAGTCGTCGGCCCCCACTTCCAGCCCGAGCACCCGGTCGGTCTCGCTGTCACGGGCGCTCACCACCAGGATCGGCGTCTGGTTCTGGGCGGCGCGCAGCTGGCGGCACACATCCAGGCCCCCCAGCCCCGGCAGCATCAGGTCGAGCACCACCAGGGCGAAACCGCTGCCCTCGGGGGCCCGCTGGATCGACTGCAGGGCATCGCGGCCGTTGCCGCAGGCGGTGACCTCAAAACCCTCCAGCTCCAGGGAGTCGCGAATGGTTTCGCGGATCGTTTCGTCGTCCTCGACGACCAGCAGCCGGGTTTGCATCGTTCCATTCTCGCCGGTGGTGGCCTGAAGCCAGAAGCCGCCAGGGTCAGCCAAGGCAGTACCCCCTGCCCCGCACGGTGGTGATCAGGTTGGGGTGGGCCGGATCGGCCTCCAGCTTCAGCCGCAGCCAATGGATGTGCACATCCACGGTCTTGGGATCGAAGTCGAGCGCCTCCAGTTCGCCCCACACCCGGCTGAGCAGTTCTTCCCGGTGCCAGATCCGGCCCTGGTGCTCCAGCAGGAACTGCAGGAGCCGGAATTCTCGGGGGGAGAGGGCCACCGGTTCGCCGTTGCGGCGCACCAGATGCTCCTCCACAACCATCTCGATCGGCCCGTGGCTGAGCACGGTGGTGGCGGGACGGTTCACCTGGTGCCGGCGCACCAGGGCCCGGCAGCGGGCCAGGCACTCCGCCTGGCCGCAGGGCTGCAGCAGCACATCGTCGGCGCCGGCCTCCAGGGCCAGCACCCGGGCGGCTTCACCGCTGCTCGAGCCCGCCAGCTGGTCCTGGTGGCTGGAGCTGCCCAGCACCAGCAGGGGGCCGCCCTTGCATTGGCCGCGCCGCTGGGCGCAGAGGGCGAGGATCTCGGCAGCGGCCGGATCGCCACTGGCAATCACCAGGTCCCAGGTGCTGCGCTGCATCATCTGTTGCTGCATGGCCGCTGCCGCCGGGTGTGCCTCCACCACAAAACCGCCCTCCCTGAGGGCTGCCTGCAGGGCCTCGCACTGGCCAGGCCGGATCTCGATCAGCAGCAACCGCAGCGTGCGCTGCGGTTGGCTCATCGACGGCGCAGGGGCTGGTGGCTGATCACCAGACGGCGCTGGGCGTCGATCTGAAGCCAGCCTTCGTCGCGCAGGCTGCCCAGCACCCGGGTCACGGTGACGCGGGTGGTGCTGAGGGCGCTGGCCAGATCCTGGTGGGTGAGTTTCACGTTCAGCCGCAGGCCCTGGTCGCAGGGCACGCCGTAGTCGTTGGCCAGCAGCTCAAGGAAGCCGCGCACCCGCTCCTCGATGCGGCGCAGGCCGAGCAGGGCCAGCATGGCCTCGCTCTGGCGATAGCGGGCCGCCATGCCCTGGAGCACGGCAATCGCCAGATGGGGGGATTCCGCCATCTCCTCGCAGCTGATGCAGAGCAGGTCGCTGTCCACCATGCTGCGGGCCTCATAGGCCTGCACGTTGGTGAGGGGGTCGCCGAAGGGCTCATTCGGGCCGGCCAGGCCGAGCAGCAGTTCATCCCCCTGCATGGAGATGGCGCTCAGCTTCACCATCCCCCGCACCACCAGCCACACGGATTTCTTGAGCAGGGGCACGGTGCTGCCGGCGCTCAGATGTACGAGGCTTCGTTTCTCATAACTTGTTTCCAGCAGATCCCTGAAGCTGTCGCGGTAGTTGGCTTCAAGTGCGGGTGTGAACACCATGACAGTCAGGGATCTGTTCTGCCCATGAACCCTATGAAGGTGTGCCAGGAGACAGGCAAAGGCCCGGTAGGCTTCGGTTTAAGAAACGGTTAGCAGGTGCTCACTGGTTTTCAGTTGCGCACGGGTTTTCAGCTGTGAACTGGTTTTCAGCCGTGAACTGATTTTCAGTTGCGAGCGGGTCAGCAGTTGCACGAGACGCCTGTTTGGCCAGAAGGCTGTTTGGCGAGACGCCTGTTTGGCGAGACGGCTGTTTGGCGAGTTGCCAGGTGTTCAACCGCCGGATACGGGAAGGCGCAACAGCCACAGCTGGGCTCCGGATCCCCACAGCAGGGTGATCTGCTCGCGGCTGAGCAGGGAGCGCCCGCGGGCATCACCGGCGGCGAGGGGGCCCAGGGCCTGGCGCTCCACCCGGCGCAGCTGGACCCCGGCCGGCAGGGCGCCCCAGGGGTCGGGGGCTTCAGCCACCTCGGCCTGATCCCAGGCCCGTTGCAGCTGGTCGCTGTCCTGGGCGGAGAGCCACCACTGGCGACGCTGGAGTGCCACCTGGGCCGGGCTGGCCCCTTCCGCCGGCAGGGTCTGCCGGCCTGCGGCGATCGCCTTGGCCAGCTCCAGGGCCTGGGCTGGCTGGGCGGGCAGATCGCCGGGCAAGGGCGCCGACGCGGCCGGCTTGGGGGCGGCGCTGGGCTGGGGGCTCGGCTTGGGGGCTTTGCTGGGGGCCGGCGGAGGCACCGGCGCACTGGTGACCTGGGGTTTGGGCTTGGACTTGGGTGTGGACTCTGGTGTGGGAGGTGGCGGGGTTGGGGCGAGCTCCGGGGGTGGCGGCAGGGGCAGGGCGAGCAGCTGGCCGAGCCCGGGGTTCGGGGTGGCGGAGCCCTGCAGGAGATTGCGGCTCAGGCTCAGCAATTCGGGGGTGTCATCGGCTGGTTTGTTCGGCTGGCTGGAGGGTGTGGGCCGGCCTGTGCTGCTGGAGGGGGAGGGTCGCAGCAGGGAGATCAGGACGACCTGGCTGAGCAGGGCCGCGCCCAGGGCCGGCAGCAGGCGATGGCGGTACAGGTTCGGCATCAGCGGGCTGCCGGCAATTGCAGCTCCAGGGGCAGTGGCCCCCCCTCGAGCTGGTGGAGCAGGTCTTGCAGGTCTCCCCAGGAGACCTGGGGATCCGGCACCACCCGCAGGCGGCTGCCTGGCCGCCGCCGGGCCGCCGCCTGCAGAAACGGGCTGAGCTCGCGGCGGCTCACGGGCTGGTGCCAGAGCCATAGCTGGTTGCCTGGGCCCAGGTGCAGGGTCACCACGCCCTGGTGGAGCGGCTGCTGCAGCAGGCGCTGGGGCAGGAGCAGGAGCCCCAGGGCCAGGCCGCACAGGGCCGTGGCCAGGCTTGCCCAGGCCAGGCCCTGGGTCGCGGCAAAGGAGGCGGTGACCAGTCGGCTCATCGCTCGAGGGGCGGCGCCAGCCGCACCGGCAGGGGGGACGCCCGGCGCAGCCAGGCCAGGCTCTCACTCACTTCGGCCAGGCGCAGCGAGCGGCTCACCACCAGCACCACCTCGCCGCCGCCGTTCCCTTTGGCTTCGCCCAGCAGCCTGGCCAGCCGCTCTGGTGCAATCGGCTGCTGGTTCAGATACCAGCGCCCGCCGGAGCCCCGGGCCACCACCTGCTCCAGAGCCGGGGCCTGGGGCGGCCGGGGCCGCTCCCGGGGGCTGGGCTGGCTGAGCAGCAGGGCCGGCAGGGCGGCGGTGGCGGTGCACACCACCAGGGTGCTGCCCACCAGGGGCACGAGCAGGGCGGCGCTGTTCAGAGGACCCGACATGGTCATGGCTGCGGGCTGCCCTGGCGCCGCAGCACCCCGAGCTGCCACTGGCGCAGCCCCTGGTTGAGCAGCAACACGGCGGTGGCCAGCAGGGCCAGCTGCAGGCTGAGCAGGGTGGGCAGCAGCACGTCGGCATAGCCCGCCAGCGGCGCGCCGGGGGGCAGCAGCAACTGGTTGCCCAGGCTGCGCAGCACCGCCATCAGTCCGGCGGTGGTGCCCACCAGGCCCAGCAGGGGGGCGAGGATCTGGGTGGCCTGCAGCAGCGGCTCACCCCAGGCCATCAGCCGCTGCTGGCGGCAGAGCAGGGCCGCCCTGGCCTGGGGTGATGGGCAGGCCTCCAGCTGCTGCAGCAGTTCGGCCCGCGGGCGGCGCTCCCGCCACCACCAGCGCCCCCAGAACCAGCCCCGTTCGAACACCACGGTGAACACGGCCAGGGAGAGGAGCAGCAGGGGCAGGGCCACCGGCCCGCAGGCTTTCCACAGTGACAGCGCTGAACCCATCGGCCCCGACCGCCTGGGTCGTGCATCGAATGTGCAGAGGTTATGGAGCGTGCGGAGTGGATGCCTGTGTCTCCCTTGCTTGACAGCTGGGCCCTGGCTGGGACTCTGGAAGCTTCTTGAGCAGCTTGACTCTCCATTAACTGGAGACGTCACATTGGAGGGATGTCGTTTCCTTCTCGTCTGCCGTGGCCTCCCACGCCCTCGATGCTGTCAGGCTCTACCGGATGGATTTGCCGGACCACGCCTGCCCCTGGGGGTTGCGGGCGGTGCGGTTGCTGCAGGAACGGCGGATCCCTTTTGAGGACCATCGCCTCACCAGCGCCGAGGAGGTGGAGGCCTTCAAGGCGGCCCATGGTGTGGCCACCACGCCACAGGTCTTCGCTGGGGATGGGCGGATCGGTGGGTACAGGGATCTGGCAGGGCGGCTGGGCGTACGGCCGGAAGCCGCTGAGATCTCCTACGCGCCAGTGGGGGCCGTGTTCCTCACCGCCGGCCTGATGAGCCTGGTGCTGGCAGCCGGCGTGGGCGGCTTCATGGGGTTTGCCATCTGCCTGCTGGCCATGCTCAAGCTGATGGATGTGCAGGCCTTCGCCGCCAGCTTCCGCAAGTACGACCTGCTCAGCCAGCGTTGGCGGCCCTGGGGTCGCCTCTACCCCGGGATCGAGCTGCTGGTGGGCCTCGGGGTGCTGCTCCAACCTGAGCCCACCGCTGCTGCCCAGCTGGTGGGAGCCGTGGCTGTGTGGCTCGGTGCCATGGGCATGGTGTCGGTGGGCAAGGCCGTGGTCATCGATCACCTGGCGCTCAATTGCGCCTGCGTGGGCGGCAACTCCAAAACACCGCTCGGTGTGGTGAGCTTCGCGGAGAATCTGATCATGGCCGCCATGGGCGCGGTGATGCTCGCCGGTCGCTAATCCGCACTCAGGCCTTGGCCTTGCGGCCTGAAAGCAGAAGAGCCAGGCCGGAGCCAATCACCACCAACGTGAACAGCCCCAGCAACCCTGAGTAGTAAGGCTGCAGATTCAGCGGGCCAAAGCGGCCGGCGTGAATCCTGAGCAACCAGAAGGCATCGATGCCCCGCTCCAGCAGCAGGCTGTAGAGCGAGCCGGTGGCCGCCGTGAGCAACAGCGGCGCCGCCGCGATCGGCACCACCCAGCGGTGCAGTTGGCGCCAGCGGGTTTTGGGCAGCAGAGCCATGGCGAGGCCGGGGTGGGATCAGTGGTGACGCAGGTGCTGGTGCAGGGTCGCCTCGTTGCTGCAGGGCATCCACTTGCCGTTGTTCTGGTGGGTGCCCGTGCAGCCGAGTCCCTTGGCGCGCTGCTCCGCCTGCTGCTGGCTGTCGTACAGCCCCTTGGGATGGGCGTGGCTGGCCAGCGGTGCGGCCGCCGCGAGCGCCAGGGCGATCCAGGTCATGCGGCTGGCCGTCGAGAAGAGGTGCATCGGCGGTTGGGAGGTTGGCAACAAACGAAGCAGAACCGGCGGAGTCAGAACCGAAAGAGCGCGTCGTATTGGCCGTACTCCGGCTTGCTCAATCCCTCCAGGCGGAGCATGCGGCGGAGCTCGATGATTTCGGCGCGCTGGGCCACGATGATCTCCCGCGCCAGCCGGCGCACGGTGGGATTGGTGCTCTTGCCCAGGGCGTCGTGGGCCATCTCCAGGGCACCGCCGTGGTGGGCGATCATCCCCTCGAGAAACCACACCACCCTGTTGTCTTTGGTGGGGGTGGAACCCATCATCTGCATCGCCTGGATCTGGGCCGCGCTCATGCGCTCCAGACCGGCCATGGTGTTGGGATCGCCGCCGGGCCTGAGGGCCACGGGGTACACCGGCGCCTCGGGATACCAGGCCTTGCGCCACTGGCCCATCGCCTTGATCTCGCGGGCCTGCTCGCGCCAGATGCCATTGGCCAGGGCGCCGACGCCGGGGGAGCCGATGTTGAACACGAACTCGCTCATCCGCAGGGCGCCGCTGTGGTGCGCCGTCATCGCGTCGAGCCAGCGCAGGTCGTAGGTGGCGCCGGCCGGCCCGACGTCATGGCTGTGGCTGGCGTGGCTGGCGTGGCTGGCGTGGCTGCCGTGGTCCTGGCTGTGGGGAGCTGCGGCAGGGGCGGCCTGATGGTGCTGGTGTTGGTTGTGATGCTGGTGGTGCCGGTGCGGATCGCCCTGGGCCAGGACCGGGGCAGCCCAGAGGCCGGCCAGCACGAGCGATGCGGCGAACGAGCGCATGGGGGACCAGCTGTCAGTGTTCCTACGATGGGGTCTCCCCTTGGTGGAGAGTCAAGTGGCTGGGCAACGGCTGGCAGAGCTGCCAGCCCAGGAGCTTGAAAAGATCGGTGCGGTGGCCGCGCGTTCAGGCGTTTCGGTGAAGACGATTCGCTTCTATAGCGACCAGGGACTGCTGCAGCCCTCGGGGCGCAGCGAGGGGCACTACCGCCTGTTCGATGGGTCGGTGTACGGCGAGCTGGCCCTGATCCGCACCCTGCGGGCCCTCGACATCCCCCTGGCCACGATCGCCGCCGTGCTGGAAGCGCGCCGCTCGGGGGTGTGCACCTGCGACAACCTGCAGGCCACGATCCGCGGCAAAGCCGGGGAGATCGAGCAGCGGATTGCCGAACTTCAGGAGCTGCACCAGGAGCTCAACGCCATGCTCAGCAGCTGGCAGCGCTGCGGCGGTGAAGCGGCCGTCCGGGGCCCCCAGCGGCCGGCCGGAGCAAGGAGGCGTTAGGCAGCCGGGAACAGCCGCCGGTTGCGATTGGCGATCGCCACCAGCGACAACATCACCGGCACCTCCACCAGCACCCCCACCACTGTGGCCAGGGCGGCGCCGGAATTGAGGCCAAACAGGCTGATGGCCACCGCCACCGCCAGCTCGAAGAAGTTGGAGGCGCCGATCATGGCGCCGGGGGCGGCGATCGCATGGGGCTGGCGCCAGAGCCGCATCCACTGGGCCGTGATCCAGAAGATCAGGTAGGTCTGAACGATCAGCGGGATGGCGATCAGCACGATGGCCACAGGGTTGGCCAGGATCGCGCCGGCCTGCACCAGGAACAGCAGCAGCACGGTGGCGATCAGGCTCACGATCGCCAGCGGCTTGAGCCGCGCCTCCAGGCGCTCGATCCGGCCCGGGCTGCGCAGCAGCACGCGGGTGAGCCAGCCCGCCGCCAGGGGCACCACTACGAACAGCCCCACCGCCGTCACCAGGGTGTCCCAGGGCACGAGCACATCGCTCACCCCCAGCAGCAGGGCGGCGATCGGCGCGAAGGCGAACACCATGATCAGATCGTTGATCGCCACCTGCACCAGGGTGTAGTTGGGGTCGCCGTCGCTGAGGCGGCTCCACACGAACACCATGGCCGTGCAGGGGGCCACCCCGAGCAGGATCATGCCGGCGATGTACTGGTCGCCGAGTTCTGCGGGAATCCAGGCGCCGAACAGGCCGCGGATGAACAGCCAGGCGATCGCCGTCATCGTGAGCGGCTTGATCAGCCAGTTCACCGCCACCGTGATGATCAGCCCCTTGGGCTGGCGGCGCAGGCCCCCTTCCCCCTTGGAGGCGATGGCGCCGAAATCCACCGCCAGCATCATCGGATAGATCATTCCCCAGATCAGCAGGGCGATCGGCAGGTTGATGCGGGCCACCTGCAGCGCCTCGATCGCCGCCGCCGCACCGGGGAACAGGGCCCCCAGGGCCACGCCGGCCACGATCGCCAGCGCGATCCACAGGCTGAGAAACCGTTCAAAGATGCCCATGGCCGATCAACAGCAGGGCCGGGCCGGAGCGGTGCAGCTGGCGGCCAGCTCTGCCAGCCAGCCCCGCAGACTTTCCAGCGCTTCGGGCTGCAGCCGGTAGTAGATCCAGCGGCCGCTCTGGCGATCGGCCAAAAGCCCGGCTTCCCTGAGCACCCTGAGGTGAAAGGAGAGCTTCGACTGGGCCAGCCCCAGCGCTTCGGTGAGCTCGCAGACGCAGCGCTCACCGCCGCCCAGGGCCTCGATCACCTGCAGGCGGATCGGATCGGCCAGGGCCTTGAGCAGCGCTCGGGCCTGGTCCGGATCGAGTGCCGCAGGCATAGGGGCTGGGGCGAGAGGCACGGGCGATTTGGAACACCAATCAAATCTAGTTGGTCTAAACAGCACGCCCTTAACCCCGCCATAAGACCCATCAACTCTGCTTGATCGGAGAATGGGAGCAGCTATCTCCCTGGCCATGAAAGTGGGCATCAACGGCTTCGGCCGCATCGGTCGGCTGGTGTTCCGCGCCCTGTGGGGCCGGCCGGGCATCGAGCTGGTGCACGTCAATGACAAGGCGGGCGATGCGGCCACCGCCGCCCACCTGCTGGAGTTCGACTCGGTGCACGGCCGCTGGCCCCACGCAGTGAGCGCCAGCGCAGACGGCATCCAGGTGGACTCCGAGGCGATCGGCTACTCCCAGGCCGGCGATCCGGCCGCCGTGCCCTGGCGCGATGCCGGCGTGGAGCTGGTGCTGGAGTGCAGCGGCAAGATCAAGACCCCGGAAACGCTGGAGCCCTACATCGCCGCGCTGGGCGTGCAGCGGGTGATCGTGGCCTGCCCGGTGAAGGGTGCCGTGGCCGGCGAGGAGGTGCTCAACATCGTGTTCGGCATCAACCACGGCCTCTACGACCCCGCCCGCCACCGGGTGATCACCGCCGCCTCCTGCACCACCAACTGCCTGGCGCCGGTGGTGAAGGTGGTGCACGAGAGCTTCGGCATCCGCCACGGCTCGATCACCACCCTGCACGATGTGACCAACACCCAGGTGGTGATCGACAGCTTCAAGAGCGACCTGCGCCGCTCCCGCTCCTGCCTGCAGAGCCTGATCCCCACCACCACCGGCTCGGCCAAGGCGATCGGCATGATCTTTCCCGAGCTGCTGGGCAAGCTCAACGGCCACGCCGTGCGCGTGCCCCTGCTCAACGCCTCGCTCACCGATGCGGTGTTCGAGCTGGAGCGCAGCGTCAGCGTTGAAGAGGTGAATGCTGCCTTCAGCGCCGCGGCCGCGGGGCCGCTGCAGGGAATCCTGGGCGTGGAAACCCGGCCCCTGGTGTCGGTGGATTACCTCAACGACAGCCGCAGTTCGATCGTGGATGCCCCCTCCACGATGGTGGTGAACGGCACCCAGCTCAAGGTGTTCGCCTGGTACGACAACGAGTGGGGCTACAGCTGCCGCATGGCCGATCTGGCCTGCCACGTGGCCGCCCTGGAGGAGAAGTGATGCGCACCCTGTCTCCCCTGCAGCAGTACGCGATCATCACCGCCAACAACTGGGCGTTCACGCTCACCGATGGGGCGCTGCGCATGCTCGTGGTGTTCCACTTCTTCCAGTTGGGTTACACCACCCTGCAGATTGCCTTCCTGTTCATCTTCTATGAGTTCTTCGGCATTCTCACCAACCTCTACGGCGGCTGGCTGGGGGCCCGCTTCGGCCTGAAGCTCACCCTCTGGATCGGCACCCTGATGCAGATCGCTGCCCTGTTGCTGCTGGTGCCGGTGGCCGACACCTGGCCCAAGGCGCTGTCGGTGGCCTGGGTGATGGTGGCCCAGGCGATCAGCGGCATCGCCAAGGATCTGGAGAAGATGAGCGCCAAAAGCGCCATCCGCGTGGTGGTGCCGGAAACCCCGGACGACCAGGCCAAGGGCGAGCAGCAGCTGTTCCGCTGGGTGGCCATCCTCACCGGCGCCAAGAACGGCCTCAAGGGTCTCGGTTTCTTTGTGGGCGGCCTGCTGCTCTATGCGGTGGGCTTCAACAAGGCGGTGATCGTGATGGCGGTGTGGCTGGCCCTGGCCTTCCTGCTCACCCTGCTGCTGCCGCGCGACATCGGCCGGATGAAGAGCAAGCCCGCCTTCAAGGCCCTGTTTTCCAAGAGCGAGGGCATCAACGTGCTCTCGATGGCCCGCTTTTTCCTGTTCGGCGCCCGCGATGTGTGGTTCGTGGTGGCCCTGCCCGTATTCCTGCAGGCCACCCTGGGCTGGCGCTTCTGGGAGGTGGGCGGCTTCATGGGCCTGTGGGTGATCGGCTACGGCATCGTGCAGGGCACGGCGCCGAGCCTGCGCCGCGCCTGGGGTCAGAGCCGGCCGCCGGGTCCCAGTGCCGTGCAGTTCTGGGCTTCCCTGCTCACGGCCATCCCCGCCCTGATGGCGATCACCCTCTGGCGCGAGGTGGGCAACCCCGCCCTCACGGTGGTGGTGGGCCTGGCGGTGTTCGGGGTGGTGTTCGCCATGAATTCCTCGATCCACAGCTACATGATCCTGGCCTACACGGAGGCCGAGGATGTGAGCCTGAATGTGGGCTTCTATTACATGGCCAACGCCGCCGGCCGCCTGGTGGGCACCCTGCTCTCCGGTGCCCTGTTCCTGGTGGGCGGGATCCAGGCCTGCCTGTGGGCCTCGGCCCTGATGGTGGGTTTGGCGGCCCTGGTGAGCCTGCGGCTGCCCCAGCCGCCCCGGCAGCTGGCCCCCGCCACCTAGGCCCTGCCTAGCGGAATTCCGGCTTGCGGGTTGCGTCGAAGCTGGTGCGTAGGGCCTCGCCGATGCTGAGGCCCACCGGCAGGTCACCGCCGAAGGAGGTGCCCAGGATGTGGCGATACAGCTTGGATTCCACCAGCCGGTAGGTGTCGGCCGGCAGGGGGATGTAGCCCGCCTGTTCCACCAGCTTGAGGCCATTGCCCACGGTGAAGCCCACGAAGCTGCGGATCTCGTCGTTGGCGCGCATCTGCTTGTCGTTCACATACACGAACAGCGGCCGCGACAGGGGCTTGTAGCTGCCGTTCTGGGCGTTCTCCACTGAGGGCAGCACGGGCTGGCCCCCTTCCGGTGCAATCGCCAGAGCCTTCAGCCGCTCGGCATTGGCCTGGTAGTAGGCGAAGCCGAAGTAGGCCATGGCGTTGGCGTCGCCGGCCGCGCAGGCCACCAGCACGTTGTCGTCCTCGCTGCTCTCCACGTCGGTGCGGGCGTTGGTCTTGTCGCCGTTGATCGCCTCGTTGAAGTAGTCGAAGGTGCCCGAATCGCTGCCCGGTGCGCACAGGCGCAGGGGGCGGTCGGGCCAGGCAGGGTTGATCTGCTTCCAGGTCTTCACCTTGCCCTGGGCGTCCTTGCTCCAGGTGCGTGCCAGTTCGGCGGTGCTGATCTCCGAGGCCCAGCTGTTGCCGCTGTTCACCACCACGGTGAGGGCATCGAAGGCCAGGGGCAGCTCGATGAAGGTGATGCCGTTCTCGGCGCAGGCCTTGAGCTCCTTGCTGCTGATCGGCCGGGAGGCGTTGGCGATCGGGATCTCGCCGGCGCAGAACTGGCGCAGGCCGCCGCTGGTGCCCACCTCGCTGAGTTCCACCTGCACATCCCGGCCCCGCTCGGTTTTGCGGTAGCCATCCACCGCCCGCTCGATGATCGGGAACACGGTGCTGGAGCCGCTGATGCTGATCGGGGCGGCGCCTTGGGGTGCATCGGCAGCACAGGACGCCAGCAGGGCGGCCAGGGCCGGGAGCAGAGGAGCCAGAACAGCGGAACGCTGGGCAGCCATGGGTGCCGGCGGCAAACGGATTGAACCCCCCCAGCCTGAACAATCAAGCGGATTTGCTGGTTAAGGCTTGGTTGGGGTTCGGCCGACTGCAACAGTTGGCAGCAGGTCTGCGCCTGGGGTACAAGCCTGGGACGGCCCCCCGACCGATGCCAATCCCCCTCTCTACCAATCCTGGCCTGGCGGCCTTCGGCGCCAGCTTCACCGCCATCACCCTGGCGGAGCTGGGCGACAAAACCTTCTTCATGGCCCTGATCCTGGCCACGCGCCACCGGGGCCGCCATGTGTTCCTTGGTGCCTTCGCGGCCCTGGCGGCGGTGACCCTGATCTCCCTGGGGGTGGGCTACGGCCTGCGGGAACTCCTGCCCGCTAGTCTGCTGCCTTGGCTGGCAGCCGCCCTGTTCAGCCTGTTCGGGCTCAAGCTGCTGGTGGATGCCCAGCGCCTGGGCGCCGACACCGACGACGAGGAACGGGAGGCCCAGCAGGCGATCACCCAGGCCGAGAGCCGGGGCCCGATCATCCGCCCCTGGGCCGTGATCTGGGAGGCCTTCACCCTGGTGTTCATCGCCGAACTGGGGGACCGCACCCAGCTGGCCACGATCGTGCTGGCCGCCGCCCCCGGCTTCACCTTCGCCGGCCTGCTGGCGGGCACCCTGGCCGGCCATGCCGCGGTCACCGGCGTGGCGGTGGGCGCCGGCAAGTGGATCGGCCAGCGCATCAATGAGCGGCTGCTCTACCGGCTCAGCGGCGGCCTGTTCCTGGCCTTCGGGCTCGTTGCCCTCAGGCAGGCAATGGGCTGAGGGGGGCGATGGCTGCCATGGCTGAACCCTCCGCCGCCCTGCTGGTGGCCATCGGTGCCGTGCCCGGCGCCTGGCTGCGCTTCCGGGTGGTGAATCACCTGGAGCCGATGCTGCCGCGCAAGCACTGGGGCACGTTCGGGGTGAACGTGATCGCCGCCTTCGCCCTGGGCCTGGTGGTGGGCCTGGAGCAGAGCTGCGGCGTGGCGGCCCAACGGCTGCTGCTGCTGCTCGGCACGGGCTTTTTCGGCAGCTTCAGCACCTTCTCCAGCTTCATCGCCGAGGTGCACACCGAGCTGCGCCAGGGGCACTGGGGTGAGGCCGCCCTGCTGCTGGTTGGGTCGCTGCTGGCAGGCCTGCTGGCCCTCAAAGTGGGACTGCTCGTGGGGATGGCGCCATGAACCCCCATCTCCGCCGCGAACTGCGCGACCTGACCCTGGTGGCCGGCGGCGCCATCCCCGGGGCTCTGCTGCGCTGGCAGCTGGAGCTGGTGGCCGCCTCCGCCACCAGCCCCGGCCTGCGCGCCCTCACCGGCGCCGACCTGCTGGCCAACCTGATCGGCTGCCTGCTGATCGGCATGCTGCTGGCCCAGCCGCCGCAGCGGGCCAGGCTCTACCTCTGGGGCGGCATCGGTTTCTGCGGATCGCTCACCACCTTCTCCAGCTGGATGCTGGAGCTGGTGCGTCTCCTGGATCACGGCCAGCCCCTGGAGGCGTTCCTGGTGCTGGCCGTGAGTGTGCTGGGGGGGCTGGCCCTGGTGCAGCTGGGCTATGGCCTGGCCAGGTCCCGCCCCGGCTGATCACTCCTTGATCTTCTCGATCTCGGCCAGGGCGCGCTGGAGCACATCGCCCTTGATGGGCACGAAGCCCAGCTCGGAGGCGGTGGCCTGGGGGCCGTCCTGCAGGGCCCAGGTGAGGAAGGTGCGCATGGCCTCGGCCTTTTCGGCCCCCTGCCCGCCCTGGTAGGCCAGGATCCAGGTGAAGGCAACGATCGGGAAGCTGTCGGCACCGGCCGGGTTGCAGTCCTCACCGCCCAGGCGCTCGTCCAGCACCACCCCGTTGAGGGCGGCGGCGCCGCTCTTGGCGTCGGCCATCACGAAGTTGCCAGCCTTGTTCTGCAGGGCGGCTGCCTTGAGGGGGCCGCGCACGAAGGCCTGGTTCACATAGCCGATCGAGCCCGGGGTGTTGCTCAGCACGCCGGCCACGCCCTCATTGCCCTTGCCGCCCACGCCCACCGGCCAGTTCACCGCCTTGCCCACGCCCACCTTGGTCTTCCACTCCTCGGAGAAGCAGGCCAGGGAGTTGGTGAAGGCGTAGGTGGTGCCGCTGCCATCGGAGCGGTGGGCCACTGTGATCGCGCCATCGGGGCAGCCCAGATCCTTCCAGTTGGTGATCTTGCCCAGGAAGATGCCGGCCACCTGGGCCTGGGTGAGCTTGAGATCGGGGCAGTTGGCGTTGTTGTAGGCCACCGGCACGGTGCCCCCCAGCATCGGGATCTGCACCGCACCCCGCTCACCCGCTGCTCCCTTGTTGAAATCCTCGGACGAAAGGGCTTCGTCGGTGGCGCCGAAGTCCACCGAACCGGCCAGGAACTGGCGCACCCCGGCGCCTGAACCCACCGACTGGTAATTCACCTGGTTGCCTGTCTCGGCTGCGTACTCCTGGCCCCAGCGCTGGTAGGCGGCAGCGGGGAAGGAGGCGCCGGCGCCGCTGATGGTGGGGAGCCGCTTACCGCCCCCGCCGCCGCCGCCGCAGGAGGACAGCAGCAGTCCAGCGGCGATCACCGCGGCTGGGGCAAGGAGGGTTGGGCGTTGCATGGGGCACGGATGGCTGCGCCCCACAATTAATGGGGCAGGGTTAGCACAGTTCTAAGTTGAGGTTAAGCATCAAAAAGGGGGGCCGAAGCCCCCCTCGCTGCAAGCCGCTCGCGGCTGAATCACTTGCCGATCTTCTTCACAGCGGCCTGGGCCTGCTGGAGGATGGCGCCGCGTAGGGGCACATAGCCCAGGTCGTCGGCCAGGTTCTGGGCGGCGGGGCTGAGCAGGTGGTTCATGGCCGCCTGGATGGCGGGCGTCTTGGCGCCGTTGCCGCGCTGGTAGGCGAGGATCCAGGTGAGGGTGGAGATGGGATAGCTGTCGGCACCGGCGGGATTGGGATCTTCACCGGCCAGGTTGGCGTCGAGCTTGATGTTGTTCAGAGCGGCAGCACCACCCTTGAGGTTGGGCATCACGAACTTGCCTGCCTTGTTCTGCAGGGCAGCAGCCTTGATCTTGCCCTTCACGAAGGCCTGGTTGAGGTAGCCGATCGAGCCGGGGGTGTTCTGGATCACGCCGGCCACGCCCTCGTTGCCCTTGCCGCCCACGCCCACGGGCCACTTCACGGCCTTGCCTTCACCCACCTTGCTCTTCCACTCTGGAGAGAAGGCGGAGAGGGAGTTGGTGAAGGCGAAGGTGGTGCCGCTGCCATCGGAGCGGTGGGCCACCGTGATCGGGCCCTTGCCGCACTTCAGCTGCTCCCAGGTTTTGATCTTGCCGAGGAAGATGTCCACGGCTTGCTTCTGGGTGAGCTTGAGGCTGGCGCAGTCGGCCTTGTTGAAGGCGATGGCGATGGTGCCGCCCACGGCAGGGAACTGGATCACGCCGCGGCTCACCTTGGCCGCCTCATCGCGCTTGATCGGCTCGTCGGTGGCGCCGAAGTCCACGGAACCGGCAATGAACTGGCGCACGCCGGCGCCGGAGCCCACGGATTGATAGTTCACCTTCACGCCCTTGGCGGTGGAGAAGGCGCGCTGGTAGAAGGGCGCGGGGAAGGAGGCGCCGGCTCCACTGATGGTGGCCTGGGCCAGCACCGGGGCGATCAGGCCGGCGCCGGCCAGGGAGATACCGGAAATGATCAGGGCCTTCTTGGGGAAGGTCATGGATGAACCGTTGGGGATCGCTATGGATCTAGCAACCAGCAACTGGGGCGGTCGTTATGCCTGCGTTAAGGGCTGGTCAAGATTGGTTTTGAATGTTCAACTGCGCATAAAAAAAGCCCCCTGCATGCAGGGGGCTGAAAGCGTGTGAGTGAGTGAATTGCTGGGATCTGGATCAGAACCGGAAGGTGGTCTGGATCACGCCGCCCCAGGTGCCGAAGCCGCTGTTGTTGCGGTAGTCGCTGTTGTAGAAGAACGCAGGGGTAACCGAGATGTTGTCGGTGGCCTGGAACTTGTAGAACACTTCCAGCATCCAGCTTTCGCTGTCGTTGCCGCTGTTGAAGGGCGGCATACCGAAGGCCACGCCGGCGGCGTTGCCTTCATAGAACACGTCGCTCCACTGCAGGCCCACCATCCACGACTGGGAGTCGGCGAAGCCGCCGTCGCCACCGTTGTAGCCGTAGCCGGCGCTGATCGAGGGCGCCCAGCCGGCATCGATCGGCGACCAGTAGCCGGCGATGGACACGCTGCTGGTGTTCTGGCCGTCAATCAGGGTGCCGGGGCTGAAGTTGGGAACGCGGATGCGGGACCCCTCGGAGCCGTAGCGGTAAGCCACGGCGGCACCCCAGCTGCTGCCGCGGATGCCCAGCTGGGCGAGGGCGTTGATGCCGCTCTCGGAGTTGAACACACCGATGGTGGAGTCGTCGTAGCCGTTGCTGGCCACGTAGTTGGCGTCAAAGGTGATGTAGGGGTTGCCCTTCTCAACCTGCTGGCGCCAGCTCAGGCCCACACCGGCACCGGTGGCCTTGTTGTACACGCCGGAAGCGCCGGCCAGGCCGAAGTAGTCGAGGATGTCCGACTTGTAGGCGCTGGGGATGAAGGAGATCATCTCCGTGTTGCGCACCAGGGCGCCCACCGTGAGATTGAAGCCCTTGGTCACCGGGAAGCGGTAGAAGAGGCGATCGATGATCACGCTGTCGTCGGTGCTCTCAGCCTTGTCCAGCTTGAACACCTGGCTGCTGCTGCCGAAGGGCAGGGAGCTGAAGTTGCCAGCGCGCAGGCGGGTGCGCAGCAGGTCCTTGCCGCTGAAGCTGGTGTCGAAGCTCAGGCGGGCGTCGTAGTTGAAGGCCGTCTGGTTCGGGCGAGCAATGCCAGGACCGGGGCTGTCGAAGTCGGGGCTGCCGCCGAGGATGAAGCTCACCTCACCGCGCAGCTTGGTGGTGGTGGAGAACTGCTGGGCCTCCAGGGTCTTCACCTTGCCCTCGAGGGTGTCGACGCGGCCCTTGAGCACGGCCAGTTCCTTCTCGAACTCGGCCATCAGGCGCTTGAGCTCGTCGGTCACCTCGGTGACGCGGTCGAGGCAGGCGTTGAGCAGGGCGGCCGCTTCATAGCGGGTCATGGACTGGCGGCCCTTGAAGGTGCCGTCGGGGTAGCCGGCCACGCAGCCGTAGCGCTCCACCAGGTTGGAGAGGGCCTGGTAGGCCCAGTCGGTGGGGCGCACGTCGGAGAACTGGGACACGCTGGTGACCTG
>Ga0208486_1000150_pt1 | contig 21309 bp, 17 predicted proteins | sample LakMenEpi03Aug12_FD_150664 | JGI IMG/M metagenome (GOLD analysis project Ga0208486, IMG submission 150664) | Freshwater microbial communities from Lake Mendota, WI - 03AUG2012 deep hole epilimnion (SPAdes) | ecosystem: Environmental > Aquatic > Freshwater > Lentic | place: Lake Mendota, Madison...
ACTGGCTTGCAGGCGGTGATGCACGACATCACGGCATTGCTGGCGATGGTGCGGCGACAACCCCAGCCCGATGCTTGCTGAGACTTTGAATCAGCCCTGACACACCTCTGCCTGCAGTGGAACCGCGAGCGCCAGCACCCCATCGCTGAATCGGTCATCAAAGAGCACTGCGCCCAGCTGCTCCAGGCCACCGGTGCACCGCAGCGGCGGGAGGGGTTTGCGGCGGTGGTGCGGCTGGAAACGCGCCACTGGAGCAACCTGGGGGCCTTCATTGCCAGCGAGTACGGCCAGCTGGAGGCCCGCATCCAGGCCGGTGCCTTGCGCGAGGGCGGCTACGCGCTGCACGGCTACTCCAGGCTGCTGGATCTCGAGCGGCTCCTCTACCTCATCGCGCTGCAAAGTCGCTATCCCCAACTGACAGCGACGGGAGCCGCCCGCGATCCGGAGCTGCTCCAGCTGCTCTCGCCCCTGCCCGCCGGCGGCAGCGCCCAGCTGGCGGCAGCCCTGCTGGAGACGCTGCATGGCCGCTGCTACGGCGATCCCCTGGCGGTGGCGGCCGATCTGGAGTGGCTGGATCAGCAGGGCTTCTCCAGCCGCTGGGGTCAACGCTGCGCAGACGGCAGCGCGCCATTGCCGCCGGTGCAGCCGCCCCCCTGGCCGTGCGGGCTACCCCGGCCGTTGGGCGGCCTGCCGGCGCTGGCGGAGCGGCAGCGCTTCTCGCGCACCTTCTCGCTGCTGCGCCACCTGATCCACCACCCCGGCGACCGGCAGCCGGGCCTGCGAATCGATGAACACCTGGCCGCCACGCTCAACCGCCAGTACCCGGAGGCCGAACCGTGGCGGCCGCGGGAGGTGCATGAGCTGATCACCACCACCCTCACGCCCTATGGCTTCCGGCTGCCGGGCTGCAGCGGCAAGCAGGGCTACACCCTGGGGCTGGCGCTGCTCAGCCGCCAGCAGCTGCTGGAGGTGCACCGGCTGCTGGAGCGGCAAAGCCGCCATCACGGTGATCCTGGGGCGGAGGGGCTGAGCAGGGAACTGGCCGCCCGCCTGAGCAGCTGCGGGATCGCCCTGCCCCGCCCCCAGGGCAGCGGTGAGGGGCTGGGCCAACGCCGGGCGCTGCACAGCCAGCTGGAGCAGGCCATCGCCGCCCACCAGCGGGTGCAGCTCAGCCGCTTTGACCGCGATCCCGGCCAGGCGGTGGAGCTGTGCGGCTGGCCCCTGCAGCTGCTGCACCACCGCGAGCGCTGGTGGTTGCTGCTGGAGCACGACCACATCGGCCATGCCTGCGGCCTGCTGGCCGCCATCCCGATGGCTCAGCTGCGTTGGCAGGGGATCCGCAGCAGCCGTGGCCGTGATCCGGTGCGCCACGGCCAGGCGCTGCGCTGGGCCGAGCGGCTGCGCCAGTTCTGCCCTGGCCTGGAGCTGGGCCCCAACCTGAACGCCCAGCAGACACTGCTCCAGGCAGGTGCGGCGGAACGCAGGGCCCTGCTGCACACCGTGAAGCTGCGCTGCACGGCAGCGGTGATGGCCGAGATCCTGCAGGAGCTGGGCCGGTTCCATCCGGGTTGCGTGCGGTTGGCACCGCCCCTGCCGGGGGATCCCTGGTGGCCGTCCACCAGTGCGTGGTGCTGCCTGCGGGCTGAGCTGGGCGCCAGCCACCCCTATCCCCTGGAGCTGGATCTACCGCCCTGGGTGATCACGGGTGCGCAGGAGCTCAGGCGCTGGCTGTTCTCCTGGGGTGCTGGGTTGCAGATCGAATCACCGGCGGCATTGCAGGCCGAGCGGTTGCGCTGGCTGGCAGCCCAGCAACCGGCACAAACTGAACAGTTCTGCGCGCAGGTTCAACTCAGCGCGATGGCGAGAGATCCGGGGGCAAGGCAAAGCAAACGCCAACGGATTCGCAAACGCATCGGCCCACCTGTAGCCAATCGCAGCAGATTGCAGTGAGCCGCTGGAGGGGTGTAGTCGCCTGCAGCATCCTGCTGCGGCAATAACTGTTCTACCCGTATTCTCCATAGGCAATGGTCATGCAGATTGATCTGCTATTGCATAGGATGAAATCAACCAATGCTTCTCCTTCCATGCTCACCGGATCCGATCTGCTCGCCAAGGTGAAGGAACTGGGCGATGCCTCCAAATCCGAACTGGTGCGCCAATGCGGCTATGTGAGCAGCAAGAAGGACGGCAGCGAGCGCCTAAACTTCACCGCCTTCTATGAGGCGCTGCTGGAGGCCAAGGGCATGAACCTGGGTGATGGCGGCAAGGGCCGATCCAAGCCCGGCCGCGACCTCACCTACACGGCCAGGGTGCATTTCAACGGCAACCTGATGATCGGCAAGGCTTACACCGACCAGCTGGGCCTCGAGCCGGGCGATCAGTTCGAGATCAAGCTGGGCCGCAGGCAGATCACCCTCGCCCCGATCGGTGGTCCGGCGGAAGACGAAGAGAGCACCCCAGCTGCTGCGTGATCGTTTATTGCGACCAGCTGCGCTCCCTGCCCAGCCGGTTGCATCGTTGAAGACAAGGCGTCAGCGCCCTCGACGCCCATCAGAGCCCCGTCTGGCAAGGCGCGGCGGCTCCGGAGAACCCCCGCCGTCCGCGGGGGTTTTCTGTTGCTGGCCGACCTTGATCCAGGGGATCAGCTGCTGCCGCTGGGCAGCTCGCACAGCAGGGGGCACAGGAGCAGGCCAGGCGTGCGGCAGGTGCGCCAGTTGCCATCGCCGGTGGACACATCCACCCCGATCATCTGCGCGAAGAGGTTGAAGTCAGCCAGGGGTTCCACCCAGGCAATCGCATCGGCGATCGCCTCATCCAGGCTGGGGTAGTGGCCGTCGAGCTGGCGATGGGGCTCACAGCCGCTGTCAATCAGGCGGTAGGAGTACAGAGCCTGAGGGGTGGTGGAACGCGGCATCGCCGTCCTGCTTGGCAGATCACCATGACGGGGTTGCCGGCGGGTGTTTGTATCCGGCTGAACATTGAGATCAGTCGTTACGGGGCGGAGCCCACCACATCCAGAGCAGCTCACTCCCACTCCCCCGGCTCATCCCGCCAACACCGGCTCCACCCACTCCAGCGGCGCGGCGGCGGTTCCCGCCAGCGGCGAGAGGGCACGCCAATGCCCCCGCTGCCAGCCCTTGCTGATGCCAGGCGCAGCTGGCTGGCGTTGCAGCTGGTAGTCCTGCCCCAGCCACACCGGGGGCCTGACGTCCTCGGCCGTTGCACTGCCCTTGCTGGCCTTCCCCCCAAACCCTTTGGCGCCAGGAGCTGGCGGGATCTCGCCCTCGCTGAGCAGGGCGGGCATGTAGAGCTGGGCCAGCAGGGCATGGACGCAGAGCTGCTCCATGCGGGCGGCGGTGCCGCGCACGCCATCGGCATCCCACTCCCAGTTCGGTGCACTGAAGTCGGTGTGCTCGGGCTGCTGCGCTTTGGCCGCTGGATCGAGGAGGTTGCTGGCCAGATAGGTGGAGCCGTCCTCCCCCAGGCCGATGCAGGCCAGGCCGCCGCCGGCCAGCTGGAAGTTGTCGGGCAGCCAGCCCTCCATCGCCCGCACCTCGGCGACCACCACCGAGCGGATCTCCGGCCCCTCTTCTGAGAAGAGGGTGCCTTTGGGGAGCAGGAGGCGAAAGCAGGCGATGTCGCGGGGTAGGTCGAGCGTGAGGGTGGGCTGCTCGGTCTGCAGGAAGGCCTGGGCCAGGGCAGGTGAGAGGAAGCGGGGCTCAGCACCGGTCTCCCTTGCCCAACGGCAGACCATCGCCCCCCAGATGCCCACGTGATCGTCGATCGATTCGGATTGCTCCAGGGCCAGTTCCACCATCACGGCCTTGGCCCAGTGGGCGCTCCAGCTCGTGAAACCCGCCGGTGAGCGGTAGAGGCTCTCCGCCACCATCAGCTCCGGCCGGTGCTGGCGCAGCAGGGCCGGCAGCTGGCGGATCAGCTGCTCATTGCCACCCGAGGGGCCAGGGGGGAAGGGCCGGGGCATGGGAGCAGTGGTGTCGGTGAGATCCAGGTTGGCAAGCAGCGCTGCCGGCAGCGCCAGCAGGTGCCAGCGGTAGCGTGAGCGGGCCGTTGCCGGGTTCCCCGGCTGCCGATGCCAGAGAACGCGCGAGCCGGTTTCCGAGAGTTCCTGCCCTCCGCCAACCAGGCCCTGGTGGATCTGGAGGAGGCCACCGGCAAACCGGTGCTGGTTGTGGAGGCGCCGGAGCTGAAGGTGCTCGCCACGATCCGCCAGGCCGGCCCGCAGGACGCCAGCCACCTGTTGCGCATCCAGGGCAGCAGCAACCGGATGGCCGACTACCTGATCGTCTTTGAGTGCCGGATGGCGCTGCGTGATGGTCCTGGCCCGCGGGTTGTCCTGAGGGACAAGCGTGATCGGCGCGAGCGGGTGATCAGTGCCTGCGAGAAGCTGCCCCTCCAGCTGTCGATGGCCAAGGCCAGGGAATTGGGGTCGTTCTATTACGACGGGCTGATCCTGCAGCTGCGCTCGATGGGCCCGGGGCTGGTGGTGGACCGCTGGATCCGCGAGCACTGCCCCGATCTCCAGGAGCCGCAGGCGGAGGTGATCGAATCGCAAATCACCACCAACCTGGGGGGGCTCAATCCCAGCACCCGGGCCAACGTCCCCGCTGCGATCTACGAAGCGAGCATCGCCATGAATGCGGCCTACGCGGTGTTTGGCGGGGATCTACTGGGCAAGCCCTACTTGGCGGTGCCTTATGTGTCCATGGGCCATCGGCCGATCGCCCGCCGGCTGATCGCCCTGGCCATCGGTGATCCGGATGGCGATAGAGCAGCAGCTCGCGAAGCAGGCGTCGAGTATTCGGACCGCCAGATCATCGACAGCTGGGCCCGGGAGTTGGGCATCTCCGGCTGGTATGAGTGGAGCGAGCTGACGTCGTAACTCCGGCCGATGAGCGACCCCCAGCCGATTCGCTTCTCCGTGCCGGAGGCAGAGTTCGATTTGAGCCTGTTGCCGGAAGCAGCGCGTGAGCGTGGCAGCCAGGCCTTCCGCGACGCCGTCACGCTGTACTTCAAGGACGCCTACCGCGAGGCCGGTGGTCGGGTGGATGTGGGCTTTGCAGCTGGCGCCATCGAGGTGAACTGGGAGCCCCAGTCCGGCCAGGTGCCTGCCAGCGCCACGATCACGGCCCATCTGGAGGCGGGCCGCTACGACGAAGCGATCCCGCTGCTGCGCACGAGGCTGCAGCTGGAGCCCGATCACGTGGAGAGCCTTTACAACCTGGGCATGGTCTGCAGCGACCGCAATGAGCTCATAGAAGCGCGGAAGCTGCTGAGTCGTGCGGTGGAGCTCGATCCCAGCCACGTCAACGCCCAGGTGGCCCTGGGCGTGGCAGCGCTGCGGGACCAGGACACCGCCGCCGCGCGGGCGCCCCTGGAGAAGGCGGCGGTGCTGGAGCCTGCCAACCCCTTTGCCCGGCGCACCCTCGGCCAGCTGCTGCTGATGGAGGACGAGCCGGCAGCAGCCCTGCCCCATCTGCGAGCGGCCGCCGAAGTTGCCGCTGATGATCCGATCAACCTGTTCACCTACGCCCAGGCACTGCTGGCGATCGAGGGCGAGTCCCACGTGAACGAAGCCGATGCGCTGTTTAAGCAGGCGCTGCGCCTGGCACCGGTTGGGGCGCTGGCGGAGAAGATCAAGAACCAGCAGCGCAAGCTGGCAGACCGTGTGATGCGTGCCAACGCCCAGGGGATGCCGCGGATGGATGCGGTGCAATACCTGAGCAGTGCCCTGGAGGCCTACCGGGCCTTGGAGCTTGAGGGTCAGAAGCAGTTGCTGGCGGAGGTGGTGGCATTGAGCCAGAAGGGCCTGGCGATCAACGACCCCAACCAGCAGCACCACCTGCGTCACTACCAGGGCGGCAGCATCGTGTCGGCCCTACAGGCCGCCTGCATCTATTACGTGGGCATCCAGCTGCTGCTGCCCGGCCAGGACGCCGGCATCGACCTGGCGCGGGAATATGCGCTGGCGCAAGGGATGGCGGGGGAAAGCTCGAGCTGAAGGGATGGACCAGCAGCGCTTCATCGCCGTGCTCAGCGAGGTGGACGCTGTGGGCCAGGGCGGGGTGCAGATCAATCAGCCCGGCACCGACCGCAGCCTCAAGAACCTGCCCGGCAGCTGGAGCGACCTGGGCCTGGCCTGCCTGATCCACGTGGGCATGAAACGGCTGACGCCGGATGAGGACTCAGGGCTGGGGATCGAGGTGGAGTACCGGGAGGCGGTGCAGTTGTATAGAGCTGGAGGCCCAACACCATGACTCTCTGGCTAATTCGCGCTGGATCCCGAGGCGAGCACGAACAGAAGTTCCTCGATGAGGGCCGGGTGTACGTGGCCTGGGACGGCCTGGACGTAGACCTGGGGGCACTCCCTGATCGGCAGGCGTTGATCGGCGAGCTCGAGGAACGCTTCCCAGACGAAAAGGCAAAGGCGCTGCTGAATTGGTCTTCTCAGGTCTGGCCGTTTGTGAAGGACATTGCGGCGGGCGACTGGGTGGTGATGCCCTCGAAGCTGCAGTCCGGCCTCTACTTCGGAGAGATCACCAGCGACTACCACTTCGAAGCAGCAGGTCCGAACCCCTACTACCACTGGCGAAGCATCAACTGGTTCAGCGGACTGATCCCCCGCACCGACTTCCCCCAGGACCTGCTCTATTCCTTCGGGGCGTTCATGACGATCTGCCGGATCCAGCGCAACGATGCTGAGGCGCGGGTCAAGGCGATGGCCGCTCGCAACTGGAAAGCCGAGGGCGTGAAGGATTCCGCGCCGCGCACACCTACGGGCCTCCAGACAGTTGCTGGTAGCGAAGATGCCGCAGAGCCGACCAACGTCAACTTGGAGGAGCTGGCCGGCGATCAGGTGGAGCGACTGATCGAAGCCAGGCTCAAGGGGCATGGCCTCACAGAACTGGTGGAGGCGATCCTGCGGGCGGAGGGCTACACCACTTACCGCAGCCCGGAGGGGGCCGATGGAGGTGCCGACATCCTGGCGGGTGGCGGTGAGCTGGGCTTTGGGAAGCCACAGATCTGCGTGGAGGTGAAGTCAGGATCGGATCCTGTCGATCGGCCCACGGTGGACAAGCTGATCGGAGCTGGTCAGAAATTCAGCGCGGAAACATGCCTTTTCGTAAGCTGGGGTGGATTCAAGCCCAATGTGCAGAAGGAGCTCGCAAGGGATTTCTTCCGGGTTCGGCTCTGGAGCCGTAAGGATCTACTGGAGAAGCTCTTCGGCCACTACGACCGGCTTCCTGAGGAGATCCGCCTTGCATTGCCGCTGAAGCGGGTCTGGATGGTGGCTGCAGACCAGTCGGGGTGATCAGGGGGTTGAAGAAACGGATTTAAATACATCATCAAGGGTGCGCGCTACGAGATAAGAAGCCGGACAATCCCCAACGGCAAGAGCCTTAAAGTGAGCCATTCCACAGCCGATCTTCTTTATCTCAACATCCCGTAAACCTTCGGTAAGCAGCAGTCCACTTGGGTTCTTGGTCTCTACAACGAGATACAACCTTTCTCCTTCCGGGCTGTTTACCAGGACTGCCCAATCTGGGTTGTATGGTCCAAGGGGAGTAGGTACCTTGAACCAGGCTGGGAGTTTGGCGTACACCTTGATTGCCTCATTTTTCTCAAGGTCCTCAGCAAAAGTTCGTTCAGTGTCCGATTGATAAATCACCTGTTCGTGGACCGACTTGTTGGCATCGATCATTGACTTGAGATAACCCGATAGTTCCTGGCTCTCAAACAACTCCTGGGCATAAAAGGCATCATCTCCGATCCGCTGGTACTTAATGCCATCTACCAGTGCCATGCTTTTGGTGCGGTTGATGATCTCAGCGGACAGCTCAATGAACTGCTGCGGGTTACGCCTGAAATCATCAAGCCGCTTGCTGTCAACGAGAATGCGGTAGATGCTGCGACGTGTCAGCGATGTCTTGACCTGAAGATCGGTCAGGATGTCGGGCAGTTCGATGTCGCTCTCGTCAAGGGTCACGGGAGCAGCAGCGGACTTCTCCGTCGCGTCCACACCTGAGCGACCGATGGCAATGTCTGCCTTGCGCCATTGGAGACGGGTTTTGGCAATGGCCGGTGCTTCTGCAAGTGCCTTGATGCAAGTAGCGAGCAAAGCTTCGTTGTCGAACTGCACGCGGTAGGTGGTCTTGTGCTTGATGCGGTCCCAGAGCGCTTTGAAGTCCGCACCGTGCAGAACGGCTTGACGACTCCTCACCTGCCTGCGTTCGTCAGCGTTCTTGATCTCCAGGCGGCCGGCAAGCTTGCGGAGGATCTCCTTCACCTGGGGCAATTGGGCAGCGAACACCTCCGGTAGGGTCAACGTGTCGTTCTTGAGCGCCGTGCGTAGTGCGTCCTGCACCTTGCCCTGTGCATTGAGAAACTTCGCAGCTTTCAGGTGCTCCCAGAGCTGCTTCGACTGATCAATCCCCAGCGGTGCGGGTTGGCCATCGGCTCCGATGATGCTGAGCCCAGCGAACTGATGCTCCTCAACAATGCCGAAGCGAATGCCGGCTTCGCTCTCGATCTCCTTCTGGAGGTTTTCAGCGAACTGCTCGTAGCTTTCGGTTGCAATCACAGTCAGCGTATTGATCTCGAAGCCTCGCAGGCGCTCTCCTTGCTGGTTCACGCAGAGGCGCAGGCCACGGCCGATGGTCTGGCGGCGCTGCTGCTCAGATGCCATCTCCCGCAGTGTGCAGATCTGGAACACGTTCGGATTGTCCCAGCCTTCGCGCAGTGCGGAATGCGAGAAGATGAACTTGAGCGGCGTGTCGAGGCTCAGTAAACGCTCTTTGTCACGCATGATCAAGTTGTAGGTGTCCCCGTCAGCTTTTGCAGTACCTTCGCCTTTGGAATCTTTAAACATCTCCACTGTCTTGCTGCCGATCTTCTTCTTGTCAATGGCAAAGTACCCATCGTGAACTTCTTCGGCAGCAGACGAGAGGTCTACTTCCTGAAAGAGGGTTTGGTAGTCAGGATGTTTGCCGAATCGTCTGTACTCCTCTTCGAAAATGCGGGCATAGTCGCCATTCACCCGGTTGCCGTCTGCGTCGTACTGCCGGTACTTCTCTACGGCGTCGATGAAGAACAGGCTGAGCACTTTGATCCCTTGGGGGCGAAGCCGCTTCTCCTTGTCCAAGTGCTCCTTGATGGTGCGATGAATCATCTGGCGCTGCACCGCCAGCGCATCTAAGTCGCCGAAGGCCTGCCCAGGCCGGAGGTACTCCTCGCCACCGGGGTAGCGCAGCTCCATGAACTTGTCGTCACTGGCATCCCGGATCTCCTGCCCGATGATGTGGTTTCGGTAAATCTCACGCTTAGTGACCTCATCGAGCTTGTCTAGCGGCACAACCGTGACCGTTTTCCGGGCGACTCCGTGTGCGGTGGCGACATCCAGCTCCACCTTGGCACCAACCACGCTCTTCCCACGAGATATCGGAGCGATGAACCGCACGAACGGCTTGTTGTAGCCACCTTCCACCGAGGCCGCAGCTACTTCGATCTGCTTCACCAGCTTGCGTTCATAGGCGTCCACCGCATCAAGCTTGAAGACCATGTGATGGGCCTGCTTCGGGGTTGCGGAGTAACGCAAGTTGCATAGAGGGTTCATCCGCTCCATGGCCTTCTTCCCCTTGCCGTCAAGCCCGCCCTCAACGCTTTGGGGCTCATCGACAATCAGGATTGGGCGCGTCGCTCGGATGAGGTCGATGGGCTTCTCTCCTCCAGTCTTCTCGCTGGGGCGATACATCACATTCTTCGACTTCTCGCGGCGAGCGACTTCGTCTGCTTCCTCTGATTCCGCCTGTTGCTCGTCGCCGAATTTATTGATGGCACCTACCGTCATCACCATGATCTGGATTTGCGGACTGGTGGCGAAGTTGCGGACCTGGCCGAGCTTGGCTGAGTCGTAGATGAAGAAGTCGAAAGGCGCACCCGCGTAGAGCCCCTTGAGGTGTTCGGCTGCGATCTCGATCGTGTGATAGACACCTTCTTTGATCGCCACTGACGGCACCACGATCACGAACTTGGTGAAGCCGTAGCGCTTGTTCAGCTCGAATACGGTTCGCAGATAGACGTAGGTCTTGCCGGTGCCAGTCTCCATCTCCACAGTGAAGTCGCCTGATTCGAGCGAAGCCGAGGGTGCGAGGCCGTGGCGAAGCTGAATGGCGTGTAAGTTGCTCAGCAGTTGGTCGTCGAGGAGGGTGAGCCGGTTACCGATGCCAAGATCATTCTCCAGCAATGAAAGTTGTCCTCCGGCAGCTTCTCTCATGACGGTGAACTCCGTCCGGCAGGTTTCCTGCCCATGGAAGAGGTCGCAGACTGCTTCGATCGCCTGCAGCTGGTAGTCGAGATTGGGTTCAAAGTGGAGTTTCATGATCCCACAATCACAGGCTTCTCACGATTTCGAGACCGTGCTGCTGGAGGATGGCGGTGATGTTTGTCTTTGCCACATCATCAGCGAAGGCACTGTCGCGGAAGACGACGGTGGTGTCACCGGCAGGCTTCAACTCCTGATGCCATGACACGAAAGCGAGAGCCAGAGGCTCCACATCCACCTGCGGTATGGATTGGGAGAGGCATACAAGCAGCGAGCCGCCACCGATAGAGTGGAGGCCGTGTTCTTGCGTTGCACTTCCTTCAACTCTTCGGGTTTCAATCGGGACACAGAGATCAAGGCCCAACTTGAGCAGCAGCTCAAAGAGGATGTCCTGCTCGGTGCGGTCGATCTTGAGGTGCTCGATTGAGGCTTCTAGGGTTTCGGCGATCTTGTCGCGGTCTGGGGCCCATTCCATGATGTTCGTGGAATCAAGCTTGAAGACGCGGAACCCAAGGTCGCCTGCAAATAGGGGGTTCTCCTTGCGTATCTTTAACTCGGACCGTCGCAGACGTTCTTTGGTTAGCTCCGCGATGTTGTGCGGCTTCTTCAGTTTATCGCAAAGGTTAAATGCAATCTGTTGTTCGCTATTGGCCGAATCAAGCTGTTCGGGAAGCTGAACTAGGATGTAACGGTGGTTGCTGTTCGCGGAGGCATTCTGCGCCATAACCGCTTGCCCTGCAGTTCCGGAGCCTGCAAAGAAATCCAATACTATCTCACCTTCCGGCTCCTCACCAAATGCAATCTGAATCAACCTGCGGGGCAGAGCAGTTGGTTTTGGATTGCTGAACCCTTTATCACCAAGCAAAGCCTTAACCTCAATCGTGGCTTTTTTGTTTCCATCAATATCGTCCCAAAGTGGCGACGGACGCTTTGTCCTGCCTTCAAGATAGAACTTCACGTATGGCTGCCACGCACTTTTGCCATCACGGATAACTTGCTTCCATACGATCAGGTCAGAGTCAACACTTTCCTGATACTTAGTAGGACCGAAGCGCCATCGACTTTCATACCCACCCGGCCCGATTGGTAAAACATTGCTGCCGTCCGGGGCTGCAACTGGATAAAACATTGACGGGCGGTCTTCGCGACGGTCCGCGTTGCCTGTCTTCCGGAGTTGCAGGATTGAATACTTTCCGTTGGCGTCTTCGTCTTGGAACCGCTTCTCATCCGCCTCGTCTAGCGGCAGTCCGTGAAGTTGGGTGTCAGGGTCGCGTGCGTATATAAGAACGTAGTCGAAGGATTGCCCAAGCCCGCCACTATCTTGACCGGTTGTAGTGCCTGTTGCGCGAACAACGCAGCCAAGAAAGCATTCCACACCGAATATTTCATCAAGCACGATCGAGGCGTTCTTCAGCTCGGAATTATCTATGCTGACGCAGAGAACTCCGTCAGCTTTAAGTAGGTTCCGCGCCAGCTTGAGGCGGGGATACATCATGTTGAGCCAGTCGGTGTGGAAGCGACCGGAGGCTTCTGTGTTGGAGGAGAGTTTCTTGCCTCCCTCACCGGTTTGGCCAGTAATCTCTAGGTAGTTTTTGATGTTGTCTTGATAGCTGTCAGGGTAAACAAAGTCCTTGCCGGTGTTGTAAGGCGGGTCGATGTAGATCAGTTTAACCTTGCCCGCATAGCTCTTCTGCAGGAGCTTGAGTACTTCCAGGTTGTCACCCTCGATCATGAGATTCTGGGTGGTGTCCCAATCCACGCTTTCTTCCGGGCATGGACGCAAGGTTCCCGTGGAGGGGGTGAGGGCGAGCTGGCGGGCGCGGCGTTTGCCATGCCAGTTGAGGCCGTACTTCTCTTCGGCATCAGTCAGGGTCTTATCACCAACGAGCGCCTTGAGCACGTCGACATTAACGGCCACGCCATCCGCCCCCTCGGTGATGAGTTCAGGGAAGAGCGCCCTTAGCGCAGCGAGGTTTTCCACCACCAGGTCGGGGGAGTAGGTCTCGGGGTCGGCGGCGGTGAGTTTCTGCATGGTGGCGTCGTGCATCACAGGATGGCGTGGACAGCAGCCTGGGCCGCCTCCAGGCGCTTGAGTTCGAGGTTCAGGTCCACACGACGCGCCATCTGTTTCTCCTTGGCGGCAGTGGCCCTCAAGCGGGAGATCTCCCTGGCTAGGCGCGAACATTCTTGCAGGGCCTTGCGGCGAAGCCCAGCCTGCTCGGGGTTGGTGGGCACAACAAAGGCGCCTGTCAGGCGAGCCGCCTGCAGCGCCAGCAGTGTGTCGATCCAGCCTTGGTACAACGCCTCCAGTGTGGTGCGTGGCTGCTGGCCAAGCCCCAGCGCGTTACGGAAAGCAGGCCATCGTTCAGCACCTTGCTCGGCGTCCCACTCAACGGTGACCACCTCGCCCTCCAGCACCGTTTTGCCTGCCTCGGCTTGCGACCAACGCTTCTGTGCCAGCGACAGAGATGCGTTGCTGCCTTGCTCGGCGACCAACAGCACGGGATAGGGCACCGCGCGGTGCACCAGCTCGATCAGGCGACCCACTTTGGCGGCTGCTCGCAGCGTGAGGTGAAGCACGGCAATCTCAAGCACCTCCCGCAGCTCGTCGCGATACTCCGCCACACCGATCGTGGTGGGCTTGAGCGCGGCCACCCAGACGAGTTGCTCGATTCCCTCATTGATTTGCCGCTTGTCGGCGGCTGTAGGTGCCCCGTGCTCATGCAGCATAGTTTTCGGCACGCGCTTGTCGACCATGGCGGACGCGGGCAGATCGAGGGCATCGAGGAGCATCGATGGCTTCATGTGGGCTCCTCGGCCAGCACCACCAGGAAGGCCACCACTTCGAAATCATTGATCCCAGCGAATTCACCCGCCAAGGCATGGGTGCCGCCAGGGCTGAACAGGCTCGCCACGGCTCTTTCTTCGCTTTTTCCCACGACAGAGGCAACGGCCGCTGCAAGTAGCCGTTGGGCCTGTCGCATGTCTTCTCCATCCTTCGTGGAGCGATCAAAGTGAGCACATGCTCCGGCATCGGGCAAATCACGCCCGAGGCAGAGACGTTTCAGCCGATCAAGGATCTGCTTGGCCTGGGGAAAAGGAAGCAACACGGACCCGTCTTCTCCCACATGGATCAGGTAGTTCGGGGCCAGTGGATAGCCACTATCGGTGATCTGCTCAGCCGCTCCTGCCTCTGCTCTTAGGCAGAAGATCATGCCCGGTGGAATGTCGAGTTCACTACTGGTGGTGACAGAGAGGGTACCGAGTGCCAGATTCTCCAGCAGGCCGGGATTGGCCTTGGTGAATTGGGCCAGATCAATGCGGAAGTCCGTGAGCGTGAGGTCTGCAATCGAAACACCTGTCGACAGATCTTCAAGATCGATCACGGCATCTTGGAGCTTGAGCAGCTGCTTGCGCCGGTACTCCAGATCATTCATCGGGTTGCCAGACTGCTGTTCAATCAGGTTCTCCTCTCCTGTTGCCGAGATATCGAGCAGCACCATCCGACCACTGACGCGCTGCTCCAGGTTGATGTACTCCTCCAGTTCCATATTGGGCCAGAAGTTGGCGAGCTGGATGCAGGCATTAGGGGATCCAAGCCTGTCAATGCGCCCAAAACGTTGAATGATTCGGACTGGATTCCAATGAATGTCGTAGTTGATCAGCCAATCGCAGTCCTGCAGGTTCTGCCCCTCGGAGATGCAGTCAGTAGCAATCAGCAGATCAAGCACACCCTCCTCCGCCATGTCTTCGGGCCGCTCCTTGGCGCGAGGCGCGAATGAAGTCAAGATGGAGGTCAGATCACGACGTTGCTTCGGCAGAGTGGTGAGGTTGCTGCCTGATCCAGTCACGAGAGCAGATTCCAGCAGCAACTCAGTCTTCGCCCAGCCGGAAAGCTGGTCGTAGAGGTAGCGAGCCGTATCGGCAAACGCCGTGAAGATGATCAGCTTGCGGTTTTCGGGATTGATTGGTGATCGGATCTTCTTGCGGATCATCTCTTTCAGTTCTTTCAGCTTCGCATCACGGGATGGCTCCACGGCCCGTGCGGCGGCGAGAAGGGTGGCCAAGCGGTTGCGGTCTTCCACCAGGTCCTGCTTCCAGCGAATCAGGTCAACGTCCTGGAGCAGCACCTTGATCTTTCGGCCTACCAGCAAGCTCTCGAAAGCAGGATCCTCAAAATCCACATCGGCAATGTCGATTTCCTCCACTTCAAACGATTGATCTTCGATGCGCTCCAATGTGGCATCCACATCCTTGAGTTGTCGTTCCACCGTCAGCGCGAAGGAAGCAACAGAGCTTTCCATCCGCTTGAGCACGTTCACGCGGATCAGATGGATCAGGCTCTCCTCTCGGTCCACTTGGCGGAAGAATCCCAAGCCACCCTTTACTTCGATGCTGTACTTCCTGTCGTAAGCCTCCTGCTTGTGGGGCAGCACATAACGCAACGGCGCATAGGAAGCCAAGTTGAGTCTGCGGATCTCCAGGTTAACGGTGCTGATCGGAGGGAATGTACCACTGAGATCTACATCCGCCTTGATGTTGATGGGCTTCAGCCGCTCAGGGAACTTCCCTGTTTCGGCGATTCCGTAATACTTCTCGACGTGCTTGCGTGAACGGGCAATGGTGAGCGTGTCCAGCAACGTGAAGTAGTCAAAGCCAAGCATCTCCATCAGGAGCTGCGGCGTTCGATTCACTTCGTCAAGATCCAGCCAACGGTTGAATTGCTTCTGCGCTAGGCGGGTGGTCGTGTCGATGCTGCCAATCCCTTGGCCCAGCAGGGCAGCGTCGTCTGCTTCGGTGGCAAATGCAATTTGATTGCGCAGGTCTGCCATCCGGTTATTAACCGGGGTTGCAGAGAGCATTAGCACCCGCGTTCTCACACCCTCCTGGATGATCTTGCGCATCAAGCGGTCGTAGCGCGTTTCGCCGCCCATCTGCGGAGTTCGCTTGTTGCGAAAGTTATGAGATTCATCAATCACGACAAGGTCATAATTTCCCCAATTGATGTAGCCAAGATCAATGTCTCCTGACAGGCCTCCATCGCGGGACAGATCGGTGTGATTGAGGACGTCGTAGTTGAACCGATCAGTTGCCAGAATGTTCCGGCGATCGTTGGCTTTGTAGATCGTCCAGTTATCGCGCAGGCGCTTGGGACACAGTACGAGAACCCGGTCATTGCGTAGCTCGTGGTACTTGATGATGGCCAGTGCCTCGAATGTCTTTCCGAGCCCCACGCTGTCGGCAATGATGCAACCGCCAAACCGATTCAGCTTGTCGATGGCGCCAACAACACCATCCCGTTGAAACTTGTAGAGTTTTTGCCAGACAACTGTATTGCGAATTCCGGTCGCAGCATTGACAATCTGATCCTCGTCGAGCTGGTCTTCCCGGCTGCTAAAGAGGCTGTGAAGAATGAGGATGTAAACGAGATAGGGGTCGCGGTGACTCGCAACTTGGCGAAGCGAATCGAGCAACGAGGTCTTGGTCTGCGGGTCCTCTGCAAGTCCGTTCCATTGGGACTGGAACCACTCGTCGATCAGTTTGGCTTCCTCAGGGCTTTCCGATGCCTGAATCAGGCTGAGTGGATTCCCGGGTGTGATTCCCAGCCCATCGCTGCTGAAGGCGAGTGAGCCGAGTAAGGCCTGCAATGGCCGGTCACCCGCATCTCGGATGACCATGGCACCTTGGGGCACGGCTGACGTGGCACGCCGAAGATCCACCTTGTTCGTGAGCCATTGAGCAAGCTGTCCTGCCAGCCAGCGGGCTTGCAGACGGTTGCGCGCGGGCCGGTCAGCTTCGGAACCCAGCAGCTGAAGATCCGATCCCTCCGGTGGCAAAACCAGCTGGCAGCGCTTGATCGCATGCAGTCCTGAGAGCAGTTCAGCGAAGGCAAATGTGGACAGGGCGGCACTCACCACTCCCACTTCCTGGCCCGAGTTGAGCAGAGGCCGCACGAGGTCGATGACCCGGTCGTTGCCGGTATTGCGGACCAGCCTCATGCGTTGATCTCTTTGGCGATGCCTGGGATCTGCCGAGCTTGTTCGACCCGTGGCTGTGTCATGCCTTCGGCTGTGGTCTCGGTTTCTGTCACCGATCTCATTGTGGTCGCGGGGACTCGGTTCTGCCAATACCTATCCAGGCTGCGTTGGTATGCAGGCAGGACAAGGGTGAGCCCCGCATAAGCAACAGTGGCGACTGTGGCTACGGCCAACCCACTTCCTCCAGCCCTGCGCCATCAGGCGAGTGAGTCTCTCCCTGCTCGGGCGTGGGGGGGGATCCCCACCGGGCCGGCGCACACCCACCGCATCCCTCGGCCAGTCCTCACGCCGCGTCAAGGATCGGGCCTTGCGCCCCTGCGGGGCGTCCTTGTCTCGGCGCTGCGGCCGGCCGGTGGGGGTGGGGTTCTTCGCCGTCCTGCCGATGGCTTCCCCCGCTTCCTCCTTCAGCCGCTCTGCCCTCAAGGCCCGCAATGCGCTGGTGCTCGAGCACCTGCCGCTGGCTGATGCCATCGCATCCGTCATTGCCCGGCGCCTGTTCCCGCTGGTGGAGCGGGAGGATCTGATCCAGGTGGCCCGCGAGGCCCTGGTCCGCTCCGCTCCCCGCTGCAGAGCAGGCGAGGCGGCTGAGCCCTATCTCCGCCGGTGCATCACTGGGGCCCTGCAGCACCACCTGCGCGATCGGGTGCGGCTGGTGCGTGTGCCGCGCCGGCTGCATGAGCAGGGCCAATGCCCACTAGGGCACCTCAGCCTTGATGCCAGCTGTGATGGAGAGCCCTGCTTGCTCGATCAGCTGGCCGCTCCAGAAGCCGAGCCGGCGATCAGCGAGGCCATCTATGGCCTGGCGCTGGAGCAGCTGGTGGATCAGCTGCCGGCGGCCCAGGCCACAGCCCTGCGGCTTACCCTCCTGGAGGGCCTGTCGCTCCGGCAGGCGGCCGAGCGGCTGGAGATCAGCTGCATGTCCGTGCAGCGGGCTCAGAAGAAGGCCATCGCGGCCCTGCGCCAGCAGCTCTCTGTTGGGGGCTGAGGCCCTCTCCCTTCTGCTGCTGGCGGGGGGGCTTGCTCCGGGCCTCTCCAGTCTGAGGCCTTCCTGTCGTCAGGCCTCCACTGGGATCGGTCCCGTCGCTGCGCCGCTCTCGGCGCCGATTCCCATGGCCGATGCCCAGATCAGCCCTGATGTCCAGCCGCTGCTGCTTTATCACTCCACGACCGGTGGCATCACCTGGCGGGTGCTGCTGCGGCCGGAGCTGAGACGGGCCGGGGAGTCCGAGGTGGTGGAGTTCCAGAAGCTGGGGCGCAGCGGCAAGCTGCTCGATCAGGTGATCGGCTGGGGCGGCGGCAGCTGGCGCTCCGAGCCCAGCCGCAAGGTGCCCCAGTGGCTGCGCACCGAAATCATGGGGCTGCTGTGCGCGCGCGCCAGCCAAAGGGCTGCAGAAGCGGCCGGCAGCAGCTGTGCAGAGCGCCAACAACAGGTGGCTGCCAGGGGGATGGCCTTCCCCAGCTTCCTGTCGGCGGAGCTGCTGGCGGCCCACTGCCCGGGATACTACGGGCGGCACAGTAGCTCTCCCGCTATTTGTGATGGTTAAGCCCAATTGAGGAGGGTCAGCACAAAGCTGCTGGCCCTCTTGGCATGTGGATGGATCTCTAAGGCGTCTCATTTGGTAGCTGACAATCCTGGATCCAATGCTGAAGACGACCCTGCACCGAAAGGAGGAATGAGGATTCAGACTTCACTGATCTCCTCGAACATTTCTTCCAGCATCTCGGAATCCCAGTTGAGATTTGCGCCTTGCTCATACAGCAGATCTCTCTGGCGGTACAGCAGCGAACGACGGAGGCCAAGGAGGAGGTCTAACACGTGTTGCCTTGGGTTGTTTGGGTCCTCCCTTTGTGCAAGAGCACGTTGTCCCTCCGCAGAGCTCAGCGCCATTTTTGTCAGATCCAGGAAATCATTGGTCAAGTGCCAGTCAAAGTCCGAGATCAAGTCGTCAAAGTCCCAACCGTTGTTGTACCAGTCACGGTCATAAGGCTGAGGGCCTTCTCCAGCTTTGGCAGCTTCCAGGGCTTTCTTCTCCCGCTCGGCCACTATTTTGTTGTAATGCTCATCGTAAGTAGGCATTGTGGCAACTTTCGCCAGGTCCGGGGGCAGCGAAGACAGCAGAATCTGCCTGATGGACTCTTTGTAGATTCTCTCCACTTCTCGGCGAATCTTTAACCCTGTCACCAGGGTCGATACCGAGACGTGTTCTCCTTTGTTTTCGATTGAATCGTGGCTCATGGTTCGGTCTTGCAAAGTGGCGTCAGGTACTTAGTAAGCAGATGGCAGCTAGGTTTAGCGGATTCCTAGTTTGGTTTCGGCCTCTCGGATGAACTTATCAAGTCTGCGGCGGTTTCGTGCTGTCAAGTGACTCCCATTGCCGCAGCAGATACTGCTGCCGGTCAAGGTGTTGGATAAGTAGACGGTCTTTTTCCTTTGCTGGATTGTGATGCCTGCTTTGTTGGCACGGATGAAGTCGGAGCGGAGCATGGCTGTTTGTTTTGAGGGTTGTCTTTATGGCATGAAGAGATCTCCAGGGCCCAACCTGTAAGGTCTGGCCTTGGTGCTGTCAACTTCAGGCTTTGGACCTTGACTTCAGCCTCTAGGACTTGAAGGTGTGAGGTCCGACCCGAAAGTGTGAACTTCAGAGCGCATGAGTTCAACCTGCAAGATGTAACCTGCAAGGTTGCTTGTCTATCCTCTGAAGTTCGGCCTACAAGGTGTGAACTTCCGGGCTACTTAAGGTCCCTTGGGGGCCATTGAGGGCCCGCGTTAGAGGTGCTTAAGCTATCCGAACATAGCCCATTCCCGCGCCGAATGGACTATTCCCTGCTGCTTGGCTTGTCGCCTCCCGCCAGGGCCTATGTTTTCAGCTAGTGCGTGGCTAGTCATCACGGTTTGCCGGGGCCTACGCGAAAGACTCCATGTGCCATGGCTTTCATTGCGGTGGCCCTGCTCAGGGCTCTCAGGACAGATGGACGTCTACGGGCGCCACAGCGCTGCAGGAGGCGCGGAGGGCTGATCAGCTCCTGATCAGCGGCTGAGCATCACGCGGCTGCCGCTGCCGTTCTGGGCCACGGCCACCAGCTGGCCCAGTTCGGCGGCCCAGCAGAGGCCGCTCCACTGGCGATCGGCGGCGCTGGGGCGCAATGTCCAGCTGATGCCATCGGCGGAGGTCATCACCTGCTGGCCGGTGCCCGTTCCAGCCACCGCCACCAGCAGCTGCAGCTCGGCTGCCCAACACACCGCCCGCCACTCCAGTTCCCCAGGGGTGCTGCGCAAAGTCCAGCTGATTCCATCCGGTGAGGTCATCACGCGGCCATTGCTGCCGCTCTGGCCCACGGCCACCAGCAGACCCAGCTCCGAAGCCCAGCAGATGCTCCGCCAGGTGTTGTCAGCTGGTGTCCGGCGCAGCGTCCAGCTTGTGCCGTCAGGGGAGGTCATCACCGCCTGGTTGGTGCCGTTGCTGCTGGTCGCCACCGCCACGAACAGGCCCAGTTCTGCGGCCCAGCAGACGCTGCGCCAGATGTGGCTGGCCGCTGCGGGGCGGGCCGTCCAGCTGAGGCCATCGGCGGAGGTCATCACCCGGTTGGCATTGCCGCCAAAGGCCACGGCCACGAAAAGCTGCCGCTGCGGGCTCCAGCACACCGCCACCCAGCTGTTGTTCACCGGCACCCGCCGCGCCGTCCAGCTGAGGCCATCGCTGGAGGTCATCACCCGGTTGCTGGTGCCACTGGAGGCCACCGCGACAAACAGCCGGCGCTCCGGGCTCCAGCAAATGGCGATCCAGGTGTTGTTATCACTCGGTGTGCTGCGGCTGGTCCAGCGCAGGCCGTCCTCTGAGGTCATCACCCGCTGGCTGCCGTCGATCGACACCGCCACCAGCAGGTTGAGCTCAGGGGCCCAGCAGACGGCCCGCCAGTCGTTGTCGGCCGGGGTGCTCACCAGGTCCCAGAGCCGGCCCGCGGTGCGGGATGGACCAGGGGAGCTCAGCAGGGCGAGCAGGTCGGCGGCGGTGGCGCGGCAGGTGGTGCCATCGCGCTGGAGCACGAGCAGGTCGGTGGGCTGGATCACAGCGGCAATGAAGGCAGAAGAAAAAGGGGGGCTGCTGCCCCCCGATTTGGACTGGAGTGCTCCAGCCGAAACAGGCCTGGCCTGCTCAGGCGGGCAGCTCTGGGAGGCTGCTGATGTCCAGCGGCATGTAGTCCCCCGCCGGCTGGGCCATCGCCATCGCCGCCTTGAGAGCTGCGGCATCCACAGCGACCCCCTCGGTGCCGGCGGTGAGGTCCTCGCCGCTGGCCAGCCGCAGCACACCGGCAGCCTCGGTGGATGCCGGATCGACGCTGAGCAGGGGCTGGGCCGGATCGCTGTCGTCGATGGCCAGCGGAGAAGCCACCTGGATGCGGATCACGCCGGCGCCATCCGGGCCCAGGGCAGCGTTGGCACTCCAGCTGCTGCCGTCAAACAGCAGCAGATCGCCCTGGGCGATCTCCTGGCCGGCAATGCCACTCCAGCTCTCCAGGGCAGTGCCGGAGGTGCTGGCCAGGTAGACGTCCCCGGCCACGGCGTCAGCTGGAGCATCACTGCTGGCGGGGTCGATCGCCCCCCGGTAGGTGAGGGCGCCGGGGATCTCGGCATGCAGGGTGCCGTCGGCATCCACCGAGAGGTTGGTGCCGGGTTTGATCGCGCCGATCGCCGCTGCCGTGGCGGGGGTGAGCATGTAGCTCTTGAGCTGCTCGGCGGTGGCCTTGTAGGGCGTGGCGCCGCGCTGGACGATCAGCAGGTCGCTGGGCTGGGTGCGGCTGGCAGAAGCATCGGCACCTGTGGTGTCAGTAGGGGTGGGCTCAGCGGTACCGGATGCGTCGGGTTCGGCAGTGCCGTCCGCCGGGGCGGGACTGGTGGTGGCGATCGGGGTGCGGGTGGGGGCGGTGGCCATG